>Ga0210385_10001354_pt1 | contig 15291 bp, 11 predicted proteins | sample IncBWH26OmetaG_FD_160107 | JGI IMG/M metagenome (GOLD analysis project Ga0210385, IMG submission 160107) | Forest soil microbial communities from Barre Woods Harvard Forest LTER site, Petersham, Massachusetts, United States - Inc-BW-H-26-O ...
TTCCCAGGACTCGCCGCAGCAAGCGGAGGGCGGCGCGGCGGGGACGTCAGGGTCGGTGCTGCCCGGTCTCGCCGACGGGTACGTGATGGCGGTGGCGCTGCTTGTCATCGGCTGGGTGGTGGCGTTCGGCTCGGAGTTCCACCGTTCCGGGGAGCGGCCGGAGAGCTTCCTGCTCGACCTGCTGCACCCACTGGCCGACCTGGCGGTGCTCGGCGCGCTGCTGCCCGTGCTCACGGTGGCGTGGCGGCGTGTGCTCGTGCCGTACATTTCGCTGCTCGTGCTCACCGGCGCCGACTCGCTGGGCGTCGGCGCCCGCATCTCCGGCGGCCATCAGGGCATTCTCGAGCAGCTCGCGATGGTCCTCGCGGCCTGCCTGCTCGGTGTGGCTCCGTGGGTGCCGACGATCGCCGGCCGGCTGGGGCTGCCCGGGTGGTGGCGCGACGAGCAGCCGCCTGGCCGGCCTGCCGCGGATATGCTCGGGTCGGCCGCCACGCCGCTCGCTGGCGCGGGCGCGGCGACGGTCGTCGCGGCGGCCACCGTGGCGGTCGCCGCGTTCGTGGTCATCGTGAACGGCCTGGCGAGCGCTCCGGCCTCCGGTCTCGCGCTGGTCATCGCCGGGGGCGCGGCCGTGCTCGTGGTGGCCTTGCGACTCCTGATGCTGGTGAGGGAGAACCGGGTCTCCGTACGGATGTGGCGGGACTCGGCCAGCAGCCTGCGTGACCTCGCCGACAGGACCGGCGACATGGTGCTGATCTGCGACCTCGACGGGACGATCAGCTCCGTGAGCCCGGCGGTGAGCGGCTTCAGCTACCCGCCGGGGGCTCTGGTTGGCAAGGAACTCGTGGAGTTCGTCCACCCGGAGGACGTCGCCGCGACCCGCGCGGCGGTCCAGCAGGCACTCGCCGTCGCCGAGGGAGACGTCACCGTGGGCGCCGGTGCCGCGGGCGGGACAGGGCGCTTCTCCTGCCGGCTACGCGCCGCGGACGGTACCTGGCGGCACGTCGAGTGCGCCGTGCTGCCGTACCGGGTACCCGGGGAGCCCGCCCAGATCCTGGTGACCGCCAGGGACGTCAGCGACGAGGTGGCGCTGCGCCAGCAGGTGACGCACCTGACATTCCACGACGGGCTGACCGGCCTGCCGAACCGTGCCTATGTGGAGGAGCGCGCGCGCGAGGCCCTCGCCGCGCCCGGGGACGGGGTCCCCGAGGGCTCTGACGCCGGGGTCGCCAAGCGCAGGGGCCGCAGGTCGGGTGTCATATTCCTTGACCTCGATGGCTTCACCGCGATCAACGACCTCGTGGGACACGGCGCGGGCGACCTGGTGCTCGCGCAGACGGCGCGGCGGCTGCGGGCGGTCGTGCCGGCCCAGGAGACGGTCGCGCGGTGGGGCGGCGACGAGTTCGCGGTGCTCATGGAGAACGCGGCGGCGGCCCAGGAGATCATCGAGCTCGCCGAGCGGCTGGTGGACGCCGTCGCCAAGGAGCCGTTCCGGGTGGCCGACAGGGAGATCGGGCTGACCGCGAGCGTCGGCGTCGCGCTCGCCGACGAGAGCCCGCCTGGCGTGGTGCTGCGGAACGCGGACGTGGCCATGGCCAGGGCCAAGGACGGGGGCGGCGGCCGGGCCGAGGTGTACGCCGCCCACATGCACGCGGACGTGGTGCGGCGCCTGGACATGGCCAGCGACCTGCAGCGCGCGATCGCCAGGGAAGAGCTGACCTTGCAGTACCAGCCGATCGTGGAGCTGGCCACCTCACGAGTCACCGGCGCCGAGGCGCTGGTCCGCTGGTGGCGCGGGGACGAGGCGGTCTCGCCACGGGCGTTCCTCGCGGTGGCGGAGGATTCCGGGCTGATCGTCCCGCTCGGCGAGTGGGTGCTGCGCAAGGCGTGCGCCCAGGGCGCGGCCTGGCGGGCCGCTTCGTTCGATGTCGGGGTATCGGTGAACCTCTCGCTGCGCCAGCTGAACGCGCCGCAGTTCCCCGCCCAGGTGGCCGCTGCGCTCGCGGAGAGCGGCCTGCCGCCTAGCGCGCTCACCGTCGAGGTGGGGGAGCGGTTGCTCGTGGAGGACGCCGACCTGATCGTGGACCGGCTGACGGAGCTCCGCGACCTGGGCGTCAAGCTCGCCATCGACGATTTCGGGATCGGCTACGCCTCGCTGGCTCACCTCCGCCAGCTGCCGGTGGACATCGTCAAGATCGACCCGTCCTTCGTCTCTGGGCTTGGCCAGGACCCGACGCTGACGCTGCTCACCAGGACGGTCGTCCAGGTCGGCCGCGACCTCGGCATGCAGGTGGTGGCCGAGGGGATCGAGCAGCCCCGCCAGCTGGCCGAACTGAGGGAGATGGGCTGCGGGTACGGCCAGGGCTTCCTGATCGCCAGGCCGATGGCCGCCTCCGGGGTCGAGGCCCTGATCCGCACCGCGTCGGCCGAGGCCGGCGAGGCCGCCGGGGCGCACGGGGCGCCGGATGTCAACGGGACGACGAAGCCGGGCGTGCCGGCCGCCTAGCGGAATTCCCGGACATGGCGTCTCGCATTGTGAGATCGTGTCGGCGATAATTTGACGCGGGGGCAGGTTGTGGGTGAGGGTGGTAGCCGTGAAGCGGAACCACATCCTCGTACTTGGCTGGCGCGCAGAAAGCTGACGAGCCAGCTTCTGCGCGCGCCCCTCGACTGCCTCCGGCACGAGGGGTTTTTTATTGCCGTTACCCGCGCACATCGTGACAAGGAAGCCACCCGATGACCGAGCAGACGAGCCCAGTCCCTCCCGAAGCCCACGCTGCCTCAGGACCGGCGGATCAGCCGCCAGGCAGGTCCCACCCCGGTCCCTCGCCACTGGACATTCCGGCGAGGCCCAACGCCCCGGCCGCCCCGAAGCCGGCGCCGCCCCGGCCTGCGCCCCCCGGGGAGCGCGACGCCGCCGCGCAGCCGGCCGGGTCGCAGCCAGCGGGCAACCCCTCGCCGCGCCAGCAGGGCGGGCAACCGGCCAGCGCGCCCCAAACCTCCGGGGCCGCAGGAGCCGCTGGGGCCGCCGCGTCCCAGGCCGCCGCTGCTCCCGTGGTCAAGGCGAAGGTCACCGGTGCCCAGGCCCTGGTGATGGCTCTGGAGCAGGTTGGGGTCGACGTGGTGTTCGGCATCCCGGGCGGGGCCGTCCTGCCCGCCTACGACCCGCTGCTCGACTCCGACAAGATCCGGCACATCCTGGTCCGGCACGAGCAGGGCGCAGGCCACGCGGCGACCGGGTACGCCCAGGCGACGGGCCGGGTGGGGGTGTGCATGGCGACGAGCGGCCCCGGCGCCACCAACCTGGTCACGCCGCTTTCCGACGCCTACATGGACTCCGTTCCCGTGGTGGCGATCACCGGTCAGGTGCCGAGCAGCCTGATCGGCACGGACGGGTTCCAGGAAGCGGACATTTCCGGCATCACGCTGCCGATCACCAAGCACAACTTCCTCGTCACCAAGCCGGAGGACATCGCCCGCACCATCGGCGAGGCGTTCCACCTGGCCGGCACCGGCCGTCCCGGCCCAGTCCTGGTGGACATCGCCAAGGACGCGATGCAGGCGGTGACCGAGTTCACCTGGCCGGTCGCGTTCGACCTGCCCGGCTACCACCCGGTGACCCGGCCGCACTCCCGGCAGGTGCGGGAGGCCGCGCGGATGATCACCGACGCGAAGAAGCCCGTGCTCTACGTGGGCGGCGGCGTGATCAAGGCGGACGCGGCCGCGGAACTGAAGCAGCTGGCCGAGCTGACCGGCGCGCCGGTGGTCACCACGCTGATGGCACGAGGCGCGTTCCCCGACAGCCACCCGCAGCACCTGGGCATGCCAGGGATGCACGGCACGGTCGCCGCGGTCGGCGCGCTGCAGAAGGCGGACCTCATCGTCGCGCTCGGCGCCCGGTTCGACGACCGGGTGACCGGCAAGCTGGACAGCTTCGCGCCTGACGCGCTGATCGTGCACGCGGACATCGACCCGGCGGAGATCTCCAAGAACCGCCGCGCGGACGTGCCGATCGTGGGTGACTGCAAGGAGGTCATCGCCGACCTGATCGTGGCCGTCCAGGCCGAGCACTCGCACGGCAACCAGGGCGACCACGCCGACTGGTGGGCCCAGCTCGACCAGTGGCGGTCCAACTACCCGCTCGGCTATGCCGATCCAGACGACGGCAGCCTGGCGCCGCAGTACGTGATCGAGCGGATCGGCAAGCTGGCCGGCCCCGACGCGATCTACCTGGCGGGTGTCGGCCAGCACCAGATGTGGGCGGCGCAGTTCATCGGCTACGAGAACCCGCGGACGTGGATCAACTCGGGTGGCGCTGGCACGATGGGGTTCGCGGTCCCCGCGGCGCTCGGCGCCAAGGTCGGCATGCCGGACGCCCAGGTGTGGGCGATCGACGGCGACGGCTGCTTCCAGATGACCAACCAGGAGCTGGCCACCTGCGCGATCGAGGGCATCCCCGTCAAGATCGCGATCATCAACAACGGCAGCCTCGGCATGGTCCGCCAGTGGCAGACCCTCTTCTACAACGAGCGGTACTCCAACACCAACCTCGGCGACAAGAAGGCCGAGGTCGCGGGCACCCGGCTCCCGGACTTCGTGAAGCTGGCGGAGGCCTACAGCTGCATAGGCCTGCGCTGTGAGCGCAAGGAAGACGTCGATGCCATCATCGAGCAGGCCATGGAGATCAACGACCAGCCGGTCGTGATCGACTTCATCGTGCACAAGGATGCGATGGTATGGCCCATGGTCGCGGCCGGCACCAGCAACGATGACATCAAGTTCGCGCGCGGCATCGCGCCTGACTGGGAGGCGATCGGCGAATGAAAATTCGGCGGGACATGAGCGAGCCCTGGTTTTCCGGGCGAGCGGGAAGCGCAGCTGAGATCCGCGAGCGAGCCTTGGTTTGCAGGCGAGCGGGAAGCGCAGCTGAGATCCGCGAGCGAGCCTTGGTTTGCAGGCGAGCGGGAGGCAGAGCATGAGCACGCACACGCTGTCCGTCCTGGTGGAGAACAAGCCGGGAGTCCTGGTCCGCATCGCCGGCCTGTTCTCCCGGCGCGGTTTCAACATCGACTCGCTCGCTGTCGGGCCAACCGAGCACGAGGAGATCTCCCGGATGACGATCGTCGTCAACTGCGAGGAGCACCCCCTGGAGCAGGTGACCAAGCAGCTTAACAAGCTGATCAACGTGCTCAAGATCGTCGAGCTTGACGCGGCTCAGGCGGTGCAGCGCGAGCTCATCCTGATCAAGGTCCGCGCCGACGCCGACACGAGGTCCAAGGTTCTCGAGACCGTGGAATTGTTCCGCGCGCACGTCGTGGACGTGGCGCTGGACGCGGTCATCGTCGAGGCGACAGGCAGCCATGACAAGCTAGAGGCACTGGTGCGCGTCCTCGAGCCGTTCGGTATCAAGGAACTGGTCCAATCCGGCGCGATCGCCGTCGGCCGCGGCGGCCGGTCCATCACGGACCGCACGCTGCGCCCGCTCGAGCGCTCCGCGTAACTCGCATACCCACCAAGAAAGAGACAATTCCAGTGGCAGAGATCTTCTACGACGACAGCGCCGACCTCTCGCTCGTCCAGCGGCGCCACGTCGCCGTCCTCGGTTACGGCAGCCAGGGACACGCGCACGCGCTGTCGCTGCGTGACTCAGGCGTGGACGTCCGGGTCGGCCTGCCGGCCGGATCGGCGAGCCGGGAGAAGGCGGAAAGCGACGGCCTGCGCGTTCTCACCCCCGCCGAGGCGTGTGAGGAGGCCGACCTGGTGATGGTGCTGATCCCGGACCATCTGCAGCGCGCGGTGTACGCGGAGGCGATCGCGCCGTCGCTGGTCGAAGGCGACGCGCTGTTCTTCGCGCACGGCCTGAACATCCGGTACGACCTGATCCAGCCGCCGTCCGACGTCGACGTGTGCATGGTGGCCCCGAAGGCGCCCGGCCACCTGGTCCGCCGCCAGTTCAACGAGGGCCGCGGCGTGCCGATGCTCGTCGCCGTCGAGCAGGACGCGTCGGGCAACGCGCTCGAGCTCGCGCTGTCGTACGCCAAGGCCATCGGCGGCACGCGGGCCGGGGTGCTGAAGACCACGTTCAAGGAGGAGACGGAGACCGACCTGTTCGGCGAGCAGGCGGTGCTCTGCGGCGGGGTCTCTGAGCTGATCAAGGCCGGTTTCGCGACCCTGGTCGAGGCCGGGTACCAGCCGGAGGCCGCGTACTTCGAGTGCCTGCACGAGATGAAGCTGATCGTCGACCTGATGTACGAGGGCGGAATCTCCAAGATGTACTGGTCCGTGTCCGACACCGCCGAATACGGCGGGTACACCCGCGGCCCGCGGCTCATCAACGAGTCGACCCGCGAGGAGATGCGCGAGATCCTCGGCGAGATCCAGGACGGCACCTTCACCCGCGAGCTCGTCGAGGAGTTCGACGCGGGCAAGCCCAACTTCCTCAAGCGCCGCGAGGCCGAGCAGTCCGAGCAGATCGAGCAGGTGGGCGCCAGGCTCCGCCCGCTGATGAGCTGGCTGTCGGACCGGGAGGATTAAGGTTCTCGCATGGGATCAACTCTTCGGCTCGCCGTCATCGGCGGCGACGGCATCGGCCCGGAGGTGACGGCCGAGGCGCTGAAGGTACTGCGGGTGGCGGCGCCGGACGTCACCTTTGACACCACCGACTACGACCTGGGCGCGCGCCGCTGGCACCGCTCCGGGGAGACGCTCCCGGATACGGTCCTCGAGGAGATCCGCGGGCACGACGCGATCCTGCTCGGCGCGGTCGGCGACCCGTCGGTGCCCAGCGGGGTGCTGGAGCGCGGGCTGCTGCTGCGGCTGCGGTTCGAGCTCGACCACTACGTCAACCTGCGGCCGGTCCGGCTGTACCCGGGCGTGGCGTCGCCGCTGGCGAAGGGGTCACCGGAGACGATCGACATGCTGGTCGTCCGGGAGGGCACCGAGGGACCCTACACCGGAGCCGGCGGCTTCATGCGGCGCGGGACGCCGCAGGAGCTCGCGACGCAGGAGAGCTTCAACACACGGTTCGGCGTCGAGCGGGTCGCGCGGTACGCGTTCGAGCTGGCCATGACGCGACCGCGGAAGAAGCTCACGCTGGTGCACAAGACCAACGTGCTGACGTTCGCCGGGGATCTGTGGCAGCGCACCGTCGATTCGCTGGCCAAGGAGTATCCCGAGGTCTCGGTGGACTACCAGCACGTGGACGCGGCGTCGATGTTCTTCGTCACCCAGCCGGAACGGTTCGACGTCATCGTGACCGACAACCTGTTCGGCGACATCCTGACCGACCTTGGCGCCGCGGTGGCCGGCGGCATCGGGCTCGCGGCGAGCGGAAACATCAACCCGGGACGTGACCATCCGTCGATGTTCGAGCCGGTGCACGGCAGCGCGCCGGACATCGCCGGGCAGTCCAAGGCCGACCCGACCGCGGCGATCCTGTCCGCGGCACTGCTCTGCTCGCACCTGGGCCTGCCCGGTGCGGCGGCCAAGATCGAGCAGGCGGTCGCGGACGACCTGATCGAGCGTCAGGGTGAATGGGCGGCACGGACTACCGTGGAGATCGGCGCAGACATCGCCGAGCGAGTATCCGGATAGCGAGAGGCCGGGCGCGACAGGCCCAGGCTTCTCACTCGGCACAAATCCGACATCCCGGTACTGCCCAGAAAGGACCGATCCGTGATGACCGCACACCCCGACACCGAGATCGACTTCGAGATCCACCCCTCCCAGGCCAGGGTGCCAGCCGCCGAGCGCGAGCGGATACTGGTCGCGCCGGGGTTTGGTCAGGTCTTCACCGATCACATGATCACGCTGCGCTGGTCGGCCGAGCGTGGCTGGCACGACGGCAAGCTCGAGCCGTACGGCCCGTTCACGCTCGACCCGGCCACCGCGGTGTTCCACTACGCCCAGGAGCTGTTCGAGGGGCTCAAGGCGTACCGTCAGGACACCGGGGCGATCGTGATGTTCCGCCCGCGGGCCAACGCGGCCCGCTTCAACGCGGGCAGCTACCGGATGGCGATGCCGGAACTGCCCGAGGAGACGTTCCTGCGGGCGCTCGAGCTGCTTGTCGCCCAGGACAAGGACTGGATCCCCGCAGGGGAGGGGAACAGCCTCTACCTGCGCCCGTTCATGATCGCGACGCAGCGCGGCCTCGGCGTCAACCACCCGTCCGACTCCTACTTGTTCTGCGTGATCGCCTCTCCGGCCGCCTCCTACTTCGGTGCCGGGGTCTCCACCGTCAAGGTCTGGCTGTCGGAGGACTACACGCGGGCGGCCCCGGGCGGCACTGGCGCGGTCAAGTGCGGCGGTAACTACGCCGCCGCGTTCGCCGCCCAGCAGCAGGCCGTGGAGAACGGGTGCGACCAGGTGGTCTGGCTCGACGCCGCCGAGCATCAGTGGGTCGAGGAAATGGGCGGCATGAACCTGTACTTCGTCTACGGTTCAGGTGCCGGCGCCCGGATCATGACGCCCGCCCTGACCGGCACCCTGCTACCCGGCATCACCAGGGACTCGCTGCTCAAGCTCGCGCCGACGCTGGGCGTCCCGGCCGCCGAGGGCCGGATCTCGGTGCCCGAGTGGCGCCGGGGCTGCGCTTCCGGCGAGATCACCGAGGTGTTCGCCTGCGGCACGGCGGCCGTGGTGACGCCGGTCGGCGCCGTCGACGGTGCTTCGGGCGGCTGGGCGGTCGGCTCCGGGGAGCCGGGGCCGGTCACCATGCGGCTGCGGGAGGAGCTCATCGGCATCCAGTACGGCCACCACCCCGACCCCTTCGGCTGGATCCACAAGGTCGCCTAGCCGCCGCAGCGCTGCGTTATCAAAACGTTATCGTTTTCTCATCACGGAAAGCAACCATCTGGACACGGGATGGCGTCTTAAGAGATGACTGAGGCTCGCTTGGGGGGTTGCGGCCCAGTCGTCGTGAGAGCCGGGCCTCATCTCGGGGGAGGCCCGGACTTCCAGACCGGCTCCGACCCTGCCGGTCGATCCCCGTGGGCGCGTTTCGGCCACCGCCAGCGCCCACGGGGATCATCACGTTTCCCTGACGCCGCTCGCCGGGCCCTCTCCGCAGGGAATCTCCGTTGGCTGATCCGTGTTGAGCCGGGTAAGGTCGTAGGCGGCGGGCAAGCCACGTGCGCCCGACCTACAACTGAACAGGGGGGTGAACGGTTTCGACTTCGGTGGTCGATCCAGGAGAAGCGAGCCGAGGGTGGCGGTTGTGACCTCGTAAATAATGCGACCGTAACCAATAGGTGCCAACTCTATGAGCACTGTGCCTGCTTCCAAGCAGGCTCTCGCCCTTGCCGCCTAAGGCAAGTTAGCGAGGACTGTCAGCCCGGGAGTGCCTTCGGCCCGGAACTGGCATCAGCGAGAGGGCTTACTAGCCGGCCCGGCCGCGGGGCAGGCTAGGAAATCTAACAGTGGCTGAGCCTGTCGGCGTCTTGCCTGCGTGATCGCCGGGGCTGAGAAAAGCAAATGCGGGCTGCGCTCGGAGAAGACCTGGTGAGGTACTGAAGGACCCGGGTTCGATTCCCGGCACCTCCAAGAGTGCTCAGTGGCAATTCCCCTGAGCATTGTTGGAGGTGTGGCCGTTCCCCTGATAGCGCTTTAGGAGTTCGCGTGCCTATTGCCGCCCCATTGCCGTGGCCCGTTGATACCCTCCCCCAGTACTGTCATTCCCATGATCGCGTAAAGAAAGTGCACGCATAGGACGCGGAATTTACATCAGGGAAAAAGTCTTCGTGATCTCGAGGCGCGATCTGCCCGGTTTTACCGCTTAAATCTAGAAATTTCGGGCAACCTACCCCGTGCTCCGTGGTGCCCGGTAGTGGCGGCCATCGGCACTAGCAGCCGCGCACCTGGCCCGCCGCGCGCCCGCGGCACACTGCTCTCAGTACCTCTAGCGCCCGCTTGTGCCGCTCGCCTTTCTGGGCGGCGACTAGGACATTTACGCGAACGAGCACAAATGGCTCAGGCCCCGCAAGCGGTAACAGCCGCGCGGCCGGATCGCTTTTCTGCTCGCCGGATGGCCTCCTGTCTGCGGCGGAACTCCGGGCCGACGGAGGGGACGCACGCGCCACTAGGCGGCCAGAGGACCGCCCAGGTGGGTCGCGGCGGCGGTTTGCGGCTGTTTCTGGGGCGGCGCGCGTAGCCGATCATTACCATTCTGCGTCCGAACACGGGATAATAGGGCGACGGATCGACACGGTTGTTGCGGTCGGCGCCGCTTTGGCGGACGCCGGACTGGTACGGCCCGCGCGAGGCGGTCGGCGCTCGCGGCCCGAAGGGGCCGCACGGGCGCCGCGCGGCGAGGACCATTGGTACGTGTGCGCGTGAGGAAGGGGATGCAGGATGGCGGCGATGAAGCCGCGGACGGGCGATGGCCCGCTCGAGGTGACCAAGGAGGGCCGTGGCATCGTGATGCGCGTCCCGTTGGAGGGCGGCGGCAGGCTCGTTGTCGAGCTGTCAGCCGATGAGGCTGCCAAGCTGGGAGACGCGCTGCAGGCGGCCGTTGGGTAGTGCCATCCGGGCCCGCCGCGAAGCCGCTGGAAATCCGTACCGCTGAACTGGACCCACGCGTACGTTCGGAATGATTGGTTATTTCTTGACCGCGGTGAGCAGGCCGCCGGCGACCGGAAGTAGCAACGGGACCAGTCGATCGTCGATCCTGATCATGTCGGCGAGTTCCCGCGCGCCGTCTTCAGCCGGGCCTTCGTCCCGCGGCAGCGCGTCGTTGAAGACGACGATTCCGCCGGCGCGAAGCAGCCGCATGCTCGCCGTCAGGTACTCGGGATAAGCGACCGTGTCCGCGTCACAGAACACCAGGTCGTACGCTCCGTCGGAGAGCCTCGGCAGGACGTCGAGGGCCCGGCCGACGATGAGCCTCGCCTGGTTGGCGGCGAAGCCGGCCTCCGTGAATGCCTTGCGCGCCAGCCTGTGGTATTCGGGCTCGGTGTCCACGCTGGTCAGCACGCCGCCGGGACGCATGCCGCGCAGCAGCCAGATGCCAGAGCTGCCGCAGCCAGTGCCGATTTCCACCACCGCCCGGGCCGCGATCGCGGTCGCGAAGAACCGCAGCGCCGCTCCCGTGGCGGGCGAAACCGGCGCCGTCCCGCCGACTTCCTCGGCGTTCGCGCGGGCGGTGAGCAGCGGCTCGTCCTCTACCGCGTACGCCTCGTCGTACTCGATGACTGCCCCCTTCGCGATGTTTCCCTGGCGGTGAGCCTAGCCAATTTCGCTGGTCCGTGGAACCTGAAGGCGGTGCTGCCCGTTAGGCAAATGATGAGTGAGGCCCTCTTCTCGCTTGGCATAGCGGAAGAATTGCGTGCAGGATGGTGATGGTCGCCGCGAAGCCTCACGCGGTCGGCGAACCTGTGGAGGAGGCCGTGGCGCCCGAACCAGCACCGCTCTCCCAGTGGGAACTCCCTAGCTGGGAAGAGATCGTGCGGGTGCATTCGGCGCGGGTGTACCGCCTCGCGTACCGGCTCACAGGGAACCCGCACGACGCGGAGGACCTGACCCAGGAAGTCTTCGTCCGCGTGTTCCGTTCGCTCTCCAGCTACACCCCGGGGACGTTCGAGGGCTGGCTGCACCGGATAACCACCAACCTGTTCCTTGACGGCGCGCGGCGTAAGCAGCGGATCAGGTTCGAGGGCCTCGGCGAGGATGTCGCGCAGCGGCTGGCGGGCACCGAGCTGACCCCGGCGCAGGCGCTGGACGAGCGGCACCTCGACGGCGACATCCAGGAGGCGTTGCGCGCGCTGCCGCCGGACTACCGCGCCGCGGTGGTGCTCTGCGACATCGAGGGGTTCTCCTACGAGGAGATCGCGGCCACCATGGGCGTGAAGCTCGGCACCGTGCGCAGCCGGATCCACCGCGGGCGAGCGCAACTGCGGGCCGCGCTCGCGCACCGCGACCGGCAGGCCGGACGCCGGGTCAGGCAGCCAGGCGTGGCGGCGGGTGAGCCGTGAGTCATCTCGGAGACCAGATCTCCGCCCTGATCGACGGAGAGCTGACTGGCGCGGACCTCGACCGGGCCAACGCGCACCTGGCGGCGTGTGGGCGCTGCCGCGCGGAGGCGGCGGAGTTGCGACAGCTCAAGCGCGACCTACGGGCGCTGTTCGAGGTTGACGGCGACGACGCGCTGACCCGGCGGCTGCTCGCGGTGGCGGGCCCGGGCGGCCCGGTGCCGTCCCGCCGGCTCCGCCGGGAACAATACCGGCTCGAGCGCTCGCGAGATGAGCAGGCGCCACGCGGTCGCGAGCGGGACTATCGCACGGCGCGCCCCCGCTCCCGCTACGTGCTGTGGAGCGTGATCTCGCTCTTCGTCATCGGCGTCGGCGCCGCGGCGTTCACGATGGGCGCCGGCGGCACCGCCTCCCCAGGACCGAAGGTCACGCCGCAGCTGGAGATGTTCAGCGTCGAGCACGCCATCATCTCCGGGGATGTTCCGTACCCCGACCCGACGCAGGTCGTTACGGGCGCGACGAGTCCGTGATGCCCGCGATAGCCGCACTGCGCCGCCGCCCCGGGCTGATGGCCAGCGCCGCCGTGACCATCACCGTGCCCGGCCTGCTGGCGGCGCTCGCGCTGGTCGGGCATGAGCACGCGGCCTCCGCGGCGTCTGCGGCGTCCGTGGCGGCCGCCGGCGCGGAGTCGCTCGGCAGCGGCCCGCCTGCCACGCTGTCCACCGCGCCGTTTCCCGCAGGCGCGCAGGCCGGGCCCGCGGCGGTTTCCCACGAAGCTTCGATCGCCGTCAGGCAAGCGGCCGCTGAAGCGGGCCGGGTGGCGGGCGTGCGCGCGCAGTTCTTCGACTACACGGCGAGCGCGCCGAGCGGCCTGGGCATGCGCCTGCTCGCGAAGTCGGCGACGGCCGGCCTCGCCGCGTCCTACCAGGGCGTCGAGCTGATCGCGCAGTGGGGCGTGTCCGGCGCGGAAACGACGGTGTCCGACGTCTGGCATCGCGGCGGCCTGACGGTCACCCAGACCTCGGACGCCGGGACGCTAAGCAACGGCCAGCCGTACGTTTCCTACGACGACAACGGCTCACCCGAGGGCGTCTTCGGGGTCACGAGCGCGCTGGTCGCGCTGCTCGGTAAGCACTACATCGCGGTCTATCAGGGCACCGGTTCGGCCGTCGGCAGGCCCGCGCTCATCGTCGGACTGGACCGGGCCGACGGCAGTCTGGCGGCCAGGTTCTGGCTGGACAAACAGACCATGGTGCCGCTGCGGCGGGAAGTTTACGACACGTCCGCCCAGCTGATCAGCGAAGACGCGTTCGTGCAAGTGCAGTTCGGCGCGCAGACGCCGCCCCCGGCGGTCGCGGCTACCTCCCCGTCGCCGGCCGGACCGGCCTGGGCCGCGGCACCGGCCCCGGCGCGGCTGGTGGCGGACCTCAACAAGGAGGGCTGGCAGCTGCCCGCCGCGCTTCCCGGCGGCCTGCCGTTGTACGCGGCGGCGCTGAGCCCGGCCGGCGCGGGGCAAGTGGTGGACCTTGGCTATTCGGACGGGCTCTCGGTCGTCTCGCTCTTCGTGCAGCGCGGCACGCTGGCCTCCAAGCCGGCCGGGTGGCAGCAGGCCAGCCTGGTCGGCCACCAGGTCTACGTCGCGGGGCACTCGATCATCTGGGCCGGAGACGGATTCGTCTACACGATGATGGCGGACGCCCCCCCGGCCGTCGTCACGCAGGTGGTCGCGTCGCTGCCGCAGGAGACCGCACCCGGGGGAGTCTTCGGCCGGATCACGCGCGGGCTCCAGCGCCTCGCGACGCTCGTCAACCCCTTCGGATGAGCCGGCGAATTCGCATGGCTCGGCCGTCCCGCGCGAGGTGCGGACGGTTTAGAGTGGTTACGGGTGTCGATCGCCGTCCCGCGTTCGATCTACTGCTGACGGAGAGCTGAGCGTGTTTGACCTGTCCCTGACCAAGCTGTTGGTCCTCGCGGTGATCGCGCTCCTGGTGTTCGGCCCGAAGGAACTGCCCAAGATCGCCGCGCAGGCCGGGCGCGCGCTGCGCGACCTGCGCCGGATAGCCGAAGGCGCGAAGGCGGATCTCAAGGAGGGGCTCGGCCCGGAATTCCAGGACTTCGACTTCGAGGACCTGAACCCCCGCCGCTTCGTGCAGAAGCACCTGCTCGACGAGCCCGTCGCGACCATGACCCAGGCGGGCGTGACCAGCACCGGCGGCACCGCTAACGGCGCTAACGGCGCCGGCGCCGGGCGCGCCGTCCTCGAGGACGGCGCGGACCCGCCGTTCGACAGCGAGGCGACCTGAAACCCGCTCTGGCCCCGGCAGGCGCCCGGTTCTTAGCGCGGGCTGAGCCCGAGCATCCGGCCCGCGAGGCCGCGGCCGCGGCTGGCCAGCGAGTCGGCGATCTTGGCGAGCTGCAGCGCGGCGGGTGACGACGGGTCGTCAAGCACGAGCGGGATGCCGTTGTCGCCGCCCTCGCGCAGCCTGGTGTCGAGCGGGACCTGGCCGAGCAGCGGGACGGTGGTCCCGGTGAGCTGGGTCAGCGTGGCCGCGACCGCCTCGCCGCCGCCGGATCCGAAGACCTCCGTCTGCTCCCCGCAGTGCGGGCACACGAGATAGGACATGTTCTCTATCACGCCGGTGATGCGCTGCCGCGTCTGCGTCACGATGGCACCCGCGCGCTCGGCGACCTCGGCCGCGGCCAGCTGCGGCGTGGTGACCACGAGCAGTTCGGCGTTCGGCAGCAGCTGCGCGAGCGAGATCGCGATGTCCCCCGTGCCCGGCGGCAGGTCGAGCATCAGGTAGTCCAGGTCACCCCAGAACACGTCGGCGAGGAACTGCTGCATCGCCCGGTGCAGCATCGGGCCGCGCCACACGATCGGGGTGTTTCCCTTGGTGAACATGCCCATCGAGATCACCTTCACGTCGTGCGACGACGGCGGCATGATCATGTTCTCGACGGGGGTGGGGCGGCCGGTCACGCCGAGCATCCGTGGCACGGAATGCCCGTAGATGTCCGCGTCGATGACGCCGACCTTGTGCCCGGAAGCGGCGAGCGCCGCCGCCAGGTTCACGGTGACCGAGGACTTGCCGACGCCGCCCTTACCGCTGGCGACCGCGATCACCTTGGTCAGCGACGCGGGCTGGGCGAACGGGATGACCGGTTCGGGGCGGCCCCCGCGCAGCTGGCTCTGCAGCGCCTGGCGCTGCTCTTCGCTCATCACGTCCAGGTCGACGCGCACCCCGGAGACGCCGGGCAGCGCCGCCACCGCGTCGGTGACCCGCGACGTGATGGTGTCGCGCATCGGGCAGCCGGCCACGGTCAGGTAGAC
>Ga0210385_10001355_pt1 | contig 15279 bp, 12 predicted proteins | sample IncBWH26OmetaG_FD_160107 | JGI IMG/M metagenome (GOLD analysis project Ga0210385, IMG submission 160107) | Forest soil microbial communities from Barre Woods Harvard Forest LTER site, Petersham, Massachusetts, United States - Inc-BW-H-26-O ...
ATCCGGACGATACCCGTGGCGCCTTTGCAGAGGTACCGGTGGCGGTCACGGGCCAGGTCATCGGGCACCTGGGTATGGCCGATCCCCTGCGTGCGAGCTGGTCATCCGACGACATCGCGGCCTTGCACGATGCGGCCGCCGGCGTCTCCACCGAACTCGAGCGGCGCATGGCGCGTGCCGAGGTCGTGCGGGTCCAGGAACTCGTCACTTCCCACAATCGCGTCTACGACATGATCGGCAACGGCGCGCCGCTGCGCGACGTTCTCATTGAAGTGTGCCAGATCATCGAGCGCTACGACCCCTCCTTCATCCCCTCGGTGCTGCTGCGCGACTCGGTATCGAACACGCTGCACTCCGGCATCGGTCCGTCCCTGCCGAAGGCCTACCTGGATTCGGTGGACGGCGCGCCCATCGGTCCCAGCATCGGCACCTGCGGACCGGCGGCGTGGTTTGGTGAACTGGCCATCTCGGCGGATTTGAGCCAGGACCCCAAATGGGCGCCGATCCGCGCCATGGCGGAAATGGCCGGCGTTGCCCACTGCTGGTCGATGCCGATCAAGGATCCTTCCGGGGAAGTCCTGGGCACGCTCGCCCTCTATGGGCGCCGCCCGCGCCTGCCGCAGCCGGAACACATCGCGCTGCTGCGCGACTGGGCACGCGTGGCCAGCACCGCCCTCGAGCGCACCCGTTCGATCGCACGGCTGAAGCATGATGCGCGCCACGACAGCCTGACCGGTTTGCCCAATCGAGCCGCGATCTTCGAGAAGCTGGACGCCGTCATCGAGCAGGTACGGCCCGAGATGCCGCTGGCGGTGTACTTCGTCGACCTCGACGGACTCAAGGCCCTGAACGACACCCTCGGACACGATGTGGCGGATGAGATGATCCGCGAGGTCGCGCAGCGCCTGCTCGGCAGTGTCCGGACTCAGGACTTCGTGGGCCGCTTCGGCGGCGATGAATTCATCGTGGTGGCCGAGGCGATCGGCGACCCGATCGAGGCGGGCCAGCTGGGGGAGCGGCTGCTGAGCGCCATCGCCCAGCCGCTGCCGGGCCTCGGAGCCCGCGTCGTCACGGCGAGCATCGGCATTGCCTTGATCCGCAGCAGTGGCATCGAGGCTCGCGAAGCCATCCGCAGATCCGATGCGGCGATGTATGAGGCGAAACGCACGGGCCGGGATCGCTGCGTCTTCGCGGAAATCGGTGAGACCGCCCGGGCGGGCCGGCGGCTCGAGCTGTCCCGCGCACTGCACGGTGCCGAAACGCGCGGCGAGATGCACCTGGTCTACCAGCCGGTCATCGCCTTGCCCAGCCGGGAGATCATCGGCGTCGAAGCGCTGCTGCGCTGGAACAATCCCACGCTCGGCGACGTACCGCCGGGTGAGTTCATACCGATCGCGGAGGATACCGGCAGCATTCTGCAGATCGGCGCCTGGGTGCTGTGGGAGAGTTGCACCGCGCTCGCCTCGCTGGCGGCGGCCGGTCACAGACTCGAACTCGGTGTGAATGTGTCGGCGCGGCAGCTGTCCCAGCCGGATTTCCCGTTGTGGGTGCGGCAGACGCTCTCGCACGCTCAGTTCAGTCCCACGAAGCTGAGCCTGGAACTCACCGAGACCTCGCTGCTGCGGCCCGACAGCGTCAGCGTCGGCAATGTGCGCACGCTGGAGAAGATGGGCGTTCGGGTGGCATTGGATGATTTCGGGACCGGCTATTCCTCCCTGACGTGGCTGCGCGATCACCCCTTCGGCTCGATCAAGGTGGATCGCAGTTTCGTTGCGAACATTCAGAAGCAGGAGAGCAGTCGCGCCATCGTCTCGGCCATCATCCGCATGGCGAAGGATGTGGGCTGCACCGTGACCGCCGAGGGTGTCGAGACCGAAGAGCAGCTGCGCATTCTCGAATCACTGGGGTGTGATCACGCCCAGGGCTTCCTGATCGCACGGCCGGTCAGCATCGGCATACTGTTGAGCCAGCTGGATGCACCGCTGCCGATGGTGGTCGCCTAAGGCACAGGACGGCGAGCGCCTGCATCCGCACGGGCCTCCCGACCGTATAGCGTTCGGGGCATTCTCGCCCCCGTATCGGCACCCTTGAACCGCTGCGTTTGTCGGCACCCGCTGCATCCGCGGTGTGGGTGGTCGCGTACATATGTTGCACGCCACCACCATGCAGGGGACCACGCTCTATGAATATTCCTCGTCAGCGGATTTTCTCCGCGGTCGCCGCCGCTCTCCTTCCGCTCGCGGCATCCGCCTCCAGTCACCGGGAAGCTCCGTTCATCACCACTCGGCCGAAGGTGGACGGTACCGACCTCTACATGTTCAACAGTTACGAACCCGGCCGCGCCGGATACGTCACCCTGATCGCCAACTACCAGCCGTTTGAAAATCCCCAGGGCGGTCCGAACTACTACACGATGGACCCGAACGCCCTCTACGAAATCTCGATCGACAACAACGGCAGCGGTCATGAGTCACTGACCTTTCAGTTCCGTTTCACGACGGTGGACAACGGCCTGACCGTCACCGCCGGTACCAAGGCGGTTCCGGTGCCGCTGACCAATATCGGGCCGGTCACCGCCACGGATATGTCGGCGCAGAACGTCGCCGAAACCTATACGGTGACATTGGTGAACGGTGATCGGCGCACCGGCGCGGCGCATGCCATCACCGATGCAACGAGCGGTGCGAAAACCTTCGACAAGCCGCTCGACAACATCGGCGCCAAGTCGATCGCCAACTACGCGGCGTACGCGAATGCGTTCATCCACACGATCAACATTCCCGGCTGCAGCGGCACCGGACGGATGTTCGTGGGTCAGCGTCAGGATCCCTTCGTCGTCAACCTCGGCGAGACGTTCGACCTGGTCAATATCAAGTACCCGGTCGAGGAACTCGCGCCCGCGGGCGTCAACGCCCGCAATCTGGCGCCGAACTCCCTGGCCGGATACAACGTGACCTCGATTGCACTGGAGATTCCCGCCTCCTGTCTGACGGCAGGCAAGGACCCGGTGATCGGCGCCTGGACCACCGCCAGCGTGCGCCAATCCGCGGTCGTGAACCCGTTTCCGCAAAGTGCCTTCAGCGCTCAAAGCGTCGGCCCGGTCGTGGCGCCGACCTTCGCCTCCGTCGAGGGGGGGGCCTGGGCGCAGGTGTCGCGTTTGGGGATGCCACTGGTGAATGAGGTGGTCATTGGCCTGCCGGACAAGGATCGGTTCAATGCCTCCGCCCCGAAGGATGATGCGCAGTTCGCCGACTACGTCACCAATCCGGCCCTGCCGGTGCTGCTGCAGGCACTGTTCGGCTCCGCGGGTGTGGTGGCGCCGAAAGTCTATCCCCGCACCGACCTGATCGCGGCCTTCCTGACGGGACTCAAGGGACTCAATCAGCCCTTGACGGTCACGCCGGCCGAGGAGCTGCGGCTGAATACCAGCATCGCCGCGACGCCCGTCGCTTCTCAGAGTGATCTGGGGGTGCTCGGCGGCGATACCGGCGGCTTCCCCAATGGCCGGCGGCCCATCGACGATGTGGTGGATATCGAGCTGCGCGTGGCAATGGGCGTGCTGCTGTCACCCTTCGACGGCAGTGCGCAGGATCCGGATCCGGCTTCCGACGCTTCGCGGCAGCTGAAATATACGGACGGCGCCGAGCCCGATCCGACCAACTACCTTGCGGTCTTTCCATACATCAATACCGCCCTGGCGGGTTCACCCACCAGCGCCAATGACTAGGGGCACAGCGCAATGAAACACAAACTTGCCATCCTCACGGGCATGGGACTGGCCGCCGGACTCGTCAGTGGCTGTGGCGGAGGCAGTGAGGGCCAGGGCGCCCCTGCGACCTCAGCGACGCCGCCGCCGCCCGCCAGCACCGCCATGGCACTGGATACGCAAATGGTTCTGGCGCAGGCGCGTATGAGTTCCGAAACCGCCGCGCCCTACACCGTCGATGGGGGTGCCCTCACGATCACCGACACCAGTGACACCAGCGAGCCCATCAGCGTCAACGGGATGTAAGCGTCATCGACACACTGCAGACAATCAGCCGCCGCGCGCGTCTCCGACGTGCGCGGCTGGCGGTTGCGGGGCTGCTCGTCGCGGCTTCGCTCGCCAGCGCCTGGGGCACCCCCTATACGCCAGGCAATGATGCAACCGTGCTCGCGGAGCTTCCGGCAGGCGCCCGGCACGCGAGCTTCGCCAATCGTGAGGTCACCCGCACCCGCCTCGATATCGCGCTGCCGCTGGCCCAGTTCTACATTTCCCGGGCCCGCGCCACCGGAGATCTGCGGTTCCTGGGCTATGCCGAGGCGATTCTCATGCCGTGGATGAGCAGGCCCGACGTGCCGACGGCCGTCTTGGTACTGCACGCAACCGTTCTGCAAAGCCGCCATCTGTTCGACGCTTCGTTGACTGAACTGGATCGTGCCCTGGCAAAAACCCCGGACGATCCGCAGGCGTGGCTGACTCGCGCCACGGTGCTGCGCGTGCTGGGACGCTATCAGGAGGCCCATGTGTCCTGCGAGCGCCTGGCGGCCGCAGCTGATCCGGCGATCAACACACTTTGTACGCAGGGCCTGAGCGGTCTCACCGGGCACCTGCCCGAGGCCTATGCCGCCATTGCCGCTCTGCCGCAACAGGCGCTGCCGCCCGAGGCACGCGCCTGGCGCTATTCGGAGCTGGGCGAGATGGCCGAGCGGCTGGGCGATGACACCGCCGCCGAACACTGGTTGCGCCAGGGATTGGCGGTAGCTCCGGATGATTTCTATATGCGTGCGGCCTGTGCCGATGTACTGCTGCGGCAGGGGCGCGCGGCCCAGACCCTGCAGCTGCTGGCCGGTTACGAATCCATGGAACCGATGCTGCTGCGGATCGCCATCGCACAGCGGATGCTGCATGACGGCTCAAGCGCGCACACCGCGGATCTGCTGGCGAGTGCCTTCAACGTCGAACAGCAGCGCGGCGATGCCGTACACCGGCGCGAGCAGGCGCGGTTTCTGCTGGATGTGTCGGCGCAACCGGCCGCGGCGCTGGCGGCGGCACGCGAGAACTGGCAGGTACAGCGTGAACCGGAGGACCTATTGATCCTGCTGCGCGCGGCGCAGGCGGCTCATCAGCCGCGGGTCGCGCAACCCGCGCGCGAGTTTCTGCGGGCCCAGAAACTTCAGGACGCGCGGCTCGCGCCCTACGAGGCCGCGCCGTGAAGCGCGGGTGGTGGGTCGCGCTGCTGTGCTGGATGGGCGCCGCGCAGGCGCATATCTCGAGCAACGGCTTTCTGGTGCTCCATGTCCAGGGACAGGAGCTGACCGGTTCGCTGGAGCTGGCGGTGCGGGATGTGGAACTCGCGGTCGGCGTCGATACCAATCACGACGGCAAGGTGACCTGGGGCGAACTGCGGGCGAATGCGCCGCAGCTGCTGCAGTACGTCGCCCAGCACCTGCGCCTGTCGACCGAAGCTCGGGCCTGTGTCCTGAATCTGGGCAGCCTGCAGGTCAACGAGCGCGTTGACGGCACTTATGTCTGGCTGCCGCTGTCGGCCCGCTGTCCCCAGGCCATCGGACAGCTCGGGATCGGCTATTCGATGCTGGAGGATATCGACCCGTCGCATCGCGGCTTACTGACGCTCACGGCAGGCGCCGTCACGCAGTCGGAAGTTCTCGGCGGCACCCGTCCGAATGCGACCTTCGAGGTTCATTCACCGGCAACCTGGCGCACCTTCAGCGCGTATCTGCAGGCCGGCATCTGGCATATCTGGAGCGGCATCGATCATCTGCTGTTCCTGCTGTCACTGCTGCTGCCGGCGGTATTGATTCGACGCGGCCGTCACTGGGAACCGGTCAGCGCGGCGCGACCTGCGATATTCAGCATCCTCAAAGTCGTTACGGCCTTCACGCTGGCGCATTCCATTACCTTGACGCTGGCGGCATTGAACGTGGTACGGCTGCCGAGCCGGCTCACTGAATCGGTCATCGCTGCCTCGATTGTCGTCGCCGCGCTCAACAACATCTTCCCCATCGTCACAGATAGCCGCGCGCGAATCGCCTTCGCGTTCGGCCTTCTGCACGGCTTCGGCTTTGCGTCCGTGCTGGCTGACATGGGGCTGCCGTCCGGCGCGCGACTCATCTCCCTGCTGGCGTTCAATCTGGGGATTGAAACCGGCCAGTTGGCGGTGGTCCTGGGCGTGATGCCCATCGTGTATCTGGTGCGCGCGAGCCTGGTCTATCGCCGCGCGATCCTGCCCTGGGGATCGGCGGTCATTGCGGCGATCGCGCTGGTTTGGCTGCTGCAACGCGCGTTGCCCCCCGTGGCCTAGATGGCTGAGCGCGCAGGACGGGCGTAGACTCGCTGCTCGCTTATCAGGGACTGCCGGGGGTCATCATGGCTGCGCGCGTTTCCGCACTGCTTGCACTGAGTGTCATCGTCTCAATGGCTCCGGCCCACTCCCAGACGCCGGGGGCGGCGCCTGCCCCCAGCAGCGCTCCCGGCGAGCATGGGCCGCAGCGCCCGCCGCTGTTCTTCCGTGAGGAATGGAAGCAGGGGCCCAAGGGCGGCGAAAACCCGGTGACCGCCGCTTCGCTTGGGAATCCGGATCTGGAGCTCACACTCATCGTTCCGGGTGGCACGATCGAGCTCACGGGAAATGCCGGCGATGAGAACAATCCGACCCACGTCTGGCAGGGCCTGTGCACCACGCCCTGTGGCCTCGCCCTGCGCAGCAAACAGCACCTGGCGGATCTGACCGGACTGGCGCGGCTCCGCTGGAACACCAAGATGTCGGGCTTTCACCAGGTCCGGCCGATCGTGAAGCTCGCCGACGGCACCTGGCTGGCGGCGGATCGCACCGAGGGCTCGCCCCGGGACTGGATGGTGAGTGAACTGTCATTCGCGGACCTGCACTGGCTGAAACTGGATATCACGCGCGCGGTCACGACCGGCGTCATCGTCGACCATGTCGATCTGTCCAAGGTGGATCAGATTGGATTCATCGATCTCATGCCGGGCAGCGGCCATGGCCCCGGGGGCTGGTCCGACGTGGCGCAGATCGAGGTCTACGCCAGGTCGGTAGCCCGCTGATTCACGGCGGTGGGGTCGGCGTGGTCAGCAGACGCATCTGCGGCAGCGCCAGGTTGACCCGATGGGCCCGCAGCGCCTCGAGCGTGGCGCGCGTCAGTTCGGACATCGCCGAACCATAGTCATCGACCGACACCCACGGCTGGATGCTGATCTGCGCCGCGGCGTCCGTCAGTCTCGAAACACCGATCAGGGGCGGCACATCCTTCAGCACCCGCGGGTTTGACTGCACGACTTCCTGAATGACCTGCAGCGCGGCGGCCATATCCGTGTCATAGGTCACATTGACCTGAATGCTGACCTGGCGCACGTGGCCATAGTTGTGAAGGATCTCGCCGACGATCTTGCGATTGGGAATGACCACCTTCGACCGATCGGCGTGCAGCAGAATGGTGCTGAACAGCGAGACATGCTCGACCTGCCCTTCGACCCCCGCCACCTGGACGTACTGGCCCACGCGAAAGGGCTTGGTGAGGATGATCGACAATCCCGCGACGATGTTGCTGAGCACACCCTGCATCGCGAGCGCGATGCCGGCGCCGGCCACGCCCAGTCCCGCCACCAGCGGCAGCAGCTGAACCCCGAGGTTCTGCAGCGCCATCACGACGAACAGCAGCAGCACCAGCCCGCGGATGATTTTCGAGATCAGTTGCCGCAGCGGCGGCTCCAGAGCAAAGCGCCGCAGGCCGCGCAGCAGCCAGCGCTCCGCCCAGCCGCCGACGATCACACCGGCGATGATGATGAGAATGGCGGTGAGCAGCTTGGGGCCGAACTGGATGAGCAGATCGATGATCTGCTGACGGATGTGGTCGATCGTTGCCAGGTGCAGGTCCATGACGGCTATTCTAGCGGGTGCCGTAGAGCCGGTCTCCGGCATCGCCCAGACCGGGCAAGATATACCCATGATCGTTCAACTTCGAGTCTATTGCGGCCGTCCACACCGGTACCTCGGGATGTTGGGCGTGTAACCGTGCCAAACCCTCCTCGCTGGCCAGCACGCACACGAAGCGCAACTCGTTGGCGCCGTGCTCCTTCAGCCGGTCGATCGCCGCAACTGCCGTGTTGCCGGTGGCAAGCATCGGATCAACGGCGATGACGAGGCGCTCGGAGAGCACCGTGGGCGCCTTGAAGTAGTATTCGACCGCGACCAGTGACTCAGGATCGCGATACAGCCCAACGTGCGCGACCCGCGCCGAGGGCACGAGATCCAGCATCCCATCCAGCAGTCCGACGCCGGCGCGCAGAATCGGCGCAAACACCAGTTTCTTGCCCGAGAGCTTGCGCGACTTCATTGCCATCAGGGGCGTCTCGATTTCAACCGGGTCCAGCGGCAGATCGCGCGTCACCTCGTAGCACAGCAGGGTCGCGGTCTCGCGCAGCAGCTGCCGAAAGGTCTTGGTCGACGTGGTCCGGTCCCGCAACAAGGTCAGCTTGTGCTGCACCAGGGGATGATTGACCACCGTTACTTTGTTCATCAGAACACCGTCCCGTCACTTGAGATTCGTATCGGCGGACCGCCGTCGCTGCGTCGCTCGCGGGCGATCAGCCGACCCGCTGCCCATGTTCCCCCTTCCAGCACCCGCGCCAGCGGAAAATTCTCAGGCGCGAGCCCCAGGCGCATCGCAACCAGTGGCGCTAGCTCATCCAGCAGCGCGACCGTCAACCCACGCCAGCCCACGATAAACGGGTCAGAAACCGAGTGCACCACCGAAAGTGCGTTTTGGTCGCGCGCGGCGAGCACTCCCATGTCGACCATCAGCCCGCCGTTGCGATACTCCGCCAGTCCCGTCAGCTCGCCAACCCCGGTCACGCGGATGCCGGCGGCCTCAAGCGGCTCGATCAGTGAGTAAGCCAGCCACTGCGACAGCTTGTGCAGCGGCACAAAGCGGTCTGCCGCACGCGCGCCCACCAATGCGGGATGGGGCCAGCAGTCCCCGAGTGCGACGCCCTCCAGGCGATGCCGCTCAGGCCAGATCGGGCCCAGGCCCTCGAGCAGTATCTCGAGGATGCTCGCTGCGGGAACCTGCCCCTGGGAAGCGCGCGCCGCCAGGGCATCGAACAGTCCGCCCGGGCGCGGTTTATCGGCCAGGGCAAACAGGTCCGGTCGGGCGCTCAGCGCACTGCCCAGGCGATTGAGCAGCGTGGCACGGCCATGAGTGCCCTGCAGCGGATTGCGTTCACCCGACTGAAATGCGGCATCGATCGCTGCCTCATCGATATCCCGCAGCCTGCCCGCATCTGCCCGCAGTGGGTCGCGTGCGTCAGCCGAGAGACCACCCTGCTCGAACCAGCGCAGGCTGGCGAGCGCCAGACCCTCCGATCGCGCCACGCGCTGCCCGGTTGCGGCATCCGCGTACTCCCAGTGCGCACCCGCGCCCGCATCCAGCAGTACCGAGGTGATGGCCAGGTCAAAGGCCGACCTGGCCTGCTCGGCCGGCGTGCGCCAGCTGCGCGTGGCCACCGCTTCGGCCCACAGATCGCGCCCCGCGAACACGAAGTGCCGCCAGCGTGCGTGGAACGGCGGATGCAGATCCGGATAGCGGTCACGGACGAGGCGGGCCACGAAGTCCGCGGTGGCCGGCAGGCGATCCAGATGAACGGTCCAGTCCGACAGCGATTCCTCCAGTGCCAGCTGCAGCAGGCGTCGGGAGGTGCGCCGCACGGCGGCGGCCGATAGCAGCGAGCGTGCCGGGGAGTCCTCAATAGTCTTTGAGATCACGCCCGACCACGCATGCAGGGTCCACTGCCACCTCGGAACTGAAATATCCGGCGGCCTTCTTGGCCTCGATTTCCACCTGCGCGTCGGGTGGCACCAATTGCGCCGGAATCGGTACCCGCTCGCCGATCGCGATACCGGCCTGTGTCAGCGCGTCATGCTTGAGGTTCGACATCGACACCAGCCGATCAATCCGGCCGACTCCCAGCCAGTGCAATACATCCGGCATCAGCTGCTGGAATCGCGCATCCTGGACTCCGGCAACGCATTCGGTCCGCGCGAAATAGGTCGAGGCCTGATCGCCACCCGGCTGGCGCTTGCGCGCGTTGTACACCAGGAACTTGGTGACCTCGCCGAGCGCGCGACCTTCCTTGCGGTTGTAGACGATGAGCCCGACGCCGCCGCACTGGGCACCGCGGACGCACTCCTCGATGCCGTGCGTCAGATAGGGCCGACAGGTGCAGATGTCGGAGCCGAAGACGTCCGAGCCGTTGCACTCGTCATGAATTCGACAGGTCAGCGGTCGCGTCGGATCGTGCAGCGCCGAGGGATCACCGAAGATGTACAGCGTCATGCCACCGATCGGCGGCAGGAACACGTGCAGGTCACCGCGCGTGACGAGCTCCGGGTACATGCCTCCGGTCTGTTCAAACAAGATGCGTCGCAGCGCACTCTCCGCGACGCCGAAGCGTTCGGCGACTCCCGGCAGATGCCACACCGGCTCGATCGCCGCCTTGGTCACACTCACTTCACCACCGTCATGCACGATCACTCCGTCTTCCGCGACCCTGCCCGAAGCAATGGCGTCGCGAATCTCCGGCAGGGTGAGCCGGGCGCGGGTGATCGCAATGGTCGGCCTGATGTCGAGGCCGCCTTCGATCTCAGCTTCGAAGTCCAGGGTCGCCCGATGGCCCCAGGGATCGAGCGAGACAATGCTTTTGGCGTCCGCCCATTGCGGATGCGGGCCGATCTGGATGACGGGCTCAGTGTCGGTCAGGTCGGGACGGGCGACGGGATCGAGCGCCCCGGAGGAGACCGCCAGCGCGCGGTAGATCGAGTACGCGCCACCATGGGCACCGATGACGTTGCGATCGGCCGCGGCGGTCACTGAACCGATGACCGGCCCACGCGCGCGCGCGTTCGGCGCGCCCCACTCGATGGGGAAGTGATGCGCCTTGCCGCTGCCCGGATGCGAGGTCAGGCGAATGTGGCGGGGTGAATCCTTCTTGGTCACGCGAGGAAGCCTAGCTCAGTTGAATCGCATCAGTCGCGGACCCGTGTCGCGCTGAGCACTATTTGAGTGAAAAGGCATCATTCATGTGCAAGTTATTGACATTCATAGATATTGTAACATCAATGATCATGCCCTTCACCGCTCCCTTCACCGATGTCCTCGTTCCAGACCGCGGGCTGCTGGCGGATGTAGTCGCCGAGCAGTTGCTCGCACTGCGCCGAGGCCAGGTCAATCACTTCGACCCCGCGCTCCCGCAGCCAATCGATGCCTCCGCGGAAGGTGCGTGATTCACCCACTATCACCGCGCCAATCTGAAACTGCAGAATCAATCCACTGCAGTACCAGCATGGCGCCAGTGTCGTCACCATGACGGTGTCCCGGTAGCTGCGGCGACGGCCCGCCTTGCGAAACGCATCGGTCTCACCATGGATGGAGGGATCATCTTCCTGCACCCGGCGATTGTGCCCGCGTCCGAGAAGCTTGCCTTGTCGGTCGAACAGCGCGGCGCCGATCGGAATGCCGCCCTCGGCCAAACCGATACGCGCTTCCTCGAGTGCGACATTCAACATCGCGGCATATGCGTCACTCATGGTGAGCATGCTACCGCAATGTACGGGTATTGCCTGCAATTGCGACCCACGGGGCAATGCGGCACACTGGCTGCAACAAGCGGTCTTCAATGCCGTACCGGGCAAGGAGCAGCCGATGAGCGTCGCGCCCTCCAGATCCTACCGCTCGACGGGCCAGCGGGGTTTGTCACCGCAGGTTCGATCACAGCCCGGAATGGTTTTCGCACACAAGGTTCCGGATGAAGTGAACGTGGAGTTCGCAACTTCCGAGTGCACGGTGCGCACGCGCGAAGGTACGGTGCAGGCCCACGCCGGTGACGCCATCCTGACGGGCAAGCGAGGCGATCGGTGGCGCGTCTCGCGCGCCCGATTCGGCGAGAAATACCGTCCGCTTCCTCCGACTGCGGAGGGTGCGGATGGACGCTACGCGGCGCTGCCGATCCGGGTGGCCGCGGTGCAGATCGATGAGCCGTTCGAAGTGGTGCTCTCCGATGGCGTGTCGGTACTGAGTGGGGCGCCCGGCGACTGGCTGGTCGACTACGGGGACGGCAGTCTCGGAGTCATCGCGCCCGCGATTTTCGCGGCCACCTACCGGATAGGGGACTGAACGGTCGATGGCACTGTACCAACTGATCCAACGACTGCTGCTGGCCGGGTCGCATCTCAACATTCCGGCGCCACCCCCGGAGCCGGTTGCCCCCCGCGAATTGATGCCGCTGGTCACGGCGCTCTCCAGGGATCAGCAGCGCTTCAACGCGCGGGCCATCCATTATGGAGAGCGTTACCGAAGCGGATACTGGAGCATCTACTTGCTGAGCGCCTTGGCGGTACTCAGCGCGGTGATGCCGCTGGCGCTGGGCTGGGACAGCCCGAGCCACCGCCTGCACCCCTTCTCCGGACTTTGGGCCGCGGCCGAAGTGCTGATGATCGGGACGGTCAGCGGCATCTACTGGTTTGGCAGTCGCCACAAGTGGCAGCAGCAGTGGCTGCAGGCACGCACCAATGCGGAACTGGTGTGGTATCTGCCAATGCTCGCGCCGCTGTTGCCGGAGGCGAGACTGGACGACGAAGCCAACTGGTATTTGCGGGTGTTCGACCCGGGCCAGCATGTGCGCGCCGCCGATGAAGTGGGGGCGTGTTGCGCGCGCATCGAGCCCATGGCGCGCCAGCTGCTGGCCGGCGCCTGGAGCGACGGTCAGTTTGTCAGCACCTATGCCGAGTGGACGATTCAGGTTCTGGAGCAGCAGCGCCACTATCACCAGGGCGTTTCAATCAAGCAGCGGGCGCTCGAGCACCGCGTCCACAAAATCAACACCTGGCTGTTTGCGCTGACCGCGGTCGGGGCCGTCACCCATCTCGCGGTCCACACACTGTGGCTGTCATTGGTGACCACCTTCCTGCCGGCCCTGGGCGCATCCCTGCACGGCGCCCTCGCGCAATCCGAAGCGCATCGCCTCGATGCGACCTCGCAGCGGCTGATGCAGGAACTGCAGACCTGTGTGGGCCGGATCAAGGAGGCGTTGGCGGCACCGCCGGCCGACATCAACCGCGCGCTGCGGGGCAGTATTGAAGCCGCGGTCGCCGTGATCCTGGACGAGCATCAGGACTGGAATCTACTGGTCCGACCGCATCATTTGCCGCTGGGTTGATAGATGTTTGAATGACATTTAACACTTTGCAGACAGGCCTGATTCCATTGCTTTCGCTGACCTGACAGCTGTCGCGAATCGCTGACAGGGCGACACAAATCGCATCATTCGCATACACGGCGTCAACCGGATCCCTCCTCAATCGCTACTGAGCTGCATTGCCAGCACTGATTGCGCGATCTCAACCGCGCATCAGCGGTGTAACGGTAAAGAGGGAGTGACATGGAAACCAGGAAGCTCAACTACGCCGTTTGCAGCGTCATTGCAGCGACACTCGCGGCCTGTGGCGGTGGTGGATCATCGGGCATGACCTCGAGCACTACCTCAGCGCAGACGGCCAGTGTCCCGGTGATGATCAGTGATGCCTCCGCTGATGACTGGGCCTGCATCGCCGTCAAGGTACTGAGCATTGCGCTCATTCCGCAAGGTGGCGGCGCCGATGTCACGGTCTATACGGCTCCCGCCACCGCGCCCTTCGTGAACCTCGAGCAGCTGGATCAGCTCGGAGAAATTCTCGGCAATGCCACCGTACCGACCGGCACCTATACCGGCGCCGTGATCACGGTGAGCGGCAATCCGCAGGACATCATGCTGACCGCCTCGGCGGATCCGGAGGCAGGATTCGCCCTCGCCGCGGGCGCATCGGTCAGCAATTCAAATATCACGGTGGTCAATGCCCAGGGCAGCGGCTCGAATCTGACCGTTCCGGTCAACGTCACCTTCGTCTCTCCGCTGGTGGTGAACACGACCGGCAGCACTGCGCTCGATCTGGAATTCGATCTGTCCCACCCGGCCTTCATCATTGCCCACAACCCGCCCGGTGCGAGCGCCACACAGTGGGCCGTCAACTTCAACGGGCCCATTCGCCATCATCCGCTCGCCGATCTGCGGCGCCTGGTGCTGCGTCATACCTACGGCACCGTGACGGGCGTGGCGGCGGCCAGCATCACGATCGACAAGGACTTTCCGACGGTGCCGGCGGTCTCACCGGAGACGCAGATCAGCACCACCAACGCGCTGACGATCAATGCGGATGCGACCAATGGCACCCTGTTCTACGACCTGGATGCGAGTTCCACCAGCACGATCTACAACTTCTCGAGCGCGACCAGCCTCAATGGCAAGTACGTGCGCATCGCGGCGCGCTACGGAGTGGACGGCAGTCTTACGGCAACCCGCATCTGGGCGAGCAGCAGCTTCAACAACGTCTACGTCGGCCCGGAAGGCCATGTGCTGGATGTGAACGCAACCACCAATACCATCACCGTCACCAACGACGACGGCGCCCCGGTGACGATGGCCATCAATGGCAGCACCGCGTTCTACTATCGTCAGCCCTGGAATCCGCCGGCGGATGCCACGCCGATCGCCACCGGAACCGCGCTGCTGAGCAATCAGCAGTTCGTGCGTGGCTTCAAGGTCCATGCCAGCGTGAATGCGCTCACCGTGCCGATGACCGCGCAGGAAATCGACATCGAGACCGCCGACTACTCCGGCGCGATCTCAAAGTCCAGCGCGAGCGGGTTTACTATGACGCATGACTACCTGCGTGCCATCGATGACTACTCGGTGCAGCTGGGCTTCATCGAGGCCACGACGGACAACGGCAACGATCCGATTTCAGGGACTGCCATCCAGGGTTTCAAGTGGTGGAACTTCGCCTACCCGACGCGCGTGACCTCGGGGACCGACTCTTCCGGGGACTCCGCCGCAACGCTGTTTGCTGATGCCACCAATGGCCTCTCCGCGACCTTCGGTGGCACGGCCGGCATGATCATTCCCTGGGGCGTGGCCTACGTCACCTGGGCCGACCCCGCCAATCCCAGCGGCTGGAGCGTCAATGCGTCGATTCTCGAGCCGACGCCATTGCCGGTCGCCACGGTGGCCAGCATCCCCGCAGCGCCCACCAGCGGTGAGGAGACCTTCACCATCACCGCGGCCAATGGGGCGAACGCGGTGACGGTGGCTGCCAGCACCGTGGCCGGCTCCGGCACCCTGGTCTACCAGGTGGATCGCAGCAACGGGGTGATCACGGTGAGCCCGGTCGA
>Ga0210385_10001356_pt1 | contig 15279 bp, 15 predicted proteins | sample IncBWH26OmetaG_FD_160107 | JGI IMG/M metagenome (GOLD analysis project Ga0210385, IMG submission 160107) | Forest soil microbial communities from Barre Woods Harvard Forest LTER site, Petersham, Massachusetts, United States - Inc-BW-H-26-O ...
CCATGTGATTCCATTTTCATTTAAATAATCTTGAATCTGCTTCTTGGAAAAGGCCAAAAGGGGTCTCCAGACTTTCAAGGGCCGCTTGCCTTTGGAAAAATTCAAGGTTTGAACGGGCCGCAATCCGGAGAGTCCTTTCGTCCCCGCGCCTCTTAATAACCGGTCCAAGACCGTCTCGGCTTGGTCTTCCTGGTGGTGAGCCACTGCCACACCCCACGCATGTTCTTTTTGAGCCGTCTTTTGGAAAAAGGAATAGCGGATTTCCCGGGCTAAATCCTGAAAGGATTTTTTTTCCTTTTTCGCCCTTTCTTTTAATCCCTTGACCCGCTTGCACCGAAAGGGAAGCTTCTCTTCCAGGCACAGCTGCCGCACCCTTTTTTCATCCAGGAGGGAGTCACGGCCTCTTAACCCATAGTTGACGTGGGCTATCACCAACTGCCGGATGGCTTGCGGCCATTTTCCCTTCAATAGAAAAAGCAATCCCAAGGAATCCGCGCCACCGGAAACACCGACGACGAGCCGGGCATTTGTGGCAAATGGAAAAGGTGGAAACATCCTTTGAATGGCCATGATTAGGTTTTCTCGAAAGGGTAAAATATTGGTAGCGGGGGAGAGACTCGAACTCTCGACCTACGGATTATGAAACCGTTGCTCTAACCAACTGAGCTACCCCGCCATCCGGTGGGTTTGCCCTTTTCCATCTTCCGGCAAAACGGAACAACCGGATGGGAAAAATAGGGCGGCCCGTCCCACGAATTTTCGGAAGAGCCAAGCCAGTGAATATGCCAATGTTCCGGATCGTTGTCAATTGTCTTTAAGGAAGAAGGTTACTTGTTCTTTTCTTTACGGTCGTAATAGGATTTTTTTAATTCTTGGGCGATCACCGGATTTTTCATTAAAATCTTGTCAAAATCATAGCGTTGAAGGATAAAGAGTTCGGTGACTTCCTCCGCCACGACCGTGGCATTGCGGGGCTCATTGGAAATAAGGGCCATTTCCCCAAAAAATTCATCTGCATTAAGGGTCGCCACCTGTGATTTACGGAAACCTTTCTTCATCCAAATCGAGACTTTCCCGGAAGCAATTAAATAAAAAGCGTCGCCCGGATCGCCCTGCTTGATGATTTCATAACCTTTTTGCACACGGATCATACGCAGGTGGCCGATCAGTTCATCCAGCTCGTTTAATTTTAAAGATTGGAAAAAATAGGTATTTTGAAGGACATGTCGAAGACGACTGAAAATGGATGCGGTATCGGTCATGCCCGGCTCCGTGCTACAAAATCGATCACAATCTTAGAACTAAAGTATATAACCAAAAAGGATTGATTCAAAGAAGGAAAACCAGAAAGGCTGGGGATGGACAAACAACCGGCTTTTAGCTGATTAACGCCAAAGAATATTCCGGCAAACTCTCAATTAAAAAAAAATCCCTTATTTTTTAAATTTTCAAGAACGGCTTGAACGACATGGCTTTTATTCAAAACGTAAAAATGGATTCCTGGGGCACCCCGCCTTAATAGTTCTTCGCACTGACCGGTGGCAAGGTCGATTCCAAATTGTGTTACTTTTTCTTTATCATCCTTGATCGACTCCAAATGCCTTACGACATCCTCCGGTATCTTGGCTCCACAAAGATTGCAGATTCTTTGCGTTTGGGCATAATCCGTTAAAAGCCAGATGCCGGGTTGAATGGGAAGAGTGATTCCCATCGCTCGAAGACGCTCCACATATTTGAAGTAGTCGCGGTTGTCAAAATACAATTGGGTGATAATATATTCGCCGCCTGCGTCGATTTTCCGCTTAAGATTTTGAATGTCCTCTTCCAAGCTTTTGGCTTCCGAATGTCCCTCCGGGTAACCCGCGATTCCCAAACAAAAATCGTAACCCTCCGATCGGATGAATTCGATAAGTTCATTGGCGTAGCGGAAACCATCGGGCGCAGGGACAAAAGAAGTTTGGCCCTTGGGCGGATCGCCCCTTAAGGCTAATATATTTTCAATACCGGCGGCCTTCACCTGATTCAATAAATCTTTTATCTCGGACCGGGAATGACCGACACAGGTAAAATGCATGAGGGGAAGGGCGCCAACTTCTTTCAACCGAACAGCAATTCCATAGGTCATATCCCGCGAAGATCCGCCAGCCCCATATGTGATCGAAATGTAATCGGGCATGAGTTTTTTCAACTCTCCAACCGTCCGGAAGAGTCCATCGATATTGTTGTCGCGGGGAGCGGAAAGCTCAAAAGACAAGACTCTCTTTTTTTGATCAAATAAATCGCGAATTTTCATATCGCCGCTTTCATCCGGAATAACGAGCTTTTTCTCAGGCAAAATAAGAACACACCGAAATACAAAATGCAAGAAAGAATGGAAACCCACTTGCCAATTTCAAACGCGATAGGGCGGTACTCAAGAATAAAATGATGTGACCCCGTCTCGAGTGGAATAACCCGCAAAAAATAATCTCCAGGCATGACACGATATTCAGATTGGTCGCTTCCCGGAAGGCTTTCAGCCTTCCATCCCGAGCTATAATTATCCGTAACCAACAGGAGGCTGGGCCCGGTGACCCGGGCATGTATTTCAATCGCATCGGTCGAAAGATCCTTCCATTCCACTTCCCCTTTAGACCCGCCACGACCAGGAACGAAGTCTGGTGGCGACTCTAAAAAAACTTTCTGGGCCGGGTCGAATGAAGGGTCCATCATGGCATTTAAAGTTTTTTTCCCATCCGCAATAACTTCCCAATCATTTACAAGTTGCATTCGTGGAATATCCTTTAAGTTATAGGGAGCAATCCGCACCGGTTCTTCATTCATAAATACACGATATTTGAGCCGTGTAATCCCCAAGATAGGGGGAAATTTTTTAAAAATCGGGAGTACGGAAAACAATTGGTTTTCCGGCAATCCCTGGCTTTGACAAACAAAACGGCCATACCTTCCCAAAACCATCGGTTCGTCTTCCCAAATGTCATTGCCGCCTGAAACCAAAGAGGCACTGGCCGTCCCATAAACCCGATAGTCTCCCGGATTTTTTGTGTAAAAATCGCGGAGTATGTCGAACCGATGTTGAAGCTGAGATAACTCAAAAGTGGGTCGATTCATTCTGGCGAAGGCCAAAAGTTCAATGATCGCTAAAGCCGCGATGGCGTAAGTGAATACCGGAATGAAGTTCTGGGCTATTAGCAAAACGGCCAATAACGTACAGGTCAATCCGCCAATTAAAAGGCTAAAAGCCGCCTGGGTACCGGAGGTTTGAGCGTACTGAGCTTTAAGCGTTAGATCCAAAGGAATAAGCGAATTCTTTAGCCAGTGAATGGCGCAAAACCATTTTGCCCAATAGCCATTTAAACCGTCTTTAACGGAATCTAGAATGAATAATTCCGCTCCAAAAAAAATCATTCCGGTTAAAATAACAATGAATACCAGCCAATTTTTTTTTCTTCTCTTAATCAAATCATCCAGGCCCATCCCGGAGAGAAGCGCCAAAAACAGGCTAACTAAAAAGTCGAATTTGCAAATACCGCGCAGATCTTTAAACCCAGGGAGCAGATTATAGAAAAAGTAATAAAAAGGGGAAAAGGCCCCTAAGGAAAAAACAAAGGCAATAATCGCCGTTATGAAAGCCCATCTTCTTTTTTGGGGTTCGGAGGAGAATAGCGCTAGGAGAAATAAAAAAAAATGCCGTTATGCCAATGAAAAGTGAGACTTCCCACAAATACCATCGACCCCAGTAATGCGCCGAAGAAAGATTTCCAAAAAATTCCGGTAATATCAGAGTCAGCAAATTTTCGGGAGGAAAAGAAAAAGAACTGGCGGAACGATATTCCAGCGCAATATTGCGGCCGCATTCAAAAACGGCTTCGAGACCCGTCCACAATTGCGCAGCTGTGATTAAAGAGGCGCCGGCATATAGTGCAAAAAAGCTCATCAAAACTTGGAGTTCGGCATTATTCCCTTTTAAGTTTAAAAGAACGTATATGGTGGCAATGATCGCCGTGAAATATACATATTGGGGATGTCCAGCCAAAATCTGCATTGAAACGGCAAAAACACCTAGAAGAATCCAATGTAAACGCACTTTTTGTGTTAATCCATCGATCGATAGAAACAAGAGTGGCGCCCAAACCATCGTGCATAGATTGGGTAAATGACCGGCATATAAATGCAGAAAATATGCCCCACCAAACATGAATACAGTACCTGCAACAAAACTGGAAATGGGATGAAGGCCCCTGAAAGTGGCCCAAAGATAGGTAAGGAATCCGGCAAGAAAAACGTGAAAAATGATCCCGATGTTAATGGCAGGCGCCAATGGCAGGATCAGATAGAGCCAGTTGGGTGGATATAAAAGGGCGGATTCAAAATTTCCCAAAAATGGTGAGCCACAAAGATAATGGGGATTCCACAGAACCAGATGGCCATGCCGAAGTTGATCAAAAGCAAATTGACGCCAGGCGACAAAATGAAGGAATAAATCGGTTTGGGAGCTCGATAATACTAGCTCTCCCCCCTTCCAAAAAAGATCACCGAAAAGGAGCAGGTTTAAAAAACAAAAACCACAGGCTCCCAGAAAAATGGGGCGGAAATAAAACATTACTTTTGTTGAACCCATGAAGTCATAGAAACAAATGGCAAGCTAAGCGTCAACTGGTTTTTGCCTAAATTGGCTTCTTTATAAGCATCCGCGTAAAAAAATTGTTGGAATTGCTTTTTTACAATAAAATCAGAGGACCATTCAAGGGGAGTTTCAAATTGCTGGAAAAGGATTATATTGTTCTAACTGGCCTGAAAGTACGGTGTATCATTGGCATATTTGAATGGGAGCGAAAACAAAAGCAAGACGTCTTGATTGACCTTAAATTCCCTTGCGACATTCGAAAAGCGTCCCGCCGGGACGATATAGCGGACACTTTTAATTATAAAAAAATTGCCAAGACTGCTATTTCATTCGTCGAAAAAAGCCAATATCAATTGATTGAAACGCTGGCCGAAAAATTGGCTGATTTATTGTTAAAAAGTTTCAAAATTTCAGAAATCTATTTGTCCGTTTCCAAACCTCGTGCGGTCCGGGGTTCGCAAAACGTTGGAATTGAAATGCATCGTAGGTCTTCTGGAACTATAACTCCCAAATTGATGTTTTTAAGTTTAGGTTCGAATATTCATCCGAAGAAAAATCTTCAATTCGCGTTGGACGAAATCAATAAAAAATATTCAATCCTTGGACAATCCCATGCGTACGAAACATCTCCTGTCGGTTATAAGCGACAAGAGCCCTTTTGGAATTTAATCGTCGCGGTCGAGGCTCGGGAAGGTCCTCAAAAAGTAAAAAAATGGGCTGAAATACTGGAAAAAAAAGCCGGACGTATTATTATCCGCAATCCTTTTGGGCCACGACCGTTAGATGTCGATCTTATCCTTTGGGGAAACCTGGTCAAAAAATATAAGGAATTGACCCTGCCGCATCCCGATATCGAAACAAAAGCTTTTGTTCTTTTTCCCCTATTGGAAGTTAATGCAAACCTTATTCATCCGCTTCTTCAGAAACCGATCGTCGAACTCGCGGCCGAATTCAGCGATTCTTCGCAAAAAATCCGCCAATTGGGCTTAAATACTTTTCCCAACTTTCACCCTACGAAGCTCAATGAATAAAACGTCCCCCATCCACTTTCAAAACTTGTCCGGTAATAAAGCCGTTTTCGGCTAAAAATATAACCGCATCGGCTATTTCTTCGGGTCTCCCTTGCCGCTTCAAAGCGGATTTTTGAATCAGTTTTTTTTTCTTTTCTTGTTTGTAGCTTTGCGGAAAAGAAATGGCCCCGGGCGAAACAGCGTTAACTCTTACATTCGGGGAAAATTCGACGGCTAAATATTTCGTAAGAAATATTAAAGCGGCTTTTGAAAGGGAGTAAGCGGGATAGTTTTTGAGAATCGGAAGTTCACCATATATATCCGTGATATTTATGATACTTCCTTTGGATTTTCGAAGCCATGGGAAAGCGGCTATTGCCAGTGAACAGGGGGCTAGGGAATTGACGTGAAAAAACTCCGTCCAATTCTCCCAATTCTCAGCCTTCAAAAGGTTTGGCTCGAATAATGAAGCGTTATTAACCAAAAGATCTAGTCTTCCCCACCGCCCTATAACCTGGGTAATAAGCGGGTTTATGTGAGATGGATTTTTTAAATCGGCTCCTGAAACAATTGTTTCTATCCCAAAGTGGCTCAATTTTTTTTGAAGTCTTAATGTGTTTTTTTGGGAACTCCCAAAATGAAGGGCGATATATGCACCCTGTTTGGCTAGACCAAAACAAATAGCCGTGCCAAGAGAACTGGCGGCACCCGTGACGAGAGCGACTTTTTTCTTAGTAGGAAACTTAACTTTTTGACCCGAGTTTATTCTATGCATTTTAAGACGCCGCCGATCATCGGTCTTAAGATTCGAAATCCTTTTGCTTCTCCAAGAAACGTGCAAAATAAGGAACGAACTCCCAATACCATTTAGTTAATGTAACAATTTTTGATTCAGAATATTTTTCTAAATAAAGCTTTTGGGCCGATTCCCAAATCACGGATCCTGGACCGTTCTCTTTCAAAAGTCGCATGAACTCTTTAACGAGTCCGGGCGGCCGTATCTCCAAAAAATCATTCAGGGCCTCTTCTTGCAATTCGTTATGGGTTACCAATAAGTCTAAAATAATTAAAAGGCTTTGGGCCGATTCATAAACTTTGATCGGATTCAAAAAACGTCCCGTACTTAATTGTAGGCCCTTGTCTAAAATAAACCGACCTACTTGAGGCAGGAGGACTTCATAATGGACCCCAAGATAAGGAACATCGACAAAATGTGGATTCTCCATGAGAAGGGAAAGCCGCTTGTCAGGAAAAGCGGCCAGACCCCGGGTCAAAACTTTTTGATCAAAACGAATTCGGGGACAAATGAAATAGATGATCCCCAAATCCTCCCGGGAATAGCAAGGATACGCGATCTGGTCTGCCCTCATTTTTTGGGAGACCCGGTGGAAACCTTGTTTTAAAAGATGATCATGCAATTTCTGCTTAGGGCGCCCACCCTTTTCAACTCCAAAAACGGTTTCCTTGGAACGGTGTTGGGAAACTCGCTCTCCCATAAGTGAAAGATGATAAAGCTCTGCGGCTTTTTCTTCCAAAACAATAAGAGCAGGAAGAAAATCCTTTAGTATTGGAAGCAAAGGCGATATAGAAGCGGATAAACGCAAGTGAACCTAACCATGCATTAATTTGTTGAGGTTCATTAAAACCCTTTAACCAGAAAACCATTTTCCGTTAAAAATTCTGAAATCCGTTTGCGAAAGTCTCCCTGAATCTCTATGGAATTATTTTTGAGCGTCCCGCCAGTTCCACACTTGATTTTGATTTCTCGGGCCAATTCTTCTATCCGGTCCGGGCGGCCAGTAAAGCCTTCAATGATGGTGACTATTTTACCCCTACGGCCTTTTTTCTCAATTCGAAGATGGATTGATTCCAAATAAACCTCAAATTAAAAAAGCCGCCCCTTGCGGGGCGACTTTTACCATTGTGGTTGCGGGGGCTGGATTTGAACCAGCGACCTTTGGGTTATGAGCCCAACGAGCTACCAGGCTGCTCCACCCCGCGTCTTTTTGGCGCATCTGAGCGCCCCTTGTTAGGCCCAAAAGAAACCCGATGAATGGTGCCGAGACCCGGAATCGAACCGGGACGGGCTTTAGGCCCGAGGGATTTTAAGTCCCTTGCGTCTGCCAGTTCCGCCATCTCGGCGAAAAAACCCGATCACCATCTCAAAATCGAAAAGGAATCACTAAAAAGACTTCCCATTTCATTGAAAATTTGCCAAAGAACAATTGGCAAGATTTTAAAGGTGCAGTAAAAGGAAACGTAGAATAGCGGCCACCGGAAAGGAAGTCAATGAAGATTCGAACCTATTTATTCATTCCCATTTTCTGGAAACTTATAAACCAACTCGCCCGGTTTCACAAGATTCAGTTCTTCTCGAGCTTGTTTTTCAAAAACCGAAGTATCCCTTGAAAAAATTTTATACTCAATTTGATAGTGATCGATCTGGTTCTTCAGTACAAAAACTTGTTCCGACAAACTTTTTTCTTCCTGATGTAGCTTGTATAAATTCCACAATCCGCGGTTGCCACTGAAAAGAAGATAAACTACAGAAAAAACGATAAACGAGTTCATCCATTTTCTAGAGGTCATCAACGATTCTCCCAAGGCTTTAAAAGTTCACGCCAGTCTCTTTGTTGCTCGTTATCCAAAACTTTTAAAAACTCATCCAGCGGCATGTTTCCATATGTTATTTTATACATTAATAGCTGTTTTTCAAGGGTGACACATTGGAGCGAGAATAGAAAAACAGCCCCAATAAAGAACCATATTGGCCAAATTATGGAAAATGAAATTGCGAAAATAAAACAGATAATTAATATCCCGGCGGAAACAAAAAAATTCCCGAGTACCAAAAGAAAAGATTTATAAAAAATTTTAAAGAAAGGAGGATTTTGGAAAAACATGATGGGCCAATAATAAATGGAGCCAAGGAGCCAGAACATCAAAGCCCAAAAAATAAATCCTATGCATAGGAAATCCGTCAATCGATGGGGATTATTTAGAAAAAAATAAAAACGAATGTTGAAAACAGCCAGGGCAATCACAAGCGCGGAAACGATTGAAACTCCCGTTGCCTTGAGTATATATTTTTTAACCCCAAGCCAAACATCTTTCAGGCTTCCTTCACCCTCAATAAAAACTCTAAAAACGAGATGTGCCCAACCAAGCGATATAATGCTTTCTACGATAAAAATTAAAAAAAAACCAAAAAAGTCAATTTTCTTTTTTATGTCGAAAAGATTAAAGTGCACGAACAACCAGCCCACACCAAAACCACAAAACATCCAGCAAAAATTATAAAAAACCAGATGAAAAAAATGATCAAAATAGCGCAAGAACCAGGATCTCAAGATTTCTACTGAACGACAATAATTGAAAAGTTCTTTTGAAGTGCCGGTCGGTGGTAAATTCGATTGAGACGTCAAAGGATCAGGTCAGTTCTTTCTCAAACTTTGGAATCGCTTTTTTCAATTCCAAACGGCCTCTACCTAAATTCCCATCAAGATTAATGGCCAAAGTTACAAAATAGTTTTGTCCCACCATCATCATGATCATCGTGGCTTTATCGGTGGTTATTAAAATTTCAGTAGTGTTCCCCAGTCCAAAGTTCGAGGATGCTCGCATTGCATTTTTGATGATGCTGGAATACTCGGCTCCAACCGCATTAATGTCAAAGGATGAATTGTGGGAAATCTGGTCAATAACGATCCCATCCATTCCAACCAATCCAGCACCTATTGTCCCTTCAACATTGGAAAGAGTTTCTTCTAATATCTTTTTAAAATCCATGAATTAATCCTGCGTGAAATTCTTTAATGTCTCTCAAGGCAGATCAATATAGTTTTTTTGTTACCGGAAAACTATAAAATTCCGTCAAGCTTTTTGATACCAGAATCCAAGGCAAGCCTTAACAAACCTAAGTTGATCTTGCTGTTTGCCAAAACAATCAAAACAAAGTTTGCAAATGATACCAACAATATGTGCCCCGAATCGGCAGTGACAAGCACCTGATGCAATTTCCCTTGGTTAAGTTGAGCGACTGACCGGTTTGTGCTGTCAAAAATAAGGGCGGCTTGCTTACTCAATTCAGCATTATTGCCGCTTTCTCCAACAGAAACAATGTTTATTCCATCTCCTCTGGTTATAAAGCAACGATTAATTCCGTCAACGGCCCCAAGTTCAGCTAAAATCTTTTTTAAGCTCTCTAGTTGTCCAGGAGAAAATGAAGCTTCGCTTTTCTTTTCCGAACCATTTATTTTAACTTCCGCAATCGATTCGGTTTTTTTGGGGCTAACCAAATTCTTTTTTTCGTCAACTACCACATCGTCTTTTCCACCACGACGCATGACCTGCAGGATATCATCACTAGTAAATTTTGAATCGTCTTCCTTTTTTGCTTTTCCGGGACGCTTTGACTCAAAACGGATTTCGTCCAGAACATCTTCTTTATGGTCGGGCGGTTGAATAAACTCATTTTTCTTTAACTTGGATACTGTCGTATCAACAGCAGATTCCTTCTGTTGCCGATCAACAACTTCAGCTAATTTTTGTCGCAACATCAAATTTTGAGGATCATTAGCCAAAAGCTCTTGGAAAACTTCTATCGCCTTATCAAAATGTCCCTGTTTCAAATAAAGTTCGGCGATCGTCAGTGAAGCCGTGCTCTCCTTAGGCGGGCTCTTTTTTTCAGGATTCGATACCTCTTTTTTAAAAAGTTTACTTTGCTTTTGTTCCCCCGCTGCCTTTTCGATGGCCTGCTTTAAGGCATCCTGGATTTCATCATCATCAGGATTTAAAGTTAATATTTTTTGATACTCTTCGATGGCGGCTTGATGATCTCCTCGAGAAACATAAATCTCGCCGAGGAGTGAATGAGCCATTAGGTTTTCAGGATCGGTTTCCAAAACCTTTTTAAACTCGGCCAAAGCCTGTTCGATTTTTTCCTGTTCCTGATAGATTCTTCCTAAAACAACCCGCGCGCTTGTGTAGTTGGGATGCTTTTCCAAGCCCTTTTTGCAGATATTAAACGCTTCATCTAAGCTGCCTTGTTTCCGATACGCGTCTGCCAGAGGGGCGAAAACGAGCGAGTCAGGATTTTCTTCTAACTTTTTCTTCAATTCGTTTATTTCGGACGTAGTGGGATCTTTCGCCATAAACTTATGTTAGCTCACTTGCTTCAGCCTGGAGTTGAGTTAAAGCCGAAAGAATGGTAGATTGTTTAACATTTTTTTGAATGGTAACAAGCCCAATTTTTCTTGTCAATATAAATTGGATTCGTCCATTGCGGGCTTTTTTGTCCAAAAGCATCTTTTGGTAAACTTTTTGTGGATTAAAATAAGGAAGTATTGGAAGCAATTCAGCTTTTTTGAACAACTCAACTTGCCTATTCAAAACATCTTTTGAACATAGACCCAAACGTGAAGAAAGCAGAGTTGCAAACCACATACCGTAAGATATAGCTTCGCCGTGTGTTAAAACTTCATATCGGTAATAAGATTCTAGGGCATGTCCCAAGGTATGGCCATAATTTAACCAGGCTCTTCGTCCATTTTCTTTTTCGTCTTGAGAAATAATATTGGCCTTAATCTCGCACGATTTTGAAATGAGATAAAATAATGTTTTTTGATTTCGGGCTAAAATGATATCAATATTTTTTTCAATAAAATCAAACATTTTTTCATCCTGAATAACACCGTACTTAATCACCTCGGCCAGCCCAGTGGCAAATTGACGTTCGGTCAAAGTCTTAAGCAAGGATGGATCAGTAAATATGGCCTTGGGTTGATGGAATGTTCCGACCAGATTTTTTATCCCGACAAAGTCGATGGCCGTTTTTCCTCCAATACTAGAATCAACTTGGGCCAAAAAAGTCGTCGGACATTGGATAAAATCGATTCCTCTCATATAAATTGACGCGGCCAATCCGCCTAAATCGCCGACAACTCCCCCTCCCAGCGCCAGTAAGCATGAATCTCTCTGAAACCCATTCAACGCCATTTTTTTTAAGATATGTAATAACGAACCCTCACTTTTATTCTTTTCACCGTCCAAGACGAAGATCGTTATGGGTTTTAAACAAACTTTTTTTAAGCTTTTAAGAAAGCTTTTACCGCAAATCTTGAACACTGTAGAGTTCGATAAAATCGCTATTTTTTTAGATCTCGTGTGTTCTTTAAGAGTTGGACCACAGTTATTCAGTAGATTGTCTTGAATAAATATCGGATAACTTCTATTTCCTAAATTTACTTTAATTTTTTTGATCAAAATTTGACCCATCCCTATCGGACAAAAAAATTGATGAAAAAGTGTTCACTAGTTAACTCGCGTTTGCCCGTGATAACGCCACAATTACGATTTTCATTTTTTTGCTGCTGATATTTCAAATGGCCGATCTTTTTTTAATACTTCGATAATGTCAAGAGCGATTTCCTTTGGTGTCTTTTTATCCGTTTCAAAACCAGCATGTGCGAGTGAATAAAATGGGGTTCTTTGCTTTAATAAAGCCGTTAAATATTGTTGAGGGTTTTTCGATTTCAATAAAAGTGGACGTTGGCCCAAATGGCTTGAAACTCTCTGCCACATATCTTCCGGAGTAACTTTCAACCAAACACACCAACCCAATTTAAAAAGATTTTCTCGGTTCTCTTTATCAATCCATGTTCCCCCACCCGTTGAAACAACGTAATTACTTTTTCCCACAAACCCTTTAATGGCCTCTTTTTCTTCGTTTCGAAAAAAACCTTCACCATGTTTTTCAAATATTTCAGAAATTTTTTGCCCGTTTTTTTCTTCAATCCAAGAGTCCATATCCAAAAATTGGTAGCTCAATATTTTAGACAATTCTTTTCCCGTTGATGTCTTTCCCGCCCCCATAAAGCCGACAAGAAAAATGTTGGAAGGTATCTCCATTTTCGCGATTTAATATTCTCTTATGTGCTTCAAGTAAATTTTGTACCTTGCCCGAACTTCTTCCATAAAATCACCGCCTATCTTTTCCAAAAATGCATCTGAAATCACCCAGGCACATAGAGCCTCTCCGATGACAGAGGCTGCGGGCAAGGCACAAACATCCGAACGTTCATATGCAGCCCTAATTTCCTTTTTTGTCTCAATATCCACGGAACGTAATGGCTTTCGAAGGGTTGAAATAGGCTTCTTGGCCACCCTCAAAATGATGGGCTCTCCGTTACTCATACCGCCTTCAATTCCCCCTGCTCTATTGGTGAAATGGTGAAAACCCATTCGTTTGTTATACGCAATTTCATCGTGTACTTCGGAACCAAACAGGCCCGCATTTTTGAAGCCCTCTCCAATTTCAACACCCTTCACCGCTTGTAAGCTCAATAAAAAATGAGCTAAACGTCCATCTATTTTTTTATCCCACTGAACGTGACTTCCAAGCCCAATGGGAACACCCGTTATTAGAACTTCAAATATCCCACCTAAAGTATCACCTTTTAATTTCGCTTTATCGATCAAAGCGATAGCCCTTTTTCCTGCTTTTTCTTCCAGCATTCTGACAGGAGATTTGTCGGCCTTTTCATTTAAATTATCGTAATTAGAAATTTTAGTTTTCGAAACAACACTGCCTAATTGTTGAACATGACTCTGGACAATAATGCCAAATATTTTCAAAAACTTCTTCGCGATCGCTCCCGCGGCGACTCTAACAGTTGTTTCTCTCGCACTAGCCCGTTCTAAAATATTCCTTAAGTCCCGGTGATTATATTTAATGCCGCCAGGTAAATCTGCGTGACCGGGACGGGGCCTTTGAAGCGGTCTCCCGATATTTTCATTTGAGAAGTCGGGCCCCATTATTTTTTCCCAATTCTCATAATCCTTGTTTTTGACGAACAAAGTTATAGGCGAGCCTAAGGTTTCACCTTTTCGAATTCCAGAAATAATTTCAACACGATCCTTTTCAATGAGCATACGGCCTCCGCGACCGTAGCCTCTTTGCCTTCGGGCCAATTCAATGTCAATTTCATCCGCTGAAATAGGTAACCCGGCTGGAAAGCCTTCCAAAATGACTGAAAGTCCTTTTCCATGAGATTCTCCAGACGTTAAAAAACGTATCGCCATGATTTGCTCCAAAGATTGAGTAGAATTTTGAAAATTGGGGTACACGCAAGCTCAATAACGGGAAAAGCTAATTTTAAGTTTAGTTTATTTTAATCTTCAAGCAAGGTGGGCGTGATGAATATAACCAATTCTTCTTTTCGGTTTGTTTTATCGTGCTCTTGAAAAAGAGTACCGACAATAGGAAGGCTCGACAAAAGCGGAACACCATTAGTCGTATCTTCAGCAACTTCCCGTACAAGTCCCCCGATTACAATTGTCTCCCCATTTTTCGTGGTAAGGGTAGTTGTCGCTGTTTGAATATTCGTTGGCGGGGGCTGACCAGCTGCCGCAGTTCCCGATTGGGATGTAATGGAAGCGTTAATAATAGTTGTTATTTTTCCATCGTCTGTTATTCGGGGAGTGACCTTTAAGTCGATCGGAAGAGGAAATTGTGTGAATGTCGTCGTTGTTTGAAAACCCGCCCCTTGAACAGCCGTTTGAGTTATCGTCGTAATAATGACGTTTTCCGTTTCCTGTATTTCTGCGGCGACACCACTTTGAGTCGCAACCCTTGGTCGTGAAATTATTTTTCCCTTTTGACGCGAAACCAACGCTTGTAGGCTTGCGTTGATATTTAAACCACTTCTTAGGGTTCCGAAGGTTAGAATTCCTGCGGTTCCATTAATAGGTGGTTCATTTACTTGTGCGTTTAATGTAGGGTCCCCCACAGTCCTGTTAGCGGACCAGTTCACACCCAAGGATAAATCATTTTCATCATCAAGTTCAACAATGCTCGACTCGATTAAAACCTGTGCTGGTTTAACATCTAATTCATTGATCAATTCCAATAAAACGCCCATATTAGTCGCGGTTTCCCAAATAACCAATTGCTGTAAATCCTTTTTAACTTGAACTTTTCCAACAGGAGTCAAATATGGCGTCAAAATTGTACTAATTTGAGTCGCATCCGCATAGTTTAACTTTACGACCCTCGTAATTCGGTCACCGCTTGAACCAACATCTAGTTTTAAATCTTTAATCGCCATTTTATAATCTTCGATATCGGCAACGGTCCCGTTTAAAACAATAACATTTCGAGTCGTATCTATAAAACTATTTGAGGCATTTGATAGGGGGAGAATGGATCTCACGAGAGTATCAAATTGAGCCGGCGCCATCCCACCGGATGGATTTATTATCTCCGTCACATGTGGCAAAATTGATTTTGTGCTTTTGAGAATGGCTTGGGGGCCGATTCGAAGAGTATTACCTTGCAGGTCATAATCATAGTTCCCAGAAACCAACAAATCAGAAAGGGCCGTTTTGAAAGGAATATCCTTGAATTTTTCTGTAACAACACCCGTCAATGGCCCTCCAACAATGTTAAGCTCAAACCCGGCTTCTTCTACCAGAGTTTTAACGACAGCATTAATATCTGCGCCTTCAAGATCAATGGAAACAATCTGGTTAAGATTTCCTTTTTTCGGTTCTTGCTTCTGAACTATAGGTGGTGCAGACAGGGTTAGAACGACTTGATTCAAGTCCCGATCGATTTGATGAATTGTACCCGGAACAAGAGTT
>Ga0210385_10001357_pt1 | contig 15270 bp, 13 predicted proteins | sample IncBWH26OmetaG_FD_160107 | JGI IMG/M metagenome (GOLD analysis project Ga0210385, IMG submission 160107) | Forest soil microbial communities from Barre Woods Harvard Forest LTER site, Petersham, Massachusetts, United States - Inc-BW-H-26-O ...
GGACGCTGCGAGGTCGAAGCGATCGAGGTTCATCACTTTGTTCCAAGCTCCGACGAAGTCTTGAACAAACTTCCCATGCGCGTCCGAGCTTCCGTAGACCTCCGACAGCGCTCGGAGTTGGGCATTAGAACCGAAGATTAGATCGGCTCGTGTTGCCGTCCACCGGACTTCCCCCGTCTTGCGATCTCGCCCTTCAAACGTATGGTTGGCATCCGAGGTCGCTTTCCATGTTGTGCGCATATCGAGCAAATTGATGAAGAAGTCGTTGGTCAACGCCTCTGGCTTTTTGGTGAAGACTCCGAACTTGGTCTGTCCGACGTTGGTGTTCAACACCCGCATGCCACCGATCAGCACGGTAAGTTCAGGCGCGGTCAGCGTGAGCAGTTGCGCTTTATCCAACAGCTCAAGCTCAGCAGGTGCGTCGGCGTTTCCGTTGGTGTATGAGCGGAAGCCGTCCGCCGCCGGTTCGAGCACCGCAAAGGATTGCACGTCGGTCTGCTCCTGGGAAGCATCCATGCGCCCTGGGCGGAATGGAACGGTCACGGAGATGCCTGCATTTCTGGCGGCCTTCTCGACACCTGCGCAACCAGCCAGGACGATCAAGTCAGCAAGGGATATCTTTTTACCGCCAGACTGCGAGCCGTTGAAGTCACTCTGAATTTTTTCGACAGTCTTCAGCACTTTCTGCAGCTGCTCAGGCTGATTGACCTTCCAATCCTTCTGTGGAGTAAGTCGGATGCGCGCTCCGTTTGCGCCGCCACGCTTGTCCGACCCACGGTAGGTGGACGCAGAGGCCCAAGCGGTTGAGACGAGTTGCGAGACCGTTAGCCCCGAGGCAAGAATTTTCTCTTTAAGCGAGGCGACATCTTTGTCATCGACCAACACGTGATTTATCGCTGGAATGGGGTCTTGCCAGACCAGTTCTTCCTTCGGAACCTCCGGGCCGAGGTAGCGCGCGCGTGGTCCCATGTCGCGATGAGTCAGCTTGAACCATGCGCGGGCGAAGGCATCCGCAAACTGGGCAGGGTTTTCGTAGAAGCGTCTGGAAATCTGTTCGTAGACGGGATCGAAACGCAAGGAAAGATCAGTGGTGAGCATTGCAGGCGCGTGACGCTTTGAGGGATCGTGAGCATCCGGTACCGTATCCGCCCGGACGTTTCCCTTCGGCTTCCACTGGTGTGCGCCACCTGGACTCTTCGTCAGTTCCCACTCGTACTTGAACAGGTGCTCGAAAAAGTCGTTACTCCATTTTGTTGGTGTGCTGGTCCATGTTACTTCGAGGCCGCTGGTGATCGCGTCGCCTGCGATGCCCGAAGCGTAGGCATTGGTCCAGCCGAGGCCCTGCTCTTCGATAGGCGAGCCTTCGGGTTCGGCTCCGACGTGTTGTTTTGCGGGACCCGCGCCGTGAGTTTTGCCGAAGGTATGACCGCCCGCGATCAAAGCAACGGTTTCTTCGTCGTTCATCGCCATGCGAGCAAAAGTTTCGCGGATGTCTTTCGCTGCCTTGACCGGATCGGGAACGCCCTCCGGACCTTCGGGATTCACGTAGATGAGACCCATCGTAGTTGCGCCGAATGGATTTGCGAGATTGCGTTCGCCCGAATAGCGTTTGTCGGTTCCCATCCAGGTTGTTTCGAGTCCCCAATTGACGTCGAGGTCCGGTTCCCAGACGTCGGCGCGTCCGCCGGCAAAGCCAAACGTTTTGAAGCCCATCGTTTCGAGTGCGACATTGCCGGCTAGAATCATCAAGTCGGCCCAGGAAATTTTCTTGCCGTATTTTTGCTTGATCGGCCATAGCAGACGACGAGCTCGATCGAGATTGACGTTATCAGGCCAACTATTGAGTGGAGCGAAACGCTGCTGACCTCTACCGCCTCCTCCGCGGCCGTCACCCGTCCGGTACGTACCGGCACTATGCCAGGCCATGCGGATAAATAAAGGGCCATAGTGGCCGAAGTCGGCGGGCCACCAGTCCTGCGAGTCGGTCATCAACGCCGCAAGATCCTTTTTCAGAGCCGTATAGTTGAGACTCTTGAACTCCTCTGCGTAACTGAAATCCTTGCCCATCGGATCGGATAGCAACGAGTGTTGATGCAGCAGATTCAGATTCAACTGGTTCGGCCACCAGTCACGATTCGTTGGGCTTGCGCTGCTGCCGTGATGGAACGGGCACTGTGCTTCGGGTGACATGACTCTCTCCTCCCAGTGTTTCGATTCAGCGAATGAAATCGTTGAAATCCATGCCTCGATCTCGACGAACTTAAAGTAACATCATGGTAGGAGATAGTTCCAATACCTAAATCGCATTCTAGGTATAGGCGTACCCTATGGAATTTCACCAGCTACGATATGTTTGCGCCGTCGCGGACACAGGCAACTTCAGCCGCGCCGCCGAGCGCTGTCAGATCGCCCAGCCCTCGCTCTCACAGCAAGTCCTAAAACTCGAGGAAGATCTCGGAGCCAAGCTCTTTGACCGCCTTGGGCGTAGCGTCCGCCTCACCGAGGTCGGTCGCGCCTTTATTCCTCACGCCCGCGCGATTCTGGGGCAGATGGATGTGGCGCGAGCAAGTGTTTCCGATAAGAACGCGGACTTTCGCAGCAGCGTAGCCGTAGGTGTCATTCCAACGGTTACGCCCTATCTGATCCCGAGTTATACGGCGGCTTTTGCAAAGAAGTACCCCGACGCGAAACTGCGCATCGTCGAAGAAACCACATCGATCCTGGTAGAAGGTCTGCGGAACCTGTCCATCGACGTTGCGATTCTTGCTCTCCCATTGCGCCACAAAGACCTGGAGTTGTTTCCTATCCGCACGGAGCCCCTCTTCGTTGTGATGAGCAGAGATCATCCACGCGCCTCCGCAGAATCTCTTGCCCTCAAAGATCTGCGCGGAGAATCGTTCGTCATGTTGCGCGACGGCCACTGTTTCCGAGACCTCAGCATTGCGACCTGCACCCGCGCCCGCATTACCCCGAACATTGCATTCGAAAGCGGCCAGTTCAGCAGTCTCCTGGGGATGGTTGCGGCCGGTGTCGGTGTCTCGCTCGTCCCCGAAATGGCTATTGACCGCAACGTGGGCTGCCGTTATGTGCGCCTCAGTGACGCTCAGGCTACGCGTACTATCGTTGCCGCGGTCTTGCGCGGCCGCAGTTTCAACCGCGTCCAACAGGCCTTTGTGTCTGGAATTAAAGGCAGAGCGACGGAAGCCCGCCTGGGAACAACGTCTGCCGCGAATCGTTCCAGGCGAGGCTAAACATGCCCTGCGAGTCTCGACGACTTGGTGTACGAATCGCTGCGATGTTTTTGGCGCGCCCCGGGCGGCGATTCCGAGTATGTCGCCGAGAAACGCTCAGTGGAGGCGGATGCCTCGTCCCATAAAAATGATGAACAGGGAGGTAAAAATCTAAGCAAACAGAACCCAAGTAGCGCTGAAGGGAATCGAGATCGCCATCGAGTGATCGGCAGCAAAGGAACTCGGATCACGCTCCGTGCAGCTCCGGACAATCTTAGCGAGCAGAAGAAAGCCCACGGCAACCCCGCACGATTCCGAGAAGCCGTCATAGAGAATTAACGACGGGCTGACCGGATTGAAAAGCGAAGCCACGAAATAGAGAAGGCTGCCGGCGATCCATGATGGATGCACAATTCGCGGAACATCGTCGGCCAGTACGCTGCCATTCCGGATGAGACCCAGCATGTCGCGCGCCGCCAATTGGACTGAGGATCGATAGCCACAAGCGCCGAAGACAATCAGAATTCCCCGGAAGACCCAGGCGGGCTTCATCCCCGCGATCACAAAAGCGGAGTCGCCGAAATTAGTCAGACCCGAATAGAGGATGTACCCTGTGCCGACAAAAAGATTCGCAAAGGCGGACAGCCACAGCAATAGGCGAGCGGGGCCAACGCGCGAAATGCGTCGAACCGCCATATAGCCCAAAATGCCGAACAACAGGTTCGCAAGCGGGCCGCTTGCGGGAACGAGGCGACTTCCTGCCCCGATCTGCATGGCAGTTGAAGAAATGAGAATCATCTTGGCGCCGGTGAGCTATGCAGCGACGGCGTGACCGAATACTTCATGGGCGACGGACTGAAGGCCGAACGCTGGAAGGCGATTGAAACGATGGTCGTGAGATTGAAGCGGTCCTGACCGGCGGAAGTCATGGACAAGGAACTATACAGCACGAGGTGGTGAAAGAGCCTAGGTCTTGACCGACAATTCAAGGCCACCTGCGAACGGAATCGTCATCGTGACGAAGCCGTTGGCTGGATCGTTGAGGAAATCGAAATAGTCGCTATACGCTTTCCGAAATCTTGCGGTGTTGTCGCAGACAACGATGGAGGCCGCCCGCATCCGCGGCGCCACGCGTTCGAGCGCGGGCCGTGCCATCGGAACCCAAATGTCAATCAGCATGAAATCAACCAGATCCTCGAGGTGCTTGAGCGTTTCGCGCAGATCACCCTCGCGAAGATCGACGAATTCCGCGACGCCCGCCGCGGCGAAATTGCCGCGGGCGGCTCTCGTCTTCGCCGGCTCATGCTCGGTGGCGATCACCACGCCACGCGGTTCACCTCGGGCCGCGTTGTCACGGACGGCTGCGGCAAGATAAATGGTCGAAACGCCAAACGACGTACCCGCTTCCACAATGCACCGCGCGTTCATCCCACGGCAAAGCGCGTAACAGAACTCCGCTTTGTTGCGATCCAGTGCCACAAGCTTGTCTGCCAGAATCGCCTTGCCACGTTCAGTCTGCGTGAAGTCCGTTTTGTCGCGCCGCAAGATACCCGCCGCCATACCTAGCAGAGCGGGGAGCATCATTTGCCGCGCCTGCCGTTCACTCAACGCAAAGAGACCGTCTACGACAGCGCGTGCGCGCGGATCGAGTACGTGTCCGGACGTCATACTCGGTTTATATCACACGAGCATGCCAGAGCACCTTGAACTGAGACACACGTAAAGTGTGCCCATCTGGCGTGTCTCAGTTCAGGGGTTCGTTCCATCCTCGTTTCAGACGCTGAATTCGAGGTTCGCGGAGGAAGAGGGCAACAGAATCGGCGAGACTTAGCTGATTGTTTCCGCATGGCCACTTGAACTCATAACCCGGAGGAACTTGTAGCTTTTGGTTTATGCCGTTCGTGAGACTCGACCGCTCCCCGACGTTTGGCTCAGCACACGCTTTCTCGCAGAGGAACCTATTCCGGCAGCAGCCGCGGATCTCAGGGACTCGCACGCGGGCTACGCCGCTAGTCGAATCAACTCCAATCTGATAGGCAGAACCAAACAGTCTACCTGGTCCGGAGCGAGGCCGACGTCATGATGGCATCAACCGATATGTGGAGTACTGGTGAGGAATCTCCTCTGGTCGCGAATTCGTTGTATGGAACGCGGCCCAAGCGTACGATTCCAGTGAGGGACCAGGTTGGATATTTCGCTGGAATGTGATCCAAGTCGATATTTCGGCAGAGGAAGAGATGAAATGAGCAGACAAGAATTCTTTGGGACCAAGACCCTCCTCGCGGTTCTCGTCGCGCTTTTACTCTGCTCGGTTGTCGTGGCGCAGAATCAGGTGCTGGGCGAAGTAGCGATTCAGGGAAAAACGAAAACGGACAGGACATCCGGTGTTTGGGTGGACGGGCAATACGTTGGCTATGTCGAGGAGTTAATCGGTGATAAGAAACTCTTGCTCCTGCCTGGCGAGCACGAAATCGAAATTCGGCAGGTCGGGTATATCGAGCAAAGGCAACAAATCACTGTAGAGCCCGGCAAGAAGACCACGATTAATATCCAGATGGAAAGGGACCCCAACGCACAATTCCCAAGGGGAGTGACTTCCGAGGTCAAATTGGAAGTAACACCGGACCGTGCGGCAGTCTTCGTGGACGAAGGTTACGTGGGAACACCGAAGGAGTTTGGAGGCCTTGGGCGGGCAATGGTGATCGCACCGGGGAAGCACCACATTAGAATTGCCCTTGCTGGGTATCAGGACTTCACGACCGAAATCAATTTACGGCCCAAACAAAAAATTACGATCAAGACGGATCTCGTTCCCGGAAGCATCACTCAAGCCGGACCCGGCATCAAGAACAATTAAGACCGTCTTCGTTGAGAGTGTTTTTTCCGTCCCGACGAAGCGATAGTCCACATGTCTGAGTAACGCATTATAAAAGGGCGCGCTTACCGTGTGCGCCGATGCGGGAGGCTACTGTTCATTGCCGGGCAGGTATCGGGCGCTCGTAGGCGGCACCTATGGTTTGACCCCGGCGCAGCGCAATCTGCCGACGCACAAGCGATGAACTTACTCAACGGTGATATGTGAGCCCTCCTCTGTCTTAGCCGAGAGCTTCTCGATGCGTTGATCGATCGCCGCGCGGATCGCCTTGAGGAATTCGACCCGAGAATTGGTGAAATGTTGGCGCACTTCCGCGGGAACATCGAAACAGTTCGCCAGGTGGTCAATGAACTCGTGAACTTCCCGAGGTGCACCTCGACCACTTGCTGCGCGCTCGCCCGCGGGATTCGATGTTGCCCGTTCGTTGCTCATTGTGCCTCCTTCATCTCAACCCTGAGAATCTGATTGTCCAATTTCGCTCTTGACGGAACTAAGGCCGCCATCGAGCGCGGCAAGCCAATGTGGCGACGCAGCGTGCCGATTTCAACCACCAGTTCGTCGCCTTTCTTGAAGAGTCCCACCTCGCCCTTCGCGGCAAAGGGCAGCATCAGCCGAACTTCGTAGACTCCGTCCGTTTTCCCAAACGTGTATGGTTTTTCAGTACGGGTCACCTCGGCCGGGTCCCGGTCATGATACAGCACCTGCGCGAGTTCGCGCAGGTGCTGTTTGCCGAGGACCTCGTGCGCGAACAAAGGCACGCGGTAGACTGGAACCGGCGCGAAGTATTCTTCGATCTCTCTCAGTACTTTGTCCTGCGACATGTGCCATTCGCTGAACCATGCATCTTTGACTTCCGGCGGAAGCAAGCGATTGACGATCACCGAGTCCACGGTCAGGCCGTGCAGCGAAAAATAGACGAACGCGCGCTGCGTCTCGCGCAGCACCATCTTTTCGGGGTTGGTCACCAACCGGACGCTCGTCATGTAGGGATCTTCCATCAAATCGCCTACGCCCTCGAGTTTTTCGAACAGATCGCGGATGTTCGCGAAGTAGCTGTCCGTCGGCAATTCGAACGGAGCTACGCGATTGGCGATCGGCCGCACGGCCTTCAGTAGATTGCGCTGGAACGGGAAAATGTGTTTCATGTACCAGTCGAGTGTGGTCGGCATACTGATGAAACGGAGCGATTCGGCGGTTGGTGCCGCGTCGAGCACGATGACGTCGTAGCGTTGCTCGCGCCGATATTCGTTGATGTACATCATCGCGCTGAGCTCTTCCATGCCAGGGAGAATCGCGAGTTCCTCGGCTTCGACCCCGCTGATTCCTGTCGTGCGCAACACGGACGTGACGTAGGCGGAAATTTCCTGCCAGTGGCGTTTGATCTCTTTCTGGATATTGAGCTCAAAAATCGAGAGCCGGTCGCTGATAGGAAGCGGATCGGAGGTCTGCGTGTGGAACAGATCGCCGCCGAGGTCGAACGAATCGGCCAAGCTGTGCGCGGGATCGATGCTCATCACTAGCGTGCGGTAATTTAGTTCTGCTAACCGGACGCCAGTCGCAGCGGCTAGGCTGGTCTTGCCGACGCCGCCTTTGCCGCTGAACAACAGGATTCTCATGCGTCAATTATAGCAAGCGCCCCCCCCGATGAAATAAACAGCGTAACTGCACGACGGGCGCGCCGCCCGAGCCCCGCGCGACGCTGCGCCGCAGATCACGTGCCAGGGAAAAACCCAGCGCGTTTTCGATCGAGCTCGTCGGCGACTCGGGAATTATCCCAATATTCTCGCCGTGAATCGTTATTTCGAATCGAAGGGGCAGTCTTCAAACCGTTCCTTGCAGTGTTTCCACGTGCTCCACTCATCTACGTGGCCAGCACGAATGCGCTCCAGAGACCAATCTGTGCTGCAAGTAACGTTATACGCGCAGGCATCCGAAACTTCAGGGTGCCAAGCCTTATTGATTTGCCAGAGACCTCGGCTTTCCCCTCCATCCCCGGTCGCCTCTGGATGGTGGCGAGATTCGTGGGTAACAATCCATTCGGCGACCTGAGGATTTACGCCTCTGGTTTTGGCGGCGCCTTCCACATACGCCTGAATCCTTAGCCGCTCCCGCGGATTGGAAGGTACCCTCCACACAGCCGAAGACGAGGGAATTGGAGTTGCCGTGACTTTATGCTCGAAAGCGTAGGTCAATGAAGTCCAAAAAATGGCTAGGACGTAGACGACGAAGAGAGTCTTGCAAAACCAATGAGTTGGACTTTTCAAAATCCACCCCTATGTAGGGCCGAGATGTTGCGGCACCCCAATCATACATCGAAGCGAACAAAAAGCGAAGATATAAAGATCGGCCATCCTTACGATCTGCCCACCAGCCTCCTGCCCATGTTCTTGGTATTCACGGATTGTCGGTTTCCTCTACAAATTGGCGGACACTCGCCTTGATTTCATCTCGCACGTGACGGAATACTCGTTTCTTCTCTTCCTGCGACCCTTCCACGAGTGACGGATCCTTTAGACTCCAGTGCAGCAGGTGTGGGGTAAACGGAAATACCGGTGATCGCTCCTTCGCCATATCGGCCAGTGTTATTACGTAAGCGAAATGCTCCTTAAACCAGTCCACGACGTTCTTGGGACGTTGGGTGGTGATGTCAATTCCCTCCTCGGCCATCACTTCCGCTGCCATCGGATGGATCTCGCCAGCTGATTCGATTCCCCCACTAGTAGCGATAAAACGATCGCCCGCCAAGGATCGCAAAAATCCCTCGGCCATTTGGCCTCGGACGGAATTTCGAATCGAAAGAAACAAAACTCTTGGCTTTTGATCCACGTTTCTGTCCCTTGATGTACCTCTGGTAACCGTATTTCGGTCAGCAAAGAACAAGCAATCGGGGAGACGCTGTATGCCGTTCAGGTCACTGCAACTGTTAGGCTCAGCCGTCGTGCTGTACTGCTATAGCCGACGCTCGGTTTCCGAACTACCAGCCCGGCAAGCGATTCTAGAATTGATTATAGGGCTTACCGTCCATCGGCGAGACGCCGTCAGACGCCGAATGGACGTCGCAAATTCCGCCCGAGACCTGGTCAGGGCTAAGCACGTCGTCGCAGTCCTCCGTTACCCAATCCTTTTGATGAGTAAACGGGTCGGTAGGTACTTCGCCGATGTATTGCGACTGGTGCAGGTCTTCGAGCGACGTGGGGGCGGCGGCTTTGTCCAGCGTGTAGTCCTGAATCGCCTCGCGCATCACGAACAGGTCCCGGTGCAGCGCCGCTTCGTGCGCCTGCACCACAGACTGCTCGTAGCGCACGGTGCTCATCGTCGCCAAAATCAGGATGATCATGATCACGATCATCAACTCGAGCAGTGTGAACCCGCGCGACCGGCGTGAAGCTGCCGGACGGGTTTCGGCACGAAATTGATTGTGGCGCGTCATACAGTTCTACCAGTCCGAGTATCTCGTTCCGTCCAGGGCTGTGCCGGTCGCTTTGCTGTAGACATCAAAAACATCCTGGCCGCCCCAGGAGGTGCTGTCCGCATCATCCTGCGCGGAGCGCAGACCCCACTCTCCGTTAGTCATCGGATCGACCAGAAGTTCTTGGCTCCGAATAAAGCGCAGGCGAGTGTTCTGCTGCGCATTCGTGAGCGTCACGCCCTGGTACAGCGTGTTGAGGTCGGGTGGATAATTCTCCGTGCCCGCCTGCACCTGGAATAGACCTTTGTCCGCAGCATCCTTGTAACGATCGATCGCGTCACGAACTTCGCGCAGCCGGTAACGAAGCGTCTGTTCGCGCTGACGAATCACGGCCACCCGCGCCATCGGCAGCGCCACGGTTGCCAGCACGATCAGAATCGAGGACGCAACCAGCAGCTCGAGCAGCGTCATGCCCGCCGCGGCCGCGCCACTGCGGCGGCTGTGCGGCACACACGGGCGCCGGCTCGTACTCAGAATGCCGGAAATACCGCCGCTGGCCATTCTCGAACTCACTGCACCTGGATGGTGGCTTCCTGCGAAACCATTGGCAGCGTCCGCTGCTGGGAATCGCGGGCGTTGACTTGAAGAACCTGAACCGCGGAGGTGCCGGGAGCGACCGCGCGAATGACCAGCCCCAGGAGCGTGCCGGAGCCGCTCACGCCGGGCGTATTCGGATTGCGCGTCGCCGACACCACGATATCGCCCTTTTGAGAATCAATGTGCTGCACGATGGCGATCGGCTGAGTGCCGGTGGTCGATTCCGTCCCGCCGGACAGGAACCCGCCGTCGCGCACTTCCTCCACTTGAATCGCTGCCGGGTTGTAATGAATCAGCAGCGGAATCGAATAGAGATCGTTCACGTTCGAAACCGCCAGCCCCAGAATCTTCACGTCACCCTGCTTCATCGTCGCGGTCGCCGGATTGAAATGGAGCTGCGAAGCAGCCGCCGGAGCCGTCGCCGCCGGAACGACTCCCGGAGGGGGCGCTTGCGGTTGCTGAACAGCTGCAAACGGCGAGTTCGGCTGCTGCGTGTCGGACGGGTTCTGCGAATCCGAACTCTCCCTGTTCACGTGCGGATTCGAATCCGTTCCCGCGGCCACCGTTGACAAATTGTCCGCGCTGATCGACGGGAACCGGATGACGTGTGGCGTCAGCACAATCAGCACTTCGTCCTCTTCCACTTCGTTGCTGATGTCCGAGGTGAAGTACCGGAGAAACGGAATCTGGGACAGCCCCGGAATCCCGTTCAGGTTCTTCGTTTCTGTCCGCTCGATCAATCCGCCGAGCACGTTCACCTCACCGTCCTTCAACCGGATGTCGTGCTCGATTTTCTTGCTGCCGATGATTGGCTGGTTGATGCCGCCGATATTGCTCGTGCCGGTGATCGACGAAACTTCGATCGATAGCTTCATGCTCACGTCGCCGTCCGGGTGCACCCGCGGCGTCACGTCCACATCCACGCCAACGTCGATGTACTGATACTGCGTGTTGACCAACGGGCTGATCGTAGCCGCGGCGCTCACGCCCACTCCGCCGGTCTGGAAGCTGCCTGTAGCCACGGGTACGCGCTCGCCGATTTTCAGCGTGGCTTTTTCGCCGTCGCTCACGCGAACCTCGGGATCCTGAATGATCCGGGTCTTGTTGTCGGTGAGAATCGCATTGGCCGTCGCGCCGGGCAACGTGGCGCTGTAATCGGCGCCGGAAAGATTCCGCAGGTTATCCAGCGTGATTTGCGTGGCGGTGACGGTCGACGACGAGCTGCCGGTTGTAGAAGTGCCGCCGGTGGTGCTGGTCGATCCGCTGTTCGGCTGCAGCGAGGTGCGCGGCGTAAACGAAACCGAGACGCTCTGCCCCGGCAAAATCCCCAAATCGCGCAGGCGGTCCACGCTCGCCGTCACCACCTGCACGTGTAACAAAACCTCCGGCTTGGCCTTGTCGATGTCGCGAATAATCTTCGACGCCAGCGCCAGCCGGTCCGGCGTATCGCGAATCACGATCGCATTCTGCGCATTAACTTGTTGCACGCGGCGCAAATCGAGCAGCTGCCGCAACCCGGTCACGACCTCGGTCAGATCCTGGGGAGTGAGCGTATTGGAGAGATAAAACGTTCGAACTTCTTCGTCTTCCACGTCCTTGCGCTTTTGTGGCGTGTCGGGTGCCACGAAAATGACGCTCGCCGACAGCGGTTTCCAGAATGACTTGCTCTCCAGCGAAATATCGTCGAGCGCTTGCTCCAGCGTCACGTTCGGCAGATCGGCGGTAATCCGCCGTGAAGTGAAATCCGGATCGAAGATCACGCTCAGCCCGGCTAGCTTGGCAATCGTCTCGTACACCACCCGCGCGTCGTTGGTCATCTTCAGGTTGATCGGTTCGGTCGACATCGGCTTTAGCCGCGGCGGCTCTTTGGTCAGCTCCGCATCCTCCACAGCGTTCGGGTCCGTGACCTTGGGAACCGCGGCGGACGCCTTCGCCGCCAGCAAGTCCATCACGTGCTTCAGCTGCTGGTCGGCGGCCGAATTCGAAGGATCAAGGGCCTGCGATTTCTGGAATTCCGTGAGCGCCAGTTGCAGATCGCCGGCTTTCAGCGCCTTCTGCCCCTGTTCCAGGTGGAATTGGGCGTCCTCGTAGCGCACGTGCATGGCGCGCAGCTTGTATTCCGCATTGGTCGGCTCCGTCCGCAGGGCCTTATCGTAATGGACCAGAGCAGTGTCGTAGTCCTGCAAGGCTTCCGCCTTGCGGCCCTCGTTGTAGTCGACGTTTCCTTTGGGGCAACCGGCCAGGGAGACTGCGGTAATCGCCACAAATGGCAACCACTTTATACGAGGCAAACAAACCCTCCATAGTTTCTTGCGGATGCCTGGGGAGTCTAGCACCCGGTATGTGATGCGGCAAGGAACCGAACCCGTTGCCGAGGTCCTATAACTGATTATCGACCGATTTCGACATCCCCATTAAGGATCCATGAATTTAAACACTTAAAAAGGCAATAGGTTGCTCTTTTTCGGGCTCCTTGCGGCCGGTCGCGCGCGGCGGCTATGATAGCCAGTCCATGAAAGCGGCGGAGCGGAAGGCGCAGCGCGAAAACAACAAAATCGTCGCCCAAAACCGCGCCGCTGGCTATAACTACGAGCTGCTCGACAAATACGAGGCGGGCATCGTTCTGGTGGGCACCGAGGTCAAAACCCTCCGGGAAGGGAAAGCCTCGATCCGCGAATCCTACATCGACATTCGCGCCGCGGAGCCCTGGCTGGTAAACTGCCACATACCGGAGTACCGGCCCGGCGGATCGCGCAATCACGACCCCCTCCGTCGGCGAAAGTTGCTGCTCAACCGCCGGGAAATCGAAAAACTCGACGCCGCTATCCAGCAAAAGGGCATGACCGTCGTGCCCCTGAAGATCTATTTCCGGGATGGCTTGGCGAAATGCGAACTGGCGGTCGGCAAAGGAAAGAAATTCCACGACCGCCGCGAATCCGAGCGGCGCAAGGAAGCCAAACGGGAGGCGGACGAAGCCATCTCCCGCTCGCGGCGCCGCTAAAATTGAAAGGAACACATGCAGATCCAAATCGAGTCCCAGCCCTACGCTTCGGTGGAAACCGACGCCCTGGTCACCTACGTCTTCGATAAGGACGACAAATTCGACGGAGTTTTGGGCGAAATCGACCGGGCCATGAACGGCCGCCTGGCCTCGCTCGCCTCGAGCGGGGAAATGGCGGGCAAGCCGCTCGAGCTGCTGCTGCTGCATTTCCCCGAAGGCCTGGCGGCGAAAAAACTGCTCCTTGTCGGGGCAGGGAAGCCCGCCAAATTTCAGGTTTCCGACCTGCGCAAGATTGCCGGAACCGCACTGCGCCACCTGAAATCCCGCGGCGTGAAAAAATTCGTTCTCCTCGCACGGGAAGGCGAGAACGGTGAAACCGCTGCCCAGGCCGTCGTCGAAGGGCTCATCGTCGCCGATTTCGAATCCAACAAATATCACACCGAGAAAAAGGACCGCGAGATTCAGTCCGTCGGCCTCGCCGGATTCGATTCGAACGCGGATCTGAAATCGGCAATCGACGACGGCCGCCTGATCGCTGAATCGATGAATTTCGCCCGCGACCTGATCAACGAGCCTTCCAACAAAATGACGCCGCGCATCCTCGCCTCGCGCGCCGAAGCGATGGCCAAGGAAGCCGGCCTCTCGATCGAGATCCTCGACGAACGCAAAATCGCCGAGCTGAAAATGGGCGCGCTGATCGGTGTCGCCCAAGGCAGCATCGAGCCGCCGCGGGTCATCGTGCTGCGCTACACGCCGGCAAACGCGAAACCCGGCGGGCCGGTCCTCGGCCTGGTCGGCAAGGCCGTCACCTTCGACACTGGCGGCATCTCCATCAAGCCCGCCAACAACATGGAAAAAATGAAATACGACATGGGCGGCGGCGCCACCATGCTCGGCGCCATGCGTGCCATTGCCGCGCTCAAGCCCGCTGTGCCGGTAATCGCCGTGATTCCCTCAACCGAAAACATGCCCGGCGGACGCGCCCAGAAACCCGGAGACGTGCAAGTCGCCATGTCAGGGAAAACCATCGAAGTGATCAACACGGACGCCGAAGGCCGCCTGATTCTAGCCGACGGTGTCTTCTACGCCCGCAAACTCGGCGCCACGCATCTCATCGACGCCGCCACTCTCACCGGCGCCATCGAAGTCGCGCTATCCAACGTCCACGTGGGCGCATTCGGCGTGCCGCGCGAATACCTTGACACCTTCCTCGAAAGCGCGAAATCCGCCGGCGAAAAAATGTGGCCCATGCCTATGGACGAGGAATTTCAGCAGATGATCAAAAGCGACATCGCCGACATCCGCAACACCGGCAGCGGCAAAGGCGGCGGCGCCAGCACCGGCGCCTGGTTCATCAAGGAATTCGCGGAAGACACCCCGTGGATCCACCTCGACATCGCATCCACCTGCTGGATCGACGAAGGCCGCCCCTGGCTGGCCAAGGGCCCCACGGGAATCGCCATCCGCTCGATCGTCGACTTCGCCATGAACATGAAACCGTAGCGCCGGCTTGTCCTGAGCGGAGCCGAATGGGCGTCTCTCCGGCCCTTCGGCTTTGCTTTTGTACTGAGGGTGGAATTGCGGGGCTTAACTCCCCACGAAAAGAACTGCGGACGAATACGGGCTTTAGCGGGAATAGGTTCGCGTGCCAACCAAGCCTGGCCCTTACTTCACCTTCGCCCCCACCGGAATCTCCTCGGCAAACGCACAAAGCACCGGCTTCCCATCCACCCCCGCCGACGCCGCCAGCAGCATCCCGTTCGACTCCAGCCCGCGCATTTTCCGCGGCGCCAGATTCGTTACCACCACCACCTTGCGCCCCACCAATTCCTCCGGCGTATATCCCATGGCGATCCCGGCCAGAACTTGCCGCACCTCATCGCCGATATCCACCATCAACTTCAGCAGCTTGTCCGCGCCCTGAATCCGCTCCGCTGACTTAATCTGCCCCACGCGCAGCTCCACCTTCGCAAAGTCATCAATCGTGATTTTCCCTCCAGCCGCAGCAGGCGCTGCCGCTCCAGTCGCAGGCGCAGCAGCTTGTGGCGCCGGTGCCGGCGCCGGATTCCGAATCTCATTTTCCATCGCTTCAATCCTTTCCGAAATTTCCTTCGCGTCGGCCCGCGGAAACAACGCCTCCGCCTTCCCGACTCTTTCG
>Ga0210385_10001358_pt1 | contig 15268 bp, 12 predicted proteins | sample IncBWH26OmetaG_FD_160107 | JGI IMG/M metagenome (GOLD analysis project Ga0210385, IMG submission 160107) | Forest soil microbial communities from Barre Woods Harvard Forest LTER site, Petersham, Massachusetts, United States - Inc-BW-H-26-O ...
TTCAAAACGATCGAGAGTGATCTTTGAGGTCACGCCCGCGGCTGCCTCTTCAAAAGTGAGCGTCAGATCGTAGCGCAAGTCCGCGCCGCGCTGGCCTCGCTGCCTGCCGCCCCGTTTCCCACGAGCGCCTCCAATCGTGCCGTCGAAGCCGAAGAAGTCGCCGAGAATATCCTGAAACTCTTCGAAGATCGTTTCGTTGAAACCGCCGCCACCGAAGCCGCGGCTGTTCAATCCCGCATGTCCGTAGCGGTCGTAGACGGCCCGCTTCTGCGGATCGGACAAAACGCTATACGCATCCGAGCACTGTCGGAATTTCTCTTCGGCTTCTTTTTTGTTCTCGGGATTCCGGTCGGGATGCCATTTCAGCGCGGCTTTGCGATACGCGGACTTGATCTGGTCGCCGGACGCGTCGCGCGCCACGCCCAGTACTTCGTAATAGTCGAGTTCTGCTTGGGGAGACATTCTTCTCTAGAGATCCTCTTGGACTATCGCTTTTCGATGATTTCTATAAGTCTAGCGTCGCAGCTATTTTCTGCCAAGAAAACGGCAAACCCTGTTTCCTCAGAAGCAGACCACAATCGCCATCTCACACAGCAGCGCCATCGGCGCGGCATAATCGTAGCCCGGCCCCGTAAGGGCCGGGCGCTGGGCTGAGATGTCGACACCTGTCGCATCAGACAAATCCCATCTCCTCGTTTCAGCTCAGGAACTTGGCGCGTGAAAGGTGAACGCAAGCGTCTTCGTTTCGCTCGGCCCAATCGTCACCTGCTGGTCCTCAATCTGTTCCTGCGTTCCGTATTTTTCGTGCCACGCCTCGATCGTATAATCGCCGGGAGGCAGCCCGCTCAACTTGAACGTTCCGTCTTTCGTTGTCACCGCAAAGAACGGGTGCCGGAAAACAAACAGGTAACCGTGCATCCAGGGATGAACGTTGCAGTTCACCGGAATCGCCAGCTCCGGATTTGGAAAGCTGCGGTCAATCGGCGGCGCGCCCGCCGGCTGCGACTGGTTCCACACGTGATTGTCCTTCGGTATCGGATGAATGTTGTGCAGGGTCGCATCGCTGTTCACCACGTGGAAGTCTTGATTCGTCATCATCGCCAGCACGTGCGGGTCGTACATGCAATTCTTCTGGTCAAGTTCCGCGGGCTGCATCGGCGTGTCGAATTTGTAGTCGTCCATGTTGCCCTTCACGTAGACGACCACGTTGGCCAGCGCGCCCTTCGGCCCGATCACGGCCAGCGGCGGATATACCGGCTCGGAATTGTCTTTCACGCAAGTCGGTTCGGCAGCCATGTTCAGCGCCTTGAATTTTATCGGCACGCCCTCGAATTTCACCGCGCCCGTAATCGTCCCGGCCGTTGCGGGATCAACGGTCTTGGTGGGCTGCGGCGCGGCCGGCGCCGCCGTCTCATTGGAAGATTTGCTGCAACCCGCGGCGATCATGCAAACGGCCGCACTGAAAACGAGACTTAGGACTATGGCCGGTTTCATCAGTAAGAAAGTCTCCTCCGCCCCGAATAGCCATTCTAGCAAAACTGCCCAGCGCGGGCCGCGTTCCAGCCCCACAGCATCACCGCACGAAGAAGTAGACGGACATGCAAAGCCCGATCGCGATCACCACGGCGCGCACGTGAGCCTGCTTCATCCGCTGCGCCAGATGCGCCCCGCCGTAGCCTCCCAGTAGCGCTCCGGCTAGCATCAGCACCGCCTGCGGCCAAACCACAATCCGCGCCCAGATAAACGTCGTCAGCGCCACGGCGTTCGCCACGCTCACCAGCACGGTCTTCATCCCATTCATCGCGTGGATGTTTTTCACGCCCATCACGGCGAGCAGCGCCAGGATCAAAATCCCCGCGCCCGCCCCGAAGTACCCCACGTAGACCGCAATCACCATCTGCATCACGAGCCCGACGGCAATCCACAGAGGCGTGCGCTCGCCGGCGCTCGATTTTGAGCGAATCCACGAAGTGATCGTTCCGCTCGACGCGAAAAGTCCCGTCGCGCAAAGCATCAGCCAGGGAATCAGCTTCACGAACGTGGCCGGAGGAGTGTGCAGCAGCACGTAAGCGCCTACCAGCGCACCTGCGAAACACATCGCCGCCAGCGGCCAAAGAATCTTGCGCGCGTCGGCGTCCAGTTCCTTCCGGTAGGCGAAAGCGCTCGCTACAGTGCCCGGCCAAACGGCGGCCGTGTTCGTAGCATTCGCGGGAATAGCAGGTACGTGCGTGAATAGCAGTGCGGGAAACGTGATGAAGCTTCCGCCGCCCGCCACCGAATTGATCGCGCCGGCGAGCACCGCGGCAAAAAATAAAAACATCGAAGTGCCCACCGAGGGCAAAGAATGAATTCCGCTCAACGTAGCTTGCGTCTTCCGCGGCCTTTAGTTCGGCTCTTCCGAGCTTTAATGTAGCTCGGGTCTTCCGCGATCCGTGCGGAAGACCCGAGGCTTTTGACTCTTTCTGGGTCTATTTCCCACTCATCGCCGCGCGACGATACGCGCCAAAAACGCCCCTACCATCCCACCGCATGCCCGCGATTCTGCTCGTCCAACCACTTCTTCAACGGCGCGTAATAATCCAAAATCGCCGTGGCATCCATCTGGCGCTCACCCGTCAGCGCCTCCAACTCGTCCGGCCACGGCTCACTCGTCCCCATTTCGAGCATCTTATTCAACTTCGCGCCCGCAGCCTTATTGCCGTAAATCGAACAACGATTCAACGGCCCGGTATAGCCGGCCTCTTTGCAAAGCGCACGGTGAAATTGGTACTGCAGCACGGCCGCCAGAAAATACCGCGCGTAGGGCACATTCGACGCCACGTGATACTTCGCGCCGGGATCGAAATCCACCTCGGTCCGCTCGACCGGCGGCGCCACGCCCTGATACTCGCGCTTCATGTCCCACCAGGATTTGTTGTAATCCTCCGGCTTGATCTGCCCGGAGAAAACTTCCCACCGCCATTTATCGATCATCAGCCCGAAAGGCAAAAAAGCCACTTTATCCAGCGCATGCTTCATCAAGAGGCCGATGTCCGCCGAGGGCGGCGGCACCGTGTCCAGCAGTCCAACTTGTTTGAGGTATTCCGGCGTAACCGATAGCGCGATCGTATCGCCGATCGCCTCGTGGAAGCCGTCATTCGCGCCATTCGCAAAAAGCGGCGGCTGGTCCTTGTACGCCCGCTGATAAAAATTGTGCCCCAGCTCGTGGTGCACTGTCGTGAAGTCGTCCGCCGTCTGCTCGATGCACATCTTGATGCGCAGATCGTCTCTGTAGTCGATGTCCCACGCACTCGCATGGCAAACCACATCGCGGTCGCGCGGCCGCGTGAACATCGACCGCTCCCAGAACGTCGGCGGCAGCGCCGCAAATCCCAGCGAAGTAAAAAACCGCTCGCCGTAATGCACCATATCGACGGGCGAAACATTCTTTTGCTTGAGGATCGCCGTCAGGTCGTAGCCCGGATCAGCATCCTTCGGCGCCACCAGCGGATAGATATTCGTCCAGTCCTGCGCCCACAAATTCCCCAGTAACTGGGCCGGGATCGGCCCGCTGTCCGGCACCAGGTCCTTGCCATACTTCTCCTGCAGCTTCCAGCGCACATACGCGTGCAGCGAGACGTACAGCGGCCGCACTTGCTGCCACAGCCGGTCCATTTCCGCCGCGAACTCCGCCGGCGGCATGTCGTAACCCGAGCGCCACATATCGCCCACGTCCGCGAACCCCGCGTCGCGCGCACCCCGATTCGCCAGCGTCACCATTCGCGAATAACGCGGCCTCATGGGTGGCGAAATCGCGTGCCATCCCACCCAGGCGTCGAGCAGCTCGTGCGGATCGCGGCTGTTCGCCAAAATGTCCGAGGTCTGGTCTATGTCCAGGCACCGTGCCGACGGCCCATCCGGACACCACTTCCCCTTCCCGTAATCGCTGCTCAACGACGCGTTAATCTCCGCCAATTCCGTGCTCAACGCCCGGTCGCGCGGCGCCGGAATATCGATCGAAAACTTAATCAGCTTCAACTTCCGCGCCACGTCATCCGGTAATTGCAAGCCGTCAAACCGCCTCGCCTGCGCCGCCAGATCGGCGGTCGTGGACGCCACATTCGCATTCGCCTCGGCCGCCAGTTCCTGCGTGTCGTCCGTGATGAACGTCTCCTGCACCCACTGCGCGCGCCCGGCCTTGATCCACAAGTCCAGCAGCTGCTTTTCCGCCTCGTCCGTAAACTGTCGCGCCTCTTGCACCGTTGCCCCCACAGATTGACCTGTCGTCGCTTTCTGCGCCACAGCCGCGCCCGAATCCGTCGCCTGCCCAATCATCATCCCACCCGCCGCAGCTAAAATAACCGGCAGCGCCCACCGCCCTCGTACCGACCCACTCTTCCGCAAATCCATCATCCGCACACCGCCTCTGCTTACGCCCGCCTGCCAAGCAAAAGTATAAGCCGGGGCCGGTCCGCCGGTAAGCCCTTATCGTCTAACCCTTTAGGGCTATCGGTAGTTCCAGGCGTCCATATCAACTCGGACCTACAATTTTGAAACTTTTCCCCCGCCAAGGGTTAATACTTATAGAGCAGTAAGCCGCCCTGTATCTAAAACGGCGGCCAGGAGATAAATCATCATGAAGAAGTGGCGTTCCATTCTTTTCGCAACTCTTTTGGCACTCGTCGCAATTCCAGCCATGGCCGGATCAGCCAGCGCAGCAGGAAGGGGCCATCACCCGCATCATCCTCGCCACCATCATCACGGCCGCAAGTAAAGCGTTTCTCGGGGGCGGAGCGCTCCTCCGCCCCTTTTAATTCCCCGCAGCGCCGGTAGCCGCGATGACCGCTTTCTCAATTCCCGCGCGATCCACATCGCAGTGCGTCACCATCCGTATCGTATATTTCGACGTAGGATTCGCCAGCACTCCGCGCTCTTTCAACGCCGCTGAAAACTCAGCACCCGTCTTGCCGCTCGCGCGCACATCAAAAACCAAAATATTCGTCACCACTTTCGCCGCGTCAATCCCAATCCCGCGAATCCCGGCCAGTCCTTCCGCTAACCGCCGCGCATTCTCATGATCGCAATGCAGCCGCTTCGGCGACTCCTCCAACGCGACCAACCCCGCCGCCGCTAGCACGCCCGCCTGCCGCATCCCGCCGCCCAAAAGCTTCCGCCCGATATGCGCCTTCTCGATAAACTCCCGCGGCCCCAACAGCATCGATCCCACCGGCGCGCCCAGCCCCTTCGATAGACAAAACATGACCGAGTCACACTTGCGCGTCAACTCCGCCACGCCGCATCCCAACGCCACCGCCGCGTTAAAAATCCGCGCTCCATCCAGATGAACTGGCAGCCCAGCCGCGTGCGCGGCATCGCAAATCGCATCGGTCTGCTCGCGCGTATAAACCGTCCCGCCATGCATGTTGCTCGTGTTTTCCAGCGAAATCAGCGCGGTCTGCGACGTGTAATAAGTCTTCGCCCGAATCAGTGGCTCGATTAACTCCCAGGTCAGGATTCCATTCGGCGCCGCCGTCGTGCGCGGCGTACAACCGGCAATCGCGCACATCGACGCCAGCTCGAAATTATTGATGTGCCCCAGTTGCTCGCAAATCACTTCGTTGCTCGGCCGCGTCCACGTCCTGATCGCCAGCAAATTCCCCATGCACCCGGTCGGCACAAACAGCGCGGCCTCGCGCCCAAATATCTCCGCCGCGCGCGCCTGCAATCGATTCACCGTCGGGTCTTCGCCGTAGACATCATCGCCCACCTTCGCCTCAGCCATCGCCCGCCGCATCGCAGCAGACGGCCGCGTCACCGTGTCGCTTCGCAAATCCACAAACGCGCTTGTCTCCGACACGCTCATGCCGCGCCCCGCCGTCCAACGTGCAGCAGCACGCTGCCGAAATTCCACGAGCGCACGCGCACATCCGCAAATCCGTTGCGCTCCATCAACGCCCGCAGCTCGCTTCCCGATGGAAACCGCGCCACCGATCCCGGCAAGTAGGCGTACGCCTGCTTGTCTCCGGAAATCGCCGCTCCAATCCGCGGCAGCACATGCTTGAAATAGAAACGAAATCCCGCGGCCATCAATCCGTGCTCCGGCTCGGAAAATTCCAGGATTCCCACTTCCCCGCCCGGCCGTAAAACGCGCGCAAACTCCCGCAGCCCACTCTCATAATTGGAAAGATTTCGAAAGCCAAACGCCGCCGTCACCAGATCGAATTGCGCGTCGCCAAACGGCAGCGCCAGCGCATCCGCGCCCGCAAACGCCACATCCTGCCCGCTCGCCAGCGCCTTCCCTCGCGCCCGCACCAGCATCCCTTCCACAAAATCGCTGCCGGTCACCGGTACCGCGCTGCATGCGCTATTTCCTAGCAACTGCGCGCGCCGCCGCGCCAGCGCGAACGCCAGATCACCCGTCCCGCAACAGAGATCGACTACGCGAGCCTCCGGCCGAGCCAGAGTCGCAGAAAATATTTGCGCCGTCCGCCGCCGCCATACACGATCGAGTGAAAATGAAAGCAGATGATTCAGGAAGTCGTAACGCGGCGCAATCCGCGAAAACATGTCTCGCACGCGCAGCCCGGCCTCGCGCTCGTCGCGCACGCCCTCCGGTCGCGTTCCGGGAAGCACCTCGCGCTGCATGGTAGGAGACATTCGATGCCCATTCGATGATGGTGCTGCGGTACAAAACGCTTTACAGCCGTTCTTCTCAAATCTAGCCGCTAAAATTCCCCGCGCGACCCGCTACGCCGCCTTCGCCGCAATCGCAGGCAGCTCTTCAATCACGCGCGTCACCACGCTCCACGGCACATCGCAATTCCACTCGGTCTGCCCGATGCGCGTCGGCAGCACCCACATCAACTGCCCAGCTTGCGTCTTCTTATCGCCCGCCAGAATCTTTCGCAAAAGCGGCAGCTTCGTATTGCGCAGCGGCGGCAACGGCCCAATCGCCGCCACCAGACGAATCACCCGCGTCGCGTCCGCTTCTTCCAGCCGGCCCGTCACCATCGCTATCATCGTCGCGGCGATCATTCCCCAGCCAACCGCTTCGCCGTGTTTGTAATAGCTGTAATTCGTTGCTGTTTCGAACGCGTGCCCAAGCGTATGCCCGAAATTCAAAATCTTGCGTAGTCCCGATTCGTACTCGTCCTTCTCCACCACGTACGCTTTGATCCGAATCGATTGCGGAATCAGCCATCCCATCGCCGCCTGATCGCGCCGCAAAATCGCCGGCAATTTTTTCTCGAAGAAATCAAAAAGTTCGCGATCGGCGATTACGCCGTATTTCATCACCTCATACAGCCCGGAGCGAAACTCCCGATGCGGCAAGGTTGAAAGCAGCGTCGGGTCGGCCACCACCAGCTTCGGCGGATAAAACGCGCCAACCAGATTCTTCCCTTCCGGCAGATCGACGCCCGTCTTTCCGCCGATCGAACTATCCACCTGCGCCACCACCGTGGTCGGAATATGCGCCAGACGCACGCCACGCTGATAACTCGCCGCGGCGAATCCCGCTACGTCACCCACCACGCCGCCGCCTAGCGCCACGATCAGTGACCGCCGGTCGGCCCCGGCTTTCACCAGCGCCCGCGTGATGCCCTCCACCGTCGCCAGCCGTTTCGCTTTCTCGCTGTCCTCAAACAGGATCACGTGATCCGCGCGCTTCACGCCCAGCGCAGACGCCGTCTGCTTTCCCCAGTGCCGCCACACGCGCGGCGACGACAACAGGAAAACGCCCGTCGAATCGCCCACCTTCGCCAACAAAGACCGCGTGCGGCTCAGCGCGCCGTTCGCGCAATGCACATCGTAACTTCCCCTCGAGCTGGCAATTCGGACGGTCGTCATGCGAATAAGAAATGTAACACAACTCCCAAACGTTCCCCGCGCCAACGCGAAGTTCGGAAGTAAAAATTCGCCCAATCAAAATCCTTATCGGTGCGAAGCCTTTTCGGAATAACGAGGAGTACCTGAGGAATATCCAACGAACCGCCAGCCCGCGGCCTATGCCTTTGACGCTGCCGTTGCCGTTATTTCGTAGCGCCGGTATACCCTGACGCAGGAAGGGCATCTTGCCGGCGCTTCTTGCCGTGGCTTTTGCCGTTACGTGGCGTAGGCGATTCGCCTGCGCTCCGACGAAGAACCCTTAGCCAACGACACGATCCTCACTCGCACCGCCCGCGCGACAAACAAAGCGCCGTCCCCGGGATCGCCGATCTTTTACCCTGACGAAGGAAGGGCCAGATCGGCGGTTTTCGCCGTTGCTGCTGCCGTTGAGGGTCGCTTTGGCTTTCGTAGGGGCGGCCTTCAGTGAAGGCCGGCGCCCTTGCCTTTGCCTTCCTCTTTACGTTCTAATCTGTCATCCCGAGCGAAGCGAGGGATCTGCTTTAGGTTTTTGCCTTCGCCGTTGGCCCGTCAACTACTTCCCGCCCACCGAGCTCGACAACGCACTCTTCGCGCTCGCCAACGCCTCATCCATCTTTTCTCCGTCCCCCAACGCCCCCTGCGCAAAATCCTTCGACCCGCCGCCCTTACCGCCCAATTGCTTAAACGTCTCCCGCACCAGCGCGCCCATGTCTCCCGCCAGCCCCTTGGTCTGCGCGAACACCAGATGCCCTCCCGTACGCGCTCCCAGCAGAGCCACCACTTCGCTCTCTAAAACGAGCCGCGCCGCCAGCAGCGTCAAATAACTCGGCGTCGCATCTTCAATCGCCGCAGCCACAACGCGCATCTCGCCAAGTGCCGAGGAGCCAAGTCCGGCTAGCAGCGACCGCGCCTCATGCTCCGCCAGACGCCCTTCCATCCGTTTCGCCGCGCCGTGCGTCGCTCGCCGCTCCTCCAGCGTCTTGCCGATCACTCCCGGCACATCCGTCGCGCTGCAACTGAGCAGCGTTGCTGAGTGCCAGATCGCTGCATAGTCCGCGCGCGCCGTCTCCAGCGCACGTCCACCGCAAACAAATTCCAGCCGCCACGCCTCGCGCCGCCGCTCCAGCTTCCGCAGCAGCAACATTCCCGCCTGCCCCGTCCGCGTCAGATGCGTCCCGCCGCAAGGCTGCCGGTCGATTCCCGCAATCTCCACCGCGCGCAGCACTCCCTCGCGTTCCACCTTCTTGCGAATCCCCGCCTTTGCCAGCTCCTCCGCCGTGCCGTAGCAGACGGAGACAAGGCGGTCCTCGAAAATCAGTTCGTTCGTCCGGCGCTCCGCCTCTTCCATGTGCCGCGGCACAATGGATGGCGCCTCCAGATCGATTGTCGAAATTTCCCTGCCCAGATGAAACGAAACCGTGGGAAATCCAAATAGTTCGAGGAAAACTGCGGAGAGCAAATGCTGCCCGGTGTGCTGCTGCATGTGATCGAAGCGCCGCGTCCAGTCGATCGACCCGATCACAGGGCCGGCCGGCAACTCGGCCGACGTGTAGTGCACGATCCGGCCGTCGTCCGAATCCGCCACTTCCACCACACTCGCGCTGCCCAGCGTACCGGTGTCGTGCGGCTGTCCGCCTGATGACGGAAAAAACGCCGTGCGGTCGAGCGTCACGCGCCAGCGCGCGCCCTCCGGCTCGCACGAAATCACTCGCGCCTCAAACTCCCGCAAAAACGAATCGCCGTAGTAAAGCCGTTCCGTCAATTGACTCGAACTCCGCCCGAAGCCCGGTCCCAGGGCCCCAACTCGCGACAATACCACACACCCGCACCCCAGTTTCCTCGTCAACCCCAAAATTTGCGAGGTTGCCGTCGCCTTTGCCTTTTGTGGTAGCGCTGCGATCTTGGCGGCGCATTTGACGTTGCCTTTGCCTTTGACGCTGCCGGTGCCTTTATTTCGTAGCGCCATCTTGCCGGCGCTTTTTGCCGTTGCTCTGGTTTTTCGTCGCGGCGGCCTCCAGGCCGGCGCCGTTGCCTCATTCGCCGTTCGCATTAACCTGTCATCCCGAGCGAAGCGAGGGATCTGCTTTTGCTTTTGCCTTACGTGGCGTAGGCGATCCGCCTGCGCTCCGACGAAGAATCCTCCACCACCCACGCAACAAACAAAACGCCGTTCTCGTGACCGCCAATCTCCAGATCGGCGCCTTTGCCTTTATTCGTAACGTCCGCCCCTACAACCGTGCAACCTCCGCCTCAACCGCGATCTCTTTCCCCGAAAAATGCCTTAACACCTCAGGCAGCGTCGCAAACAGCCGGTCGCGCCCTCCCAGCTTCAGCAAACTCGCGCTCTTATCACGATCGCTCTCCATCTGCCACAGACAAACCACAATCGCCACATCTGGAAACTGCGTCCGCAATTTCCCATAAAGCGCTCGCGTATGATTCATTGCCAGCGGAGGCAGCGCCGATATACAAACCGTCTCCGGCCGCAACTCCGCGACCTGTGTAAGCATCTCCGCCACATTCGCCGTCGCCACACTTTGCGCCTTCACGTCATGACGCTCCAACAACTGGCACAACATCATCGCTACCACTTCATCCGCCTCGTCCCGCGCAGGAATACAAACCACTTGTACTCGCTCGCTCGAAACCGCGGCCTCACCAGGCTCGACCGGATATGCCGCCGCAAGCTCCTCTGCAAACTCCCGCGTGCTGCTGTTGATGAAACTCCGCGTCTCTTCGTCCACATCGTTTCGGTGCCCATCCTCCTCCGAAAGTGCGAGAGCGGGAATCACCACCGAACTGTACAGGTCCTCTAGGGAACTTTGCCTGGCGCATGCCTCCAGAATCTGCCGCGCCTCGGACTCATCGCCCGCTAGCAAGCGCTGGTAGTATTGCGCCGGAAGCTCCATCGCCTGTTCGTTCCCCAGCAAAATATTCAGGAATCCCAGGCTCGGCACGTAACGTCCCACTACCATCAGGCAAACGCTCATCGGCGTGGCCAGCAACAGTCCCGGAAATCCCCAAATCAAAGCCCAGAAAACAGCCGAGACCAAAATCGCCAGTGGCGCCAGCCCCACATGTGCGCCGTAAAGCAATGGCTCCACGCCATTCGCCAGAATCATCTCCAGCACGATAAAAATCCCCGCCGTGATGATCGCGTGGGTCCAGCCTGGAAAAACCGCGAGCGCCAACGCGCTTGGCATGAGCGCGGCCGTCGGCCATCCGATGTAAGGCAGATAGCGCAGCAGTCCCGCGCTGAATCCCCATAGCGCGGCCTTCGGCACACCCAGAAAGTGCAGCGCGATCCCCGTCGCCACTCCATAGAACGCGTTCACCAGCATCTGCATGAACAAATAGTGGTTGATCCGGCTCCACGCTTCGGCCATCGCCTGCGTCATCAACGTCAATCGCCCGCCCGATGTGAGTTGGATCAGCCGGTTCCGCAAATCTTCGCGCCCCGCCAAAATGAAAACTGCAAACACCAGCACGATCAGCCCTGTAGCTACCGGGCCGAGTAATCCCGCGACAGACTCCAGCGGATTCGCCGCCGGAACCATTTGTACGGATAGCGGACGAGCCGGCGAGCTGCCGGGCGCAGGCGCCCTTGATGCTACTTCGCCGGACGCAGCCTTTGCTGGACTCGAAGAAAGGTCTTTTTCCAACGCGTTTACCGAATCCGACGCATCGCCCAGCCTTTGCGTCGTCGATCCCTTCAACGTATCCACTTTGTCCTGAATTGCTTTTTCGTAGGACGGCACTTGGTACGTCAAATCGGCAAACTGGGGCAACACGGTCCATCCAACCAAGCCGGCCAAACCGACCACGCCCGCCACCACAACAAAAATGGCAATGCCGCGCCCCAACTTGGCCTTTTCAAGAAAGGACACTGCGGGCGTCAAAACCACGGCCACCAGGATGGCCAATGCAAGGGGAATGAAAACAACGCGGGCAAAATAAAGCGCGGCAATCACCACCACTGCCGTGACAATCCCAAACAATCGGTGATCTTCCCGCCGTGCAGATGTTTGGCTCAGCCTACCCTCCGTAGCAGCCTTACAACACTTCGCGGTAACCGAGCCACGCGCCGAACCTCACGCCGTTCTTGCCCTGCAAGACGACCAAGGCAATCCTCAACAGAATCTCAGCCAAAGGATTCTCGGCCTCATAGATCGCCCACAGGTCTTTTGAACAAAATAAAGGGGATATCTCTTCCTTCATCGCACAGCCTCCCTTTAGGCTGACCGTACAACCCATTCCCACGACCGGCAATCAACAGAAGTCTGTACCGCGCAACGGCAATCCCCCGACCCGCCGGGGGTCGCCGTTGCTTGCGTAGCGGCCACCCGCCGTTGCATTTGCCGTCGCCGTTGCCTTAGCCTTCGTGGTGTCACCCAGGAAAAGGCCCCTTGAACCAGCCCACCAATCTGGCTACTCTGAGCATCTAACTGTTCTCAAAATCAAATCGATGGCTAAGGACGAAGCACCCTGGGGTGCGGTTCTAATCGCAACAGCCCCGAATTAGAAATTGTCGTAACTCACTGAAAACAAAGGGAGGAGGTCAATTCTAATCGCAACAGAAATGCCAGCTATCGCCAGTCGGCCCGTGGTGAAGCTCATCGCGATGGACATTGACGGCACCCTGCTGGATAGCAAGTCGCGCCTCTCCCCCGAGAACTTATCCGCCATATCCGACGCAGCCGCCGCCGGCATCGAAATCGTCATTGTCACCGGCCGCCGCTTTCACTCCGCGCGCTGGACGGTAGACCCCCTCCCCTGCGACTACGACGTAATCGCCACCAACGGCGCCCTCGTTAAATCAAAAGCCGGCGAAACGCTGCAACGACACTTGCTCCCGGTCGGAATCGCGCGCCGCGTGGTGGAAGCCACCAGCGAATTTCGCTCCAGCTGCGGCGTGATTTTCGACCGCCCGCGCGAGCGCCAGGTCGTCTTCGAAAAGATCGACTGGAACGGAGCCTACGTTGGCCCCTACCTCAGCCGCCACCGCGACTTCGTCGCGGAAATCGCGCCACTCACCGATTGCCTCGATACCGAAGACCCGCTCGAGGTGATGTACCTCGGCGCATGCGACGTCATCGCCCGCGCCGCAAAAACCCTCGAAAATCTACCTGAAGCAAACGAATATACGCTCGCCCAGACCGTCTACGAGCACCGCAATCTCGCGATGCTGGACGTGCTTCGCCGCGGTGTAAACAAAGGCTCCGCGCTCGAGGCTTGGGCCGCGCATCGCGGCATTGCCCGCGAGGAAGTGATGGCCGTCGGCGACAATTGGAACGACCGCGAGATGCTCGAATTCGCGGGCCGGCCGGTCCTGATGGGAAATAGCCTGTCGGAATTGAAATCGCTTGGCTGGCCCGTCACGCTTTCCAACGACGCCAGCGGAGTCGCGCACGCCATCCGCAATTACGCGCTGAACGGAACCTCCCGATGAGCCTGAAGATGCCTCGCACGCGAGTGCTGATCCTGATAGCTGTCTGCGCGGCGCTGGGCGCCCCCATGGCGCATGCCGACTACGCCGTCCTGAAGTCCGGCGCCCGTATTCACATCACGGGTTATGAAGAATCCAACGGGCAGGTAAAGCTTAATTTCGACGGCGGCTCGGCCGAAATTCCAGCCGGCGATCTCGTCTCGATTGAGCCGGAGGAGCAATTTCAAGCCGTGGCCGTGACAGCTCCGACGCCTTCGACCGAGCCTTACGCCGATCTGATTCACGCGGCCGCCACCAAACATGGTGTCGACGAAAATCTCATTCGCAAAGTGATCGCCGAAGAATCAAATTTCAATCCGCTGGCCGTTTCACCAAAGAGGGCGCAAGGCCTGATGCAGCTCTTGCCGGAAACGGCCGCGCGCTACTCCGTAGCCAACGTGTTCGATCCCGCGCAAAACATCGAAGCCGGCGCGCACTATCTGAAGGACTTGCTCACACGCTACAGCGGCGACCTCAGACTCGCGCTCGCGGCTTATAATGCCGGCCCCGAAGTGGTCGACCGCTATGCAGGCATCCCTCCGTTCCCCGAAACACAAAGATACGTCTCGCGCATCACCGCCAGCCTCGCGCAAGAAAACGCAAAAAATTAAACTAGCTTGTGGAATTTTTCGTGCGGAATTTAGTCTGAAGAAGGAGGATTGTTAGGAGCACCCGGATTATTCGATCCGCCCGAATTTCCCGAGGACCCCGAACTGCCTGAGGGTCCTCCAGGGCTGCCAGGTCCTAGCACCGGGCCAAGCGGCAGCCCTGGCAATCCGAGTCCTCCGCCGGCTCCAGCCTGATTGATTCCCTGCTGCACGGCCTGAGCCTGCTCCTCAAGCGGGTTCCAGATGAACTCCCACTGGTTGTACTTCGTTCCGCCCTTGTAGGTCTTTATCGACGTCGCATCGACCGTGCTCCCCACTCCGATGATCACCCCGCCGAGCACGGGACTATCCACCGGCCCGGTCGGCTGCGCCTGCGCCGTCTGGACGCCCAAGCTCTGAACTCCCAGCGCCCCCGCAGGTCCATTCGTGACGCCAGCGCCGCCCGGCTGGTTCGCAACGGGCGATCCATTCAATCCACCGTTCGGCCCGGTACCTGTCGCGCCGGTACTCGTTGTAGAGCCATTTGTTGTTGAACCCGAACCGTTGGTGCCGGTCGAGGAATTGTCACCGCTCGAATCTGTGCTGCCCGAGGTGCCTTGCCCGGGCTGCGCGCCTGGCATCTGGCCACCGTTCATGTCCATAAATGCCATCTGCTGCAACGTACCGTATTTCACGCTGCCGATGATCACGCCAGTGCTGCTGACGGTATAGATAAAACGCCAGTTGCCGTCCTGCTTGTTCATCGGGTCCGTCAGAGCTTCGGATCGGAGGAAATGCAGGTCGGGCACGCCGGTCAGGAGATCGTCCTGCGTCTGCGGAAAATGCCCCGTCTTGCGGTAATACATTTTAATGGCTCGCACGTACTGGTTGCCGCGCCAAATCATCTCTTCTTCGCGCTGGCTGCGGGTTTCCGTCACCATATTGCGCAAGAGAACCTGCGAGCTCACGATAACCGTCAGCACCATGAAAAGCGCCATCACGTAGGCGTAGCCACGCTCTCGGCCATTCAGGGACGAACCGCCAAGTCGCGAGCCTCTCTGCAAATTGTTCGGTGAGTTCAATCTCGTTCCTTAGTTTGGGGGCCCGCCCGGAAATCCGTTGGAAGGTCCGTTTGAAGGTCCGGTGGGGCCCTGATCCTGCGGCTGAACCTGTGGCACGGTAGCGTGACGGCCGCTCGCAATCTCTTCCACTTCGGCGGACTGATTGCCAATATGAACCAAGCGGTACCGGTTCATAAAGGTCTCGCCTTCGGTCACCAGGATCGGCGGGTCGTCGCCATTCTTAAAGAGTGCCACCTGCTTGCCGCCCACGGTTGATTCCACTCCATAAA
>Ga0210385_10001359_pt1 | contig 15252 bp, 11 predicted proteins | sample IncBWH26OmetaG_FD_160107 | JGI IMG/M metagenome (GOLD analysis project Ga0210385, IMG submission 160107) | Forest soil microbial communities from Barre Woods Harvard Forest LTER site, Petersham, Massachusetts, United States - Inc-BW-H-26-O ...
GGTCACGATTTACCGGCAGTAGATGGCGAATCATCCCGAACGTACGCGGCCGACTCTGGAGTAAGACATGGCTAACTACCGGTACGGGGAGTACGACGGCGGCCCTGATCCGCTCGCGGCGCTGTATGACGTTCGCGGGGCGCTCGACGACATGGGCGACGACATCCTGGGTGGCGGCACGCCGGCGGAAGCGCTGCGGGATCTGCTGCGGCGCGGCTGGCAGGGCCGGCGGGGTCTGGATGACCTGCTGCGCCGGGTGCGCGAGCGGTCCCGTGAGCTGCGCGGGCGGGGCCGGCTCGACGGCATGCTCGAGCAGGCGCGGGCGCTGCTCGACACCGCCATCGGGCAGGAGCGCGCGGAGTTGTTCCCGGATCCGAGTGATGACGCGCGGCTGCGCGAGGCGGATCTTGACGCGCTGCCTGAGGACACGTCGCGGGCGATCCGGCAGCTCGCGGATTATGACTGGCGGTCGCAGGCGGCCAGGGAGACGTTCGACAAGCTGCGGGACCTGCTGCGCAGGGAGGTGCTTGACAGCCAGTTCCGCGGGATGAAGGAGGCGCTGCAGAACCCGGACCCGGCGGCGATGCAGCGGGTCAAGGACATGCTGGCCGACCTGCGGGGGATGCTGGACGCGGATAGCCGCGGCGAGCATACGCAGGAGGATTTCGACCGGTTCATGGGGGAATACGGGGACATGTTCCCTGACAACCCGCAGAATCTCGAAGAGCTGGTGGATTCGCTGGTCAGAAGGATGATGGCCGCGGAGCGGCTGCTCAACTCGCTGTCTGATGAGCAGCGCGAGGAGCTGGCCGGCCTGATGGCGCAGGCGCTCGAGGACGCGGGCCTGGCGGCGGAGATGGCGGCGCTCGGCGATGCGCTGCGGGGGCGGCGGCCCGAGCTCGGCGCTCCGCAGCGTGGGGTGCGGATGTCCGGTGAGGATCCGCTCGGGCTCGGCGACGCGACGAGCGCGGTCGCCGACCTGGCCGATCTCGCGGAACTCGAGAGTGCCATGGCCCAGGACTACGCCGGCGCCAACCTGGAGGACGTCGACGAGGAGGCGGTGCAGCGCGCGTTCGGCAGGCAGGCGGTGGACGACCTGGAGGCGCTGCGCCGAGTCGAGCGGGAGCTGCAGCGGCAGGGTTACCTGACCAACAACGGCGGCAACCTGGAGCTGACCCCCAAGGCGGTGCGCCGGCTCGGGGACACCGCGCTGCGGCGGGTGTTCGCCGGCCTGGAGAACGGTGCGCGGTCCGGCGACCACGATCGGCACGACGCGGGGCAGGCGGGTGATCTGACCGGGGCGACGCGGGAGTGGGAGTTCGGCGACGAGCAGCCGATCGACGTTCCCCGCACCGTCCGCAGCGCCCTGCTGAGAACCGCCGCGGAAGGCGGTGGCCGGGGCCGGGTCAGGCTGTCCCCGCATGATTTCCAGGTCGCGGAGACGGAGCGGCGCAGCGCCGCGGCGGTGTGCCTGCTAGTCGACCTGTCCTATTCGATGGCGCTGCGCGGAACATGGGCGGCGGCCAAGCAGACGGCGCTCGCGCTGCACGCGCTACTCCGCAGCAAGTACCCGCAGGACGCCATCCAGGTGGTGGGGTTCTCCAACTACGCGCGGGAGCTGCGCGAGACCGAGTTGGCCGGCCTCGGCTGGGACATGGTGCAGGGCACCAACCTGCACCATGCGCTGATGCTGGCCGGCCGGCACCTCGACAAGCATCCCGACCACGAGCCCGTGGTGCTGATCGTGACCGACGGCGAGCCGACCGCGCACCTGCAGCGGGACGGCAGGCCGTGGTTCGACTGGCCGCCCGCGCCGGAGACGCTGGAGCTGACGCTGGCCGAGGTGGACAAGATGACCAGGCGTCACGCGGCCCTGAACATCTTCATGCTCGCCGAGGACGATAGGCTGAGCGCATTCGTCGACAACGTCGCCAAGAGAAACGGCGGCCGCGTGCTCCGGGCGGCTCCGGAACATCTCGGGGAATATGTCGTAAACGACTTCCTTCGGACGCGCGGGGCGAGGCGGCAGCGGTAGATTTGCCGCTACACAGCAGACCACTAAGGGCTGAAACACTAATTAGGAGGACGAAAGTGAGCCCCTCGACTGGGTCCGGCTCCTCAGGCCGGACGATAACCGCGGTGATCGCGGGTGTCATCGCGCTCCTGTTCATCGTGGCAGGCATCATTTACGTCGCAGAGCCCGCAGGTTCCCTCCCCGGTTTCATGGGTCACGTCGCCGGCTCGTCCGGGCACCACCCGCTGCGTGCGGCTGGCAGCCTGATCGTCGGCGTGGTCTTCGCGGTCGCCGCTTGGTTCGCCCTTAAGTACAAGGGCAAGGCCGTGACCCCGGCTGGCTCCGCGACGAAGGAACCCGCGGCTCACTGAACTGAGCCGCGTCGGCGATCCGCAGCCGGCGCCCGGGATCTGGTCGGTCTTGCCCAGGTCCCGGGCTGCCGCGCGCTCTTAGGCGGGTCGCCTTTTGTTTATTCAGCACGTTTATTCAGCCGAGCGCCTGCCCTAGGTCGGCGAGCAGGTCGCCGATGTCCTCCAGGCCGACCGACAGCCTGATCAGGTCGGCCGGCACCTCAAGCGCCGAGCCGGATACGGACGCGTGCGTCATCCGGGCGGGGTTCTCGATCAGCGACTCGACGCCGCCGAGCGACTCTCCCAGGGTGAATAGCCGGGTGCGGCCGCAGATCTCGACGGCTTCGTCCGGGCCCGCGGCGACGCGGAAGGACACCATGCCGCCGAAGCCGCGCATCTGGGCGGCCGCGACCTTATGGTCCGGGTGACCGGGCAGACCGGGGTAGAACACCTCGCTGACCGCGGGGTGCGCGGCGAGCATTTCCGCGACTTGGGTCGCGTTGGCGCAGTGCCGCTCCATTCGCACCGCCAGCGTCTTGACGCCGCGCAGCGTGAGCCACGCGTCGAACGGGCCGGCCACGCCGCCGGTGGCGTTCTGCGTGAACGCGAGGTCGGCCGCGAGCGCCGCGTCCTTGACGACCACCGCGCCGCCCACGACATCGGAGTGGCCGCCGAGGTACTTGGTGGTGCTGTGCACCACGATGTCGGCGCCCAGGTCGAGCGGCTGCTGGAGGTACGGCGAGGCGAACGTGTTGTCGACGACGAGGAGCGCTTGGTGCGCGTGGGCGACCTCGGCGAGCGCCCCGATGTCGATCACCGACAGCAGGGGGTTGGTCGGGCTCTCGGCCCAGATGAGCTTGGGTTTCCGGTCCGCCGCGGCGTGGGCGACGGCTTCGAGATCATTTTGCCGAACGGTCCCGTAACTCACGCCCCACCGGCTCAGCACCTTGTCGAACAGGCGGAACGTGCCGCCGTAGGCGTCCGCGGGGATGAGCACGTGGTCGCCGGGACGGCAGAGCGCGCGGAGCAGGCAGTCCTCGGCGGCCATTCCCGACGCGAAGGCAAGCGCGTTGGTGCCGTTCTCCAGCGCGGCCAGGCATTCTTCGAGCGCGGTCCGCGTCGGATTGGCGGTGCGCGAGTACTCATAGCCGCCGCGGGTGCCGCCGACGCCGTCTTGTTTATAGGTGGAGGTCTGGTAGATCGGCGGGACCACGGCGCCGGTTAGCGGGTCGGGGTCCTGGCCGGCGTGGATCGCTTTGGTCTCGAACTTCACTGTTCCGTCCCAGTGTTAGACGGCCCAGTGTTAGACGGCCCAGTGTTAGACGGCCCGGCGTGTGAGATTCCGGCGTAGAAGGCGAGCAGGTCCTGGCGGGTGAGCACGGCGGCGGGCTTGCCGTCCACGTGCACGAGCGCGGCGCCGGCGTTCTCCAGCGCGGCCGCGGCGCGGCTGACGGGCTCGCCCTGCCCCACCACGGGCAGCGGCGGTGCCAGGTGGTCCCGGACCGGGTCGCCGGGTTTCGCGCGCCCGGCCACCAGGGCGTCGAGCAGGTCACGTTCGGCGACGGACCCGGCGACCTCGGCGGCCATCAGCGGTGGCTCCTCGCGGACCACGGGCAGCTGCGAGATGTCGTACTCGCGGAGCAGCGCGATCGCCTGCGCCACGCTCTCGTCCGGATGGATGTGCACGAGCGCGGGCAGCGTGTGATCGTCCCTGGCGGCCAGCAGGTCCGCGATGGTCGGCTCGGTTGTCTGGGCACGGAGGAAACCGTAGTCGGCCATCCAGTCGTCGTTGAAGATCTTCGACAGGTAGCCGCGGCCGCCATCAGGGAGGATGACGACGATGACGTCGTCCGGGTCGGCTGTTCGCGCGACCTCGAGGGCGGCGGCCACCGCCAGCCCGGCCGAGCCGCCGACAAGCAGCGCCTCCTCGCGGGCCAGCCGCCGGGTCATCGTGAACGAGTCGGCGTCGCTCACCGCGATCACCTCGTCGGCGATCTGCCTGTCGTAGGTGGCCGGCCAGATGTCCTCGCCGACGCCCTCCACCAGGTAGGGGCGGCCGGTTCCGCCGGAGTACACCGAGCCCTCGGGGTCCGCGCCGATGACCTTGACCTTATTCCCCGACTTTTCCTTCAGGTAGCGGCCGGTGCCGGAGATCGTTCCGCCGGTGCCGATGCCGGCCACGAAGTGGGTTACCTTCCCATCCGTCTGCGCCCAGATCTCCGGGCCCGTGGAGTGGTAGTGCGCGGCCGGGTTGTCGGGGTTGGCGTACTGGTCGGGCTGCCAGCTACCCGGGATCTCCTGGGCGAGCCGGCGCGCCACGCTGTAGTAGGAGTCCGGGTGGTCGGGCACGACCGTGCTCGGGCAGACGACGACCTCCGCGCCATAGGCGCGCAGCACGCTGAGCTTGTCCTGGGCGACCTTGTCCGGGCAGACGAACACGCACTTGTAACCGCGGTTGTTCGCGACGATCGCCAGGCCCACGCCGGTGTTGCCCGACGTCGGTTCGATGATCGTGCCGCCCTTGGTCAGCTTGCCCTGCTTCTCGGCTGACTCGACCATCCGCAGCGCGATCCTGTCCTTAACCGAGCCGCCCGGGTTCATGTACTCCACCTTGGCGAGCACGTTGGCCGTCTTCGCCACCCCGCGCGTCACGGACCGCAGCCGGACCAGCGGCGTGCCGCCTGTCACGTCGGCGAGTGAGTCGTACACCTGCATGATTTCCTCCCTCCCTGTGCATGACAGTAGCGGTCCCTGGTGCTGTTAACGTGTTTGTGACACGGACCTGAGGAGGCGCCACCCATGCCAGAGGCAGTCATCGTCGCAACCGCCCGCTCGCCGATCGGCCGGGCGTTCAAAGGATCGCTGACCTCGATCAGGCCGGACGACCTCGCGACGCAGATCGTATCCGCGGCCCTCGCCAAGGTCCCGCAGCTCGACCCGGCTTCCGTTGATGACCTCATGCTCGGCTGCGGCCTGCCCGGAGGCGAGCAGGGGTTCAACATGGCCCGCGTGGTCGCGATTCTGCTCGGCATGGACGGCGTGCCGGGAACCACGGTCAACAGGTACTGCTCGTCGTCGCTGCAGACCACGCGGATGGCGTACCACGCGATCAAGGCCGGCGAGGGCGACGCGTTCATCTCGGCCGGCGTGGAATGCGTGTCGCGGGGCGTGAACGGCACGAGCGACACCTGGCCGGACACGAAGAACCCGCTGTTCGGCGGCGCTATCGAGCGCACCGCGCAGACCGCCGAGGAGGAGATTCCCTGGCGCGACCCGCGCGCGGACGGGGATCTGCCCGACGTGTACATCGCGATGGGGCAAACCGCGGAGAACGTCGCCGCGATGCGCGGCATCAGCCGTCGTGAGCAGGACGAGTTCGGTGTCCGGTCGCAGAACCTGGCGGAGAAGGCGCTCGCGAACGGCTTCTGGCAGCGGGAGATCACCCCGGTCACGCTGCCGTCGGGAGACGTCGTGGTCGCGGACGACGGGCCGCGGCCCGGCACGACGCTGGAGAAGGTCGCCGCCTTGAAGCCCGCCTTCCGCCCGCACGGCACGGTGACGGCGGGCAACTGCTGCCCGCTGAACGACGGCGCGGCCGCCGTGATCGTGATGAGCGACGTGAAGGCGGCGGAACTGGGGATCACGCCGCTGGCGCGGATCGTGTCGACGGGGGTGAGCGCGCTGTCGCCGGAGATCATGGGGCTAGGACCCGTCGAGGCGTCGCGGCAGGCGCTGCGCCGGGCCGGGATGGCGATCCCCGACATCGACCTAGCGGAGATCAACGAGGCGTTCGCGGCCCAGGTCATCCCCTCGTACCGGGATCTGGAGATCGACATCAGCCGACTGAACGTGAACGGCGGGGCGATCGCCGTCGGGCACCCGTTCGGCATGACCGGCGCCAGGATCACCACCACGCTGCTGAACAGCCTGCAGTTCCACGACAAGACAACCGGCCTGGAGACCATGTGCGTCGGCGGCGGCCAGGGCATGGCAATGATCTTCGAGCGGCTGAACTAGCTCCTGGGTGGGCGCGCGGGGCTTGGTGGTGTTCACCGCGTCACGTCGGTGCCCTTGGGAGGGCACCGAACGACGCGGCGTCACACCACCGGCGCCCCCGCTTCCCCCGGCCACCAACCGTCTCCCGGCTCTCGCCGCGTTAGCGCTGCGCCCCGCTTCCCTCAGTTACCAGGCGTCTCCTGGGTGTAGCCCTCCTAGGTGCTGCTCACGCCCGCAGGGACCATCTTTCTATCGGTTCTGACCACTTTGGGCGACTTTCTATCGGCTATGACCACTTTCGCTTCCGGTTTGTCCGGTTTGCGCCAACGGAAGTGATAGAAAGATGCCCGCCCGGCCACGGGCGCCAGCCAGCGGAGAGCACAGGCCCCACGGGTCCCACACACCGCACCCGCGAGGGCCACCGCAGCCCTCGGCGAGGGCCACCGCAGCCGTCCGCGACGGGCGGAGACGGCGCGTGGGGCGCGGTGGTGTAAAGGCGTGTTGTTCGGGGCCGCTGTAGGCCCCGACTCAACGCGCCGTAGCACCACAAGCACCAGGCGCCACATTCCGTGAGAGCCACCGCGGCCCTCCCCGGCGGGCGGGGAAGGCGCGGTCAAACAGGACATTACGGGAAGGTTGCGATCGGGTCTTGTCAGCGGCCGCTCGGTGAGGCAGTCTCGTCAGAAAGCGGCTTCCCCTCGGAGGTGCCAATGTCGCTGACGCACACGCCCGACATGCACAAAAGCCTCATCGCTCGCATCCCGCTCCAGACGGGCCGCGAACTAGCCGAGTGGTTCACCCACCTCGAGTCCGGTCCCGCCTTCTTGCGCCGTGAAGAGCGCGCGAACTGGCTAGCTGACGAGCATGGCATCTGCGACCGGTACGCCACCGCCATCGTCCACGAGTACGAGATCCAGCGCCGCCTCCGCCTCTTCGGCGGATAGGCCCCTTCCGCTCCGCCTGAGCCGGTCCCCGCGCCACTGCCGCGCTTGCCACCCGCCGGCGGCTTAGCTCTGCCCCGGGCAAGGGGTTCTCATAGATGCGCGCTGGCGGCATGTTGCCCCGCGCTGCGCCCCGAATGTTCTGAATGCCCGGCTCCGGTCGGCCGCGTGCAGCCCGTATTGCCCCATTCGTAACCTATGCCGTGCATGCCAGAAATACAGGAGGTGGTGAAATTGCATTTGCGAGTTCATATGCATTGGAATGTGCAAATGCACATGCACGGGACTAGGGGGCATTAGCCCTGATCAGGTGCCCCCGGTCGGGCTCGAACCGACACTGCGGACCCTTTTAGGGGGCCGGCCTCTGCCCTTGGGCTACGGGGGCGCTTCTAATAATAACGCGATTTCGTAATCTGTCTCTCGGGCGCAGATTTTCCATCTAAGCGGCTAACGTGACTGTAATTTTTTACATTGCGGCGATATTGACGGTCGCGTCGGAGCGTAACGAGGCACGGCGGCCAGATATGCGGAAAGTAATCACGTAAGGTAACGGACCGCACCCGGGGAGAGCCGCCCGAACGAAGCCGCAGGATTCGACAGAACTATCTAAAACTACACCTAAGCAAGTTAGTTCTTGTTCTCGTATGTATCCGGCGAGGCACTCGCAAGATCCCTTAGCCAGGAATCGCAGACAAAGGGAGCCTGCGTGAGGATCGCATGTGTGGGAGGCGGGCCGGCCGGCCTGTACGCGGCGGTCCTGCTGAAGCGTCGCAACCCAGCCCGCGACATCCGCGTCTATGAGCGGAACGAGGCTGGTACGGCACCCGGCTGGGGAGTGACGTTCAGCGTGGACCTGCTGGAGGAGCTGTATCGCGCCGACCCCGAGTCGGCGCGCCACATTCATGAGGCAGTGATCTGCTGGCGAGAGCAGGTGCTGCACATCCATGGCGCCCGGGACGTCCTGCGGGGCGGAGATGTCTACAACATCGGCCGGGCGCGCATGCTGGAGATCCTGGTGGCACGGGCGCGGGACCTGGGCGTCCGTATCGAGTACGGCACGGAGATCGGCGGTCCCGCGGACCTGGCGGACGCCGACCTCATCGTCGCCGCGGACGGGCTCAACAGCCGGATGCGGCAGGCGGGAGATTTCCAGACCACCGAGACCGTCGGCCGCAACAAACACATCTGGCTGGGCTCGGACAAGCTGTTTCGCGAGTTCGGCTACCTGTTCGCGCCGAGCGACAAGGGCTGGCTATGGGCGTACGCCTATGCCATCAACGACAAGCACAGCACGTTCATCGTGGAGTGCACGCCGGAGACGTGGGCGGGACTCGGCTTCGACGCGATGACGACGGACGACGCGCTCCCGGTTCTTGAGCGCGTATTCGCCGGCTACCTGGCCGGCCACCGGCTCATCGGGACCCTCGGCGACGGCAGCGAGGCGCGGTGGGCCAACTTCAGGACCGTAAGCAACCAGCACTGGCATGCGGGCAAGGTCGTCCTCGCCGGGGATTGCGCGCGCACCGCCAATTTCACCATCGGAATGGGCACGACGCTCGCCATCGGCGACGCCATCGCGCTGGCCGAGAGCCTGCACGAGCACACCGACGTGACAGCGGCGCTAACGCGCTACGAAACCAGGCGCCAGGCCGAGATCGCCCCCGTCCTGGCCGCCGCCCGGTGCAGTGAGCGGTGGTTCGAGAACATCGGGCGTTACGTCGATCTCAAGCCGCACCAGATGGGCGACCTGCTGTGGGCTCGCCGCTCGCCGCGGTTGGCCAGCCTGCCGCCCAGGCTGGGGTACGCGCTGCACCGCGCGAAGGGAGCCCTGACACCCTCCTAATGCGCGTACACGCTATTCATCCGGGTGACCTGGGCCCGAGCGAGATCGCGCTTTGGCACCAGATCCAGCAGGCGTCGCCGTGGTTTGGCAACCCGTTCCTGTCGCCGGAATTCGCCATCGCCGTCGGCCGCCACCGGCCCGGTTCCCGGGTCGGCGTCCTCACGGACGGCCAGCGCGTCATGGGCTTCTTCCCGTTCGAGAAACGCGACTTCGGCGTCGGCGTGCCGCTGTCCGGCTGGCTGTCCGGCTGCCAGGGCGTCGTGCACCTGCCGGACGCGTCGTGGGACGCGCGGAACCTGCTGCGGGGGTGCGGGCTGTCGGCGTGGAAGTTCGACAACCTGCTGCCCGGCCAGCTGCCGTTCGCCCCCTATCAGGCACTCACGTCACCCTCACCGGTCATCGACCTGACCGAGGGATTCGGCGCGTACTACGCCAAAGTCCGCGTCAACGCGCACCAGTTCTGCCGGGAACTCGAGCGGAAGGGCAGGAAGCTCAGCCGCGAGACCGGTGACGTGCACATGGTGTGCGAGACCTCCGATCCCGGGCCACTGCGCCGGCTGATGGCGTGGAAGTCCGGTCAGTACCAGCGCTCGAACCGCTTCGACCGCTTCAACCGGCCGTGGACGCAGCAGCTGCTCGAGGAACTGCTCGCCTCCCAGACGCCGCACCTGTCCGGGGTGATCTCCGTCCTGTACGCCGGCGCTGAGACGGTCTCCATCCAGTTCGGGCTGCGCGCGGGCAGAATCTGCGAGGGCTGGTTCACCGCGTACGACCCGCGCTTCGGCAAGTACTCCCCTGGCATGCTCCAGATCCGGCACATGGCGGAATCGCTCGCCTCCATCGGGGTCACCGAGATCCACATGGGCAAGGGCGCTACCTCCTACACGGAGGCGATGAAGAGCTACGACGTGCTCGTCGGCGAGGGCACGGTCTACCGGCGCTCCCCGCTTGGCGCGGCGCAGCTCGCCCGCGCCAACGGCAGGCAGCGGGCGCTGGACACGCTGCGCGCGCACCCAGTCTTGCGCCGGACAGCCGGGCGCGTTCTCAGGAGCACCGGGATCTCGAGCCGGGTGCGCGACAGGATCTAAGGCGCATAAGGGTGTATCACGCGAGCCACCCGCGGATTCCTATGGAGGTGGTGCTGGACAGAGGGCGACCGGCCCGCCAGGCCAGGTAAAGGAGCCAGCGTGAAGATCGCGTGCGTCGGCGCCGGTCCGGCGGGTCTGTACTTTTCCATTCTCATGAAACTGCGCGACCCCGGACACGACATCACGGTGTTCGAGCGGAGCGAGGCCACCTCGGCCGCCGGGTGGGGCGTGACGTTCGGGCCGATCCTGCTCGGGGACCTGCACGCCCACGATGCCGCTTCTGCGCGCGAGATCGAAGAGGCGGCGTTCCGCTGGCGCGACCAGATCGCGCACATCCGGGGCGAACAGCTGGTGGCCGTCGGCCACGGCACGTACAACATCACCCGGCAGCGTCTGCTCGACATCCTCGCCGCCCGGGCACGGGAACTAGGCGTGCGCGTCGAGTACGGCCATGAGGTAGCAGGGCTGTCGCAGCTGCCCGCGGCCGACCTGATCCTCGCGTCCGACGGCGTGAGCAGCCGGACAAGGCGAGACTCCGGAGGCTTCCAGACCGAGGAGCATGCCGGCAGGAACAAGTACATCTGGCTCGGTTCTGACAAGGTATTTCACGATTTCAATTTCTTGTTCGTGCCGACGAGCAGCGGCTGGATATGGGCGCACGCGTACGGAATCGACTCTTCGACGAGCACTTTCATCGTGGAATGCACCCCGGAGACCTGGGCCAGACTCGGATTCGACAAGCTGTCCACGGACGAGGCGCTCGTTGTTCTCGAGGGCCTGTTCAAAGAACACCTGGACGGCCATCGGCTGATTGGCGAGCTTGGCGACGGCAGCAAGGCGCGCTGGCTGAACTTCCGGACGATAAGCAACCGCACCTGGCATTCAGGCAACGTGGCGCTTATCGGCGACAGCGCTCATACGGCGCACTTCGCCATCGGGATGGGCACCACGCTCGCCGTCGGGGACGCGATTGTCCTCGCCGAGAGCCTGCATCAGCATGACGACCTCGAATTGGCGCTCCGGTCGTACGGAGAGCGCCGTCAGGCCGAAATGCAGGCGACGCTCACGGACGCCGGGTTCAGCGCCCGCTGGTTCGAGAACATCACCCGGTACATCGAACTGAAGCCGCGGCGGTTCGAGCTCCTCCTGTACGCGCGCCGCTCGCCGATCATCGCGGTGCTGCCGCCCGTCGTCTCCTATGCCCTCTACCGGACGGCCCGCCGGATACGGGGCATGGAAGGCGTACGCGGCCACATATCGTCGCTCGCGAAGGCGGCCTACGGCCGGCGCAAGCCCGCCGCGAAGCAACCGGATGCCAGCAGGCCGGCCGAAACGCCGGCGCCCGCGCTTTCTAGGAGAAAGTAGCCATAGTGAAGATTGCCTGCGTGGGGGCTGGACCCGCCGGCCTGTACTTCGCGGTCCTGGCGAAGCAGCACAACATCGCCAGTGAGATCACGGTCTACGAGCGCAACCAGGAGAAGTCTGGTTACGGCTGGGGCGTGACCTTCGGGCCCGAACTGCTTCAGGAGCTTTATCGCAACGACCCGGACTCGGCGCGCGACATCGACAACGCCGCTTTCCGCTGGCGCGACCAGTTCGTCGATATTCGCGGCGAGCGGGTGACCTACGACGGCGGGGTCGACGTCTACAACCTCAACCGGCCCCGCCTGGTCGAGATCCTGACTGCGCAAGCGCGGAAGCTCGGCGTCCGGATGCGGTTCGGCGAAGAGATCACCAGCCCGGCCCAGTTGCCCGAGGCCGACCTCATCGTCGCCGCGGACGGAGTGAGTAGCCGGCTACGCCAGGCGGCAGGGAACTTCGGCACCCAGATCAGCCAGAGCGAGGACCGGTACATCTGGCTGGGGACCGACAAGCCGTTCCGCGCCTTCGCTTACCACTTCCTTGAGACGGACCACGGCTGGATCTGGGCGAGCAGCTACGGCGCCGAGGCCGGGCTCAGCACATTCGTCGTGCACTGCGCGGAACCGACGTGGGCGGGCCTGGGCTTCGACACCATGCCGATACCCGACTGCCTCGAGGTGCTCGGTGACATGTTCAAGGAGCAGCTCGCCGGCCACCGCCTGATGGGCCAGATCGACGACCCGGAGAACGCGCGGTGGCAGAACTTCCGCACGGTCACCAACGAGCGCTGGCATGACGGGAACGTGGTGCTCGCCGGAGACGCCGCCCACACCACGCATTTCTCCTCCGGGCTTGGGTCCACGCTGGCTCTCGAGGACGCCATCGCCCTGGCCGGCAATCTCGGACGGCACGCGACCGGCGGCCAGCCCGGCGCGCTCGCCGAGGCGCTCGCGGCCTACGACCGGCAACGGCAGGCGGAGATAGCGCATGGCCAGCGGCAGGCCCAGCTGAGCGGCCGCTGGTTCAGCGAGATATCCCGCTACCTGGACTTGGAGCCCCGCCAGTTCGCCACGCTGCTGCACGCGCGCCGCTCCGCACTGGTCCCGGTGCTCCCGCCGCGGGTCTACTACCAGCTGCACAAAGCCTCCCGCCAGACACCCGTGCTGCGCCAGCTGCGCCCGGCCGCGAAGGCGATCCTGGGCCGGCGCGGCCCGGCGCGGCCGGAAACCGCGGCCGCCACCACGGCACCGGACGGGAGGTAGCGGACCCCTATGCGCGTAGACGTTGTCCACCCATCCGAGCTCGGCCCGCCGGAGATCACGTCATGGCACAGCATGCAGCAGGCAACGCCGTCGCTCGAGCACCCGTTCCTGTCACCGGAGTTCGCGATCGCCGTCGGGCGCTTCCGCCCGGAGTCGCGGGTCGCCGTTCTCACCGACGGCCAGGCCGCGATCGGCTTCCTCCCGTTCGAGAAGCGCCGATTCGGTATCGGGGTGCCGATCTCCGGGTGGCTGTCGGCCTGCCAGGGGGTCGTGCACGCACCGGACGCCCAGTGGGACCCACGTGAGCTGGTGCGCAAGAGCGGGCTCGCGGTCTTCCAGTACGACAACCTGATGGCGGATCAAACACCGTTCGACCCGTACCACTCGACGATCGATCCAGCACCGGCCATCGACCTGTCCGAGGGCTTTGACGCCTACTACGCGAAGCTCCGCGCCCGGGCACACCGGTTCTGCCGGGAGCTCGAAAGGAAAACTCGCAAGCTCGACCGGGAGGCAGGCGAACTGCGCTTCGTGCGGGAGTGCTCCGATCCCGGCGTGCTGCGCACGCTCGCGGCATGGAAATCGGAACAGTACCGCCGGACGGACCACGTCGACCGGTTCGACAAGCCATGGACCGGCGAACTGCTCGAGACGCTGCTGACCATGCGGGCGGACCACCTGTCCGGGGTGCTCTCCGTCATGTACGCAGGTGACCAGCCCGTTTCCATCCAGTTCGGGCTGCGGGCGGGCAGCCTCGTCGTCGGCTGGTTCACCGGATACGACTTCCAGTTCAACAAGTACTCGCCGGGCCTGATCATGATCAGGATGATGACCGAGGAACTCGCTGAGATCGGTGTGGACAGGCTGCACATGGGCAAGGGGGCCAAGCGGTACACCGAGGAGTTGAAGAACAGCGATGTCTTCGTCGGCGCGGGCACCGTGACGAGCCGGTCCGCGCTCGGGACCGCGCACCACATGCGCAACACCACCAGCCAGTGGGCGCTGCGCACGGTGCGCGAGCATCGCGGCCTGCACGACGCCGCCGACTGGCTGCTCCGGCGCGCCGGTGTGTCCAGCCGCATGTACGGCCGGGTCTAACTCCGGCGCCGCGACCGGCGGCGGCCCGGGCGCGTAGCGGCGCGCGCGGGTGAAGATCGCGTCGAGCATGTCGCCGGTGACCCGTCCGGTGAACGTGTTCTGCTGGCTCGGGTGGTAACAGCCGATCAGCAGCGCGCGGGCCCCGTCCGTCGCCGGCAGCACCGCCTCCGCGCCGTGTGCGAAGGCGGGGCGCGGCCTGGGCAGCGCGTAGCCCGCGCGGCCGAGCACCGGCCAGAGGGCCTGCCAGGCGAAGCCGCCGAGGACGACGATCGCGCGCACGCTCCCAGTGACCATGCGCAGCTCGGCCTCGAGCCAGGGCGCGCAGGTGTCGCGCTCGGCCGGCGTCGGCTTGTTCTCCGGCGGCGCGCACCTGACGACCGCGACGACGCGCGCGCCGATCAGCCGCTGGCCGTCCCCGGCGCGCACGCTGGTCGGCTGGCTGGCCAGCCCGCACCGGTACAGCGACGCGAACAGGAAGTCCCCGCTGCGGTCGCCGGTGAAGACCCGCCCGGTGCGATTCCCGCCGTGCGCGGCGGGCGCCAGCCCGACGATGAGGACCGACGGCGCCGGGTCGCCCCAGCCGGCGATCGGGCGTCCCCAGTACTGCTCGGAGGCGAAGGACTTGCGGCGCACCGCCGCGACCTCCTCCCGCCAGGCGACGAGGCGCGGGCAGGCGCGGCACACCGAGTTCCGCGCGGTCAGCTCCGCCAGCGAGCCCGCGCCGAACGCCAGGTCGCGAACCTCGGCCGCGCCAGCCGCGACCGGTGTCGCCGCGGTGGCCGGGTCGCCCGGCCAGCCCGTTCCTGGCGCTACGGGACCAGCGACCATGCGATGCCGTCGAGGATGTCATGCTCGCTGACCAGGACTTCGGCGAAGCCGAACCTGGTCATGATGCGGTCGAGCACCAGGGCGCCCGCGCCGATCACGTCGACCCGGCCCGGGTGCATGACCCCGATAGCCGCTCGCTGCGCTCGCGTCTGTCCGAGCAGCGCGGTCGTGATCTCACCCGCCCGTGCGGCCGGGATCCGGGAGTGGTGGATGCGGGCAGAATCGTAGCTCTCCAGGCCGAGCGCGATCCCGGCCACCGTGGTGACCGATCCGGCCAGCCCCACGAGCGTGCTCGCCCGCTCCGCCGGCATGCTGGCGGCGACCAGGTCAAGAGCGCCGTCGATGTCCCCGGTCGCGGCGTCGATCTCGGCTTCCTGTGGCGGGTCTGTCCGCAGGTGCCGCTCGGTCATCCGGACGCACCCGATATCCACGGAACGGACGCCGCTGACTCCCTCGGGCCCAGCCCGGAC
>Ga0210385_10001360_pt1 | contig 15241 bp, 18 predicted proteins | sample IncBWH26OmetaG_FD_160107 | JGI IMG/M metagenome (GOLD analysis project Ga0210385, IMG submission 160107) | Forest soil microbial communities from Barre Woods Harvard Forest LTER site, Petersham, Massachusetts, United States - Inc-BW-H-26-O ...
AAGCAGTCGGCCGGGCGCGACTGCCTGGCATCCGCAAAGAGGAAGCGCGACGCGCCGGCAGAATCTTGGGCATTCAGCACCAGTGGTTCCTGAACGAGAAAGATGATCGGTTCACGCTCGATGCTGATGAATCCCTTCACGGGAGTTGGCATGAACAGCGAATTTTGCGTGCCCTGCACCGGCGATTGAGCAGCGGACATTACGATTTCGTTTTCGTGCTGCTCCCCTCAGAACAGACTCACGGGGAACACAAAGCGGCTTCGATTCTTGCGCTTGAGGCTGTGGAATTGCTTCCAGGAGATCAGCGTCCGATCGTGCTGGGCGCACAGGCCGGCGGAGGGGACCCCGCGCCGTACAACTCTCTATCTGGATATCCATTGACGGCAACTGACTCAGTCCATCCGCAATTTCAGTTTGACCGCAATACTCGCTTCGGTTATCAGAAGTCGCTCTCGTATCAGATCGTCGTGGACTGGGTGATTGCCGAGCATAAGTCCCAGGGTCTGTTCCAAACGAGATACCAGCAGGATCGGTTTGAGAATTTCTGGCTATTCACTCTAAACCGAGATTCAGCGACCGGTAAGGCCGATTCGCTGTTTACCGCGGTCACACCAAGGCCTGAACGCCACAGCGAGATTGGCATTGCAGGAGTTTCCCCGCCGCAATAGGCGAGAGCACGAATTCGCCGATTCGGAGCCCACAACCGAGAAGAATCTGAAGGAAGGACAACCAAAGTGCACACGAAACACACGCAGATTGAGACCGATGTTGAATGGCTATACGAGATCGGCAAGCATATTGCCCGCGGCGATACGTTGGACGAGGCGCTGGCCGCCACCGTGAGTTTCGCCGTCGCGCTGGTCAATTGCGACCGCTGCTTCATCTACGTCCGGGACGGCGCAGAACTGGCGCTGTGGGTTTGGAAGCATTTGGATCAAAAGGAGCTGAAGCATACGAAGCTCCAAATTGGGCAAGGCTACACGTCCTTGTTGGCGCAACATCGAGCTCCAGTCGCCGTTTCGACGAACAGTCGGGAGCAGTTTGAGGCGAGGATTTTGGATCAATGGTCAAGCGATCCCGGCGAAACCTTTGTGTCGGTACCGTTGCTGGCTCGCGACGAATTGGTGGGCAAGATTGACCTTCAGCACGACCGGCCGCGCCAATACAGTCTCCGAGAAGTCAAGCTGCTTTCCAGCGTTGGATTTCTGCTCGGCACTGATATCGGCATCTCGCGTCTGGAGAGCCGGAATTCTGATCTCCTGATCGAATTAGAAACGCGGAAGCTTGTAGAGCGTGGTAAGGGCATCCTCCAACGAGAACTGGGACTCAGCGAGCACGAAGCCTTTCTGGCTTTACAGCGCCAGAGCCAAGAGAAAAAGCGACCGATGAAAGAAATTGCTCAAGCCATCATTCTGAGCGCCGAAGTAAGGGAGAGTGCCCGACCAAATTGAAGAGCAAGGGCGCGGTGGCCAAGTGGCAACGGCAAGGGTCTGCAAAACCCTCATCGGCGGTTCGATTCCGCCCCGCGCCTCCAATATTATGGGTGAGACGGCGCCAGGATATGCGCATGATCCATCAAATACTTAGATGCTGCTCCCGCGAGGCAACGATTGGTCGCGAGGAATCGAGCACGCGCTATTGTTGGACTTTGTTGGCCACTCTAACTACCGCGATAACGGTTCGCCGATCGGCTTGCCTTTCCAGAAACGATTCCAGTTGTCAATTGAAGTGAAGGTCCGAGGATGCATCCGGTCAAAGTATAGAGTCCCGCGCAGATGATCGATTTCATGCTGCAAAATCCGGGCATACCATCCGGCTGCTTCTACTGAGCGAGGTTCTCCTTGATCGTCCACGTATTCTACGTGCACGGATCGGGCGCGTGGAACGACTGCCGAAAATCCGGCGAGGCTGAGGCAGCCTTCGTAGAAAGACGCGTCGCCATCTCCCAGCAAAGTAATCTGAGGATTAATGATCACGTGGAAGAGGACGGGCCGACGATCTTTATCCGCAAGTTCCTGAGGAGGCAGATCCTTCAGGGATTCTTCGCGATCCTCAATCACGGCAAGCTGAAGGGAAAGTCCGACTTGAGGTGCGGCCAACCCGACGCCCTGGGCGTCGCGCATCGTTTCTCTCATGTCATGGATCAACCTTTGGGTCTCGTCACTCAATATTTCTTGGCGGGCTAATGGACGAGCCGCCTGCCGTAGAACAGGCTCTCCTGCCTGAGCAATCTTTAGCCGCACAATGCCTCGTATGTATTCCCGTTCGGTTTGGCCAAGGGGAGCTCTTGGCCTTCCATTTCGTGACACATCAAATAAACTGTGGAATCAGCGCGCATGAGTGATTAGAAGAGGCGCCGAATCTGCGATTTGAGCGATGCTGGAGGCTTGATGCCCAACCTATCAAAAGCTTTCCTCCCGGCTTTCAGCGTATTACGCATTCTGTCGGACCTTGCGTGACGCGCTGCAAATTCAGCCGCAAGTTCCGCAGATAACTCGCCGGCCGAGGATAAAGAAAGGTCCCCCTTTACCCCGGAGTAGTTGCCGGCAGCCAGTGTGTCGAGAATGGCCCGACGATCGAGCACACTGCAATTCAAATGAGTTGTCAGTCCCCGAAATTGCGTCTTCCAATGCATATCCTGGCCGTAAAAGGCTCTCATTTGTGGGCGGCGCGCCTGAAGGCCATGCAGCAGTCTAAATGTGCCGGGGCGAGGGGCATACTGTCCGTCGTACTTCGAGTTCCACGTTTCGATTCCAAGAGGAAGAGTCTCGAATGATTCGATCAAGGAAAACATGGAATCTTGCGGATGTGCGATGACTGGAATGCCATCGTGTTCCGCGATATGGCGAATGACGCTTTGCGGATCTTGCGTGTTTGCCAGTACGGTCGCGCCGTAGCCCAGAATGTGCATTTCCCCTTCACCGCGGTACTCAAGACCACAGACAAAGAGAAATTTGTCGTCGGATAAAGCCGTGCACTCACTGATGTAGTCGACGAGTTTGTGCATGTCGAAGTGATCGTCGTGATCGGTGATGCAAACGACGGAGAAACCTTGATCGAGATAGACTTTCTTCAGGCCGGAAAGAGTAAATTCGCCGTCGGAATAAGCGCTATGAACGTGGAGTGCGGCTTTCAGCATGAGAATGTCATCCCAAAGCGTGATCTAAGGTCGTGCGGCAATTGAACCCGGACGCCAGGGTAACTCCCTGCCCGAAGGTATCACGGGATGTGCCAGGACTACTGAAAACGTGAAAAGACTGGCTGTCGTTTTCATCTCATCGATGACTATACGTGCGCCGCGCCGAAGCCGGTTAAAAGCGGCAACCCAAGCGTGGCCGCGTTTGAATCATGCGTGATGTAGCTTTGCGTGATGTAGCTTTAGCCGGAAATCTTCTGAAGTCTCTACACCTCAGTACCACGGGCGAACGTTGGCCACTCGGTGCGACCTGTTGCCCATAGTGGCCAACACCAACCTATTGCTCTGCCACAAAATCTTCGATTTGGGACGCTTAGAGTTTTCTGGTAATCAGCCATCCCGTTTCCTGTTTCCTCGTGGAGAACCGCTTCCCGCGCAAAGATGATCTCGGATGGTAAGACGAAGCCTGGACAAGCTGTGCAGGGTCACTCTGCAGCCCTGTTGCAGTCCATTCGTCCAAAGTCACGAATAAACTCTCACCAACCGCCAAGGAGTTAGCTGTGATCATAAGCGGAGAGGTCCTGCCTTGGGACCTACGAGGGTGCACATCGGACAGAGTCGCTGGCCTAGTGCTTAGCTCGCAAATCGTTTCGGAAATCAGGTCTGCCAGAGTTGTGTTGTCGAGGATGCGTGCCGAGGCGTCGCGCAAATCGATAAACACCTGATACAAAGCCTGGTGGCGCCGGTCAGGAATCACGCATTTGGAGAAGAGATCGGCGCCGTCGAAGGGGGTCTGCGGACCGTCAACTAACCGGATGATTTCACTGAGGCGAAGGTCCTTGGGGTCGCGACGCAATTCGTAGCCCCCCTTCGCGCCTCGGACGCTCTCGATCATGCGGGCATTCTTGAGTTCAAGCAGGATTGACTGGAGAAATTTCTCCGGTAAACCCTCCTCCTGCGCTATGTCGTGAACTCTGATTGTGCCCCGATCGCGACGGGCTGCGAGAATCATCAGGGCTTGGAGGGCATATATGCCCTTTTGAGAGATTTTAATCGAGCGAATAATGGTGCCTCCCGGCCAACGAAGAGACAATCGGCGCAATCAACAACACAGCGGAACTCGTTCATCTGACGACTCTGCAAAAGCTTGCACATCAGAGGCAATTCCATCGAACCCGTCGAGTAACTGCAGTGAAGAGGATCGAATCATTCAAGATTTCCTTGACACGCTGACTGGGTCTCGATATTGTGAATGCCGTGTTACAATACCATAATCTCGATCGACGTACTATAGATTAGAAATAAATCGGTCCCTCCCCCAACTGCCAAATAAAACTCACGCTGTCGTTCGCGCAAAGATGCGCGACGGACGCGCGCGACAACTCGTTCGACTGGAGCAAATACTTTGGGGAAACTTATCTTGATTCGTCATGGACACACTCCGCTCAACAGCCACGGCAAGGAAGAGCGCTTGCGGTCCTGGCTTGATGTTCCGCTCGATGAACAAGGATTGCAGGAAGCGGTCGAGATCGCGCAGAAGGTGAGCGCTTTCCCCGTAAGCGCCATCTACTCGTCGGACCTGAAGCGGGCCCGCCAGACCGCGGAAATGGTTCGCCAAACGACGAAAGCATCGGTCAATACGACGGAAGAGCTCCGCCCGTGGAATCTGGGCATCTTTGGCGGCCAACTCTTACGCGAAATCATCCCCTTTTTGAATCTGTTGAATGAGCGCCCCGATCTGCCAGCTCCAAACGGCGAATCGTTTCACCAGTTTTATGCCCGTTATTCCAAGCGGTTGACCCAGATGCTCAGCCTTGTAGAACAATCGCGTGGTTATGTAGTCGTCGTCACTCATGTGCGAAATCTTCTTGCGGCGAAAACCATACTCGAACATGGCGACCGCAATCGAGTTCCTGTGCAGGGAGGTCCGTCTACCGGCACCTTCACCTTGGTGGAAAAAGTGGATGGCGCGTGGAAGATGCAGGCCAGTGAGGCGCAACCTGTGCTGTTCCCTTCCACCACTTCTGCCGGCTTCGGAGAAAGCGATGCTGCCGCTTGTTAACGCAGGGCTCCGGCGTCGATCGGACCGTTGATCGATATTGCTGCTGCGAAGGAGAACCGAGTGTCAACGCTGATGAGAATTCGCGCGCGGGCATCGCGGACGAGTTTCCGTGCCCCTTTGGTTTGGGGCGTCATGAGGAATCATGTGCTCCTTGCTGTCGAGGCGTGACCGTTTCATCGACGTCAACGGGTTCCCGAGTCCGGACAGCTCAGATTCCAACGCTAAGGCGTCTGTTCCGCAGCGTGGGAGGGAGAGTTGCAAAACTCCTGAGCTGGTATCGGTATTGATATATCGAGAGGCGTTAGAGTGACGGTGACAAACCGCTGCGCCTCCGCAAGAGTTTAGGGCCCATTCCGAAAGCACGTTACCTTCGCGCTCCCCCCTCGCGAGGGTAGATGAAGTCACCTCACGCGAAGTCTACAAATTTTGAGGAGTCACTATGAATCGCTGCATTGCACCCCTTGCGCTTTGCCTTCTGGCTGCAGTTTGCATACTGGCAGTCCCGTCTCACTACATGAAGAAAGTTGGCGCTGTATGTCCAACGTGCCCTCCCCCTCCGCCCCCACCACCGACGGTTGGAGAGTTCGGCGGTCCGCTAGCTGGCCTGAACACCACGGTCACCGGGCTGTTCAACGGCGGCTACGGAACATTTGTCACTAAGTGGGACCCGATTCGCGGACTTGGTCCGGTCTCCACGGAGCCGGGTTGCTTCACCTGTCATGGAGCCGGCGTTAACGTGCTTACCGGTACTGCGGGCGACATCAGCACCATCACCGGAACTCGCTACGGCAAGTGGAATCCGGATAATACCTTCAACTATCTCGACGGAAATGGAACTTCGCCGGAGAACGAGGGTGGTCCGGTCCTCCATGGCATTTCGAACGCTGCATTCGGCACATTGCCGGCTTGCAGCCAAATGACGATCACGTCCAATGGAGCAACTGAGTCGGGCACAACCGTCACCATTACGACGGCCGTGGCTCACCTGTTCAAGAAGGGACAACTCGTACAGATTGGGAGTGTTGGCGTTTCCGGCTACGACGGCATCTTTACGATCGCGAGCATCCCGTCGTCGACCACCTTCACCTACACGAATACAGTTTCAGGCTTGGCCCCGTCCGGTGGGGGATTAGCGCAGAACTTGCCGCACGAAGTCGTTCCTGCTGACGCGACGGTGAACAACGAAGTTCGTTCGCCGCAGTTGTTTGGCCTGGGCTTGGTCGACAACATTCCCGACTCCGCCATCACGGCTAATGTGGGCATCAGCAAGAAATACGGAATTACCGGCGTTGCCAACATGGTGGCTGACGAAAACGGCGTCGTTCGTCCTGGAAGGTTCGGGCAGAAGCTGGATTCCGTTACGCTCTTTCAGTTCACTGCCAATGCCGAATTTAACGAGCTCGGAATTACCACCAGCAATAGCCTATTTGGCACGGCGAGCGCGTTCAATCCGAACGAGCATTTGCCGCAGGGACAGGCTTTCCCCACAGCATGTCAGCCGGATACGAACTCGCCACAAGATGTCGGTCAGGTCAATATGATCAAGATGACCCAGTTCGAATCCTTGCTGGCGCCGATTCCTCCACAACCGCCAACCTCGCAAACCACAGCGGGTGAGGCCGTGTTTAACAGCATCGGTTGCAATGTCTGCCACATGGAGAGCTTCACGACCCAACAGAACGTCACGCTGAAGACGACCAATGGCGGCAAGACTTCGATGATCCCGGCCTTAAGCAACGTTTCCTTCAATCCCTACTCGGACTTCCTGCTGCACGATATGGGATCGGGCGACTCTGGCGGCATTCCGTTCCAGCCACACGGCACGGGTCAAGCCAGTCTGACCATGTGGAGGACATCCCCACTGTGGGGTCTGTCCAACATCCTGGCGAAGTCGGGCGGTCTTATGCATGACAACGGTTCTACGTCGATCAACGCAGCCATCCTTAGGCACGGCGGAGAAGCCGCAACTGTCGTCGGCAATTACAAGGCTCTGGATTCAACAGACTCCACGAACCTGCTCGCGTTCTTGGGATCGCTCTGAGATTGAGAGGCCTTGGATTTCAAGCGATCTTTCGAGCTAAGAAAACAGGAAGAGGTGCAGTTCGAATCGAGCTTACACCTCTTCCTATATAAAACGTCGGCCGGACGCAGAGTTACTGCCACACATCTGTAATCGGCGTTGCGCTCGCGCTGTTCCCGAGATGCCCCAACCCGTACATGTCCTCAATCGTTCGGAGCACGTTGTAGTGATTGATCTTCTCGGAGTATTTTCCCGGCTTGACCATCGGCCCTACAAAGATTGTGGCGATGTGATTGGCGGACGTCCCCTGGTCTTCGTCAAACGTCACGATTAGAAGACTGTTGTTCGTCATGGCCCAGTTGACATAGGCCAGCAAGTGAGTTTGCAACCAGCTATCGCCCTGCTGGATGGTACCGTTATGCATATCGTCGTCCAGATTCGGAATCACCCATGACACTGTCGGCAGCGTCGAATAATTTGCAGGAAAGCTCGTGAATGGCTGGTTGTCCGACGTCAGATCTTTGGAGAAGTCTGTCCACGGAACGTGCTTGCGAGCGTACAACCCCGAAACGCAAACTGTAGATCCGACGGCCGGAAGGCCCTCGGAATAGCCCTTGAAACTCTTGCCCGCACCATTCAGCTCGCTCTCGACTGACGCCACGGAAAACGTATGTGGGCAGGAATCACTGGTCACTCCCTGGTCCGACCCCGAGAACAAGTCCAGGTAGTTCGGTTGGCTTGGATGCGTAAGCGCAGAAGAGTTCGTGAATAAGGCACCCTCCGATGACAAGGTATTGATGTAGGGAGCCTGCGAAGAGCCGATGATCTGCGAATATCCGTGGTTCTCCTCTACTACGACAACAACGTGGGTTGGAGATGGAATCGTCGCTCGCACATCTTGCCCGACAGCGCACAAAGCCAATGACAGCGCGGCTAAAATGATTTGAGGAACCTGCCTTCCTGACATATGCATACACAACTCCTGGGAGGGGAATTAAGATCAGAGCGGCGAGTGATTGTCTTCAGGATAGCTCCGATCGACCACCCTCGACAACGTCCAGAGAAAATGGTTAGGTCCTCCAAATACCGCCATAGACGGGCCATTCGGCGGGTCCGCATTGTTTTCGGAAGATGAGGGAGAATGAGACTCGACGCAGAGTTCTGAATAGGAACATGGGTAACGAGGTAACTTCACCGCCGAGCCAACTCCTAATGTAGGAGTTTGTGAGTACCATTCTCGCTTGAAATCTTTGGAGGACTCGCTTCGTTTTGGTGACGATTGGTCCGGCTGGCGTTATATCGCGGCACGACATCGCGAGGGTCCCTCTTGAAAGAGCACCGCTCCGCTTGCACGGCTGAGTCGAAACTCTTCAAAGTCCTCTCACCAGAAGAAGGTCGCCCGCTTGGCTGAACTGCTTCTATTTGTCGCGTGAGCTACTCATTTATGTTCTGAAACCGCCTTGGCGGGCTGCTTCCACTTGCCTTCGAACACGAAGTCCTCCAAACGGTTTCGTTTCTGCGGAGTTAGTTGCTTTTGTCGCAACCGTTCCGAGAGCGTTGAAGGATCGCCGGGATACCCGATTGCGGCCACCGTTACCGGTTCGTGGTCTTCAGGGATCGAGTAAGTTTCACGCGCCCTTTGTATATCGAATCCGGCCATTTGACAGACTGCTAATCTAGACGCATTCGCCTGCAACGTGAGATGCGCCATCGCCTGTCCAACGTCATGCAGAGCGTGGCGATTGATCTCTCCATTGGAGGCGAAAGTCAACCGCGCTATGGATAACAGCAACACCCGAGCGTTCCGCGCCCACCGAACGTTAAATTCGAGCAGACATGCAAGAAGGCATTGGAAGTTTTCCTCATTTTGTTGAGTCGCGACAACGAAACTCCAGGGCTGCTCGTTCATGGAGGAGGGCTGCCTTGGATTGGCTATGCGCGGGCCACTTTCCGATGGTTCCGTCAAACGATCCTCAACAGGTACGAGCGTCACTTTTGCGTATTCAGGGGTCAGTTCCAGCAGTTCTCCGACGCCGTGGAGAGGAATTTGTCACGCATGCCGAAGGACTTACGGTTGATGAGCTGTATGAATCGCTTCGCAAGAATTCTTCACCTCCGCCGTACATCACTTTTCTGATGGCGAACCAGTTCCCAGTCTTCACCACTTTCATGAAGCTGACTTTGCTAAACCACCTGCTTCTGTACAACTTTCCATCCAGGAAGGAACACGACGGCAAGATACGGTTCTTTGTGCCTGGCCCAAAATGAGTAGCGGTCTCACTGGCGCTCTGCCTCGGCCCGTGTTTCTTTGTGTTCCTTGGAAGATCGGCGACTATGAACTTCGCTCATCCCAGCTGTTCTTTCCGAGTCAGGTGTCGGTGGTAGAACGCCAAACCTAGCATCAAAACGGGTACGGCAAATTCAAAAACCAAAAATATTCCTGCATTATTTTCTGCGTGGTTGTTGTGCACGGTCATTTCTCTGACGTGGCCTACCGCATCTCCAAGAAACCACACCGCGTTGCCAATCGCCGTAGCCAACCAAAATTCCCGCCGAAACACGATGCACAGAACCCCCAAAACACCCATCGTCAGGTCTGCTATGCCGACTTCGTATTCGAAAGGACTTGGAGCCCATCCAATAGATGCTGAAGCGCGGTTCGGTTCGAATACGTGAAAGTAGGCGGTGAACAGCCCCAGCAAACCAACATATATGAATAGAAAATAGATGAGGTAAGTCCCGACAACCATCACCACCCCACTACGGCGTTTTCTTGAAAATCCCACGTGGATTGTAGCTCCCACCATCGCGGCCACAGCAAAAAATACTTGAAGCATGAATTTCTCCTATACGGCGAATTGCCGTTCGATACTGCTGAATGTACAAGGTGCGCCGAACCTCACACCTGTCAGGCGCTCAGATTCGAACCAAACACGTTTTGCGACCTCTTGATCCAGTGCGTTTTTCGGAATCGGCACAGCGGTCGGGCTCGGCTAGAGTACAGCATCACAGTTCTCGGGTCCGAGATGCTCGACAACGCCGCACCGGTCTGGCTGTAGCTGGCAAAGAACGTCCGGCGCTTTCAGGACTGCCGCGCTGCGTTCGTTCGAAGCATTTGATGAAAGATACTGGAATGACTCCTCGAAGACTCGACGCCTACGAGGAGCAGGATAGGGCCTCCGAAAGTGAAGCCGAGTGCAGGGCGGTCAGCTTGCGTTATGTGATGCTGACCGCAGGATAGGATTCGATGTACTTCTCACCGTTGCAACCCTGGTAGGCGACCGTGCGTGCTTCCATATTTACGTCATAGCGCACAACTCCCGCTTGCCAGGTGGCATCCAGAAACTCCGGGAAGGAGCTTTCACCAGCCTGATCCATGCGAATCGCCTTGATGAGAGCCTCCTGATTGAAGGCCGGTACATCGACGGCACCCTTGGCCAGAGGCGCGCCCTGCACAACAACTGGTCCTTCCTTCGTCAAGTAAAGGCTCTGGCAGGATGGCAGGGACCAGATGTTAAGAGTGACACCAGCTCGCCGCAAAACCTCGGCGAGATAGGGGAACCCGCCCACACGGGGCCGGTTCGCTCCAGCAACTTTCATGGCTTCCGTTAGATTATCGATTGCCTTGCTCATCGGATTTCTCCTTATTCCGTTGGAACGTTGTTGATGCTGTTGTGATCTACAAGTTTGATAAGCAGTTTCCGAAGAACGGACTTTTCTTTTGCATTCAAACAATCGAAATAGCGCGCATCGTTTTGATCAGCAATCTCAGCAAGGACAGGGAGGCTGCGTCGCCCCGCGCGTGTGATGGAAAGCAGACGAAACCGGCCGTCGCCCACTCTTGCATCCGTTTGGACCCAGCCCTTTGCATCGAGCTTGTCCACGATTTTGGAAATTGCACCACGGGTCAACCCAAGGCTGTCAGCTAACTCCCCGGGCGAAGTCTGTTTGCGGTCGTGAAGCTCACGCAGAAGCACCCACTCCGCAACCGAAGTCTGCTTCTCACCGAGAGCCCGGGAGAACGACCCGGAGACTGCGTTGGAGACGCGCCTGAGCCAGTAGCCGAGGTGGCTCTCTAGCTTCGGCGCAGTTTGTTCACTTTGCGCTGTTGTTTCCATGGAAAGTATTATGCTTTCCAAGGAAACTACTTGTCAAGGCTGTTCGCATCGACAGTTCTTCATTGCCGCCGACGGAGCAAGTTCGTTGACCGTCTTAGCCTGTCCGAGCCGATCGCAGTGGAATTCGTCTCTTTTAATTGGGAATCGACTGTCCTCAGATGTCGGGTGGAATTCGGTGTTGCGGATGACAGAAAAAGCACACGCCTTACATCACCGACGGGCGTGCGCCGTTGATTGGCGGATGCGCAAAGGCTCGAAAACGATAAATTCGGATGGTTGCAGGGTTCGCGAAACTTACTGAAAGGAAAGATGTTGTGGTTGCGGGGGCTTGAGACGGATCATCGCAGCGATATTTTCAGTTTCGGCGTGGTGCTGCACGAGATGTTGAGCGGCCAGCGAGCCTTTCAACGCGAGACGGCAGCGCAGACGATGACGGCGATTCTGCAAGACGAAGCGCCCGATCTGCCACGCAGCGTGCCTGGTGGAGTACGCGAAGTGGTGTTGCATTGCCTGGAGAAGAATCCGGCCAACCGTTTCCAATCGGCGCGCGATCGGCCGTCAGTCGGCACTACTTTCCGAAGCCTGGCTTTCATTTTCGATCCCATGCAAATCCGGAGATAGAGCTTAGCATCGTGAGAACATTCAGCACTTCTAAGAATCATCGATCGTAGAGTGGTACTTGGCACCAGTCGCGTCCTAAATGCGTTCGTTCCACTGCCCGGTTCGCTTATCAGAAAATGTTTCGAACAGGTATGTGTCGACCTGAAAAAACGCCCTCCTGGCTAACTGCCGAAAGGGCGGAGAAAACGTTAAGGGCTTAATACCTTAAGGAGCCAAATAGCCAAAGCTTTGGTATACGACCGTCGTTCCGGTGCTCGGTTTCCCGTTGTAATTCCACAGATTCATGCCCAGCAGATATGAACCCTGCGGAATCCAAGTCGAGGGGGATCCGTTTCCTGTGAATGCCCATTCTGCGGGTCCAGTTCCCGAGGACGTGACACTACCGGTCGGGCTCAGGATCACATAACTTGAGTTTTGGATCACGTTGGTCGGAGCCGATGTAATCGGTATCGTGCCTGCCATCAGGTAGAACTGAATTTCAGTGGAACTCCACACAAAGCGAGCCGTCGTCGTGGCGGCGCTGGGAGCGGGAACGTCCATGTCTTGCTCATTGTCCTCGTCGCTTTCGTAAACCGAAGGATACACGGTAAAGTCCAAGTTCTGATTCGCGCCCTGACCGCCTTGGCCATCCCAGTTGGAAAACTCGACATCAATTTCGTTTTGTCCATCCTGACCTTGGCCATTAGCTGGGCCATACGGAAACAGTCCCACCACAATGTGGGGATCCATCTTGTAGTAATTCGTGCCTGAAAGCACCCACTGGTAGGTGCCGAATCCCATCTCATTGCTAGACCACATCTCCGCGGCAGAACTCGTGCTGATCGTCATGTGTAAGTTGCAGTTGGTATCCACCGTAATGTTACTGCCTGACGTCTTAAGAGTTCCGCCTCCGGCGGTGGAACCGGCGGGATCGATATTCCATGTAATTCCAGACCAGGTAAATGAGGCACCGTTGGATCCTGTATATGCCGCACAAGAACTGGTCGAACTGGTGACCGTGAGCGTGGCGTTGGTTTTCTCCGTCAAGCTTCCACTGGTGCCCGTGACGGTCAAGGTGTAGGTGCCCGCAGCCGTGGAAGAAGTCGTCGAGAGATTAAGAGTAGAGGAACCGGAACCTCCGGCAATCGAAGAAGGACTGAACGTACCGCTCGCTCCCGTGGGCAGACCACTGACAGTCAGGCTCACCGAGCCGGTGAAACCATTTACCGGCTCCGCGGAGATGGTATAGCTGGTGTTCGATCCGGCTGTCACGCTTTGGGTGGAAGGACTCGCAGACAGTGTGAAGCTTGGGGACGCGGCGCTGGTGTAGATCTCTATTTCGTTCACCGTCCATGACCACGAATCGTCAATACTGGCCACGCGCACTTCGCCGACAACCCGTACTCCCAGCACATTGTTCAAAGCTGGACCGCTAAGCGTATAAGTCTTGCCCGCTGCTGCCGAAGAGTACGGATACGCCGGGCTCACCGTCCATCCCGAAACCGCGGACCACGAAGTGCCGTTGTAGGTTTGCAACGAGAGGTTAGCCTCGAAGTTTCCATTGCCATTGCTGTCGAGGGGTCCGTTGATGAATGAAACTGATGTGATATTGCTCTGCTCGGAGGGAAATATGACTCCGGCGCCCTCGTACCGATTCGTCGAAGTTTCGCCTGTCACATCGCAATTTAACGTATCGGCTGAGTTGCCATCGTTAATAATCGTGGTCGTCGTCTGGTTCGTAGTCGCCGTCGAATTCTTCATCGCGTACCAGTAATAACCCTGGCCTTGAGGGGCAATATTGGTTTGTGCCGCAGCGGCACAAACCAGCAACAACGCCGCCACGAGACTCTCAACATACTTCCCTTCCCGGCCTTTTCGCATATTCCCTCCTGGCAATGGTTGCCGCGGAACACTGTAACGCCGGCGTGCTGTAAAGGATACGTTGCGAACGGTTCGGAACGGCATCGTCGCCGAGGATCGCAGTCTGGATATCAGTCTTTTTCGAACGGTTAGCTCGTTGTATAGTCTGAGTGCAACCGCGCGGAGCCAACCAGTATGGAACCCAAGACCACGACTACTCCGCCATTTCCGGCCGCCGAAGTGCGCGCTGCCCTCCGCGATATCCTGCACAGCGAAGCCTTTGCCACCAGCAAGCGTTCCTGCGACTTCCTCGGCTACGTCGTCGAGCAGACCCTCCGCGGCGTCCAGCACGAACTCAAAGAACGCACCATCGCCGTCGCCGTCTTCGGCCGAATCCCCTCCTATGACTCGCACGAGGACGCCATCGTTCGAATTGCCGCCAGCGAGGTCCGCAAACGCCTCGGCTATTACTACGCAGGTTCAGGTAAAGAGAGTGCCGTAAGAATATCGCTGCCGAAAGGCGGCTATGTTCCGGCTTTCGATCGTTTCGAAGATCTGGGGATGAAGGGTACGGATTTGATGGATGCGCGGAGTGCGGGGGATTTTCAGCCTGGTAGGCAAATCACTGCGGGTGTCGTTCGGAACCAAGCGGGAATTCGAAATCACCGAACTGTGTTGCTGGGTTCGTTCCTAGGTGCCCTCATCATTGCATTCGTCGCGATTTCCTGGTTCCACCGCGGTAGCCCTGCTCAGACCGTGCTGGACGGGTTCTGGGCGCCCGCCTTGCACTCCTCCGAACCGGTTTATCTGGTGGCAGCCGCTGCCCCAGTCTTCGTGGCTTATACGCCCGGGGAGACTGTGCCTCCAAATCTTCACACCGAGTACGTCGCCACCAACGATCAATATGTAGGACAGGGGGACATGCTGGCATCGCATTTGCTCGCGACCATGTTGCAACTGATGCACCAATCGTATGAGGTGAAGACCAGCAGTTCCGTCGATGTGCGCGATCTGCCTCGCCATACAGTAGTCCTGATCGGCTACTCCAGCACGCAATGGGAGTCGATCAGCAAGGAACTGCGGTACTACATCGACGGCGAACGCGCGGGGATGATCACCGACCATGGTCATGACACCGAATGGTACCCGCGCCACCTGACCAAAGATTTGCACACCGATGAAGACTATGCCATTGTCTCGCGATTTCTTGATCCGGCCACACGCGCCATGGTCGTGCTGGTCAGCGGAGCCACACAGTACGGAACCGAAGGCGCAGCCATGGTGGTGACCGATCCTGATTTGCTGAAGAACGCGCTACGTGACCGTCCGGCTGGATGGGAAACGAAGAACCTTCAGGTCGTGCTCCACATGAAGGTCATTGCAAAGACGCCGGCGACCCCGGAAGTGGTGGCTACATATTACTGGTGAGTTTAGAAAGCCGAACC
>Ga0210385_10001361_pt1 | contig 15227 bp, 8 predicted proteins | sample IncBWH26OmetaG_FD_160107 | JGI IMG/M metagenome (GOLD analysis project Ga0210385, IMG submission 160107) | Forest soil microbial communities from Barre Woods Harvard Forest LTER site, Petersham, Massachusetts, United States - Inc-BW-H-26-O ...
GATGCCAGTCATTTTCACCGGCGTAAGTGCGTACGCTGACTACGGATATATCTTCATACAGGAAACGACCGGTCCATGTTTGAGCTGTCTTTTCCCTGACGTGATCGATGATGCTCGCTATCCGTGCCCTGCAACGCCAGCGATGAGCGATGTCCTACAAGCCGTTGGTGCACTCACTGCCTACGCTCTAGACGCTCTTGCGACCTCGCGTCCTAGCCATTGGAATTACCGCACCGTCAGATTGTCGAATGGGTCGCTGGATGCTAACGCTTCTCTTTCACGTCGATTGACATGCGATGCCGCGCATTAATGCCGCATGAACCCGCAGCGCTGCTATCAGGCATTGAAGGTGAAAAGCCGGGTACGAAATGGCGCGAGGCGCAGTCGCGTACTGGTCAGAGCTATCTAGTACTAAAGTCAAGAAATAGAAATTGACGTAACACTGTCAGAGGAGTAAACTAGCTCACCATGTCATTAGGCATTTGGCTCAGCGGGTGGCCATACCGCTCAGTCTCGCTCGCTTTGCGCGTTGTGTTTGCGGTGGTGTTTCGCCTCCAGATCTGCCGTGTGCTCCGAAGCCGTACTCTGAAGTATAACGGCCCGCGTTCTCTGCGTAAAATTTCGACTCAGCATGCAGCGGGTGATGCGAGGAGATCTGCGGTGCCGATGCCCGATTTTATACGCATCCCCACGGACAAACGCGTAGGGTCGCGTTGCTCCGGGCCAGCCGGGTTTCTCAAACTTGCCGTCTCTTGCCTGTATCTGCTTTCCGCAGTGGGGGCATGTGCGTGGCCGCACGAAGCTGGGACTAACAGCACAATCAAGTTCAGCACGTTGGTGAATTTCGACGGCCCGAATGGCGACAGTCCTTACGCAGCGCTCGTGCAAGGCGCCGATGGGAACTTTTACGGGACTACGTTTAATGGGGGAAGTGCGGCGCAGCCCTATGGCACGGTTTTTAAAGTTACCCCCGCGGGTGCCCTGACCACACTATACGACTTCAGCGGCACAGACGGTGCTGCCCCGTTCGGCGCGCTCGTGCAAAGCGCCGATGGGAACTTTTACGGGACTACACAAGCCGGTGGGACCAATAATGCGGGCACGGTCTTTAAAATTACCCCACAGGGCGCGCTAACTGTGCTGCATAGCTTTGAAACCACTGAAAACTACGACGCCCCTAATGGCTTGGTCCAGGGCACGGACGGTAATTTCTATGGCACGACATCAAACACAGTTTTCAAAGTTACCCCGGCGGGCATGCTGACCACGCTACACACCTTTAACGGCACGGACGGCCAGCAATCTCGCGCCGGTCTGGTGCAGGCCAGCGATGGCAACTTTTACGGAACAACGGAGTATGGCGGGAGTCACGGCGATGGCACCGTGTTCAAAATCACGCCCGCGGGTGCCTTCACAAGCCTCCACAGCTTCAATCGCACAGACGGCGAGAGCCCTTTCAACGACGTGCTGGTGCAGGCCAGCGACGGGAATCTATACGGCACGACGTTCTATGGTGGCGCCAACGGATATGGCACAATCTTCAAAATCACGACCGGGGGCACGCTCACAACCCTGCATAGCTTCATTGTCACCGAAGGGGGCGGCCCTAATAGCTTGGTCCAGGCCACTGATGGGAACTTTTACGGCACTGCCGCCGGGGAAGGCCTCAACGACTGTCCCGGCGGTTGTGGCACGATCTATAAAATCACCCCACAGGGCGCGCTAACTGTGCTGCATAGCTTCGACGGCACGGACGGGGCAAACCCTAATGCCGGATTGCTTCAAGCCTCTGACGGCAACTTCTACGGGACAACCACGTCGGAAGGGACTTCCGGCTTTCCCGGGGACGGCACGATTTTCAGCCTAAGTGTGGGCACTAGCACTGGCACTATCGAGGCCTCAACGAATCTTGCGGAGGCCTCGTTTACAATTACTGGCCCCGCAACTTACAACGGGAGCGGGACGTCCTTTTCACAGGCAAACGCACCCACGGGTACATACATAATTACATTCGACAGCGTGGCCGGCTACGACACTCCGGCGTCACAGACGAAAGCACTGGCCGCAAACAGCACAATCGCTTTCACTGGGATATATACAGCCCAGCTTGCGGACGGAACAATGATTATAGATGCAAACCACCCACAGGCAACATTCTCGATATCACCGAACCTTCCAGGTGCTCCGACGCGTGGGCCATTTCCGATAACGATCAGGAATGTACCGGCCGGCGTTTACAGCGTCACATTTAATCCAGTTCCGAAGGGCGGTTACACTGTTCCTCCCGTTTCCTCTCAAACCGTGAATGGCGATAGTGTAACGTTCGATGGTATTTATCAACTTATTCCAGGGTCCATGGTCGACACAGATGATGACGGCTTGCCCGACGATTGGGAGGTGAATGGGCTACCGACATCACAGGGGCGCGTCCCTCTGGGTGGAAGTCCATTTCACAAAGACATCTACGTCTATATTGACTGGCTGCAAAAAACGTTTCCTCCCCCCGTCAATGGGTTGTTACCGCAGCATTCACACCAGCCCGATACGAGCACGCTTGCGCCGGTCATCGAAGCGTTTAAGCACGCTCCTATCTTGAATCCGGACAACATCGCTGGTGTAAACGTACATATCACGCTTGGAACTGGGATTGAGGAAACACCGGATCTAATCACCCTGGGTACCCTCGACCCCCAAGGTGATTATAGTCTTGCCGCTTTTGAACACGTAAAACAAACCAATGGGTTTAACAATGAACTTGCGGCAGTGTATCACTATGCGCTATTTGCTCATAACATTCCCAACAACTTCACAGGTATTGCACCGGTGGGCGGCGAGGACCTGATCGTGTCGGTGTGGAACTACGCGAATCATTATGCGGGGTTCCCGATCGTATATAGTACCGTAGTTGCAGGTTCATTTATGCACGAGCTGGGCCACAACTTAACGTTAACGCATGGCGGTTGGATACCACAGGGCATCCGTGGATCGCTGATTCAGGACAACACGAATTATAAGCCAAACTACCTGAGTATTATGAATTATGCATTCCAAACAAGGGGACTAATACGCAGGATAAACGGGATCACTTTCGAAGGACTCTTAGATTACTCGGAGTTTGCTCTTGCGGATCTTGATAAAACGATCGACGCCTCTCAACATCTGAATGGCCTGTCAGAGACAAATGGGCTAAATCATGGAACATACTTCGGCGGGGCAACATATGGAACCAGGTACTTTTGCAGCGTTGAAGATAACGTTGGTCGCACTGCGCCCGGCGATTACAATCCGTGGTGGCCACCCAGCATTGATTGGAATTGCGATGGTGCGATCGAACAGCAAACAGTTCAAGCAAACATCAACAAAGACTCCAATCCAAGCGGCCCGACCATCTTACGTGCACCCGTTGCAGACTGGAGCGCGATCTCATTGAAAGTTGGGTCAATTGGCAGCCTCCAACCAGGAATACCCGTCGATATACCTAGCACCATACCGGCCAACGAGCTAACATTTGACGAGGACCGAGACATCCAGCCCGCAGTTCAGTTGGGCTGTGCGGGGGACGTCAATCACGATGGAGTTGTGGACACTAAGGACCTCAACATCATCAGGGACGCCTTTGGCACAAGGGTTGGCGACGTGGGCTATAACCTGGCCGCTGATTTAAACAACGATGGACTTATAAATCTTTATGACCTAGCGATAGCAGGGAAGAATGTTGGGTGTAGTACACATTAAAGAGCTACAGATCTATCGTGGACAGCTAAATCCAGAACTGCTATTCTTCCAACATATAAGATAATCTATTTATTTATTTAATGAAGACCACCACCATCTTAGCGATGTCACTGTTTGTTGTTACGGTAGCTGCGACGATTGTTGTTACGCGAGCAGAAAGAGCCCGCAGACAGTGCGCGGAAGCCGAATTACAATTTCGGTATGTAAATCCACAAGCCGGCTGGGAGCCATAGAACACGCAGGCGCAACGCATCAGCGGCAATGCCGATAAAACGCACCGAATCCCGCTTCCATTGCCACTGGGTATCGCCTCTTTGAAAGCGTTTCGGCTAGACATGGCTGCCGAGAGGCCGGGCGGCTGCCGCGTAAATGGAAGTGACTGAGGCCCGGGGTATAGAACCTTCAATCCCGAGCCGCCAACTATCTACACCCGCTTCCTTCCGGCAAATGCTGAGCCACGATTGCCAAGTCTTTAACGTCAACAACTCCGTCACCGTTAACGTCTGCCCGAGCGTCGAAACCTAACTGCCCCAACTTCTTATCCAGCACGGCTTTTACTAGATCCATGTCCAAACAATTAACTTGGCCATCACCGTTAACATCCCCAGGCACGGGAGTGATCTCCAGGTTACTGCCAGGAGTTTTGCTATAAGAAATCACATACGTGCGCAAGCCTCCCGGGGAAATAGTGCCGGTTATGTGCTTCCCTTGCAAGCCCACGCCATCGTCCCAATATGTGTTGACAAGGATATCATACGAGCCGGTCTGCATGCCAGAGACAGCTAGCACATAATTTCCATTCTCGGGACCAGTAATACCAAGATAATGCGTTACCTCCGTGGGATCTGTACCGGTATCAAGATCAGTGATGAAGTCGCGATAATAGTAAGATCGAGGAATTGCCACCACATCTGGAACGCCTGGGCCAACAAAGCCAGCTCTCTGCCAAGTCGAGTCGGAAACGGTTAGTTCCACTGCAGAATTGCCAATGAATGTTAGCGCACTTCGATCAGCGAGATCACCTACATATCCCCTGGCTTGAAAAGACGGATAAACATCAAGAGTTGAGTGCGTTGAGCAGCCGGGGTCAATAATATTGAACGAGTACGTACCGTCGGGTTTTTGAATACTGCCGGTAACTATAACAAAATGGCCGCCAGGCTGTCGCCCTATGACGCTGCACTTCTTAATTTTTGGGAAGGCCACAATAATCGGCTCTTGTGAATCACTCGATGCTGCAGCGAGATCGTCCGGTGAAGACGCAGACACACCGTTCCAAATGAGCGCTTTTTCAGAAACAGTATTTCCTATGAAAGCGACTGCACCTTGCCAGTCGACAGTGTGGGCGGATGTGAAGTATCCGAATAGCCTCATCAAGCTATTCAACTCGCCTGGGTCAACGGACAGGTTGCGTGGCGATCCAGCAGCATCGAGTCCCATGGATAAGGCAGTAACGGCGCAGCCCCGTTGGGCCATGGTCGTGCCTGCAAAGTCGTCATAGGGGTCCATACCCCACCGAGAGTCAAATTGATGATAAATGCGAACCGCAGGAGCGATTGTCAGGCTAATGGTCAGTACACCAGATCCATCGTTGACGGTCGTTGCTAACCAAGGATTAACCCCGCAGGTCCGTGTAGAATCCCGATCAACCTCGACCCAATGAAAGGAATATTCACCCGTATCCAGATTAGTCGTTTCCGTACCACTGATGTCAGTAGCGGCTGATCCCTCTTGAAAGAGCTGCGTGTGGGTGGAGGTTACAATTCCTGAAGAAGAAAGGGCCGAAGTGGTCGTCAAGACACTGTTCGGAATATTTTCAACTACCGTGTTACTTACAGCAACCCATTCGCCGGCAGTTTTGGACAGTGTGATAGGTGCCTGAGATAACCAATTCGGCGCGGACTGAGTCGTTGTAGGTTGCACCTGCACAACGCCACACTCCGTGTACGTTAGTGAAACCGTTGCATTCCCTGATATAGATGCCTCGAGGCTTTGAGCCTTTCCTAAAACGGCGCAGCCGGGCAGTGACACCAAGACTCAACAATGCCAGAAGTAGTAGATGAAAGATCGCGCCCACTGTTCGGGGCCTTTCGCCACAGGAGCCGGCGCCCGCGCCGATCCACCGCGTCGGAAGCCCGGAACCATTGATTCCATCATGGCCGAAAATTCTATCACACGGGCTTTTAAGTCAACGATTGTGCGCTACTGCGGAATGTGCGCTAGGACCAACGGGGCTTGTCCCGCCCACATTGGGGGATTGAGGAATTTGGAGCGAATAATTTACACTCCTATTCGATTGTCTCAACAGTGTAAAGCGTAGAATCAGGGTACACGTTGTCTCATGGCCTGTTGACGTTTTCGATGCGCGACCCATTGAAAAAATGCGCAATCAGTAGCAAACCAGACAAGGTTAGCAGCCCAATTGAGTTCGGTTCAGGAACAGTCTGCACTCCCGAGCTGACAGTCACGTTGGCGGTGCGCGTTGTGAATGGAATGCTGATCAATTGTGAGTTCAATAGCGTAATGTTGGATAGGCTGATTTGGGAGGATCCTAACGCGTAGCCCACAAATCCAAAATCCGCAAGGAAGCCATTGCCGCTTACACCATTGACTGATCCTTCGAGAGTGTCAGCGGTGTTCGCAATTGTACCGACCGAGTTATCAATCGTTCCCGCGATGAAAAACGTTGGGCCGCCGGATGGCAGAAAGTTCCCTTCGCTGACCGTTGCGGCATGCAGCACAGTCGGTGAGAAGGTGATGTCAAATTGAAACGCATATAAATCCGATGCGCCTGATACGCCAACATTCACGGATAACGTATTTCCTTCCGGAATGGAGCTCGTTTGCGGTTGCACACTGATGACTGCGTCACCGTGTGCGCTTAAGGCCAATGCGACACCGACCGCTAGCAGGCAAAAACATTTCGACACGCAGTCACCCTCCCTGGCAAACATTCGACATAAGTCCGTTTCCACCCGTTTCGCCGTCGAAAGTACTATCCGTTTGCTTTTTTCGAGTGCTCCCTTGCATACGCTCATCGGAGCACACATAGATCAAGATCAACAGCGGTGATATTCGCTGTCGCCAAGCACTCGGCCCGCAATTCGCGCATTTCCTGGGTTTCCGGTGTTCTTCCAGGTGCTGCTTGAGGCGACCATACGATCGAAAACCGCGCCGACACTGAGGGCACTGGAACGGCCGGTCAGCTGACGGCATGTGCCGTCCTTTCGTCGCCAGTTCCCGAATTGTGACGACTTGTTTTTGATATGCTCGATACCGCAGCAATTTTATGCCGCCCAACCCTGGATTTGGGTAAATGGCCAACTCTCGTGGATGTCTTGAAGCGGAGGAGCCCGTCTTATGGCAGAGTCGAAGCGGGGCAACGAAAGTTCACGCGATCTCCAACTGCGCCAGGTCGCGGTATCAATCATTCAAACGAGCTTGGGTGCGACGCACGGCGATCACATTCTTCTCGTCTTTGACAGGTCCGGCCAGGATATTGCGGACGCATTCATCGATGCAGCACAAGACCTTGATCAGCCCGTATCGGCGGTCTACGTTCCGGTTAGCATCCAAGGAGCGGGACAGAATGTCGCGGTGTGGAAGACGCTCAAGGATTTAGTTCAAAAGAGCAGCGCGATCATTACTGCGGTCAGCGATGGTCAAGAAACGACTGGATTTCGTGTAGCCCTCCTCCGGATGGCTATGGACCACAAGCTTAGAGCGGTCCACATGCCAGGAGTAGGCGAAGACGTCTTCCTCGCCAGTGCGCTCGGAGTGGATTTCACGAGCCTCCACGAGGACACAAAACGTGTGGCCGCAGCTCTTACGGCAGCAAACGAAGCGACCATTCAAACCCATTCTTCTCTGACAGGCACTACTCACACGCTCAAACTGGTTCTGTCCGGCCGAAAGGCGCACGCGGACGGCGGGATAGCGTCGCCAGGAGAAACCATAAATATTCCAACTGGGGAGGCTTATATAGCGCCGATCGAAGACAGTGCAGATGGATCAATAGTGATTGATGGGTCCTTTCCGGATGCAGACATGTCAGGAGGGCGTGAGGTGTTGATCGTATTCGAGAAGGGCGTTTTAAATATTGACCAGTGTCGGTTCCCCGACGACGGCGCGGGCTTCTATTGCCGAAGCCTCCTAGCCTCCGCAATTCGGCGAAATCCCAAGGTAGAGCTAGGGGAACTCGGAGTTGGCCTAAATCCGGCAGTTTCGGCGGTGGCGGGGCGAACAATCCTCGATGAAAAGGTCTTTGGAACAGCTCATATTGCAGTAGGGGCGAACGTCGTATTTGGCGGACGAAACGCCGAGCCCTATCATATCGACCTAGTTTTCCATCCAATGGAAATTATTTTAGACGGCGTTGGGCTTGACGTTAGATGGAGAACCCGTTAACTTCCGCAGACACGCATGAAAAAACCCAATGTTAGACGAAAGCTGACGTGGCGAAACCCGCTAAGCGATTTTTCACCGAGGCCATACCTTGGTGCACCACTCTTTCCGAGCGCGCGAGGCTCAGAAGATGATCTGAAAGCAGCACAGATTTTGCGACGATTTTATACGGCACAACGGTCCGGAGGCGAGCAAGACGCGCGGAGGCTTCGGACTTACATCAGCGCGCGTGACAAGCGCGCATTTGTAATCTGGGGGGATATCGGTATTGGCAAGACGACATTTGTGCGGTGTGAGCTTGCATTTCTGAGAGACGCTAATCCGGGGTCGTTTTACTATGGTGTTATCGATATGTTGCGAGCCTCGACACATGATGCTCGCGAGCAACTTGAAAGGTTGCTTATAGACCTGCTTGAGGATTACTTCAGAGACAACTTGGGCGGTCTGCGAAAGGGTTTACGGCCATATGCTGAATACAAGGCGAAGAAACACTACGATAGCAGCCACAACGAAGAACTACATGCTCTAACGAATGAAGTGGTAGAGGCGACTCTCGCGGCGACGCATTCAGAAAGAGCCAATTGTTTGCTCGATGCGATCGAAATCGCACCGGGACCGCCATTGTTCATCGCCATAGACAACCTCGACCGAGCTGTTGGCGAAAATCAGAATATAATTACGGATCTTGTTGCGCGGCGACTTCAAAACTCTAAAATCTATCTAATCTTCTCACTGCGTTCATCTTCTAGGATACTCCTCGACGATAGTAAAATACTCGGCTTCTTTGATAAGAGTTTCATGCACCTCTCGGCCGTCGACATGCACGCAATGTTGCGACGCAGATTCGAGATGAGTGAAAGCGGAGAAGCATTACGTGACATCAAGCTCCCTCTGGACGGGAGGGACAAAGAGGATGACAGGCAAATAACGACTTTCCCTGAACTGTTGCAGTCGTTTCTAACCTCGGAAGCTGGCGAATTCGTTCTAGATCTTGCAGGAACAAACTCCCGAAAGGTTCTGGACTTTGTGTCAAGGGTAATCTATTCGGACCAGCTAGACGGCATTTCAAATGCTCGATATCCAGAATCGTGTATCGCTGCACTTCTCATGCTGGATCAGGCTACTTTTGATCCCGAATTATCTTATATTCTGAACCTATTCGACAACGAAGAACCCTCCGCTCCGGGCAACTGCTTGATTCGCTACCGTGTTTTCGAGTACCTCGAACAATCTGGAGAAGTATCGTTCTATGAGCGTCGCTTTACAAATCATTTCGCGAGTCTTGGCTATCTGGGCCGCGTCAAGGAAGTGATCGCAACATTCGTAGGTGCTGGGCTAGCACAAACGAATCCGCACAGAACGGCTGATAACGTTCGGCAGAGCGAGCTGTCCGCCACCGATATAATCAGCCTAGTTAAAACTAACGCTGCGCAATACCGCAAACTTCTCAGGTCACCTTGGTACTTTATCTCCGCTAAGAACGACAGCCATATACACGATCATCTAATCCAAAGAAATAAGGACGGCACGGAATACGTACGAGACGTGGACTTCATAGATTTCTTGAAAACAGAGGAAGACGAGGAACGTAGACGCATTAGAGATTGGGAACACAAGAAAGGCCGAAACAACCCCGTCATTACTTTGGACCAGCCTTGGACCATTGCCCGTAACGCTCTCAAGAAAAGGGAGCGCGGATCCCCATCAGGCTGAGGGGAACGTCGGCGTGAAACAGGAGCTACGCAATTGTGAACAACGCATGGTTAGTCCCCGCCGTAATTGTCGCCGCAACTGGCGTTGCGGTTCAAGGCGTCAAAGCGGCGTGGGACTTGGTAATGTCGGTGAGAAATCATGCGCATGCTCAAAGTGCTTTACGTCTCCAAGAAGTAAGCGCTCTGATGCATCTCGTGGATGGTCTTCCGCTGCCCTCCGCTCGAAAAGCATTATGGAAGGTAGAATTAGCCAAGCTGATTGAGAAGAGGGCGGAAGTATCGCAAATCTATTCCACCCTCGACAAATTAATTCGTGAAAGCGTCGAAAGCCCGACGTGATTCCTTTTCGTAAGACTTTCCCTCAGATCAAGGTCAGGTTTTCTAGTTGCTGCCACAGGAGGATCGGTCTCGCAAAACGCCGCTGGCGAGCTCAATGTGTCCTTTCCCCCCTTTCACACCATGGCTATTTTCCCGAGGGCGGTCTGCCGTTCTACACGACAGGAATCGGGTCAGGTGTCTACCGAAGCGAAGGTTATGCCATTCTTAGCTGTAGTCGCAATCGTAGTGGGCAGAAGCCTCCGTGTTCCTCATGCTTCCACACAGAACCGCACGGAGCCCGCAACAGCTTGAAACGTAAGCACATGATTCGAAGTCACTTAGCGGAAACGCTTATAACTGCCTTGGGCACAGGGGATCGCATCTTTGTTTTCAGCTACTTAGAATAGATCACCTGTCGTTCGACAGGTGACCTCTTTTGAACTCCTTGTGGGACGGCCATGCCAACCATTGCCTGATTGGATCGTGAGGAAACTTTAGCTACATTTCTCGCTACATCGAGCGCCCATGAGTCGTGCGCGGGTTCAAAATGCTCAATGAAATCCAAGACTTACCGCTCTGAGTAACCGAAGCGGTCACCTGTCGTTGCAGCAGGTGTTCGGCCCTGAATGGGCGGCTCTTCGATCCGCCTAGTGGTTCGCTGTTTCCGCGTTTCTACTCGGCGACTCCTTCACGCTAAAACGACCTGCCTAATTATTGGCATCCGTTCAGACCCAAGGTTCCCACCTCATGTGGGGCCGCCGGTCTTTAAACGGAAGTACCAGAACCCCTACTCCCGGTACGGGGAATTTCATTCGGCCGACAGTTCGGGCACATTCTAATTCACCCCTTCTGAAGAGGCTTTTAGAAGGCGCGGGCGAGCGTCCAGATCGGGCAAACAAGGGGACTGGAGGGCTGGTGCGAAGTCATATCCGGTGGTGGGTGTTAGCGGCGTGGGCGAGTTTCGGAGTAAGTGCGTACGCGACGAACTATAGCTCGTTGACCATTCCACAGGGCACCTTGGTTCAGATAGGTTCAGCCTCGGAGAATCTTTCGCTGGTTATGCAGAGCGACGGAAACCTGGTGCTGTATCAGAACTGGGTTGCGCTGTGGTACACGGGGACCTGGGGCCAGAACTGCGGGAGCAACCAATGTTTTGCGGCTTTTCAGCCGGATGGGAACTTTGTCGTTTACAACGGTTCGACTCCGCTCTGGAACAGCCAAACCGCTGGCAACCCGGGAGCGACGTTAGTTCTCACAGACCAATTACCGCATATCGAGATCCTTTCGACGAGCCAGTCGGTTCTGTGGGCGAATGCGTTCACGTTTAGCGCGGGAAACCTTAATTTGCCACAGGGCGCATTGGTGATGCTGGGGCCGACGTTTCTCGCGATGCAGAGTGACGGAAACCTGGTGATGTATCAAGGCGGCACTGCGGTTTGGTACACCGCAAACGTAAGTCAAAGCTGCGCCAATCAATGCCAAGCTATGTTTCAGGGCGATGGAAACTTTGTGGTCTATGACGGTTCGACCGCGCTCTGGAACAGCGGAACGCCGGGAAATCCTTGGGCACAGTTACTCTTAACGAGCACCGCGCCGTATGTGCAGGTGATCGGGTTGATGACGGCGGCGCATCCGGCCAAAGAATACATTTACCTGAACGGGAAGGCGGTGGCGATTGAGAACAATCCGCAGTAAGTGGATCGCGGCAAGAGCGGTTTGCCTGGTGATGGCGCTGAGCGGGGCGGGATGGCAGGCGTGGGCACAGGCGAACGGGCCGGCGCCGGCGCCGTATGAGGTGGAGGTGGTTTCGCTGTTCCCGTATGGCTTCGAGCCGGCTGAGATTTCGCGGCCGCAGGGGCCGTTTCTGCTGGTGATCCGCAGTTACGACCATAGGAACGATCACGCGTTCGATGCGGCGGCAGCGGATCAGGGAGTGCTACCGGCAACGATGAAAAAGGACCAGTTTCGCTGGTTTGGGCTGGTGAATCTGGCGAGCGGCGATCACGTGCTGCAGGATCACGATCGCGCCGAGCGGCACTTGAGGATCACGATCCGGCCGTAATGGAGAGGAAGATGAAGCTCTCTTGGTTGTTATTGGCGGCGGCCGGGTTGGGCGTGGGGTATCCGGCTTGGTGCCAGAGCACCACCTCCGTGACGGATTCGCGGACACCGCCGGAAGTGGCGGCGGGAATCCCATCGAGCGCGTATGCGCTGACCAATATCGATACTGTGGATCCGTACACCGGGTCAGTGAACATCCACGTACCGCTGTACAAGGTGGGCGGCCGCGGGGAAGCCGGATATACGGTCATGTTGCTGATGGAATCGAAGTGGCAGACCGTCACGCACAGCGACCCGAACGCGAACGGGAATTACTACCTCTACCCGGAGCCGGGAAACGCCGATAACTCGATTAGTTATTATTTGCCGACGGTGGTGAAATACACGCCGGGCGTGGTGTTCAGCCGGCTGAGCGCGGATTCGAGCGCGGGCACGTTCGCTTGCACCACAGCTGGTACGCCGGGGCTCGGTTACACGTACTACTATGGCGCGCTGCTGACCCGGCTCACGTTCATCGATGAGACCGGAACGGAGCACGAACTGGTGGACACGCAGACCAACGGGCAGCCGATCGCGTTGTATCCCCTGCCGAATTGCCAGACGAATCCGATCAGCGGCGGGACGGATCGGGGACGGGTGTTCCGCTCGACCGACGCGACAGATCTGATCTTTATCGCCGACAGCGACGTACACGATCAGCCGGCGGTAGGGACCAAATCGGAGTTGGTGCCCCGCATGATGTCCGGGTGGCTGCTGTTTCCGGATGGAAGGAAGTTCCGGATCGATAGCGGCGGGGTTTCTTCGATTACGGACCGGAACGGGAATCAGACGACGCTGAGCGGCGGGACGGTGACGGATCCGCTGGGGCGGACGATCCAGATTGCAGAGGGAACTTCGGCGGGCGCTCCGGACACAATCACGTATCCGGGAGCGGGCGGGGCGCAGCGGCAGATCGTGGTGAACTACGCGCCGATGCAGAGTGCGCTGGCCTCTGGGCAAGCGCTGGAGACGCCGGCGCAGTTGTTTCCGACGCTCAGCCAGGCGTCTTCGGCGACGCAATACAATCCCTGGGTGGTCGCGTCGGTGGTGCTGCCCGACCAGACCCAGTACACGTTCCAATACAACAGCTACGGCGAGGTGGCGAAGATGGTGCTGCCGACGGGCGGCGCGATCGGGTACCAGTATCCGGCGACGATGACGAACTGCTCCAGCAGCCTGACGGGTTGTGTGATCAACTCGGAGAATTCGCAAGGAGTGCCGGTGGGGATTGTGGAGCGGCGGCTGCTGGCGCGGTACGAGTATGCGAACGGATCGGCGCTGTCGAGGCAGACCAATTATAGCTATGCGGCGACGGGCCAGAGCAGCGGGACGCAGGTGACGGAGACCGACCAGGACGGAAGCGGGAACACGCTGCGGCAAGTGCAGGACTACCTGGTAGGCGACGCGTGGACGCCGGATGAGTTGGGGACGGTGAACGACTACTATGCCGGGCCGTTCAACGGCAAGCAGTACGAGACGGTGACGCTGAGCGGCAGTGGGCAGGTGCTGCGGCAGGAGTACCAGGGGTGGACGGCGCGGGCGTGCGCGGGCAGCAACTGGCCGCAGACGGGCGGAGGCGCGGAGCCGTGCTGGTGGTCGAGCGAGTTTCTGATGAACCACGACCCGCAGCTCTGCGCGAAGTGGACGGTGCTGGCGGACGGGTCGCCAGCTCCCTCGGCGGCGGAGCTGTACCAATACGACCAGAACAACAATCCGACCGACAGCTATGAGTACGATTACGGAGCCGGCCCGGCAGCGGCAGGAGGAGTGGGGTGTCCGGCGCTAGGCGGCGGGTGGACGCGGCACGTTCACACGGCATATACAGGAGGGACGTATGCGACGTTCAACACGGGAACGCCGGTAGTGAGCGCGTGGCTGCCGGGGCTGGCATCGGACCGCCAGACGCTGAATGCGGCAGGGACGAAGGTGGCCGAGCAACAGTTCTCATACGATCAGCAAAACCTGGTGAACGAAGCGGAGATGAGCGGGTATTCGGCGTCGTTTGCGGGGTTGAACGTGGGGCGCGGGAACGTGACCACGAGCTCGGCGTGGTGGAACACCAATAACAGCTATCCGGCGCATACGTATACGTATGACATCGCGGGCAACGTGGTGACGGACCGTGATGCAAATGGGCACACCACGAGCTATGGGTACGCCGACAGTTACAGTGACGGCGTGAATCGCAACAGCTATGCGCACGTGACGGCGGCGACGAATGCGCTGGGGCAGGCGGCGCACTGGCAGTGGGATTTTGGGGCCGGGAAGGTGACGACGGCGACCGATATCAACGGGGTGGAGACGACTTATAGTTACAATGACGATCTGGACCGGATGAAGCAGAAGGTGCAGGCGGCGGGATTGAATGGATTTCAGGGACAGACGAACGTGACTTACTCGAGCCCGACGGACATAAACGTGTACCAGGACCAAGCGAACTGGACCGACCGGGCGCTGCACTCGGAGACACTGTATGACGGGATGGGGCGGGAGATAGAGAGTCGGCAATATGAGAACGCGACGATCTACATTTCGACGACGAAGACGTACGATGCCCTGGGACGGGTGGCGGCGACGACGAACCCGTCGGTACCGGGAGACGGGCTGAATTACGCGACGACGTACGGGTACGATGCGCTGAACCGGACGTTGTCTGTGACGACGGCAGATGGGGCTGTGGCGGCGACAAGCTACACGGGATTTTATGTGACGGCGACGGACCAGGCGGGGCATGCGCGGGTGACGGATACGGACGGGCTGGGGCGGCTGGTGGCGGTGTGGGAAGATCCGGGGTCGAGCCCGCACTTCAATTACGAGACGACTTATCAGTACGATGTGCTGGACGACTTGACGCAGGTGAATCAGGGGAATGAGACGCGGACGTTCAGTTACGACTCGCTGAAGCGGCTGAGTGGGGCGACGAATCCGGAGTCGGGGACGACGAGTTACAGCTACGAT
>Ga0210385_10001362_pt1 | contig 15212 bp, 13 predicted proteins | sample IncBWH26OmetaG_FD_160107 | JGI IMG/M metagenome (GOLD analysis project Ga0210385, IMG submission 160107) | Forest soil microbial communities from Barre Woods Harvard Forest LTER site, Petersham, Massachusetts, United States - Inc-BW-H-26-O ...
GAAGCACGGCCCTAGCAGCTTTTCGTTTTTTCAGACTAAGCAACCAGTTCAAATCGCAACCGCTGCGGCGTAACATCGGGATGTAGCAACGAGACGTAGACCAAGGCGTAAGCTCGTGCCGCCGCGGGAGGTTGCTCAATGCCGCAAAATGAACAGGCCGTAATTCTAAGCGCCGTCCGCACACCCATCGGCAAATTCCTGGGAGGGCTTGCCCCGCTCACCGCCCCTGAACTCGGCGCGCGAGCCGTAGCCGAAGCCGTTCGCCGCGCAGGTATTGATCCGCAGCTGGTGGACGAAGCGATCATGGGCAACGTGGTGCAGGCCGGTTTGGGGCAGAATCCGGCGCGCCAGGCAGCCTTGCGCGGCGGACTGAATCCGCGCGTCGCCGCCATGACGATCAACAAAGTGTGTGGCTCAGGATTGAAAGCTGTGGCGCTGGCGGCGCAAGCGGTGATGCTGGGTGAATCGGAAATTGTAGTCGCGGGCGGAATGGAATCGATGTCCAACTGCCCCTATCTGCTGAAGGGCGCGCGCACCGGCTACCGGCTGGGCAATCAGGAGATGCTCGATTCGATGATTGTCGACGGCCTTTGGGACGCGTACGGCGACTACCACATGGGGCAGACCGCGGAATTCGTGGCGGAGAAATATTCGATCTCGCGCGAGGAGCAGGACCGGTTCGCGCTCGAAAGCCATCGCAAGGCGATTCGCGCCATCAAGTCGTGCTTCTTCGCCGAGCAGATCGTGCCGGTGGAAATTCCGCAAAAGAAGGGCGAGCCGGTTGTGATCAAGACCGACGAATTGCCGCGAGAAGATACTTCTCCGGAAGCGCTGGCGAAGCTGCGGCCTGCGTTCAAGAAAGACGGCACTGTAACGGCCGGCAATGCTCCCGGAACGAACGACGGAGCGGCAGCGGTGATCGTAACCGATGAAAAGACGGCGGCTCGGCTCGGCAAGAGGCCGATGGCGCGAATTGTGGCTCAGGCGGCCAGCGGCGTGGAACCCAAATGGGTGATGATGGCTCCCGTGGAGGCCGTGGAAAAAGTGCTGCAAAAGACGGGCTGGGATCGCGAGAAAGACATCGATCTCTACGAACTGAACGAGGCATTCGCCGTGGCCGCCATCGCCGTAACGCGTGAGCTGAAACTGGATCCCGAAAAGGTAAACGTGAACGGCGGCGCGGTTGCGCTGGGGCATCCGATCGGGGCCTCGGGCGCTCGCGTTCTGGTGACGCTGCTTTACGAATTGCAACGCCGCAACCTGCGCCGCGGAATCGCCGCGCTTTGTCTTGGCGGCGGCAACGCTGTGGCTCTGGCCGTGGAGAGGTTCAGTTAACGGCGGCGCCCGATACCGTTCGTGTCCGACTGGGCCGGGGAGAACCAAGTATGTTCGTGCAATTATGAAAAGCGCAGACTGTTCCGGGTAGATTGTTCGAGGTAGAGCGAGGGAAACGCGGAGGCGTCCATTGAACGCACCAAAGAGATCGCAGACGAATCAAGAGGATGGGGCAGCGCTGGCGTGGAGCGGCGACGATCCTGTGAATTACACTCGAGCGGTGGCGGCGCTGGAAGAGGCGGAAATCCGTGTTTTCGAAATCGCGGAGCACGACCAATTTACGGTTCCGCAGATTTCAGGCCCGCGCTATCGCGTTCTTGTGGCCAATAGCGAGGCTGAGCGGGCAGGAGAAGTGATCCGAGCGACCTTCGGCAGCGATCCGTCGAGTTAGACGAACAGACGATGCCAATGGCAATTAAGACGGTTGCGGTGCTAGGCGCCGGAACGATGGGCAATGGTATCGCGCATGCTTTCGCGCGCAGCGGCTATCGCGTGATTTTGCGTGACGTGGATCAGCGCGTGCTCGATCGCGCGCTTGCGACGATCGACGCGAATCTAGCGCGCGAAGCGAAAAAGGGAAAAATTGCCGAGAGTGAGAGACCGGAAATTCTAGCGCGCGTGCAGCCCACGACAGACGCGGGCGCGTTGGCCGGTGCGGATTTCGCGGTAGAAGCCGTGCCCGAACAGTTTGAATTGAAAGCTCGCGTACTCCGAGAAGCCGACGCAGCTCTTCCGCCACACGCGATTCTTGCCTCCAACACCTCGTCAATTTCCATCACGGAACTCGCCGCGCAGACTGGCCGCCCGGAGAAATTCGTCGGCATGCACTTTATGAATCCCGTGCCGGTGATGGTGCTGGTGGAAGTAGTGCGTGGGCGTGCGACGAGCGAAGAGACATTTGCAGCCACGATCGCGCTTTGCGAAAGCCTGGGGAAGAAACCTGTCGCCGTCAACGACGCGCCGGGCTTCGTCTCAAATCGAGTGCTGATGCCGATGATCAACGAAGCTGCTTATGCGGTGATGGAGGGAGTGGCCACGCCGGAAGCGATTGATGCGGTGATGAAGCTGGGCATGAATCATCCGATGGGCCCGCTGGAGCTGGCGGATTTCATAGGACTGGATGTTTGCGTGGATATTATGGGCGTGCTGGAAAAAGGCTTCGACGACACGAAATATCGCGCCTGCCCATTGCTTAAGAAATATGTTGAGGAAGGAAAAATAGGCCGGAAATCAGGCCGCGGCTTTTATAGCTACTGAAGATGATTTGCGCTTGCGAATAATCAGCAAGCCCGTCAAGCCAATCGCGAGCAGCAGGAACGTACCTGGCTCTGGTGCAGGGATGGTGGTCAGCTGAAATGTGATCGGCCCGTCGCCGAGCGCTTTGGCGAGCGCGTCGAAATCAGTCTGAGCCGTCAAATAATCCGCGTCGGCAGTCGCCAGAGCTTGCAGAGCCGCAGACGACAACGGGCCTCCGAGAGCGGCGAGCACTTGGTACGCAGTCTGGTAGCCTTCTCCGGTCAACAACGCCGCTTCGCCCTGCACGTAGTCCGTCTGTGCACCGCCTACATTCAAGACGTAGCCGAGCAAGTCGCCCGTGATGTCGCTGTTTACAGTCGAGCTGATTGTCCCCTGCTCAGCAGTGGAGATCGTGAACGAATCGGCGCGACTCACTCCGCCGAATATCAGGGCAGCAACAGCAACGAGTAGGAACTTGCGCATTTGGACTCCGTGACTCACGCCATAGATCACGACGCGCGAGCATGTTACTGAGCTATGACAGAGCGTGTCAATATAAATCGTAGTGACGACTGAGGATAAACCACAAGCCTGGCATGGCTGGTTCTGATAGTTCTAGTACCCGCTCCGCAGCGATTCCGCGGTTCATAATTGAAGCTACCCGGGCCGACTATCTTCCCGCTGGAGGCTTCGGCGGCTGCTGCAAAAAATCCGTCTGAAAAGCAACACGCTCGGGCGTCGCCGCGAGAGGCATGGGACCCATTTTGGGACCCAATTCCATCGTCTGGTTGGCCTCAGCGGCATAGGCGGGCCAGTTGGCGAGGCCTTTGCCATTCGGATCGCCGGTTGTGGCGAAATTGACCCAATAAGATGACATCGCCTGGGAGACCTGATGGTCCACCGGCTCCCAAGGACGGTCCAGCATGGCCAGATTCTCGAATATGTAGGGAACGTCGGACGTGTGGAACGCCTGAAATTCCCGGTGTTCCGGCCAAGGGATGGGCCGGTCGAAAAAGTAGGTGTAGATCTTCGGGCTTAGCTTCAGCTGGTTTGCGGACCAGAGGGCGATGGATACGCGTCCCTGATCGCGGCCTGCGGCTTTTTGCATGGCAGGCACGTCACTGTCGGACGCGGGCGCGTATAACTTGTAAAAATCGTCCGCTTTGGCTCCGTATTTCGCCTTCGCTGCGTCGGTAAAAGACGCGAGCGTCGGCGCCTGGGTGCCTGCGGAGGTTGTGCCGATGTCGTCCGCGACCATCCCGAGCAGCAAGGGAACTTGGTCCGGAATTGGCGGAGTGCCGGGAGCCGGAATCACCCAGCCGTCAGCGACTGGGGAATTGGGCGCGGGCGGGCCGCCGCGGCCGGTTGAGGCGAGAGTATCCGCGGGAGAAAGCGCGCGGAGGTCGGCGAGGGAGTGGGCGCCCTTGGCTTCGGCCCACCGAACTCCGGCCTGCTCGCGATCGGCGAGGGTTGGTTGATTTCCGCGCCCGGCGCCGCCGATCAATCCGGGTCCGCTCTCGGCAATCGCACGAACGAAGAGTCCCTTGGCGAGCGGGCTTTGCATCAAGTCGTAGACGGAAATGGCGCCAGCGGATTGCCCGAAGATGGTTACGCGATTGGGGTCGCCTCCGAAGGCGGCGATGTTCTTGTGCACCCATTCGAGCGCGGCGATCTGGTCGAGCAAGCCGTAGTTGCCGGAACTACCGTGCTCGGACTCCTTCGTCAGCTCGGGGTAGACGAGAAAGCCGAGCGGGCCGACGCGATAGTTCAGGTTGACGAGCACGACGCCGCGCGTGGCGAGCTGAGTGCCGTCATAGACAGCGATGGAGCCTGCGCCTTCGTTGAAGCCGCCACCGTACATAAAGACCATCACGGGACGGCGCTCGCGCGCGGATTTCGCGGCGGTCCAGACGTTGAGATAGAGGCAGTCTTCGCCGACGGGGCCCTGCTCCATGAAAGGCTCGGTCCATGGCAGGCGCGAGTGAGCTTCGTTCTGGTAGCAAGCCTGACCGAAATGGTCGGCTTTGCGGATGCCAGTCCAATGGGCGACGGGTTGAGGCGCCTGCCAACGCAGATTGCCTACGGGCGGCGCTCCAAAAGGAATGCCTTTATAAGATGTGACGCCGAGCGAGTCTGTGACGCCGGAAAGAGTGCCGGCGTCGGTGCGAGCGATTGGGTTGCCGGCGGCGTGGATTAAACCCACGACGGTAACGATTGCCAGCAAAGACGCGGAAACGGTAAGCCTTTTCATGGTTGGACCTCACCCGGAGAGCTTCGCTCGAAGGACCTCGCTCGAAAACGATTCCATTCTTATAGGCCGCGAACGCGAGCGTGTCAACGTTTGTAAGCGCACGATTGTAAGCACGGCACCGAGCGCGGTGAACCGAGCAGAGGCGGCGGAGGGTTCTGCTAAGATGGCGCGGTGAGCGGCGAGCACGAAATTCTGGAAGCGGATGTATTGATCGTCGGCGCGGGACCCGCGGGGCTCGCTTGCGCTCTTCATCTGGCAAACCTCTTCGAGCAACACAAGTCCGCAGGCAAATCACCTGAACTTTCCACCGAAAATATCTACGTGCTGGAGAAGGCGCGCGAAATCGGCGCGCATCAACTTTCCGGGGCGATTCTCGATCCGCGCGCGCTGCGCGAACTGGTGCCGGATTTCGAGAAAACCGCGCCGCTCGATACTCCGGTGACCGGCGATGCAGCCTTTTACCTGAGCGAGAGTGGTTCGTTCAAACTGCCGATCACGCCTCCTCCGCTGCAAAATCACGGAAATTACGTGGCGTCGCTGAACAAGCTGGTGAAGTGGCTTGGCGGCTTGGTGGAAAAAAAGGGCGTAAATCTGTTTACGCAGTTTGCCGGGCGCGAACTTCTCTACGACCGCGACGGGATCGCGGGAGTACTGACGGAAGATAAGGGCGTCGACAAGAACGGCAAGCCCAAGGACAACTTCACGCCGGGCTACGAATTGCGCGCGAAGGTGACTGTGCTGGCAGAGGGACCGCGCGGATCGCTGACCAAAGAGATGGTGAGCCGGCTGAAGCTTGATGGTTTGAATCCGCAGGTTTATGGCCTAGGGATCAAGGAGCTTTGGGATGTGCAGCCCGGACGCATCGATACCGGCTACGTAGCGCACACGCTTGGTTGGCCTCTGACCACCGACATTTACGGCGGCGGATGGATTTACGGTCTTCGCGACAATCGCGTTTCCGTCGGCATGGTGATCGGGCTCGATTACGCGAATCCACTTTTCGATCCGCACGAGGCGTTTCAAAAGTACAAGACGCATCCCTTTATCAAGCGCGTGCTCGAAGGCGGCAAGCTGGTGCGCTACGGCGCGAAGACGGTGCCTTATGGCGGCTGGTACTCGATGCCGCGCACTTATGTGGACGGAGGGCTGATCGCGGGAGACAGCGCGAGCCTGCTCAATTCGCAACGGCTAAAAGGGATTCACACGGCGATCAAGAGCGGCATGTTGGCGGCTGAGACGATTTATGAGGCGCTCTGCGCCGGAGACACTTCGGCGAGAACTCTGGCGGCGTATCAGAAACGGATCGATCAGAGCTGGCTGAAAAAAGAGCTGTGGGCCGTGCGCAATTTTCACCAGGGATTTCATGGCGGATTGTGGAAGGGATTGTTTCACGCGGGCGTGCAGTTCGTCACCGGCGGGCGCGGCTTGGTGGATCCGATGCGAACCGGCGCGGGATATAAAGATTATAAGCAGCTTGGCCACGATCGCACGCTTGTGGATCAATCCACGCGATTCAAGGGCGACGGCCAGCTTACTTTCGACCGGCTGACGGACGTCTATCACTCAGGAACACGTCACGAGGAAAACCAGCCGTGCCATTTGCACGTGCTCGAGCCGAACATTTGCGGCGACCGTTGCGTGCGCGAGTACGGGAATCCCTGCCAGTATTTCTGCCCGGCAGCGGTTTATGAAATGGCGATGGAGAACGGCGCGCCGAAGCTGAAGATCAACGCCGCGAATTGCGTTCATTGCAAGACCTGCGACATCGCCGATCCCTACCAGATCATTCAGTGGGTTCCACCGGAAGGCGGAGGCGGTCCGAACTACGAAGGAATGTGACCTTTAGTTGACACTCGCGTCGAATACGCCGGTCTCCACGATCCCTTTGCGCTTCACCTGCACGAAAATGCGGTAGAGTCCCGGCTTGGGGAATCCGTAGGGGAAGGATACTTCGGCGGGCAAAGGCTTTGAGTCGGCTGCAGACATGTTCGTCATTCCGGGCATCGACATTCCCGCCATACTCATTCCCGCCATCCCTTGCATTCCTGACGTTGATCCAGAGCTCGCAGAGGCCAGATCGAGTGCAGCCATTGAAACCGAGCCGTCCGGATGGACGTGCGCGAACACGCTGAAATCCGAGGCGATGAATTCGGCGTGCGCGGCCATTCCCATGTAGGGCTCGAGATCGGTGACGGGTTTTCCGGCCGCATCGTCCACCCGAAATTGAAACCAGACGAGTTGATTCGAAGTGATCTGGCCGGGAGTGCGCACCCAAACCATGTGCGAGCCGTCCGGCAGCGGGGAGACGAGATTTCCTGCGCCCTGCTGCGCGAGGGGTGCGGCGGCCGCTTGCGAGTCATCACCCGTGAAATTATTTGTGCCCGCTTGCGCGATGTTCACGTCCGCGACCATCGTGTCAGGGAAGCCGGAGGCGCGCACGATGTCCGCAAATATTTTGTATTGGCCCGGCGCGACCGGCGGAAGATCCTCGACGAAGACCGAGGGATCGTTCTGGTCCTGGCGCGGATGCAGGTGGTACATGCGATCCATCTGCGGGCTGACGAGGAAGAGATGCATGAGATGACCGTGATCGGGAATGATCTCGGTCATTACCGTGTCCGGACGGCGCGTATGCCACGGCGAATCGGCGATGCGCAGAGTCATCGCGCTGCCGTCGATCGATACTCCCAGATTGGGCGGCTGATAAATTTTGCGGCTTGTGTTGTCCGCGGCGACGGTGTCCCACCACCAATTGCCGCCGATGAGAGCGGCGATCGTCAGGGCCAGACCCACGGTCATCACTCGGCGCGCACCGCGCTTTTGCGAAGTGCCTGGCTGCTCCCCGGGACGTAAGCCGCCCTCACGGCGCGCCGCCCCAAAAATGGAAACCAGTGCCGCAACCAGCAGCAACGTGAGGCTGAGCAGCAAAATCGCGAGGCCCTTTTGCATGGGAAGCGTGCTTCTGGCGAACGCGGCGACCGGCACGGCGAGAGTTCCCGGTCCAAGGCTTCCGTCGGCTTGAAGCCGAACCTGCCACGAGCCTGCGTCCATCAGCCAGAGTTTTCCAGTAAATGTTTGCGCGTCGCCTTGGACTGGTTGAAGCGCGTCCGGCGCGGGAGGATATTTCGAACCTGAGCCAACGATATAAAGCGGCGTGGCTTCGATCTTGCTGACGCCGGGCGTGTCACTTCGTATTTGAATTTCGGCCACGCCGGGAATCATTTGCGGCGTGCGAATCATCACGATGAAGTGATAGGGCCCCGCATTGCCCTGGAAATATACGTCCGGGCTGCCGACGTGCGCGAAGCAGCACGCCGGAGCGAGCAGAAGAATCAGGAACGCGAATTGGCGGCAAATTTTCACGATGCGAACTCGATACCAACGGTGTTCTTTAACGCTGCAGGCGCTTCATCGCGTCGCCCAGTGCGATTCCGATGCGCGACGAGAGGATGGCGGAAATCCACGCGATACCCATCCCGGCGATAAATGCGGCGCGGGTGGCATCCGCGTTCTGAAACTCGTAGAAAAAGTGGTAGAGAGACGGCGCCACGAAATACGGAATGTTATCCATCCCGAAGATCCAGTTCCGCGCGGGCGCGGAGATCATGAATTCCGAGAACGGCCAACAGGCTGCAACCAGCGCCGCGAGATAGACCGTTCCAGCAATCGCAGCTTGCGCCCAGCGGTTGAGGCCGCTCGTTTTTTGAAAGGCCAGATCAAGCAAAATGGCCGGCGCGATCAGCAGCACGGGGAAGCCGAGCGGGAGCATGTGCGTCACATTGGTGAAGACCGGGCCGAGTTTGGGCGACGCAGCGAACAGCGGGAACGTCCAGGTGGTGATCAGCATGAAGGCCGTGTAGATCGCGGCCACGATGGTTGCGCCCCACTTGTGTCCGGCGGCGCGCGCGAAAGCGATCAGGATGAGCGGCACGCCGATTGTCATCGCGCGATAAAACCTGGCGCTGTGCATTAACGAAGCGTCCGAGTACTCGTAGACCAGCATCATGTGCAGCACCAGCTGCAGCCCTGCAAAATACAGCAAGATGCGCACCAGTTTTTCTCTCAACGCTCCCGTGGCGTGATTCATGCGGGAAATTACCAGCAGCGTCGATCCGATCACAACTGCATTAATGCCCAGCCCGAGCACGAAATGCGGCGGGCTAAGAATCTGCACATCCAGGCCGAAGGCCGAGTGCCACCAATTGTCGAACGGCGCCGACGTGACCATCATTACGCCGCCCCACGCCGTGAAGAACGCGCCGAGCGGTCCTCGAAATCCCCACACTTGAACCGACGCCTCTCTGGCGGCACGGTTCGCTCCAAAGGTTGTGGAGAAAATCAGATAGGTGCAGGTGATCGCCGCGAGGATGCCTCCGAATTGGACAAGCAGATGCGCGGGAGTCCAAAACGTGTCGCGGCCGATCGTCATGTGCCAGGAAATGTCCCAATAGAGGCCGAACGTGATCGTGCTGATAGAAGTTGCGCCAGACCACACGTACCAGGGGACGGACGAGGCCCTCGCAGCCGATTCCGCGTCCTCGAGAGACGGCGATGACAAATCGAGCGGGAGTGTTTGAGCCATAGGAATCTCTGGTTAAACAAAAGCATAGCAGAAAGCGCGCGGGTTTCGGTTAGTTCGCGTCGCGTGTGAAGATATGTTTCACTGAGCCCCAAAAACTGCGGGGCTTCTTTCCGCTCGTGCCATTGCCTGCGGGTAGCGACTGGCCGTCGGCGCCACTTACTCCCAGGGCTTGGCTCATGGCACCGGCGAAACTGGGCGCCCCGACGTGGCCCGTAAATTCCCAGTCCGGATCGGCATGCACTTCGCGGACGAGAAGCGCCGTCTCGGCAGTGGGAACGTCAGGCGGCGATGGCGACGCCGAGGAAAAAACCACCGGCGGCAGAATAATTTTGTAGTCGGGTGCATCTTCCGGAGGCGCTACAGCGGGCGACTCGTTTTCGGGTGGCTGCTTGTCAGACGCGACAGGATGCGTTTCGTTCGCATGCGCCAAGAGACCGACTGCCACCGAAGGCATCTCGGTTGACGATTGCGGCTGCGGCGGATTTTCCGGCACGGTCGGCTCCGCAATGCCCACAGGCGGTATCACGGTCGCGGTTTCCGGCTCCGGTCCAACCGGTATGCCCGGCGACGTCTGCGGAAGCGATACGCACTTGCAACTCTGGCCTGTGTCCGCGATGGGTGTGAGTTGGCCTCCCCGCAGCGAAAAGTCGCCCGATTCGGGCACGATCAATCGTTCGCCGGAAAGCTGCTGCTCCAGTTGGACGGCGCCACTCACCGCAACCACGCAGAGCGAATCGTCCTGATCGAGGCCGACAATCAGGTCGCGCTTGCCTCCCGAAATTTCGATGGGCGTGGCTACGATCGATGGCGTGAGCACACGCAGTTCGACCGTCGCGGGCAGCTCAAAATGCATGCGGCCAAAGTCGAGCGCCAGCGTGAGCGTGCCGCTCGACTCCAGCACCGTTAGTCGTGCAGGGCCGCAAATGGATATCTCTCCTCCGTCGACTAACCGCAGAACGGCCTGCCCCGAATGTACGGTGACGACGTCGCCGTTTGCGACGGATGCGAGCGTGGACGCCTTGGCGAGCATTTGATCGTCGATCGATACGTCCGCGCCCTGAATGTGGGCGACTACGTCTGTGGAGGTATCTTCGGCAGCTCGCAGCGCGGGGGAAGCGGCCGGCACGCCGAGCAGAAGGCTCGCGCAGAGGCCTGCCCGCAGAAAGCGCTTAAAGAAAACACCGCGGACGAATTGAAAATGGGAGCGCACCGGACCTTCCTATAATATACAGCAGTGAATTCGTCCTCCACACCCGGCGAAGGGCCATCCGGAGCCGGTTCCAAGTCGCCATTTGAAGCCCGGATGCCGCAGCTCTCGCGCTGGCGGCGCATGCAGATTCCGGTGATTGCCGCTGCGGCCTACGCCGCGGTGCGCCTGATTGGCCCCACGTTGCGGACGGAATTCGTGGGAGTCCACAACGCGGTGCAGATTCGCAATCAGGGTGAGCCTGCCATCGGCGCCTTCTGGCATCGATGCATCTTCGCGGCCATCTGGATCTGGAGGAACCGCGGCATCGTGGTGCTCAACACGGTGAACTTCGACGGCCAATGGACGCGTCGCGCGATCGAGCGTCTGGGGTTCGGAACCGTGCAGGGCAGTTCATCGCGCGGTGCGATTGAAGGCCTCACCTCGATGGCGAAATGCCTGGAAGGAGGACACCACGTAGCACTGACGATTGACGGACCGCGCGGGCCGCGCTACGTGGCGAAGCCCGGCGCGGTAATTCTGGCGCGCCGCACGGGTAAGCCGATCTCCGTGTTCCACATCACAGCGAAACGCGGGCACACGTTTCGCAAATCGTGGGACCTGTTTCAAGTGCCATATCCCTTTTCGCGCACGGTGATGGTGGTAGCGCCGCCGATTCGCGTTCCCATGGATGCCGATAGCGAAGCGATCAAGGCGAAACAAGCCGAGGTGCAAACCGCGCTGGAGAGAGTTCGCGACGTGGCCGAGTCGTGGTTTGGATTGAGCGAAGACGAACGCGATAGGGTGCGTGCGGAGTGGAGCGAATCGGTGAGCTTGAACGCACAGAAGCTAAACACGGATAACCCAGGCGCGGGGGCAGTCTAGCCGCTGCCCAATTTCACTTTTACGTCCATCTTCTTGCCGTCGCGCAGGATCGTTGCGGTGACGGTGTCGCCCGGGCCATGGCGATTGAGCAGGAGCGTGAGATCGGACGTGTTCGTGATCTCCGTGCCGTCGATCGCGATCAGTACGTCTCCGCCGATGCGAAGCTCCTGCAAACCGGCCATTACGGTGCGATTGCCGCCGCGAATGCCGGCTTGCGCCGCCGGACCGTTGGGCGTGACTTCTTCGATTAAAATCCCCTGATCGGCGGAAAGACTCAGCGCGTTTGCCAACTCGGGCCAGAGGGCGCGCCCATCGGCACCGAATGTCGCGCGGCGAACGCGGCCGTTCGTAATCAAGTCCTGGGCGGCGCGGCGCGCGGTGTTAATCGGAATCGCAAAGCCGATTCCAGCGGAGGATTCCGTAGGCGAAGAGATCGCACTATCGATTCCGATCACTTCGCCATGCGAGTTCAGAAGCGGACCGCCGGAATTTCCGGGATTGATCGCCGCGTCAGTCTGAATCGCTTGGTCGATGAAGGTCGTGTCGCCCGTTTGCACGGTGCGGCCCAACGCGCTTACCACGCCGGTCGTAAGCGTGCTTTGAAAGCCGAAGGGATTCCCGATGGCGAGCACTCGCTGGCCCACTTCCAGGCCGGTCGAATCACCCAGCGCCAACGGCGTCAATTTGTGCGTGCCCGGATCGATTTTCAGCAGGGCGATATCGTTGCGCGTATCGGCGCCGATGAATTTCGCTTTGTAGCGCGTGGTATCGGCGCCGCCGAAGGTCACTTCAATGGTTTGCGCTCCGTCCACCACGTGATTGTTAGTGAGGATGTGTCCGTCGGAATCAATCAGGAATCCCGAGCCTGCGCCCTGCGTCGGCACGGCGCCGTAAAAAAAGTCGTATTGCACGGCGCGCGTCACAATATTCGCCACGGCTGGCGCGGATTGCCGATAGATGCGGACGTTTTCCGCCTCGGTGGCGTCCAGCGAAGGCGCAACAGAATCGGCCGGCGCGGGCAAAGCCTCCACCGTCGCGGGACGCCGCTCGCCATAGCGCGAGCCGATCCAGTAGGAGCCAAGGCCGATGATCAGTCCGATCACCACCAGGCGCAGCGCACTTCGCCCGTTATAGGGCTGGAGCATGAGAGCGGCCTACTTTCTGAGTGAATCGCCGGTAGCTCAAAGGCTCGAGCGATCCATACCTATAATTATGGTACGCATCCGCTTCAGGAAATGTTGCGGCTGGAGTCTGCCGCGCGCTTGAGCGTTTCGAGGAGCTTCTCCACCTGGCGTTCAGTTTCATCCAAGGAACCTGAACAGTCAATCACGTCGTCCGCGGCGCGGCGCTTTTCCTCCGCAGGCATCTGTGCGGCCAGGCGCTGGCGGGCCTGCTCCACGGAAAGACCGCGCCCCACAAGGCGTTCAACCTGCTGCTCGGGCCAGGACCAGCAGACAACCAGGCGGTCGAGCTCACCGCGATAGTTCGCTTCCACAAGCAGCGCCGCTTCCACGAAAGCAAATGCGGGACCGCTGGCGCGGTCAAGCGATGCGAACCACACGCGCACAGCTTCAAGGATTCGCGGATGCAGGATGCGATTCAGCGCCGCGCGCTTCGATTCGTCCGCAAAAACAATCGAGCCGAGTTTTGAACGGTCGAGCGTAGCGTCCGGAGCGAGCATGTCGCTACCAAATTCCCGGACGATTTCGTCGTAGGCCGGGAAGCCCGGGCGCATCAGGTCATGGCCGAGGGAGTCCGCGTCGAGCACTGCACAGCCGCGCTTTTTCAGGAGCGACGCCACGGTTGTCTTTCCCGAAGCGATTCCGCCGGTCAGGCCGACGCGCAGCATCAGGCGTTTCCAGCGGCCCCGGCCAGGCGAATTCCGCGTCTCATTCGCGCCGCCCGCACGGTGTTGCTCATCAACATCGCGATCGTGAGCGGTCCTACGCCACCGGGCACGGGCGTAATCGCTCCAGCGACTTCCGCCACTTCCGGATGAACGTCGCCAACCAGCACGGAACCCTTTGTGCGGAACGATTCGAGCTTGGCGGGAAACTTCGCGAAGATTTTCTCGGCCTCTGCTGGATCTTTCACCACGATTTGGCCCACGTCAATCACCGTCGCGCCCGGACGCACGTAGTCGGGCGTGACCATCGCGGCGCGACCGATTGCAGCCACAAGAATGTCCGCGCGGCGAGCGATTCCCGGCAGGTCGCGGCTTTTGGAGTGGCATACAGTAACCGTCGCGTTCGCATGGAGCAGGAGCAGCGCCATCGGCTTGCCCACAATGTCGCTGCGGCCGATCACGACTGCGTTCGCGCCCTCGATCGGGATTCCGCTGCGGCGTAAAATTTCCATTACGCCTGCTGGAGTACACGCGACCAATCCAGGGCGACCCGCAACCAGATGGCCCACGTTGACGGGGTGAAAGCCGTCCACGTCTTTTGCGGGTGAGATGGCTTCGAGGATTCGCTTCGAGTCGATGCCGCGCGGCAGGGGCATCTGCACCAGGATGCCGTCCACGTCTTCGCGCGCGTTCAGTTCGTCGATCAGTGCGAGCAATTCCCCGGTGGAAATCGTAGCGGGCGGAGTGATGTGAAAACTGCCGAGGCAAAGCTTTTCGCAGGCGGCAATCTTGCTCGTCACGTAAAGCTTCGAGGCCGGATCGTCTCCCACACGGACCGCTGCCAGGCCGGGACGCACACCGGCAGCCGCGAGCGCCGCAATTTCGCCCGTCAACTCGCCGTAAATCTGATCGCGGATCGCGTTGCCGTTGAGAATACGAGCCGACAATATCGCCTCCCGTTCGCGCAGGAGATGCGCGAAACCGAAATCATAGCATGCTGATCGCAGCTGCCCTTAAGCAGCGTGTCTTGGGGCAGTGTCCCAATTTGGAACCGCCGCAATATTGACCCATTTTACGAACGAACTGCAGGTGTTTGTTAACCTTGGTTACCGCGCCTGCCTAGCCTCTCGAAAAATCGCCTTCGATGTTCGCGGATGTTTTTGGCGGATGGGGCTGGTCCTCCGACGGGGCGGGTCACTGTCGCTGTCTTCAGAGCTGCGTATCCGGGGTCGGTTAATTCCGGGCTGGTCTCTATCTTGGTACCATCTTCACTGAGCGTGATAAGGAACCGATCGAAGAGCCCGTGGATGTCCGAGCGAAGCAGAATCCCATTGGCAAGGCTGTTGTCGTCCTCGCCTTTGTGGGTATTGATATGAGCGGCTTCTAAAGCAGCGGGAGTAAGACATCCGGTAACCGCACATTTGTTTCGATACTTTTCTCTGACCCCTTCGCTGAATAGTCGCTGATGAGGCCGCATAGCAAGCAGCCTTTTCAGACGGGCGGCGACCTCCTGCGCTGTGTCATCTATCGGAACGGCTTGACTGCGACCGATCAAAACGGCGTCCAAAATTAGACGGTCGATCGCGCGGGCCGCATTGTTGTTTAGTGTGATTCCAGCCGATTGATTTTGCCACTGCTTTTTGGGAACGGGCAGAGCTAACAAAGTGCTTTCATCAACCAGAAATTCCTCTGTCGGATCCCACAACACGCCACCGTTCGTGACGTCGAAGCGAAGCAACGCGTGCCGAGGGCTTGCGCCCCCGGGCTTACGAATAACGGTTCCTCTGCCAAAGAGGCCTATCGGCTTACCCTGCTTAAGCAGATAGGCTCGGTCACCAGGCTTAATTTTCCGGGTCGCACTACAAGTCCACGGCTCTTCGGCGGCGCCCCT
>Ga0210385_10001363_pt1 | contig 15211 bp, 13 predicted proteins | sample IncBWH26OmetaG_FD_160107 | JGI IMG/M metagenome (GOLD analysis project Ga0210385, IMG submission 160107) | Forest soil microbial communities from Barre Woods Harvard Forest LTER site, Petersham, Massachusetts, United States - Inc-BW-H-26-O ...
GGCACCAAGGCGTACTGCGCGTTTGATGACGGTGTGGTCCGCACGCAGCCCGCGGGCACCATCACGGCAGTCCCTAGCTACGGCGCTTGCCAGGCCCTGTTGCCGATGGCGAACTAGTAGCAGTCTGGCGAGTACCTGGGGAGAGTACAGGCCGGGAGGCAGCGAAGGCAACTCCGCTGCCTCCCTTTAATTTTTTGCTCCTTGAAGTTGAGCTCCCAATGGCCTATGGCTCAAAAAACGCGAGCCCGGTTCCAGCCCAATTGGACGTCTCAGCGGTTAGGGCTCCAAGGGTAGAAGGAAGCGCTCCGCCTGACGCAGCATTCGCGGCGACCGCAAATCGCGACGTAGTAGCGTTGGCGATCGCGTCGATCACCGAGATGGAGCTGTTGCCGACGAGTCCCGTCGGCTGGATGCCAGATTCACTCGCAGTCTGGGCATAGTAATATGTGCCGGGACTAAGGGTGACGGACGTTATCGAAAGGGTCTGGACGAGGCCATCCTCGGTGTAGTCCCCGTTGAACGGGCCGGAATCCAGCAGCAGATTGCCCGAAGCGCTGTAAATACCGAAGTTGAATGTGGTACCGGAGAAGGACCCGTTGCTAAGTATGGTCGTGATATGACCAATAGTGAATGAGCTTTGGAGTATGAACTGCCGCACCCGAACCTCGTTGCTATTCGCCGAAATGGTCGCGGCTGTTACCTCGCCCATCCATTCGTGCGCGTTTTCGCAAAGTCCTGGCCCCCAAAATCCACCGCCTCCCACAGTGGAAAAACTCGCCTGGGCCGAACCGCTCAGACTGGTTACGACCGCGAGGAACAGCACGGCCGCGAAAAAGCGGATTGAACTCTTCATAGTGATTCTCCTTCGACAGATTAGCCAAGCGGGGTCGGGGGCCGGGGGAACAGCGGCAGGCCAAGCCTGACAGCTACGGATTACCACGGGACGGCTGTGCAAAATGCCGAGGGCTCCGTTTTATTACGAAAGCCGAACGCGACCGACCCCAAGGGGCGACTTGCCAACTTTTGTCACCCAAGCGGACCCTTTGTGGCTGCGGAGCGGCCAAAGCGTCACCGTAACCTAGCCCTTCCAATAGCAACGCATGAAAACAAAGGATCTTCGGGGGACGGCACCGTGGCCCTCGGAATGCATCAGTAATTGCATCTTATGTCTCAACCTGGTAAGTAACAGGAACAAATTTCTTGGGGATAATAAACATGCGAACAAATAGGCCCAATAGGAACGTCAAGGGTTTCTCGCTGATTGAGCTGCTCATCGTAGTGGCCATCATCCTGATCATTGCAGCGATCGCGATTCCTAACTTGATGCGCGCTCGTATGGCTGCCAACGATTCGTCCGCGGCCGCTTCCGAGCGTACCACTGTCACCGGCGAAATCGGCTACTTTGCCGCTTATCCGACCGTTGGCTACACCAGCTTGCAGGGTCTGGGTGGAGCGTCGCCTTGCACTCCGGCGCCTGCTACCGGCTGCCTGATCGATAACAACCTGGCCAGCGACGGCGCAGGCGGCGGCAAGAGCGGTTATAAGTTCGCCGCTACTCCGAGCACCGGCGCGGGCAGTCCGATTCCGAACCAGTTCTATACGACTGGCGCTCCAATCAGCGCGCAGACCGGCACGAAGTCGTATTGCGCGTTTGATGACGGGGTGGTTCGCACCGCAGCGGCTGGCACGATCGCGACGGTCGCTAGCTACAACGCTTGCCAGGCCCTGTTGCCGATGGCGAACTAACAGTTAAGTCTGGCGAAGTACCTGGGGGAGGGTACAAGCCGGGAGGCAGCGAAGGCAACTTCGCTGCCTCTCTTTTTTTGCGCCCCACTTCGATGGCGTCATCCCGAAGCCCCGCGCCTTCTCCAGCACCCCCGCGGCGTCATCCCGAAGCCCCGCGTTTTCTCCGGCGGGGCGAGAGCCTGCCCTGAGCGAAGCCGAAGGGGATCTCCCGCAGCACACTGCCGGGAGTCAAACGGCACCACTGACTGCCTCGCGTGAGCGACGTCTAAGCCTACGAAGCCCCAGCCGCCGCAGCCAAAGGCCGCGCAGGCAACTCCTCTGGCCGAGCTCGCAACAAGCGACGCCAAAGAAAAACCGATGATGACACCGTGGCGACGATCATCGCCCACGGTATGAGCGGGGAGATCCAGAACAGCCGGGTCGCATAGCTAAGCAACGCCAGCCATATCAGCGTGACAAAGGTGCCGAACAGAAAAGCCGTCCGCCGTTCGCCGCCGCGGAATGGCAACGAGTACGTACACAGAGCCTGCACCATCAGAGAGAACGGGAACGCGACTACGAGATCCACAAGATAGTGTTCCCCTGTCCCCAGCGTGGCCAGCACCGTAAACCAGACGAATGCAAGCGCGATGGCCCGCACCCAGCGCGGCAGGCCTCGTGAGTTCCACCAGACGAGCAGCACCCACGTCATATGCAGTGATGGGATGGCATTGCGCGCGCCCTTCAACAGGATTGGCACGACCCTGAGCCGCCTCGCGTCCGCCGCGACCAGCGGATGCCAGGGAAAAGCTCCGCCAAAAAGGTGAATCGGGCCGCATGCCGGCAGCATGTTGTAGAACATCACTCCCAACGGCCCGGTCACGAGAAAAGCAATCATGACCGCCAGGGCATTGCGCCTTGTGTGCCGGAGATGAGCCGCGTAAACCAGCGCCAGCGGCAGCGGCAGGGCCGTGTAGAACATGAAGCACACCCACCACAACGATGGCCACCTCCAGAAGGCTTGGCCTACCAGGAAGCTGATCGGCACCCGCAGGCTGCTGTCAAAGGAATACAAGTACAGATCAAATGTCTTGGGATGCAGGCGCTCGGTGACATCGAGCAGGGTGCTCGCCATCCATTCACTTCCCACGAATAGAACAATCGGAACGAATCCGTAAAGCAGGAGCTTGCGCTCTTCTCCCTCGGCCCAGATGGCGTGCGTGCCCAGGGCGGCGAAGGCGGCGAGGCCAGCGAACGAGAAGCCCGCCATCCACATAGGGCGGAAGCCCATAACGCGGTAGTCGAGGACAGCCAGCAGAAAGCCGCCCGCCACGACCCACAACAGATCGAGCCAGGAACGCCGGATCATTCCAAGAACAATCAGCGCGCTGAACAGCGCCAGGGAAAGATAGGCGTTAGTCATCGACGAGTCGTAAAAATCCCTGCTCACCGAAAGCGAAAGGACCGCCGCGAAGAGAGCCGCGGTCAAACCGAATGCGAGACTACGCTTGCCGTTGAAATTCATGATCAGGCGCGAGTGCGGGGTTGACCGCTTTGCGTGGCCAAGAAATCGCCGCTCTCCGAAAGTCTAGGTGAAACTGGAGAGCAAGAGAACGCCAAGTAACGCGGAGGAGTTACCAGCGTAATTCGCTGCCATCGCCTGCTCCGGCCATTCTCCGTTGCGCCGCTGTCCCGGCGGCCCTTCGTCGGCAACATGCCTCCACTGGCTCCTCCCAGTCTGAACCCGACGAGACTCAGGCCACGAGCCGAGTCTGTCGCAAAATGACACAATTTGTCAGGAGCATGGAGGTTTACGTCCTCCATCGAGCCTTTCCCATAAAGGGGGATCAAGGCCTCTACCTGTATCAGTCTGAAAGCAAGGTAGTTCTTCCGTTTGTGACCGAAGTCTGAAACCCTATCGGTTTGGTCCTCCGCATGCGACCAATCCTGTGTCCTCGGGGATTCCGTGCCCCCGAGGTTGGCCCCGGCAAAGTCCCGGGAGATGAAGAGCACTCAATGCGGAAACAAAAGGGTTTCTCATTAATCGAATTGTTGATTGTGGTCGCCATCATTCTGATCATTGCGGCGATCGCAATTCCCAACCTGCTGCGCGCTCGCATGGCGGCCAATGATTCCGCTGCGGCCGCGTCGACTCGCACCATCAACACGGCAGAAGTCGCTTATTTCGACGCTTACCCAGGCATCGGGTTCCCGGTAGCCCTTGCCACTTTGGGCGGCGTGTCCCCTTGCACCGCAGGTCCTGCGACCGGGTGTCTCATTGACAATTATCTGGCCACCAACGGCGGCGGAGCCGGCAAGAGCGGTTACAACTTTAATGCCACCGGATCGATCGGCGCCGGTAGCCTGATCAACAATCAGTACTACGCCACGGCCGCGCCCGTCAGTTCGCAGTTCGGAACACGCTCTTACTGCTCGGTCGAGGACGCGGTATTGCGCCTCCAGCCGGCGGGCACACTCACCCTGGTCCCCAGCTACGGAGCCTGCCAAGCTCTCTTGCCCATGCAATAACCCCTTAAGTTTGTCATCCTGAGCGAGACGACTTTTGTCTCGCGAAGGACCCGGGCGAGCCGCGCGAATCCACGGAGCCCGCCCTGAGAGAGCGACAGCGACTGAAGGGCGCGTTTGGCTCGCTTCCTTATTCGCATGACCGACGTAACCTCGCACCCAATCCAAAAAACGAACGCATTGCTTATAATCTGTCTCGAAGGCTGCCTGCAGCTTTCTCTTGGTTGGAGTGGTCATGCCGGCAATAGAAATTCTTGGACTGGAAAAAACCTACATGGTGGGGTTCTGGCGCAAACGGCCCAAGTGCGCCCTCAGCCCCTTGCATCTGACGGTGGAAGATGGTGAGATTTTCGGCTTCCTCGGCCCCAACGGCGCCGGGAAAACCACGACTCTGAAGTTGCTCATGGGATTGGTGTTCCCGACCTCCGGAACGGCGCGCATCCTGGGCCACGAATGGACCGATCCCTCAGTCAAGGCGCAGATCGGTTTCCTTCCCGAGCAGCCATATTTTTACGACTATCTTACGGCTCACGAACTGCTCGAATATTACGGACAGCTTTCCGGCGTCCCCGCCAAACAGCGCAAGCAGCGCGTGGAGCAGGTGCTGCAGCAAGTCGGATTGCGCGACGTGAAGGGCGTGCAGTTGCGTAAGTTTTCCAAAGGCATGCTGCAGCGCGTGGGCATCGGCCAGGCCATCCTGCACAATCCCAAGCTGGTGTTCTTTGACGAACCCATGTCCGGCCTCGATCCCATGGGCCGCCGCGAAGTCCGCGACCTGATGGAGCAGCTCAAGCACGAAGGCAAAACCGTGTTTTTCTCCACCCACATTCTGTCCGATGCTGAGGCGCTCTGCGACCGCGTTGCCATTATTCATCGCGGAGAACTGCGCGGCGTCGGCGCAATCGAAGATCTGACCTCGAGCGTTCAGGGCAAGGTGGAAGTGATCTGGCAAGGTTCGCAAGTGCCAGCCTCGATCAAGGCTCTGGGCGCGGAAATCCGCGTAACCCCAGACCGGGTCCGCGCCATCATTGATGAAAGCCAGCAGGACGCGGTGATCGACGCACTGCGCCGTGAACGCCAGCGTCTGGTTGCCATCACTCCGGTGCGCACTTCGCTCGAAGCTTACTTCGTCGAGAAGCTGCGGCATGCCGAGACCAGCGTCGGGAGTAAAGCATGAATACCCGCGTCGCCTACATCGCCTCCAACACCTTCCGCGAAGCCGTGCGCGATCGCGTGCTCTACAACCTGATCGCCTTCGCTTTGCTGCTCTCGGGAGCGGCCATCCTCGTGGGCCAGATCTCGATTGAGATTGAGAAACTGGTCGTCATCAATCTCGGGCTCACCGCGGTTTCTCTGTTCGGAGTAGTCATCGCAATTTTCATCGGCATCGGCCTGGTCTCGAAAGAAATAGAAAAACGAACTCTTTACACCGTGCTTTCCCGTCCCGTCCGCCGCTGGGAATTCATTGTCGGCAAGTTCTTCGGGCTGGCCGGAACGCTCGTGGTCAATGCTTTCTTCATGGCCATCGGAGTGTTCGCCGCGTTGTTCTACGTTTCGCACAAATTCGTGCGGGCCGACGCACTGATTCTGGTCGCGCTGTACTTCATCATTCTCGAATTCGTGATCATCTGCTCCCTGGCGTTGTTGTTCTCGTCGTTTTCTTCGCCGCTGCTTTCGGCGGTGTTCGCCTTTTCGCTGTTCGTAATCGGAAGCTTCGCCGAAGACCTGCGCAATTTCGCGGGCATGGCTCACGGATTCACGCGCTGGCTGGCTACGGGCGCGGCTTACCTGGTGCCCAACTTTTCGGCGTTCAACGTGATCACATCCGTAGCCCATGAACAGCCGGTCGCCGGACAACTCATTCTGAACAACACGCTCTACGCGGTGTTCTACGCCATCATGGCGCTGAGCGGAGCCGTGCTGATTTTCGAGAATCGTGATCTGAAGTAACAATGAACCAGCGCCAGAAAAGTTCGACGATCGCGGCCGCCTGTCTGGTACTGTCGTTGGCCGCCAGTTCGTTTGTGCTTCATCACGTCGACCAGCTCCGCCCCCAAGCTACGCTCGACGAAGTCCTCTTCCTGAGTTCGCCGAAAGTGATCAAGCGCGCCAGCCTCGGTTATGACGGCTTGATGGCTTGCATTTACTGGACTCGCGCCGTCCAGTACTTCGGCAACCGGCATCATTACTACGCCGCGAGTTACAACCTGCTGGCCCCGCTGCTTGAAATCACAGCTCACCTCGACCCGCACCTCGTGGTTGCTTACGAGTTTGGAAGCAGCTTTCTCGCGCCCCAACCGCCCTTCGGCGCGGGCCAGCCCAAGAGCGCGATCGATTTGATGAATTACGGCATCGAGAACAATCCCGATAACTGGAGGCTCTACTACGATCTGGGCTTCGTCTATTTCACGGAACTGAAGGATTACAAGAACGCTGCCGAGGCCTTCGCGCGAGGATCGCGGGTTCCGAACGCTCATCCCTTCCTGAAGGTTCTTGCGGCGCAGATGGCGTCGCATGCCGGCGACTATGAAACGGCACGGAGCCTGTGGATGGCTAGCTACCAGAACACCCAGGACAAATTGATCAGGCAAAATGCAGTGGACCATCTGCGTGCGCTGCGTGTGGACGAAGATGTCGAGCATCTGCAAGCGGCGGTAACCCGTTTCGGGGAGCGCACGGGACATCTGCCTGCCAGTATGGAAGAGCTGGCAACGGCAGAGCGTTGGGCCCGAATCCCCGTCGATCCCGACGGTCATCCCTACAAGTTGACGCCCGAAGGCCGCATCGAAATTCGCGAGCCGCATGATTTTCAATTTGCCACCAAAGGCCTGCCTCCGGGATTCAAGGCGTGGCCGACGTTCGACGCTCCGCAGCCGTAGTCTCATCATCATCATTGCCGTTTTACCATCGCTTATGATGGCGGAGCATGCAGAGCATCGATTCCTCCGCTTCATCGCGGACCAGCCTGCCGCGCTCGGCTTGGCAATGGTGGAATGATGCCGCCATGCGCGAAGGCCGCCTCGCGGCTACGCGGCTATTCGTGACTGCGATCTGGGAGTTTGTTCGCGACTCCACTCCTGAACGCCGTCGCCAACGTTACGGTGACGCTGAATACGATTGGGATCATCACGTCAACACCACCAGCGCGGCCGTCGGTTGGCGCAACCGCCTGCTCGGAGTCTTCCACTCGCCGTATCAGCCGACAGAGCCGGATCTATTTCGAGAAATGCTTTCGGCGTTAAGGCAACAAAGTCATTTTGACTTTCACGACTTTGTCTTCGTCGATCTCGGATCGGGCAAGGGACGCACTCTGTTGATGGCTTCGGACTATCCTTTTCGGCGCATTGTGGGCGTGGAGCTTCTGCCTGCGTTGCATCAGGCTGCTCAGGAGAACCTAAGCAAGTACAGAAGCGAATCGCAGAAGTGTTTCGCGCTGGAATCGATTTGCGCGGATGCGACTGAGTTCGTTTTCCCTGTTGAGCCGATCGTGCTTTATCTTTTCAATCCGCTTCCGGAGCCGGGTCTGCGGCGGATGATGGGGAATCTGGAGCAAAGTTTGCGGGAGCATCCGCGGGCGGTGTATGTGCTTTACCACAATCCGCTGCTGGAGCATGTTCTGAGTGGGAGTCCAGGGCTGAGGAAACTGCACGCGACCCATCAGTATGCTGTGTACGGAGCGACACTTGATCCAGATCAAAAAAATCACGGATCGAATCTTCTAAATTATTGACTCGCAATGGCTTAGGTCGGTCGTGTCCCGCTCGAATCTTTCTAAAATATTGCCCCTAAGGGACTTAGCCGCAAAATATTCAAACCGAAGTACTTAGCGCTCACATGGTGCGATCTGCATTTGAATTTCAAAGAACTCGTGATCGGCAGCGGAAGCTGCACTCGACGATCGTAGCTGAAAATTGACCGGAGCGATGTGACGGACTACCGGGGATCGGCTGTGGAAATCATCAAGGCCCAACGCTGGGGGCGGACGAGATCTCGAGGAGGCAGACCTGCAGTTTTCCCAAAATCGCTGACTTTTGCGCAGTTCTAATATACCGAGAACATAATGCGTCGGGGAGGCTAACTGCTGAACAGCAACGCCGTAACGTTTACGACAGCTTCTGGTTTCCGGGTTCTTCTCTGGTACGAGATGAGCAGCAATGGCTTGTGGGTAAAGGATATTGCGGCAGACGAGTGGTACTTCAACGCAAGCGACGACCACTGGAATTTCAAGCGGCTTATCGATGGGGAGGCGTGCCGTCAGTGGCGAAGGAGCGAGGACATTGGAGACAAGAATCTCCTGAGGAACCTACGCGAAGCGAAGGGCCAGTATTTCGAAACCCAAATTGGCTCGTAACCAGTTGGACGATTTCGCGGACCTAGAAGTCTTATCGGCCCGTACTCGATTCCGGCAACAGAAGGTTCCTCGCCGGGCTTGACGCCCGGTTCGGAATGACAAGCCTTCACGAGGGCTCGTCGGCTGGCTGGAGCAACACCCAGGGCCCCCCATGAGAACTCCTGTTGGAGCTTGGGGTAGTCACGGCGGGTATGGGGTGCTTCGACTGCGTGGGATCGTCTTTTGGACGATCCCACTTCGCTCAACATGACAGTCGGGTGGTGATGCGGCTTCACTACCGCATCCGATGAGAGGCGTTGCCGCAGTACACTTAGAGTCATGACCACGACTACCCTCAACTCCCTGGCCCGCGCTTCATCCGCGTATCTGCGCTCTGCAATGCATCAGCCCATTCAGTGGCATGAGTGGGGCGAGGAGGCGTTTGCTGCCGCGCAGCACGAGAATAAGCCCATGCTGCTTGATATTGGCGCGGTGTGGTGCCATTGGTGCCATGTGATGGACCGCGAGTCTTACGACGACGCTGAGGTTGCGGCTATCGTTAACGAACATTTTATTGCGGTGAAGGTGGATCGCGACGAGCGGCCGGACATTGACAGCCGCTACCAGGCTGCGGTCAGCGCGGTGAGTGGGCAGGGTGGTTGGCCGCTCACTGCTTTTCTCACGCCGGATGGCAAGCCGTTCTACGGAGGAACTTATTTTCCGCCGACCGATGGCTATGGTCGTCCGAGCTTCAAGCGCGTTCTGACCAGCATTGCCAACGCATACAAGGAAAAACATGGCGACGTGGTGGAGCAGGCAAAGATGGTAGAGAGTGCGATTGCGCAGGCGGAGTCGTTCGCTGGGCGAGGCGGGCGGGTTTCTGAGGGCATAGTTGCGGCGATTCAGAACTCTGCGTTTAGTATGTTTGATCCGCAGCATGGTGGATTTGGGCAGGCACCGAAATTTCCGCATCCTTCGGTTTTGGATTTGCTGATCGAGCGGTATGCACGGAAAGTCAAAACCCCCACACTAGCCGTAAAAGACGCGGCTAGTATGGGCCACCCTCGAGAGTTGGGTGGCGGCGACGACGAACTTCGCAACGTCGTTGTCACTACGCTTGAGCACATGGCCAATGGCGGCGTCTACGACCAACTGGCTGGGGGATTTCATCGTTACTCGGTGGATGAGCGCTGGGTGGTGCCGCATTTCGAGAAGATGTGCTACGACAACTCCGAGTTGCTGAAGAATTACGTGCATGCTTATCAGGCTACTGGTTCGGAATTCTTTGCGAGTGTGGCGCGCGACATTATTCGATGGATGGATGAGTGGCTGAGTGATCGCGGGCGCGGCGGCTTTTATGCTTCGCAGGATGCCGACATTTCCATGGACGACGATGGCGACTACTTTACCTGGACGCTCGACGAGGCTCGCGCCGTGCTGACGGAAGAAGAAGCGCAGGTAGCGGCGCTGCGTTATGACATCAACGAGATCGGCGAGATGCACCACAATCCAGCGAAGAACGTACTCTATGTGCGCGCCCCGATCGAAGAAATTGCGAGTCGGGTGAACCTTAGCGACGAACGCGTGAAGGACCTGCTCGATTCAGCGAAGAAGAGAATGTATGCGGCTCGGCTCGAGCGGCCCACGCCTTACGTCGATAAGACGGTTTATGTGGGATGGAACAGCATGTGCGTCTCGGCGTATCTGGAAGCGGCGAAGGTTCTCGATCTGGAGTCTGCCCGGCACTTCGCTTTGCGGTCGCTGGACCGTGTGCTGGCGGAGGCTTGGAAGCCTTCGGCAGACGCGGGCGGGGGCGCCCGCGCCACACTGTTGCATGTGGTTGCTTATTCTGATCCCAAGGCTGAACATCGGGCGGTTCGCGGTCTGCTTGATGACTATGCTGCTACTGCGCTGGCTTGCCTCGACGCCTATGAAGCTACGGCGGACCTCAGTTATTTCAAATTCGCGCGGGCCATTGGCGACGCAATGATTGCGCGGTTCTTCGATGCGGTTTCCGGAGGGTTCTTCGATGCCGAGCCGGCGGCCGACGGTAAGAGCCTGGGAGTGCTTGCCACGCGGCGCAAGCCGCTGCAGGATTCGCCTACTCCTGCGGGAAATCCGACGGCCGCGATTGCGCTTCTGCGCCTGCATCATTACACCGGCGACAGCGCGTACCGGGATAAAGCGGAGCAAACGCTGGAGACGTTTGCCGGCGTGGCCGAACAATTTGGAATTTTTGCTGCGACCTATGGGATCGCGGTTCTGCACTTATTGGAGAATCCGGTGCAAGTTATTGTGATCGCGGACCACGAACTGGAGGAACCGGCGAAGAGTCTGGCTGCGGTCGCGGTCGCAGATTTCGCGTTCAACAAGAGCGTGCTGCGATTGACGACGAACCAGGCGGTCGCGGGGAACCTTCCTCCGGCGCTGGCGGCCACGATTCCGAACTTGCCGGGGTTGAGCGCGGGCAAGGCATTTGCGGTTCTGTGTTCTGGCTTCGCTTGCCAACCGCCAGTAATGGATCCCGCAGAGTTGCAGCTGACGCTGCGCTCTGCACTGACAAAGAAGGAATAGAAAACTGCTGAAAAGCAGGCTCGGCAAGGAGCTTGCCTCAGGCGCTAGAGCGCGGATACATCGTGGACAACTCAACGGCGCCCTTCGGCGCGCTTCGCTTGCTCAGGGCAGGCTAAAGACTGAAGTCGTGCCCTTCCCAAAACTCTCTCGCGCCGAGTTCTCCAAGCAGGCAAAAAACAGGGCCGACGGTTTATGTATGAAGCCCGTCGGCCCAAAGATTGCGAGCCCCAAGTGCTCGGCCCAGTTACCTACAGGTTACTTTGGTGACCTTGTGCCTAACCCTAACATCCGGTTAACTGCTATTTCATCATCGGCGGTAAACCGGGGTTGCATTTAGCTGTCTGTTGAGGTGGGCACAGTAGAATCGGGCCTCCGTCCGGGGCGGGAACCTGCGGAACGGCGGCTGCGACATACGTGCCCACTAGTCCAAACATCAGGACCGAAATCCTGATTGCTTGCTTCATGGGTCCACTCCTTTCGCGTCCGAACTCCCCCAAAAGGCGGGTTTCTGACGCGGAGGAGAATTATAAGGCACAAGTCAAGCCCTTCCGCAAGAATTTCCCAGAGTGGCTCGCAGTCCTTCGCCTGGATGTAATTTACACGCCTCTAAGAAACCTGCAAATACAGGGCAATCCGTAGTTATTCTAAGGTTTTTCCCCTACCTTACAAATTGCAGGATTGCATCGGCTTAGGGACACGCAGTTGGCGACGAATTATTTACGAAATCCGGAATTGCAGCGCGGAGTGAAGAAAGTGGAAAACGCCTGAGTTTGCCGCAGTGAGTCAGATCTTTAGCGCTTGGATCCGACGTGCTCAACCAAACCAGAGATAGTCAGCGCATTCATGGGTACGACGGTGGCGCGAGTCGCGGCGACGTTTTCTGGCGCTTCCGGGGGCGACACACGAGTGCGCGACAGAGCCCGGTCCACCATCCCTTCGAACATCGGGATCAGGGAGTCCGCGGGCAGCGGATGCTGAATGTCGGATAGGCTCTGCTCCCAGCGCTGGGGCCGCAGCAATGTGAAAGCGGCATCGCGGGCAGGGCTCTTTGCGAGCGTGTAGCCCAGCCAGATGAACAACGCTGCGTCGTAGGCCCCCATATTGATCAGGTTCACGCCGAGACTACTCAAGTGATCGCCGGCCCATGAAGCGATCAGCGTTAACTCCACCACGGCGAAGGTTCCAAAACCCAAGGCGATTCCGAAGCTGTGCTGCCGCCGGCTTACACCGAGGTAGCGGGCAAAGAATAATAGGAAAAGCACCATGCCAACCTGAATAATGCGTACGCAACGCTGGGCAGTCGTGATGGCCTGCACCCAGGGCGCGGCATCCGAAGAGTTGGTGGAAACCGATACGACGCCGGCCACCAGGAGCATTACCAGACCTGCCCATTTGAAAAGTACTGTGCCCAGGTCGCGCAATGTGTGGAAGGGGCGGAACACATCGAGAAAGGCTTCGTGGATCACCTTGAAACCCAGGGCTACACTAACCGCCGTGCTGATCCATGAAACGTAGAAGATGGCCGAGTAGTGGTACCGGTAACTGGGAAAAACCAAGGCGAAAGTCAGAATCTGCGTGACCACGTAAGCAAAGAAATATTTGAATTCGCGCTGCTGGCCGCGACGAAGCATAGCTATCGCAATGACCGTTTGGAGAACGGGATGCGCCAGCCACAGAGCGTAATAAAGAATCTTGATGTTCTCGCTCATCGGAATACTTTACATCTCGAAACAACACCTGGGGACCAGAGCCGGCTTCGCGGGACAGCGCAAAAAACGATTCTGGTTAATAAGAGGAAGTTAAACCTTCTGCCCCAAGTGTTCAATGTACTCAGGTAATCTAAAGTAACGTTACCTTCGGGCCATATGGGGGTCAGGCGGCATACCTCCCTAAGCGTCGGGGACGGAGTGGATGTAGGCGCGCATCATGCGCACTTCATCATCCTTCTCGTTCAAATCATGGAGCAAAATGTCGCGCAGCGAGACGACGCCGACCAGTTGGCCTTCGTGGCAAACGGGCAGGTGCCGGAAGCCGTGACGCCGCATGAGCGCCATGCAGTTGTCGAGTTCCTCGTTCATGTTGATGGTGAGCGGGTCGTCGGTCATGACCTCGGCGAGGCAGGTGCTGCGTGGATCGTAGCCCTCCGCGACGACACGCTTCATGAGATCGCGTTCGGAAAAAATTCCGACTAGTCTGCCGTTGTGCACCACCGGAACGGCGCCGATGTTGCGTTCCACCATGGCGCGCACGGTTTCCAGCACGGTCTGGCCCATCTCCGCCTGGTAAGTTTCCTGGTTCTTGATCAAGTCGCGGATGCGCATTTCGATCCTCCCAGTATCGGATTCCGAAGGTGCGGAAGCTATCCCGGGGCGTGAGTATACGTCGAAAACGGATTCCTGGGAAGGACTAAAAGGTGGAGGGACAGGGGAAATCTGGTTGGCAAGGTCATCACGGAAAGCACGCCCGAATTGGATGGACCAGGGCAGATAATTAGAGGAGTGGGCCTTTCCTATGCCTTTCGTGAATCGGGCGCAACCGTCGGCTGGTCCTCGTTAGCGAGAAAGATGAAGTAGGAGCAGTTCCACAACGCCGTGGGCAAACTTCCGCGTGGCCGCGCGGTGAGAACGATGTTGTATTCGCCCGTAGCGGCGTGGTCGATTTGTCGGAGCACATCGGGTCGCACCAGATCTCGCGGCGAACCAGCTTGCGCAGCTATTGCTGCGTGAGGATCTTTCTGGGGCTCGATGACCGCCAGTTGCGCCAGGAATTCGTGCAGGTCGGTAAGGCGGCCGTGGCCCGGAACCACAAACGAGACCTCAGCATCGTGCGTTGAGAAGTGCCACGCGAGTGAGGCGGCCAGATTCACCGCCTGCTCGTACGCCGACCCGGGAATGACCCCGGCCGCGGGGTTGTCAAAGACGATGCACAACTTGCGCTCATCCTCGCGGCTGAATTCACGCACCTTCAGCGAGCCGGATTTAGCCGTCGCCTTCCAGTCGACATGGCGCGCCGAATCTTCCGGCATGTATTCGCGAATGCGGTATAGGTCGGAGCCGCGGCCGCGCACGAAGCTTTCCCACTCTCCCCGCACCAGCGGCAGGATTTCAAAAAGCTCGTCGGGGGGCTCAATCGGGGGATAAACCAGAATCTCGCGCTCCAGCGCAACGTCTCTTGTCTTGGTGAGAAAGGCAAAGGGAAACCGCGTGGCCACGCCGAAACTCGATTCCCGGTACAGCCCTCGGCGTTCGAAACACAACTCAAGGTCCGCAGCAAGATCGGCTCCCGACGGCAGATAGGGGAAATAAATCATTCCTTCGAATATGCCGGGCGGTGGCGGAATCACGTCGACTCGCCTCACGCGCCAGTCGCGAAGCTTCACCCACTGATTCTCTGGAGCACGGTTCGGCGGAAAAGCGAATGTCGCCGGTTCCCATCGCCATTGCTTGCGGGGCTTCATTCCTTTTTCTTTTTCCCTGCGCGCGGGCACTACGCGAATCGAAAATGAAGGCAGGAACCGCCGCGAATTGCGCAGCGCGATTCGTCCCGCCACCGGGCGGGCGGCGAACACGTGCTCGGGCAGGCGAACCTGCAATTCCAGGCCGCGCAACACCAGCGCGGAAACGACTCCTGAGACCAGGATTGCAGCCAACATTGCCGCCACTACGATGTATAGGAGATTATTTCCCGTGTTCAACGCTGCGATGCCGATCACCAGCGTGACCAGCACATAGACCACGCCCGCTTTTGTGACTTCGTAATGAAACGTCTGGCGCAACCTCTCGATCGCAACTCGCCGCGCCAGGTAGGGTACGGTAACCAACCCCACGAAGGCGGCCATCAGGAGCGCAACGGATGCAAGAATTACTGATGCCCACAAGTTGCCCGCCTCGCCCGAGGCCGTCGAAAGCAGCGCTGCTCCGAACGCCAGTCCCAATCCCACCAGGGCCAGCAGAAATTTTAGCCACACCTCGGCAGTTGCCGACTGCAGCCACGCAATGGCGCTGCCACTTGCAGGCGGGTCCGAATTCACAGAATTGATGGTTGCCGAGTTCACTT
>Ga0210385_10001366_pt1 | contig 15201 bp, 12 predicted proteins | sample IncBWH26OmetaG_FD_160107 | JGI IMG/M metagenome (GOLD analysis project Ga0210385, IMG submission 160107) | Forest soil microbial communities from Barre Woods Harvard Forest LTER site, Petersham, Massachusetts, United States - Inc-BW-H-26-O ...
TTTCTTTTTTCCTGCCTTTCCCAGTTTTTCACAGAGAAATGTCGAGCCAGGATCGCCTAGCAACCACGATCGCCAACTCCCTCGACCCCGAGCATCCCCCTGTTTTATCGAGAGCTCTTTCCTCTAGGCCACGGCGCGCATCGCTTTGTGGCTATTGCGCAGTGGTTCGTACACCTCTCCACTCACCTACAACCGATGCAGCAGTACCGCCAACTTTCTCGCCACCGCAACCACCGCTCGTCCTTCGCGTTTTTTCCTCCGTGCTCAGGCGCACCAGATAATCCCGAGCATGAGTCGGCCGGCGAATCCGTACGACAATGCGAGTTGCGAGAGCTTCATGAAAACCTTGAAACGAGAAGAAATCTACGCGAACCGATACGAAGATCTTGGGCACATGCGTGTGCACATCGAAGATCATCGGGCAGTATTGCAATCGGCAGCGGCTGCACTCGGCGTTGGGCTACCGCCCTCCGGAAGAATTCGAACAGCAAACTGAACTTCTGGGAGCGCTGGCGGGCTCAGCGAGCGCAACCCTAGTGTTTTTCAGACCATGACGAACACACGCGATAAATTTTCTGGGGGAGGGGGCGACGTCGCCTCTCCCCCAGATCCCCAGCTTGCTCGGAAGACGGGAAGGAAACTCCAAGAACTGCAACTGTGCCCATCGAAAACTGTCTCACTGAAGGGGTGCAGTCGACGAAACTGTCCCCAATCTGGTGCTGACCACCGAAACGAAGTTGCTGCCGATGGCGAACCGTGCTGTTTCAGCTCTGAATTGGTGAGGAAGTCCCTACGCTTAGGGTGCGCCAATACTTAAGAGAAAGAAAATGCCGGGGGAAGTGATTCATTGAAGAATCAAACTTCATCTGGGCAAACCGTTGATTTTGCGGAAGTTAATAGGGTCCCCGCTTGGGATCGGGAGCCCCTGAAGGCACGTCTCAATGCCAGTGTACTGAATCGCGCCCGACAGCTACGCCTTATGGTGACGTGCCGTGCTTGCCAAATCAGTCCGGAAGATTCGGAACCCCGCGAAGTTTAGCTATCGTCTCGAAACCAGCCTAGTACCCTCAGGACCCGGGTAACAAAGAGAATTAGTAATCCAGCGCTATCGGTTTTTTCTTGTTCCGGCGTGAAACTGCCCGTATGAAAGTTTCTTTTCTTCTGCGACTCCGCCGCCTCACTCTTTGGCTTGTGTTTGATCTCGTGCTGGCCAGCGGACTGTTGACGTTCGCCGCATGGGCGGACACGTCCTCACGCCTCCACCAGCCTTCCGTCGGCGGCTGCTACTGCGGATGCGCCATGGCAAAAACTGCGGCCGGATGCGGGAAGATGTGCGACCTGCCGAAGTTTGCTTCGCGGCGCTGGGCAGTGACCTGCTCAAAGCCCCATGCCACAGCAAATATGGAAACGCCGGAGGCTCGGCCGCACTTGCCTCATCCGCCGCACGCGGAACGCGCCAGCAATTGAAAGAGCTAGCCGGGCTTCACTCGTTTAACAATTTGACGAAGATTTCAGGGATTTCGAAGACCGCACGGTTGTTGAGTCGCTGGGTGTTGCAGCGAAATTCGGCGAGCTTTCCTGGCTGCATCAGCTGTTCCACGCCGCTGACGATTTCCCTGAAGTTGTGCAGCACGATTCCGACTTTCTTTTCCTTCACCCACTCGCTGTTGTAGCGCTCCTGCGGCAGCGTCCAGGCATTGCATTCGAGAATCACGGGTAGTTTGCGCACCATGGCTTCCGCCACGCTGCCTGGGCCTGGCTTGCCGATCAGGAAGTCCGCGGCACGCATCAAGCGGTGAACCTCTTTCGTGAATCCGACGATGTGCAGGGGAATTTTCCAGGCGCGCGCGCGGAATTTTTCGGCGAGCTTCTCGTTGCGACCGCAGATAACGATCAACTGGAGCGGCAATGCGGCTGCTTCCAGGCGTTCCACGATGTCATACATCACCTTTGAGCCGAAGCCACCAAAGAGCAACATGCCGGTGGGCAGATCCGGACGGAGATTCAATTCCTGGCGGAGCGCCACTGGGTCAACTGTGTCCTCCTGGTAGAAGTCCGGCCGAAGGATCATTCCGGACGTGGCGAAGATATGGGCTAGATCTTTACCTAATTGCCGCGCTTGCTCGACAGCTTTCTCGGTCCCGCAAATCACATATTGCAGGTTGCCCGGCTCGATCCAGAAGCGCGGAGGAAAATCGGCCAAGTCCGTGATGATGGTGACAAAGGGCCGGCCAGGGTAACAGCCACTCCAGGCCTCCGCAATCTCCCTATTGAAATGGGGGATGACGGAAACCATCAGGTCCGCGGGCTGCTTCTGAAAATGCCGGGCCAGGAGATTGACCATTGGACCGTGGAAGAGGCGAATGGTCATTTGCAATACGCGCAAGAGTTGCGTGGCGCCAAGCGTCCAGCCGTTTCTCAGCAGTACGTTGTACTGCTCTTGAATACGAATTCCCGTGAGTTTGCGCAGGACGTCCAGGTGATCGGTCAGATCCTGAAACTGCACCAAATCCACTTGCCAAGGCCGATTTTGTTGAGCAATCACGGTTTGCAGGGCGACGGCAGCGTTGCGGTGACCGCCACCCGCATCGTGGAAGAGGATCTGGATTCTTTTCATGGAGGCATTCTCGCACAGGCAAATGGGGGAGCAAGAGCACTCACCATGCCATGTGGAAAACTCTTAAACCCATTTGTGCTCAAAGAGTTGCACTCGGTTTTTCATTCATATTTCGCCCTCTCTTCATGGTTTGTTCATATCTTTCGGCTAATCTTTTTACATGCGATGCGACCTCCACGTGCACACCACTGGATCTGGGATGTGCAACACCCCGGGTCTCACGCGCATTTGCCGCGAGTCCTATAACCAGCCAGAGGACGTCTACCAGCGCTGCAAGCAGCGTGGGATGTCCATTGTGACGGTAACCGACCATGACTCGATCGAGGCTGCGGAAGCGCTCCGCAAATACAGCGATTTCTTCCTGAGCGAAGAAGTGACAGTACGGATGCCCAGCGGTACGGAGATGCACCTGGGCGTTTACAGCATCAGCGAGAGAGATCACACGGAAATTCAGCGGCGTCGCAGCGATTTCATAGCATTGCTGATGTACCTGACCGAGCGCAAACTTTTCTTCAGCGTGAACCATGTTTTCTCTGGACTGACCGGAAAACGGGAGATGGAAGACTTCAACTGGTTTGCGTCGTATGTTCCGGCTTTTGAAGTGCGCAACGGGCAAATGTGGAGAGAGGCCAATCAGAGCGCGGAGATGCTGGCGAAACGCCTGGACAAGATCGGCGTGGCCGGAAGCGATTCGCACACGCTGAGCGGAGTGGGAATGACGTTCACGCAGGTTCCGGGATCGCGGACCGTGGACGAATTTTTCATGGGCTTGCGCTCCGGGCGCGGAGTGGTCCACGGCGCACATGGTGCTTACGCGAAACTGACTGTAGACGTGTGGGGCTTTGCCACTTCCTTGATCAAGGAAAGACCTCTGGCGGCGGCAATTCTTCCCTTCACGGTGTTCGTGCCGGCGATTACCGCGGGACATTGGCTGAACGAGATTCGGTTCTGCAAGAAGTGGGCTGCGCAACTGTTGGGAGAAGCGCGGCCGCGCATGCTTTGGGACGTGGATTCCAGCTTCGGGACCAACTGGGCCCGCTGAGAGATGGCCATGGCAGTAGCCAAAACGGTTTGGGGATTCATCGAGAACCGCGACCACCGCGTCATGCGGCGGGTGAACAGCTGGAGCGCGCCGCGGTGGATTCGATTCTGGATGCTGACGGCCACCCGGATGGGCGATGGCTGGTTGTGGTACAGCCTGGGCGCTCTGCTGCTAGAGTTTGGTGGTTTGCGGGGTTACGCGGCTTTCGGTGCGGCCGGCGTGGCGGCCATCGTGGGCATCTTCGTTTTCAAAGTATTGAAGCGGTTGAGCCATCGGCCGAGGCCCTGCCAGTTTCAACCGCATTGCTGGTCCAAGGTGCTTCCTCCGGACCAGTTTTCCTTCCCTTCGGGCCACACCATGTCGGCGTTTTCAATCGCGCTTGTGCTGAGTTATTTTTATCCGGGTCTGGAATGGCCGATGTATTTCCTGGCCGTGAGCATCGGACTTTCCCGAATCGTGCTGGGCATGCATTTTCTCAGCGACGTGCTGGCAGGCGCACTTCTGGGCTCCGCGCTGGGTGTGGGAGCTATCGTGACGTTTGCGGCGTACGGGCTCGTCTAATTTTTTCACTTTAAAGCACAGACTTAGGATGTTCGGCCAGAGCTTTCTGGAAGGCCGCCAGGTTGCTTGAGTCGATCACGGCCGTGCCAGTGTCAACGAAAGTGGGCAACGGAGCGGCAGGCGCTGTGGCCCAGTCTTTAAACTCGTGCACGACGTTATGGTGCAAGTCGTCGAGGAATCTTACGCCGTAATACGCCATGACGTAGGGCTTTTGAGTCACCGTTGCCGTAATCCACTTTCGTTCAATTTCCTCAAGCGTTTGCGGATCCTTGTCGAACGCGACGATGCTGATTTTTTCGGTCATGTCCAAGCGGTGCAAAGCGTCGGCCGCACCTTCTCCTCCCGAAGCTTCCAGGCAGATGATGCCATCGATTTTTTCCTTCTTCGTGAGGAGCGCGGCAATGGCGTCTTCCGCGGCGCGCGGATCTCCTTTGTCGTCGATCGTCTGAATGACCTGCACGCCGGGATATTTCTTCAATGCATCCGTGACGCCTCGAACGCGCTCTTCGCTGTTGCGTTGCCCCATCAAGGTGACTATCACCACGCGGCCTTGTCCCCCGAGAAGCGTGGCCATGCGATTTCCGCTGTCCTGGCCGGCGCGGAAATTATCCGTGCCGATAAAAAGGACGCGCTTCGACTCCGGTGCGTCGGCGTCAATGCAAATGACGGGGATGCCCTGCAGAATGGCATCATCGATCGGATCCTTGAACAATTTTGGATCCGCGACGGAAACCATGATGCCCGCGGGATGCTGCGCAACTGTTTGCTGGAAGGCGGCTAGCTCCTCGCTTGGAGAAAACGTTGTGGGCCCGACGAGTTCCACTTTTACGCCGGTGTTCTTCCCGATGTCGGTCAGGCCGGCGGCAGCTTCCTGCCAGTACGGCAAATTAATATTGGTGGCCACCAGCACGTAACGTTCGTTAGGATCGTGGTACGGTTTTTGACAGCCGACAGCAGTAACCGCCAAGAGAACTACGCTCCATCCAAAAATAAGTCGATTGAGTTGCATTTTCGGTCTCCTTTTCAGAGGCTCCCCGCTGAGGTGTTTCGTGGGAAGAGACCAGTTGAGATGCCGCAAGCCTAACACAAGCACGGCACGACGCTTTCGTTTTTCTGTAACTTGGCGGATAGGTATACGCTGAGTTGCATGTCGCCCGCTTCGCGGAGTATATAGAACGAGTTCCCTTTCTTGCGAAGAGGCCGGCCTGGTGTCTGAATTAATGCTTGAAATCACCGTGGAATCGCTGGACACGGCTTTGGCTGCCGAACGCGGTGGCGCGGACCGCATTGAATTGTGCGCGCAGCTGATTCACGGCGGGCTGACGCCTTCGGTGGATGCAATGCGCACTGTCCACGAAGAGCTGGAGATCGCGGTTTTTCCGATCATTCGTCCGCGCGCGGGGAATTTCGTTTACACGGACAAGGAATTTGCTGCCATGAAGCGCGATATCTCCGTGGTTCGCGATTTAGGGATAGACGGAGTGGTCTTTGGGCTGCTGCGTGCCGATGGTTCGATCGACATCGAACGCACCACGGAACTGGTGGAATTGTCGCGGCCGCTCGAAGTGACGTTTCACCGCGCGTTTGATGCGACGCCGGATCTGTTGCAAGCGCTGGAAGACGTGATTGCCACCGGCGCTGCGCGCATTCTGACGGCCGGCGGTGCGGCGGCCGTTTCTGCGGGCGTGGAGACTCTGCGTGAGCTTGTGCGATTGGCCGGGGACCGGGTAGTGATCATGCCTGGCGGGGGATTGGACGCAACAAATATAGGCAAAATGGCCGAGCAGACGCGGGCGCGGGAATTTCACTCGGGGCTGGGGAGTGTGTTGCCTTATGGCAGCAGCAATTTACAGAGGTTTGAGTCGGAGATTCATGCGATGAAGCGGACGTTGAAGGAGAGTGCATATTAGGGTTAGCCCTATTGAGGTCCTGTGGGTCGTTTTTCTGTAAAAGCGGTCGGAGCTGCGGCACTCGAAATAACCCGAGATGCCGGCCGGAAGGCGCGGCGCTACGAGGACAGCGTGTTTCGTTTAGTGGATCGTGTCAGGCTTTTTGGGCTTGGCGGCGTAGGAATGTTGGGACGTCTAGGTCGTCCTTGGCTACTTCGGGAGTTACGTCGCGTACGTTTTGTTTAACCTGGTTGACGACGCTGGGAGGAGTAACAGGTAGCTCGGGTTGCTCCGGCACTTCGCGGCCGGCCTTCCAAGTGCGTGGCAGGAAGGATTGCTTTTGCGGGATCTGTTTCTTCGCCGTGTCCTTGAAGCCGGCGGCAATTACGGTGATTTTCACCATGTCCTTCATGGCTTCATCCATCACCGCGCCAAAAATAATGTTGGCATTCTCATGCGCCGCTTTTTGAATCACACTGGAGGCTTCGTGCACCTCTTGCAAAGACAGCGAAGAGCTGCCGCAAATATTAATGAGGATTCCTTGCGCGCCCTGGATGGAATTGTCTTCGAGTAATGGACTGGAAATGGCGCGATTCGCGGCGTCTACCGCGCGGTTTGAACCGCTGGCGACCGCCGTGCCCATCACGGCGTAGCCTTGGCCGTGCATGATGGTGCGAACGTCGGCAAAGTCTCGGTTGATGATGCCGGGCACGGTGATGATGTCAGAGATGCCCTGCACAGCCTGGCGCAGAATGTCGTCGGCGATGCGGAAAGCATCGAAGAAGCTGGTGCCGGGTTCGACGGTTTCCATCAAGCGCTCGTTCGGAATCACGATGACGGTGTCCACGACGCCGACCAGTTCCTGCAGCGCTTGTTCCGCTTGCAGCATGCGGCGCTTTCCCTCGAAAGCGAATGGCTTGGTGACGACGGCTACGCTTAGCGCGCCCAGTTCGCTCGCCAGCGAAGCCACTACCGGGGCCGCACCGCTGCCGGTGCCACCGCCGAGGCCGGACGTGATGAAAATCATGTCCGAACCTTCCAGTGCTTCAATAATTTTTTCAGTGTCTTCGAGCGCGGCTTTGCGGCCAACCTCTGGATTCGCGCCCGCACCAAGCCCTTTGGTGAGCTTCGCGCCGAGCTGCAATTTCACGGGCGCCTGAGACATTTTCAGCGCCTGCAGATCCGTGTTGGCGGTGATGAACTCAACGCCTTCCACCTTGGCGCGGATCATGCGGTTCACCGCGTTGCACCCGCCGCCACCGACACCAATCACCTTAAGCTTTGCGGGCTGCAACTCTTCGCTAAAGCTCATCCGGATACCTGCGTCTTTCGCTGTCATGCTGTTCCCCCCGTTCCGGCTGGTGAAAGTCCTTTATAAATCTCGTGTAAAGGCGTTTCCACAGCCAGTTTTACCAGCCTGTGGAAAAAGTCTTCCCACGGTCTGCCTGGAGCCTCAGGCCCCGGCAAACATTGCGCGCAATTTGGACACCAAACCGCCCGGCTTAGCCGACCCGGCTTTTTTAGCTTTTGCCGCGCAGAGCACTAAACCGACGACCGTCGCATATTCCGGCTGAGCGACCTGGTCGGGCAGATCGGTGATGCCGCGCGGTTGGCCCATACGCACCGGCAAATGGAAACTGTGCTCGGCTAGATCCTGCAAACCGTTCAGACGCGCGCCGCCACCGGCCAGGACGAATCCCGCGGGGATTTGCTTCATCAACCCTGCGCGGTGCAAGTCGTCGGCGATGAGCGCGAGCAATTCCTGGGCCCGCGGCTCGATGATCTCCGTGAGCATGTGCGCAAAAATCGTTCGAGGCGGACGATCGCCTACACTGGCAATTTCGATTGAGCCATCGTCGCGAAGCAATGCCGCGGCAGCACATCCATGATGGCGTTTGATGCGTTCGGCTTCGGGGATTGGCGTGCGCAGGCCTACTGCCAGATCGTTGGTGAAATGATCGCCGCCAATAGCCACGGCGCCCGTATGGCGAACCACACCGCCCCCGTAGACGATGAGTTCTGTCGTGCCGCCGCCAATGTCGAGAAGGCAGCAGCCCAAATCGCGCTCATCCTGCGTGAGGCACGCTTCCGCGGAAGCGAGAGGCTCGAGCACGGTGTCGTTGATTAAGATACCGGCCTTGTTCGCCGCGGTAACAAGATTTTGCGTGGCGGAACTGGAGGATGTGACGATGTGTACGTTTGCCTGAAGGCGCTGGCCGACCATGCCGATGGGGTCGCGGATGCCGTCTTGCGCGTCCACGCGAAATTCATGAGGCAGAACGTGGAGAACTTCACGATCCTCAGGCAGAGAAATGTTTCGCGCGGTATCGATAGCGCGGCGAACGTCTTCGCGTTCGATATCGCGGGGCCGGGCACCTAGTGAGGCTCCGCCCTGACAATTCACGCCGCGCACGTGGCTTCCGGCCACGCCGATGACGGCGGACTCCACGGGGACGTTGGCGACGCTTTCCGCTTCTTCCACCGCGCGCCGGATGGAGCTGACAGTGGAATCGAGGTTCACGATCAATCCTTTACGCAGCCCTTTGGATTCGGCTGCGCCGAGAGCGAGGAAACGCACCTGCTCGTCTTCCATCTCCGCAAGCAACGCGCAGGTCTTGGTGCTGCCGATGTCCAGCCCGACCAGATATTTGTCTTTCTTTGCCAAAATCGTCTCCCTGTCGAATCGTTATCTGTTCTTCGCGGCAGTTGTGCTGGTGTCGGGGTTCACCACCACTTGCCGGGAATACTGAAGATCAATGGAATGCACTGTTCCGGAATTGGCCTGCCACTGCGCAAAATTTTCCACGAGCATCCGGAATTTACCGGTGAAATCGGTTTGACCAAAGTGCACGGTGACGGCGTGCGCGTCGGTGTTGCCGCCCAAGCCAGCCATCACGACACGCAGATCGCGCGGATTGCTTAAATCCAATTCGCTGATTTGGTCGGATGATCCTGGCTTCACAAGGTCGACATCTTTCATGAATTCCTGGTACGTCTGCATGCGCCTTTCCCGATCTTCCCTGGGCAGGCTTTCGGACAATCCGGTGACGATGGGGAAATGGAAATCTTCGCCCTCGGGGCGGTCGAGCAATACGCCATGCGCGTCCACTAGAGTCAATTCGGTGCCATTTCGAAAAAACGCAATGGGAGTGCGTTCCGTTATGAAAACGCGCACACGGTTCGGCAAGATTCGCTGCACGCTCGCCTCTTCCACCCAAGGCAGTTCTTCGATCTCCATCCGCCGCTTATCCAGCGGGATTTTCAACAAGCTAAGGCCACGATCACGTGAGAAGAGCTTCTGAACATCTTCACGCGCGACGATGCGGTTGCCGTTGACCTCGATCTGATCCGGCTTCACCAGCAACATCTGCGGAGAGTAGAGCAAGTAGCGTACCGAAAACACAGTAACGCCCAGAGCTGCGGCTCCCACGAGCGTCCAAACAAAAACCTGGCGATAATAGGTACCGGTCCTGCCGCTGAATTTCTTGCGGCGAATCTCCACCGGCTTTTGGCGGCGCAGGTAGCGCGGCTCGTCTTCGGAGACAAGTTCGGGGCGGTACGGCTCATGTTCTGCCGCCGCGGAAGAAGCGTTTCGCTGGATGGGCTTTACGCGTTCCAAACGACCACCTCGTTTTCGAGAATTACTCCATAAACTTTTCGAACGCGCTCGCGCACGTCGGAGATCAGGCCGAGCATATCGGCTGCGGAAGCGCGGCCGGCATTGACGAAGAAGTTGGCGTGGCGATCGCTGACGCGTGCGTCGCCCAAGGTGAGGCTTTTCAGGCCGAGTTCATCGATCATGCGCCCGGCGGAGGCGCCCGGAGGATTCTTGAAGATGCAGCCGGCGCTCTTTTGGCCCAAGGGCTGGCTGGCGCGCCGCTTTTCGTTGCAGATACGAATGCCTTGAATGATTTCCGCGAACGGCTTGGAGGGAAGTCGGAGCTTCACTGACAGCATCATATCATCGGGTGCAAATGAAGTGTGCCGGTATTCGAACGAAATTTGATTGCCTGTGAGAATTTCTATCTTGCGCGCGGCCGCCCGGTAAACTTTTACCTCGCACACGTAGGAACCGATCTGTATGCCGTAGGCTCCGGCGTTCATGCGCAGTGCACCGCCCACCGTGCCGGGCACGCCGATCAAGCCTTCCATGCCTCCCAGATTGTTTTTGGCGCAAAGTGTGACGGTTTTGCCCAGATCGGCGGCGGCATCCACGCTGGCTACGTCGCCGTCGATCACGACGTCTGGATTTAGCTGACCCAATTGCAGAACGACGAAGGGAAGCTCGCCATCCATCACCAGGAGATTGGAGCCGCCTCCGAGGAATTTGTAGCGGACGACGGCGTCTTCGAGAAGATTCAGCAGATCCGGGATGGAATCGTGGCGGTTGACGCGCAGCAAATCCGTGGTGCCGCCGATGCCGAGCGAGGTCAATTCTGCCAACGACACCCCGCGCAGCAGCTCCACCTGCAACTTCGGCAAGACTTCCAGAATTTTGGCGTTCTCAACCCGCATCTCTTACCCCTTCACTTAGACGCAACTCCGAGCCGAGCAGTACGGCCAGTTCGTTGCTGGCTCGGCTAACGTTTCCGGCGCCGATGGTCAGGATCGCATCGCCGGGCCGGGCCTCCCGCAGCAGAAACTCAATGGCGCTCTGCATGGACTGGAAGTAGTGCACATTTTTGTGGCCGGCTTCGCGAATGCTGTTGGCCAGGGCTTCGCTGGTAATGCCGGGAATCGGAGCTTCACTGGCGGCGTAAATATCGAGCAAGGCCAAAATGTCGGCTTGATTGAAGGCACGTGAAAAATCGTCCCAGAGATGCTGCGTGCGGGTGTAACGATGCGGCTGGAACAGCACGAGCAAACGACTGAATTTGCAGCCACGCGCGGCTTCGAGAGTGGCCCGGATTTCCGCGGGGTGGTGGCCGTAATCGTCGACGACCGTGATGCCATTGACCGTGCCTTTAATGTCGAAGCGCCGGCCGACGCCGGCAAACTTCGCCAAACCTTCTCGAATTAAATCGGAGGCGACATTGAGGTAAAGCGCGACAGCCGCGGCGGCGGCGGCATTTCTAACATTGTGAATGCCGGGAGGATGCGGCAACTCAAACATGCCGAGGTCTTCGCCTTTGTAAGTTAGGCGGAATTGGCTGCCAAATCCATTGCTATTGATATCGCTGATTACGAGATCGGCCTGGCTGGATGTGCCATAGGTGATGATGGGGCGCTTGACGTTGGGAATAATGGCTTGGACGTTGGGCTCATCGAGACAGAGGACAGCGGCACCGTAAAAAGGAACGCGGTTGACGAATTGCAGGAACGCGCTCTGAATGTCTTCGAGTGAGGCATATTGATCGAGATGCTCGCGATCGATGGTGGTTACGACTGCCACCACTGGCGCAAACATGAGGAAGCTGCGATCGCTCTCGTCGGCTTCCACGACGAAATATTCGCCCTTGCCGACGCGTGCGGTGGTTCCTGCCTGATTGACGCGGCCGCCGATGACGAATGTTGGATCGAGGTGAGCCGCTGCCAGGATCGAGGCGACCATGGAGGTGGTGGTGGTTTTTCCGTGAGCGCCGGCAACCGCGATGCCGTATTTCAGGCGCATCAGTTCGGCAAGCATCTCCGCGCGTGGAATCACGGGGATTTTGCGTTTGTGCGCTTCCAGCACTTCCGGATTGTCGGCTTTCACCGCCGACGAAATCACAACGACGTGAGCGTCTTCCACGTTTTCCGCGTTGTGGCCTTCGTAAATCGTGGCGCCCAGATCCTGCAGGCGCTCCGTGATTGTGGACGGCTTTGTGTCCGAGCCAGAGACGGAATAGCCGAGGGTGAGCAGGACTTCTGCGATTCCGCTCATGCCGATGCCGCCGATTCCCACCATATGAATTCTCTGAAAATTGCGAAACGATACCATCATGTGCCTCTTGGTTCTTTCCGGCTCGACCGCCGCTCGGCCTCTTCGATCAAATCGACGATTTCGCGCACAGCGTTAGGGTGAGCCAGGCTACGCGCGTTCGCCGCAAGCTTTTCCATCTCTCCGGGCTGGTCCAAAAGAGAGAAAATTTCCTTGGTCAAACTTTCTGCGGTGAGTTCCGGTTCGGCAATCAGGCGCCCCGCTCTGGCGTTGACCATTTCCTGCGCGTTGCGTAACTGGTGGCTGTCCGTCGCTTTCCCGAAGGGAATGAAGATCGCTGCGCGGCCCGCTGCTGCCACTTCCGCAGCGGTAATCGCTCCGGCCCGGCAGACGATCATGTCCGCCCAGGCGAAGCGTTCCGCCATGTTGGAAAGGAAGGCCGCGACTTCCACCTGCATTTCCTGTCGCGCGTATGCGGCCCGCACATTATTATAGTCGCGCTCGCCGGTTTGATGCACAATCTGCATCTCCGCTTTTCGTGTCGCAAGAAATTCTACCGCCTCCATAAAGGTGCGATTGATCGGAAGCGCGCCTTGACTGCCTCCGGTTACGAGCAGGCGGAAGGGTTTTTCCGGCTTTCGCGGCGAGATGGCGAAGAATTCCGGGCGTACGGGGCATCCTGTTACCACCGCGCGAGATCCCCAGGCTTGGGCGGAAACCTCGTAGCCCGTGGCAATGCGTTTTGCCAATCTTGCCAGCAGCTTATTGGTCAGGCCAGGCTTGGCGTTTGGCTCAAATATTACGTTGGGAATTCCACGCATCCATGCGGCCAGCAGCGTCGGCCCGGCGGCATAGCCACCGACACCGAAGGCAACGGCGGGATTGTGCCGTTTGAGCACTTTCATGGCGTCCCAGAGTCCTGTTCCGAGCATTCCCAAATTTTTCAGCAGCGTTGTGCCGCCTTTTCCTTTCAGTCCGGCCACGCGAATGGTTTCCAACGGCAGCCCCGCCGCGGGCACCAGTTTCATCTCAATTCCGCGTTGCGTGCCTACTAAAACCACTTCTCGCTCCTTCCCTCGCGACAGCCACTCTTGCGCAATGGCGATCGCCGGAAACACGTGCCCGCCGGTGCCGCCTCCCGCGATCAGCAGTTTCACCGTCGGCCTCTCAAGCCTGCAGGCCTGCGTTGCTGCTGCCCTGTTGGGCCACGTTCAAGAGCACACCCGTCGCAAGCAGCATAACCAGCAAACTCGATCCACCGTAACTAACGAAGGGAAGCGGAATGCCTTTTGTTGGCATCATGCCGAGCACCACGGCGAAATTGATGAGCGCTTGAAACAGCACCATGGCTGTTGCGCCGAGAGCGAGCATACGACCGAATCCGTCGGGAGCGTTAAACGACGCGCGCAGTCCTCGCCAGGCATAAGCGGCGAATAACGCGATGATGATTGCGGCGCCGATGAAACCCAATTCTTCACAAATCACAGCGTAAATAAAATCCGTGTGCGCCTCGGGCAAGTAAAACAGCTTTTGTTTACTTTCCATCAGGCCAACGCCGGTAAAGCCGCCGCTGCCGACAGCGATCAACGATTGCAGCAATTGAAATCCGGCGCCTTGAGGATCGGTTTCCGGATGCAGGAACGCGGTAAGCCTGGCGTTGCGGTAGGAAACATGGGTAATCAAGAAGAAGAGCACCGGGGTGGCCGCAGCGACTCCAACGGCAAGCCATTGCCAGGAAAGGCCCGCGACGTACAAAATCGCGGTCATGATCAGAACGATGTCGACCGACGTGCCGAGATCAGGCTGCAGGACGATCAAAGCCACGCAGATCAGGATGGGAGCTACGGCGGGAAGAATGCTATGCAGCAAATCTTCCTTGCGAAATTCGAGCCTGGTGGCGGCGCGGCGCTTCAGGTCCAGAAACCATGCCAGGTAGAGAATAACCGCAAGCTTGGCGAGTTCCGACGGCTGAATCTGCGCGGGGCCTAACTTGATCCAACGGTGAGTGGCGTGAGACTTGTCCAGGAAAAACGTGCCGATGAGCAAGATGACGACCACGCAGAGAACGGAGTAGACAACTGCCGGCTCGCGCAGTTTGTGGTAATCGAGTTTCATCAGCGCGAACATTCCGAGCAGGCCAACGACCAGCCACATGATCTGGCGGAGAACGAAATGGTAGGAATGGCCGAACTGTTGTTGCGCGGTCACCGCGGAGGCACTGAAAATCATCACGGCGCCCACCAGGCAAAGCATTACGGTCACTCCAAACAACCACCGGTCTGTATCTGAACGTCTGGCCACGTGGATTATCCCTTTCCCGCAGATTGCCCGGATGAAGTTTGAGCGAGTGCGCGAACCAGTTCCTTGAAGACACGGCCGCGATGCTCGTAATTCTGAAACTGATCGAAGCTGGCGCAGGCCGGGGCAAGCAGAACGATGTCTCCTGGTTGCGCGGCGTGGGAGGCTATGGTCACCGCGTTGTCGAGCGTGCCGGCGCGCTCGATGGCCACGCTGCCAGCGATCTGCTTGTCGATCTTATCCGCGGCCGCGCCGATCAGCAGAGCGAGAAGGGCTTTGTCGCGAAGAGGTTTTTGTAGGACCGTGTAATCGCTGCCTTTGTCTTTGCCACCGAGAATGATCAGGATTCTTCCGGGAAACGCGTCGAGCGCTTTCAAAGTGGCGTCTACGTTGGTGGCTTTGGAATCGTTGCAATAGCGCACGCCGGAAATTTCGGCGACGAATTCCAGGCGATGCTCGACGCCCGCGAAACTTGTTACCGCTTCCGCGATGGTTGGCGCGTCAACGCCTGCGAGACGTGCGGCGGTCGCAGCTGCCAGAACATTTTCGAGGTTGTGCGCGCCGGGAAGCGGGATTTCGGCAATCTTCATGACGAACTCTTCCTTGCCATGGTGGAGGATCACAACGTCTTCGCCCATTGCACAGGCCCCTTGTTTAACGGGTTGTTTGCGGCTGAACCAGAACAACTGCGGCTTGCGTGGCGCCAATTCCACCGTGGGCGCGTCGTCGGCATTCAAGACCGCGGCGTCCAGTTCGGTCTGCTTCCTGAAAATGCGCGCTTTCGCAGCAGCGTAGACTTCGAGGGTTTTGTGGCGGTCGAGATGGTCAGGCGTAAGATTCAGAAACACCGCGATGTCCGGTCGAAACCTGTCCGTCAATTCCAATTGAAAGCTGCTGAGTTCCACGACTGAGACCGTTTCCGCGCTCATCTGAT
>Ga0210385_10001367_pt1 | contig 15200 bp, 14 predicted proteins | sample IncBWH26OmetaG_FD_160107 | JGI IMG/M metagenome (GOLD analysis project Ga0210385, IMG submission 160107) | Forest soil microbial communities from Barre Woods Harvard Forest LTER site, Petersham, Massachusetts, United States - Inc-BW-H-26-O ...
ACCGGCGTTGCCGAGAGGCGCTTGAGGAAGCCGTTCTTGCGGTAGCGCACGACCACGTAACCCGCGCCCATGAGGCAGGTGAACATCATGTTCATGCCCAGCACCCCGGGGAACAGCCAGTCGATATAGCGGCTCACGGCGCCGGTGCTCGGCTGATGCCGGGCCTGGGGATCGGCCTGCAGCAGCAGCTTCTCCGCCATGTAGCCTTTGGGCGAGTCCTCCAGCGCCCAGAAACGCACCGGTCGCCGGCGCATGTCCAGCAGCAGATCCAGATCGCTGCGCGCCACCGAGTGAATTCCCGCGGCCTCCTGCGGTTCAGGCACGAACTGGAAGTAGCGCTCGCCGAGGAACGGGTAGCTTGCTGCGGTGGGCATGGTCCCCAGCACGCCGACCTTGAACATCGGCCGCGGCGGGCCGCCGAAAATCAGCGCCATCGCGACCACGATCGCGACCGGCATTCCCAGGGTGAAGATCAGCGAGGAGCGATCGCGCACGAACTCCAGATTGCGCGCGTGCCAGACGGCGAGCAGACGCTTGCCGCTGCGGCGCAGGGTGTGCAGCAGGCTCATGAGCGCAGGTCCGTGCCGGTGAGTTCCAGAAACAGATCCTCCAGGTTCGGGGGCCGGATGCGCAGGTGCGCGAGCGGCACGCCCGACTGCAGGAGCGTGCGCAGCGTGCCCTCGAGGTCATTGGTCGTGAGCTCCACGCGGCCGGCGGCCTCGAAGAAGCTGAGCCCCAGGTCACGCGCGGCGGGGGTCCAATCCTCGCTCGGCAACTCGATCAGCACCGCCTTGAAATGCTGGCGCAGCAGCGCCTGAGGCGCGCCCTGGGCGATGATCTTGCCATGATCGACGATGACGATCTCATCGCACAGCAGCTGCGCCTCCTCCATGTAATGCGTGGTCAGAATGATGGTCTTGCGCTGTGCCTTGATCGATTCCACCAGCTCCCAGAAGCGCCGCCGCGCCTGCGGATCAAGCCCGGTGGTGGGCTCATCCAGGAACAGGATGTCCGGGTCATTGACCAGGGCCACCCCCAGCAGCAGCCGCTGCAGCTGTCCCCCCGAGAGCTTCTTGTTGTCACGTTTGAGCAGCTTCTCCAGCGCACACAAGCGTATGACCTCATCCACGCTCAGGCCGTGGTCGTACAGGCCCCGGAACATTTCCAGCGTCTGGCGCACGTTCAGGAAGTCCTGCAGCGCCGTCTTCTGGAACAGGATGCCGGCCTCGTCGCGGAAGCGTTCACCGAGCGGCGCGCCCCGGTAGCTGACCGTGCCGGCGGTCGGTGCCAGGATGCCTTCCATGATTTCGATGGTCGTGGTCTTGCCGGCGCCATTGGGTCCGAGCAGGCCGAAGCAGCTGCCCTCGCGCACGCTGAAGGACACCCCGTCGACCGCGGTGTTGTCGGCATAGCGCTTGACGAGCTGATCGACCCGCAGGATCGCGGTGTGCGCCCGGGCGGGCGGGTGCTGGGAGGGCGGTGAGTCGATTATCATGGTCTGAATTGAACCAGCTTTTCCTTTGGTCCGACACTGACTCGCAACCCTGGGTGGTGCGCGAGAGCCGCCGCGCCCGACGGCTGGCGGTGCGCGTGCACCGTACCGGACGGGTCGAGGTGGTGGTGCCGCCCAGGACTTCCCGGGCGGCGGTCAGCGCCTTCATGAGCGAACATCGCGACTGGATCGAGACGCGCCGCCAGGCGGCGTTGCGGCAGAAGCCGCCGGAGACGCCTTTTCCGCCCCGGGTGATCGCGCTGCCGGGGGTGTACGAGTCCTGGCGGGTGCACCTGGCAGGCGGCACGGGGCGCCTGCGGGTCAGGCAGGGCGAGCAACTGCTCGCCATCAGCGGCGAAATCAGCTCACCCGAGCAGCTCCGGCAGGCCCTGCGGACCTGGTTGATGGCGCGGGCGCAGATCGTACTGGCCGAGCACCTGGCGGACTGTGGGCGCGAGTTCGGTTTTTCGTACCGACGGCTGAGTATCCGGTGCCAGCGCACGCGCTGGGGCAGCTGTTCGACCCGCGGCACCGTCAGCCTCAACTGCTGCATCCTGTTCCAGCCCCCCGAGGTGCTGCGCTACCTCTTGATTCACGAGCTGTCCCATACCCGGCACATGAACCATTCCCGGGCGTTCTGGGACTGTGTGGCGCGCTGCTGTCCGGACTACCGCAAACTGGATCGGCAATTGCTCGATGGCTGGCGGCGTGTACCATCGTGGCTGCTATGAGCAATCGCCCCCACGACAAGTCCGAGCGGGTCGACCTGTCCGACGAACAGGTCCATTGGGACCTGGGGTCCTCGCTCAGCTACGGCGACTATCTGCGCCTCGATCAGATCCTCAGCGCGCAGCGGCCGTTGTCCTACGAACATGATGAGATGATGTTCATCATCGCCCACCAGAGTTCCGAGCTTTGGATGCGGCTGTTCCTGCATGAGCTCGCCGGGGTCCTCGACTGTGTACGGCGCGACAATCTCGGCCCCTCGTTTCGGATGCTCGAACGCATTGCGCGCGTGCAGACGCAGCTCACCGCAGTCTGGGACGTGCTCGCGACCATGACGCCCGCCGACTACTCCGCGTTCCGTAATGTGCTCGGTCGCTCCTCGGGGTTCCAGTCCGTGCAGTACCGGGTGCTGGAATTTACGCTGGGCAACAAGAATGCCGAAGTGATCAACGTTCACCGCAATGATCCGCCGAGCTTCGAGAAGCTGCAGCAGGTATTGGCCGCCCCGTCCCTGTATGACGAGGTCCTGCGCCTGCTCAGTCGCCGCGGTTATGGCATTCCCGAGGATCATCTGTCGCGGGATTTCACCGAAAGCTACCAGGCCAGCAAGCAGGTGGCGGGTGCCTGGCTGGGCGTCTATCACAACTCCGAAAAGGAGTGGGATCTGTACGAGCTCGCCGAGTGCCTGATCAATCTCGACCACCAGTTCCAGATCTGGCGCTTTCACCATCTGAAAGCGGTCGAAAGAATCATCGGCTACAAGCGTGGCACCGGTGGCACCAGCGGCGTGCCGTATCTGGCGAAGGCGCTCGAGCTCAGATTCTTTCCGGAGCTTTGGCAGGTGCGGACGTCGATGTGAGCCACGAGGCGTAGGGCTTGATTCCGAGCACCGCCGCCTGACGGATCGTCTGCGGCGAGGCATTGACGAGCCGCGGCTGACCGGCCAGGACCAGATGCGGCAGATCACTGGCGGCATTGCCGTAGGCCACCGTCTCCACGCCCGGGTGCTGGCGCAGCAGCGCTTCGAAGCAGCGCACCTTCTCTGGCCCGCGCCGATTGGCCGTGGTGAGTGCGCCGCTCAGTCTACCCGCCGGATCAAAGGCCACCCCGGTGCAGATGACCTCGGCGAAATCGAGCGCCGCGGCGATCTGCGGCACATACAGCTCGGTGCTCGCGCTCATCAGCACCAGCCGATCGCCCGCTTCCCGATGGTCCCGGATCGCTTGCAGCGCCTCGGGCGCGCAGCCGTGGCTGATCAGCAGCGGCACGAACTCGGCCGTCCACTGCGCGAGCTGCTCGCGGGTGGCCCCGCCCAGGGTGCTGCGAATGAAGGCGGATTTCACCTCGCCATGATCGGCGAATCCCAGCGCGAAGGAGGCGAGCGTCGGCACGACGCCCGCCATGCGCAGGGGGCTGCGGCGCGCGCGTTTCAGGTAGCCGCGCACATACGGCAGCAGGGTGTCACGATAGGTGATCGTGCCGTCGAGGTCGAAGACGACGAGTCGCATCGGAGCTCGGTGCGACGCGCGCTGGTCAGGCCGCTTTCGCCGCGGCGAGCTGACGCAGTACGTACTGCAGGATACCGCCGTGCTGGTAGTACTCGTGCTCCTTCGGCGTATCGATGCGCAGACGTACCTCGAACTGCACCGGCTTGCCGCCGTCCGGAGTCGCCGTGACCGCCACGGTCTTCGCGCCCGGCTCCGTGATGCCGGTGAGATCGAAGCTTTCCTTGCCGGTCAGGCCCAGGCTCTGCGCATTCTGGCCCGGCAGAAACTGCAGCGGCAGCACGCCCATGCCGATGAGGTTCGAGCGATGGATCCGCTCGAAGCTCTCGGCAATGACGGCCTTCGCACCCAGCAGCATCGTGCCCTTGGCGGCCCAGTCGCGCGAGGAGCCGGTGCCGTACTCGCGCCCGGCGAGGATCACCAACGGCGTGCCTTCCTTCTTGTAGCGCATGGCGGCGTCGTAGATCGACAGCTGTTCGCCGCTGGGCACGTGCACGGTGACGCCGCCCTCGGTGCCCGGCGCAAGCAGATTGCGCAGGCGGATATTGGCGAACGTGCCGCGCATCATGACTTCGTGGTTGCCGCGGCGCGCACCGTAGGAATTGAAGTCCGCCGGCTGTACACCCTGCTCGACCAGGTAGCGGGCCGCCGGACTCGACTTGGCGATATTGCCGGCGGGGGAGATGTGGTCGGTGGTGACCGAATCACCCAGCACGGCAAGCGCGCGTGCGCCGTGCACGTCCGCGATCTTGGAGGGGGTCATGCTCATGCCGTCGAAATAGGGCGGATTCTTGACGTAGGTCGAGCCCTTGTCCCAGGCATACACATTGCCCTGCGGGATCTTGATGCTGGACCAGTTCTCATCGCCCTTGAACACCGTCGCATAGCTGTCGCGGAACATCTTTGAATCAATCGCCTTCAGCACCGTCTCCTGGACTTCCTGCGGACTTGGCCACAGGTCCTTGAGGAAGACCGGCTTGCCGTTGCTGCCGACGCCCAAAGGCTCGGTGACCAGATCCAGGTCCAGGGTGCCGGCCAGCGCATAGGCCACGACCAGCGGCGGGGAGGCGAGGAAATTCATGCGCACTTCGGCGTGCACGCGACCTTCGAAGTTGCGGTTGCCGGAAAGCACTGAGCAGGCGATGACATCGCCGGCCTTCACCGCGGCCGAAATCTCCGGCCGCAGCGGTCCGGAATTGCCGATGCAGGTGGTGCAGCCGTAGCCGACCAGGTCGAAGCCCACGGCCGCCAGATCCTCCAGCAGGTCGGCCTTGCGGTAATAGTCGGTGACCACGCGCGAGCCCGGTGCCAGCGAGGTTTTCACCCAGGGCCTGGCATTCAGGCCGAGCTTGCGGGCGTTGCGGGCGAGCAGGCCGGCGCCGAGCATCACGTAGGGATTGGAGGTGTTGGTGCAGCTGGTGATGGCGGCGATGAGCACCGCGCCATCCTTCAACTCCACCGATTTCCCGCCGGTCGTGAGCGGTGCGCTGCCGGTCGCCGATGGATTGCGCTTGGTGCGCTCCTCGGCCATCGCGACCAGGCTCTTGCGGTAGACGGCTTTGGCGTTCTTCAACGGCACGCGATCCTGCGGACGCTTGGGGCCGGCGAGGCTCGGTTCCACCGTCGACAGATCCAGCTCCAGCACGTCGGTGTAGCCGGCGGCCGGGGCGCCATTGACGCGCCACAGGCCCTGCGCCTTGGCATAGGCGGCCACCAGTTCCACCTGCTCCTTGGGACGGCCCGTCAATTCGAGGTAGTGGATGGTTTCCTCATCGATCGGGAAGATGCCGCAGGTGCTGCCGTATTCGGGTGCCATGTTCGCGATGGTCGCGCGGTCGGCGAGCGGCAGATTGGCCAGACCGTCGCCGAAGTACTCGACGAACTTCTCGACCACGCCCTTCTTGCGCAGCATTTCAGTGAGGGTGAGCACCAGATCGGTCGCGGTGGCGCCCACCGGCAGGCTGCCGGTGAGCCTCACCCCGATGACCTGCGGGATCAGCATGGTGATCGGCTGGCCCAGCATCGCCGCCTCGGCCTCGATGCCACCCACACCCCAACCCAGGACGCCCAGGCCATTGATCATGGTGGTGTGCGAATCGGTGCCGACCAGGGTATCCGGATAGGCCTGGTGGTTCTTGCCGACCGGGCGGTCAAACACCACCCGGCCCAGGTGCTCGAGATTGACCTGGTGGACGATGCCGGTGTTGGGTGGCACGACCTTGAAATTATCGAACGCGGTCTGACCCCAGCGCAGAAAGGAATAGCGTTCGCCATTGCGCTGAAACTCGATCTTGTTGTTGTCGGCCAGCGCCTGCTTGGTGCCGTATTCATCCACCTGCACCGAGTGATCGATGACCAGCTCGACCGGCGCCAGCGGGTTGACGCTCTCGGCCTGACCTCCCAGTTTCACCACCGCCTCGCGCATCGCGGCCAGATCCACCACGCAGGGGACGCCGGTGAAGTCCTGCAGGATGACGCGCGATGGCGTGAAGGCGATCTCATAGGAAGGTTCCGCCTTCGGGTCCCAGTTGAGCACGGCTTCGATGTCCTTGCGCGTGACGTTGACCCCGTCCTCGAAGCGCAACAGATTCTCCAGCAGGATCTTCAGCGAATACGGCAGGCGCGCCAGCTTGTCCTCGGGCAGGGCCTTCAGATTGAAGATCTCATAGGAGCGGGCGCCGACCTTGAGGGCGGTGCGCGATTTGAAGCTGTCGGTCATGGAAATCTCCGCAATTGCGCCAGAGGGCCATTTTGCGTCCTGCGCGGTAGCGAGTAAAATGACATTAATTACATTATTGATGCAATCCTTGCATGAAAATCGACACCCTCGGCGTGCAGGCCTTCGTCGCGATCGCCGAGAACGGCGCCTTCAATCGCGCCGCCGCCGCGCTTGGTATCACCCAGACCGCCTTGAGCCGTCGGCTGAAGAATCTGGAAACGCATCTGGGCGTGCGCCTGGTGGAACGCACGACACGCACCGTCGCGCTGTCGCGCTCGGGTGAGGGGTTTTTGCCGCAGGCGCGGCGGTTGCTGTCGGAGCTGGCCGCGTCGTTGAATGAGATCCGCGACACCGGCAAGGCGATGCGCGGCGATGTGACCCTCGCCTGTGTACCGACCATGGGGGTTCATTACCTGCCGGCCGTGCTGCGCGAGTATTCCGCCCGCTTTCCGAACAATCGAATTCGACTGCTCGACCATGCCTCCTCGGGTGTTGCCGAGGCTGTATTGAGCCGCGAGGCCGAATTCGGCATCAACGTGGCGCGCCTGCTGAATGCAGACCTGGACAGCACTCCGCTGCTGCAGGATAGTTTTGTGCTGGTGTGTCGCCGCGACCATCCCCTGGCGGAGAATCGGCGGGTCGCCTGGCAGCAGCTCAAGGGCCATCGGCTCATCTTTCCCGGCGCGAGCAGCAGCAACGAGTCACTGCTGGAACAGGCGTTGGGCGAGGAGCATCAGTCACTGTCGATCTTTTACGAAGTGCAGCGCAGCTCGACCGCCGTGGGCCTGGTGGCGCAGGGGGTCGGCATCGCGGTGGTGCCGCGCCTTGCCATGCAGCATGGCGCCTATCCGAGTTTGCGGGTGATCGATCTGGTCGCGCCGACCGTGTCCAGAACGTTCAATCTGCTGACCCGCAAGGGCGCCGTGCTCTCGCCCGCGGCCCAGAATCTTTACGAGCTGCTGCTCGCGCGCCGCGCGCGCTTTACGCCGCGACGGGGTGACTCGCCGCCGAAGTCACGGCGCTGATGGTGCCGCCGCCCAGGCACAGGTCCCCGTCATACGCGACCGCGAATTGGCCGGGGGTCAGGGCCCGCTGGGGTTCATCGAACAGCACCCGCGCCGTGCCGCCGGGTCCGATCTGGAGCAGGGCGGGCTGATCGGCATGCCGATGGCGCACGCGCACCGTGCAGCGTCGCGTTTGCTCGGATGGCGGGACCAGCCAGTGCAGCTGCTCGCAGTGCAGCTCGCGCGCGCACAGCAGCGGATGATCGTGTCCCTGCACGGCGATCAACACATTGCGGGCCGCATCCTTGGCCGCGACATACCAGGGCGCGGTCTCGCTGTCACGGCGACCGCCCAGACCCAGGCCGCCGCGCTGGCCGAGCGTATAGAACGCCAGGCCGCAGTGGGTGCCGAGGTGCTGGCCTTCGGGGGTCTCGATCCGACCCGGCGTCTCATCGATGTACTGGCGCAGGAACTCGCGAAACGGACGCTCGCCGATGAAGCAGATGCCGGTGCTGTCGGGCTTGTCGAACACCGGCAGCCCCGCGGCACGCGCGCGCTCGCGAACCTCGGCCTTGCTGAACTCGCCCACGGGCATCAGCGCCTGGGCCAGATCGGCCGGCTGCACGGCGTGCAGGAAGTAGGTCTGGTCCTTGAGCGCATCCACCGCCTTCATCAGGCGTACGCCCTCGGCTGCCGGGCGCAGCCGTGCGTAATGTCCGGTCGCGAAGTGGCGGGCGCCCAGCCGCCGGGCATGCCGCAGCGCCACGCCGAATTTCACTTCGCGATTGCACAACACATCGGGATTGGGCGTGCGGCCCGCCTTGAGTTCGGCCAGGAAGTATTCAAAGACCCGCGCCCGATAGTCCGCGGCGAAGTTCGCGCGGTGCAGGGGAATGCCCAGCACGCGGGCCACGGCGCGCGCGTCCTGATAGTCCTGCGCCTGCGTGCAGTAGACATCCTCCTCATCCCAGTTGCTCATGAACAGCCCCTGGACTTCGAAGCCGCGCTCCACCAGCAGCAGGGCGGCAACCGCGGAATCGACACCTCCTGACAGGCCCACGATGATCGGATTCATGGCACTTCGACCGCGGGGATGTCGCGGGCACCGTCCATATCCAGATGACCGACGCCGTCCAGGGGCTGGCGTTGTCCGGCCAGATAATCATCAATGCAGCGCAGCACCAGGGGGCTGCGCAGCCGCGCTTCGCGCTCCATCAGCTGGCCACGGGTCAGCCAGTGCGTGCGCAGGATGCCGTGGTCCAGCGGCTGGGAGGCATCATGATCGGCGACGCTGCCGATGAAGGCGAAGCGCAGCGAGGCACGGCCGGTCCCCGGATGTCGCCACAGGTAGGCGCCGAGGAAGGCTTCGCTGGTGAAACGCCAGGCGGTTTCCTCGCGGGTCTCGCGCGCGACGGCCTGCAGCAGCGTCTCGCCGTGCTCGACGTGGCCGGCGGGCTGATTGAACACCAGCCGCCGGGCGATGCGTTCTTCAACCAATAGAAACCGCCCCTGCCTCTCGGCAAGGGCGGCAACGGTGATGTCGGGAGGCCGAGGCATGGCCGGGCATTATAGCCAACCCGCCGCGCTCGGCTTACCGCAGTTCAACTGTGGCGGGCGACTCGCAGCGCACGCTCGGGCGCACTGGCATTCCAAACCGCATCGAACTCGGCAAGATGTACGCGGGCCACGGCGGGATTGTTGAAGTCGGCGATGCCATCCCAGGTGTCGGCCCGCAACCGATAGACGATGGCTCGCTCATCGGCGATCAGGTACGCGCAGGAGCGCTGCTGCGGCATGTGATTGGCGACGTAGCGGATGTCGATGTAGCTCGACAGGCGCCGGCCCATCGCGATGAAGCGGTTGGTGTCCGTCATCACCCGGGTCGGATCCACCAGCAGCACGCGCACCTTGGCGAAGCTGCGCGCCAGGACAAAACTCTTGATGATCTCCAGGAACGGCGTCTGGTCGTAGACCTCGGGTTCCAGATCCTGGGTGTAGATGGACAGCATCCGGCTGGCCGAAGCCGCCGCGGTGTCGACCGCGACACGCGCCTCGGCGATGCTGGTGATGACCGACATCGGTTCGGCGCTTCTCTGCGGAGTCGCGAGGCTGATGACGCCGGCGGATTTCTCCGGGGTGAAACGGGCATGCGCCAGGGGCGCCAGAACTCCCGTATCTTCACCTTCACCGGAGAATTCCATGGAACCGCTCGAAGATTGCGCCTGAAATCGGACAGGCCGAGCGATCTTAAAAAGGCGGCTCGCGGTGAATTGTCGACCCGATCACGCTTTGCGGTAGGTGGTGTCCCGGCACGCGCCGATTCCGTGGCTCAGGTCACTCAATAATGCGCGAAAGCTAGATCCCGCGCGCAAGCTCGGCCGCCAATCCGACATAATCCTGGGGCGTCAGCCCGCGCAGCCGGGCCTTCTCGGCAGCCGAAATCGGCAGGGTGTCGAGGAAGGCGGCGAGGCTTGCGCCATCGATGGCGCGGCCGCGTGTGAAGTCCTTCAGGAGCTCATACCCATGCGGTACGCCCTGTGCCCGCAGCACGGTCTGGACCGCCTCGCCCAGCACCTCCCAGGCGGCATCGATATCGACGCTGATGCGCGCCGGGTCGGCGTCGATTTTCCCCAGGCCGCGCAGCACGGACCGCCACGCGACCAGCGCATGGCCGAGAGCGACCCCCACATTGCGCATCACCGTCGAGTCGGTGAGGTCGCGTTGCCAGCGCGACACCGGCAGCTTCTCGGCGAAGTGGCGCAGCAGTGCGTTGGCCACTCCGAGATTGCCCTCGGCATTTTCAAAATCGATCGGATTGATCTTGTGCGGCATGGTGGATGAACCCACCTCGCCCGCGACCGGCCTCTGCCGCAGGTACCCGAGCGACACATAGCCCCAGATGTCCCGGCACAGATCGATGCTGATGACATTGATGGCGGCCAGGGCGTCGCAGTACTCACCGATCCAGTCATGCGGTTCGATCTGGGTCGTGAAAGGATTGTCGATCAGGCCCAGTGATTCCACGAAGGCTTTCGCGATCGACGGCCAGGGCAGTGCGGGAAGTGCCGCGACCTGCGCATTGAAATTTCCAACCGCCCCATTCCACTTGCCGAGAATCTCGACGCCGGCGAGACGCCGGCGCGCGCGCCGCAATCGCGCCACCACATTGGCGAATTCCTTGCCCAACGTCGTGGGACTGGCAGGCTGCCCGTGCGTGCGCGCCAGCATCGCCAGGCCGGCATGGCGCACCGCGAGGCTCGCCAGCATGGCGAGCAACTCGTCCACGGTGCCCAGCAGGACGATGCGCGCGGCCGCCAGCAGCTTCGCGTAGCTGAGGTTGTTGATGTCCTCGGAGGTGCAGCCGAAATGCACGAGCTCGAGATTCGCGCCGCTGGCGCCGGCGGCCTGCAGCACCTCGCGCACGTAGTATTCGACGGCCTTCACGTCGTGATTGGTCCGTGCCTCGATCTGCTTGACCGCTGCGGCCGCATCATCCGCCGGATGTTCGGCGAGCGCCTGTGCCGCTGCGCGCACCTCGTTCGCAAGGCCGGCACCGACCAGCGTGGGCGCGGCTTGCGCGAGATGCAGCAGCCAGCGCGCCTCGATCCGGATGCGTTCACGGATCAGCCCCGACTCGGACAGCAGTTCCCGCAACGGTTCGGTGGCGCGGCGATAGCGGCCATCGAGGGGCGAGAGTGCCGCGAGGGCGAAGGGTTCGGTCGCAGACATGCGTGCGCAATCCGGCAATAGGCAATACGGGATGTTAGGATTTGCGATGATACCGTGCCGGAGTGCTTGAGATGACAGCTTCTTTCCGTACCGAACGAGACAGCATGGGCGAGCTGCAGGTGCCCGCCGATGCGCTCTGGGGCGCGCAGACGCAGCGCGCCGTGCAGAATTTTCCGATCAGCGGCCGCCCCCTGCCGCGCGCCTTCATCCGCGCCGTGGGGGTCATCAAGCAGGCAGCGGCGCTCGCCAACGCCAAGCTCGGACTGCTGGACGCCGCGGTGGCGCAGGCCATTGCCGCCAGCGCCGCGGAAGTGGCTGAAGGGCGACATGATGCCCATTTCCCGATCGACATCTTTCAGACCGGATCGGGGACCAGCACCAACATGAACGCCAACGAGGTGATCGCGCATCTCGCCTCCACGCGACTGGGTCGCCCGGTGCATCCGAATGATGACGTCAACATGGGTCAGAGCAGCAATGATGTGATTCCGACCGCCATCCAGGTCGGTGCGGCGCTGGCCAACAAGAGCCAGCTGCAGCCGGCCCTGGCGCATGTGTGCGCCGTGCTGCGGACGCGTGAACAGCAGTTGACCGAGGTGGTGAAAACCGGCCGCACGCATCTGATGGATGCGATGCCGGTGACGCTCGCTCAGGAACTGTCTGGCTGGCGCACCCAGCTGGAGAACGGCCAGGCGCGGCTCCATGCGGTCGAACCGCGCCTGCTGGCGCTGGCGCAGGGCGGGACCGCCGTGGGCACCGGGATCAATGCCCATCCCCAGTTCGGCAGTGTGTTCTGCGCGGAACTCGCGGCCATCACCGGCATCGCCTTCGTCCCCAGCCGCAACTATTTTGAGTCGCTGTCGAGTCAGGACGCCGCCGTCGAACTCTCGGGTCAGCTGAAAGTGATCGCGGTGAGCGTGATGAAGATGGCCAATGACCTGCGCTGGATGAACAGTGGGCCGCTCGCGGGCCTGGGCGAGATCGCGCTGCCGGCCCTGCAGCCGGGCAGCAGCATCATGCCGGGCAAGGTCAATCCGGTGATTCCGGAAAGCGCGGCCATGGTGGCGGCCGAGGTGATCGGCAACGATGCGGCCATTACCATCGGGGGTCAGTCCGGTAACTTTCAGTTGAACGTGATGCTGCCGCTGATCGCCTATAACCTGCTCGAGAGCATCCGTCTGCTGTCGAACGTGCTGGTCGTGCTGGCCGACCGGGCGCTGGCGGGTTTCACGGTGAATGAACCGCGCCTCAAGGAGGCGCTGGAGCGCAATCCGATTCTGGTGACCGCACTCAATTCGATCATCGGCTATGAGAAGGGTGCCGCGATCGCCAAGAAGGCCTATGCCGAAGGCAAGCCGATTCGCGAGATGGCCCAGAAGATGACCGACCTCAGGCCCGCCGAGTTGGCGAAGCTGCTCGATCCGCTCGAGCTGACGCGCGGTGGCATCAAGGGCGGCACCAGCGGCGGCGGGTGAGCGCAGATCCCCAGTTCTGGCAGCGTCGAATCGCGGAGCGCCTGCGGGGCAGCACCGCGCGCCATGATCGCGCGGAGTGGGTACTGCCGGGTCTCACCGCGCAGGCGAGCCGCGCCTTCGACCGCTATCTGCCCGCCGAACCGGTGCCGGCCGCGGTGTTGATGCCGATCGTGCTGCGTGAACCCTCCGCCACCGTGCTCTTCACGCAGCGGTCGACGGCGCTCAAGCGCCACGCCGGCCAGATCAGCTTTCCGGGCGGCCGCCTGGAGAGCTCGGATGCGAGCCCGATCGCCGCGGCCCTGCGCGAGGCGCAGGAGGAAGTCGGCCTCGACCCGGCCTTCGTTACGGTGATCGGCTTTCTTCCCGATCACATCATCGGCTCCGGGTTTCGCATCACCCCGGTGGTCGCCTTCGTGCGTCCCGGTTTCACGCTGGTGCCGGATACGCGTGAGGTGGAGGAGACCTTCGAGGTGCCGCTCGACTTTCTCTTTGATCCGGCGAATTTCCGACCGCGCGAGCGGCAGTACGTGCCGGATCTGCCGCCCGTGACGCTCCAGGATATTCCGGTGGGCGAGCGCAATATCTGGGGCGCGACCGCCGGCATGCTGATGAGCCTGTATCGGCTGTGCAAGGAGTGAGCATGTCCGCCATGACCGAGCTGCTGGCATTGATGGTGAAGTTGCGCGATCCGGTCAGCGGTTGTCCCTGGGATCGCGTCCAGACCTTCGAGACCATTGCGCCCTACACGCTCGAGGAGGCGTATGAGGTCGTGGACGCCATCCAATCGGGCGAGTCACCGGCGAAGCTGCGCGATGAGCTGGGCGATCTGCTGTTTCAGGTGGTGTTCTATGCGCAGCTGGCGCAGGAGCGCGGCTGGTTCGACTTCGACGGCATTGCCCGTGCCATCCACGACAAACTGGTGCGACGCCACCCGCATGTGTTCGACAAACCGATACCGGGCGTTGAGACCCCGGGTGAGGTCCTGGTCGTGTGGGAAGAGTTGAAGGCGCGCGAGCGGGCGGCAGCCGCGACGGGCCAGGATCCGAGCAAGGCGGGTGTGCTGGCGGATGTGCCGCGTGCGCTGCCGGCGCTGACACGGGCGCAGAAGCTCGGCAAGCGCGCCGGACGGGTGGGCTTTGACTGGACGGATATGCGCGACGTGCGCGCCAAGATTACCGAGGAGCTGGCCGAGCTCGATGAGGCGGCGCTCGAAGCCCACGAGCACGGCCCCCGATCGGCTGACCCGCCGGCCCACCTGGTCGAGGAAATGGGCGACCTGCTGTTCGCGATCGCGAACTGGGGGCGGCATGTGGGCGCCGATGCCGAGGCCGCGCTGCGCGCGGCCAACGCCAAATTCGAACGCCGCTTCGCCAGCATGGAGTCGCTCGCACGCGAGCGCTCCCTGGCTTTGACGGCGCTCACCCTGGAGCAATGGGAGGCGCTGTGGCAGGAAGCCAAGGGCGCCGAGCGCCGCTCAGCCGGGTAGGTCGAACCTGATGCCCTGGGCGAGCGGCAACGAGCGACTCCAGTTGATGGTGTTGGTCTGGCGGCGCATGTAGGCCTTCCAGGCATCCGAACCGGACTCGCGTCCGCCCCCCGTGTCTTTCTCGCCGCCGAAGGCGCCGCCAATCTCGGCGCCGGAGGTGCCGATGTTCACGTTGGCGATGCCGCAATCACTGCCGCCCGCCGACAGGAACCGCTCGGCATGCTGCAGCCGATCGGTGAACAGCGAGGAGGACAGGCCATGGGCGGAGCTGTTCTGCAGCGCTATGGCCTCCTCCAACGAGCCGACGGGAATGAGGTAGAGGATCGGACCGAAGGTCTCGGTCTGCACGATGGTCCAGTCATTGCGCGCGCGCATGATCGCCGGCTCGACAAAGTTGCCGGGGCGCGCGAGCACCTGGCCGCCGCACAGCAGCTTGCCGCCCTGGGCCACCCCTTCGGCGATGGCTGCGGTGTAACGCTCGACGGCGGCGGCGTCGATCAGCGGGCCCATCAGGGTACTGGCATCCAGCGGATCGCCGATCCGCACCTGGGAATAGGCATGCACCAGGCGCCGCTCGAGTTCCTCGCGGCGTGACTCGTGCACCAGCACGCGTCGGGTGCTGGTACAACGCTGGCCGGCGGTCCCGACGGCACCGAAGGCGATGGCCGGCACGGCCAGGTTCAGATCGGCGGTCTCATCGACGATGATGGCGTTGTTGCCACCGAGCTCGAGCAGGGACTTGCCGAGGCGGCGCGCGACCTTCTCGGCCACCTTGCGCCCGACATGGGTGGAACCGGTAAATGACACCAGCGCCACGCGGCATCATCGACCAGGCGCTGTGCCAGGTGGGTGCCGCCATCGACAAACATCTGAAAGATCGGCGGTGCCTGGCGCGCTTCAAGCACGCGATTGCACAGGCGCTGTACGGCGAGCGCCGTGAGCGGTGTCTTCGGGGAGGGTTTCCAGACCGTGGCGTTGCCGCAAATGGCGGCGAGGAACGCATTCCACGCCCACACGGCCACGGGAAAATTGAAGGCCGAGATGACCCCCACGACACCCAGCGG
>Ga0210385_10001369_pt1 | contig 15194 bp, 10 predicted proteins | sample IncBWH26OmetaG_FD_160107 | JGI IMG/M metagenome (GOLD analysis project Ga0210385, IMG submission 160107) | Forest soil microbial communities from Barre Woods Harvard Forest LTER site, Petersham, Massachusetts, United States - Inc-BW-H-26-O ...
CTGGACCAGGCCGGACTACGCTATGGCGACTTCGCGCTCGCCCCGAACCGCCGCGAGATCTGGTGCGTGCAGGAGGAGCACTTCAACGGCAAGGTCACCCGGGCCATCGTGGCCGTGCCGCTCGACGGCTCGGCCACCGAGGACCCGTCGGCGGTCCGGCAGCTGGTCACCGGCACTGACTTCTTCGCGTTCCCAACCCCGTCACCCGATGGCACCCGCCTGGCCTGGATCTCGTGGAACCACCCGCACATGCCGTGGGACGGCACCGAGCTCCGGGTCGCCGTTGTCAGCCACGGAGGTGAGGGCGGGGGAGGAACAGTCGGCCAGGGCAGGCTGGTCAAAGGCGGGCTGCGGGAGTCGGTGCTCGCCCCGGCCTGGCGGGACAACACCAGCCTGTACGTGGTGACGGACTGGACCGGCTGGTGGAACATCTACCAGGTCGGGCTCACCGGGGAGCCCCCGCAGGCGCTGTACCCGGCCGAGGAGGAGTTCGCCGGCCCGCTGTGGCAGCTCGGAGCGCGGCCGTTCGCCGTGCTCGGCGACGGGCGTCTGGCGGTCACCCATGGCCGCGGCGGCATGCGGCTCGGGGTGCTGGATCCGGACACCTCCGAGCTGACCGACCTTGACCTGCCGATGACCGAGTTCGCGCCGATGCTGTCGGCGGACGGCACCTCGGTCGCGGCCCTCGCCGGCGGTCCGAAAGAGCCGCTGTCGGTCGTACGGGTGGACGTGGGGACGTCCCGGCTCGAGGTACTGCGCGCCGAGCTTGATGACACGCTGGACGAGGCCTACCTGCCGGTTCCGCGCCACGTCGAGGTGGAGGGCAAGTACGGGCGGGTCGTGCACGCACTGGTGTACCCGCCGACGAACCCGGATGCGGAGGGCCCGGAGGGCGAGCGCCCGCCGTATGTGGTCTGGGTGCACGGCGGCCCCACCTCCAACGTCGTCGGCCTGCTCGACGTGGAGAAGGCGTACTTCACCAGCCGCGGCATCGGGATCATCGACGTGAACTACGGCGGTTCCACCGGGTACGGCCGCCTCTACCGCGAGCGGCTGCGCCGCCAGTGGGGGGTCGTCGACGTCGAGGATGCCGCGGCTTCCGCGCGCTCGCTTGCCGGGCAGGGCGAGGCCGACCCGGCCCGGCTGGCGATACGGGGCGGCTCCGCCGGGGGCTGGACCGCGCTGGCCGCGGTCACCACGGGCGCTGCCACCGACGGCAGCGTGTTCAGCGCCGCTACCTCCTACTTCGGTGTAGCCGACCTGACCGCGTTCGCCCAGACGACGCACGACTTCGAATCGCGCTACCTGGACGGGCTGATCGGGCCGCTGCCCGGATTCGAGGCCATCTATGCTGAGCGCGCCCCGGTGGGCCACGTCACCGCCAAGACCTGCCCGATCCTGCTGCTCCAGGGCCTGGACGACCCGGTAGTCCCGCCCGAGCAGTCCGAGAGCATCGCCAGGGACCTCGCCGCGCACCACATCCGCCACGCCTACATCGCGTTCGAGGGCGAGTCGCACGGTTTCCGCCGGGCCGAGTCGGTCACGACCGCGCTGGAGGCCGAGCTCTCGTTCTACGGGCAGATTCTCGGCTTCACGCCGCCGGGCGTGCCGGCCGTCAAGCTCACCGATGGCTAGGCGGCGTCCCGGCCGCTGCCCGCGAAGACCACGCCGGCGGCCCCGGGCGCCGGGCGGCTGCCGGTGTTACCGATGGCTGCGTCGGCCTAGCGCGCGAACTCGATGGCGCGCGACTCCCTGACCACGGTGACCCGGATCTGGCCAGGATAGGTCAGCTCGTCCTCGACCTGCTTCGCCACGTCCCTGGCGATGACCTGAGCCTGGATATCGTCGACGTCGCCCGGCTTGACCATGACCCGGATCTCCCGCCCGGCCTGCATCGCGAAGACCTTCTCGACGCCGTCCTGGGCGAGCGCGATCTGCTCGAGGCGCTCCAGCCGCTTGATGTATGCCTCGAGCGACTCCCGGCGCGCGCCGGGGCGCCCGCCGCTGATCGCGTCGGCGGCCTGCGTGAGCACCGCCTCCACCGTGCGCACCTCGACCTCGTTGTGATGCGCCTCGATGGCGTGCACGACGTCCTCGGGCTCGCCGTACCTGCGGGCGATCTCCGCGCCGATCAGTGCGTGGCTGCCCTGGACCTCATGGGTCAGTGCCTTGCCGATGTCGTGCAGGACCGTGCAACGTTTCATCAGCACCGGGTCCATGCCCAGCTCGCTGGCCATCATCCCGGCGATGTGCGCGGACTCGACCAGGTGCTTGAGCACGTTCTGGCCGTACGAGGTGCGGTAGCGAAGCCTGCCGAGCAGGTTGGTGAGCTCTGGGTGCAGGTCGGTTATGGCGAGGTCCACCAGCGCGTCCTCGCCGGCCTTGACGCACAGCTGCTCGATCTCTGCCTTGCTCCGCTCGTAGGCCTCCTCGATGCGCTGCGGGTGGATCCGGCCGTCCAGCACCAGGCGCTCCAGGGTCAGCCTGCCTACCTCCCGGCGGACCGGGTCGAAGCAGGACAGCAGCACGGCCTCGGGCGTGTCGTCGATGATCAGGTTGACGCCGGTGACCGTCTCGAACGCCCGGATGTTGCGGCCCTCGCGTCCGATGATCCGGCCCTTCATCTCGTCCCCGGGCAGGTGCAGCACCGACACGACGGACTCGCTGGTCTGCTCGCTGGCGACGCGCTGGATGGCCAGGGTGACGATCTTGCGCGCGCGGGTCTGGCCGTCGGCCCTCGCCTCGTTCTCGATGTCCCTGACGATCAGCGCGGCCTCGCGCTTTGCCTGGTTCTCGATGCCGGCGACCAGTTCGGTCTTTGCCTGGTCGGCGGTCAGGCCAGCCACCCGCTCGAGTACCTCGCGCCGCTCGTCGTCTTGCCGGTCGAGTTCCTTGCTTCGCGCGTCGAGATCTCGGGTGAGCTGTTCCAGGTCGGCGGAACGCTGGTCGTTCCGGCGGGCCTCCTGGTCGATTCGCTCCTCCCGCTCGGCCAGCCTGGTTTCCCTGCGCTCCAGGTCCCCGCGAAGCTGCTTGACCTCGTCCTTGACGGCCCGGATTTCGTCCTCTACCTCGCGGCGGCCCTGGGCGGCCTGCTCGGCGGCGGTCTCGGCCTGGCGCATGATCGCGGCCGCGTCGGACTCGGCCCGGGCGCGAAGCTGGTCGGCCTGACGCACCGCCTCGTCAAGCTGGTGCTGCGTGGCCGCGGAGGCCTGCTGCCCGACGGCCTGTTCCGGGCTGCCCGGCGCCACAATCTTGGGGGTTCGGCGAATCACGAAGACCAGCACAGACAGGCAAGCGACCAGCGCGAACGCCAGCACGATCGCCAAGACGAGCCCGATCCCGTTCATCACGGTTCACCCCTTCCTGCTCGCGGCCTGCCTGTTGCCTTGGCTCGGCAACAGGAGCCTGCCCTGCAGCGAGGGGTACTACTGCGCGTCGGCTGTCACCGCCGCCCCTTTGGGCTGGCGATGCCCGCGGCTCGCCCGGCAAGACGGGCAACACCGAACGGCACGGTCGGTTCGGGGCACCGCCACCTGGCCTATCTTGGCCACACGGGCGCTGCCCACCGCCCGGCATCTCACCGTCCGGCATCGCTGCTCCCGGCACCGCTCCCCGGTCCCGCCTCCGGTTGCGCTGCCGTCCCAATGCCACGACCGGCCCTGTGACCGATCGGCTCAGCCCGGTCTAGCTCTCCCTCCTGCCGATGCCGGGACCAGCCAGGCGTATACCTGACCCGGACTGAGGCCAGCCGCAACCGGCCAGCCACGCCGAACGCTCATAGCAATCGGGCAAAACAGGACCATCAGGCCGGCCCAGCGCTGCCCGGTGCTCGTAACCAGTCTCGTTCATCTCGGTCGATCCGCCCTACGCGGAGTAAAACCCTCGCTGCCGTGAGGCTAAGCGTAGATAACGATTTGGGCAAGCAGGGAGTCGGTGATCTTCGTTTTTCGGTGCCGGCTCAAGGCTGTCCGGGCTATCCGGCGGCCATGTCATCGGCCGATTCGTCAGGCACTTCGGTCAGGTCAACTCCTGCCGCGGCCAGGTCAACGCCCTCCTGTTCGAGCGCCTCCCGAACCACCCGGTAAGCGAGAGCCTGCGAGTACCCCTTCCTGGCGAGCATTCCGACCAGCCGCCGAGTCCGCGCGGGCGTCGGCTGTCCCCTGGTCGCCGCGAGCTTGCGCGCCACCAGGCTGCGCGCCGTGGCGATCTCCTGCTCCGGCCCGAGCTGGTCGACGGCGGCCTGGATGTCTTCGGAGGCCACGCCCCGGTGCCGCAGTTCCGCTGCGAGCGCCCGGCCGGACAGCCCCCGGCCGTGGTGCCGGGACTCCACCCAGGCGGTCGCGAACATGGCGTCGTCGATCAGCTTCACGTCGGCGAACCGCCCGAGCACCGCCTCGGCCGCGTCATCCGGCACCCCACGCCGCCGCAGCGCCGCAGCAAGCTGCGCGCGAGTTCTCGGCGCGGCCGTTAGCATCTGCAGGCAGATCTGCCGCGCCACCGCCTCGGGGCCACTCTCCCCGCCCGTGCTGGCCGCGCCCGGCGCGCCCAGGCCAGGCGCACCCGAGTAGCCGGGCCCGGGATCGGCACCGAGCTCTCCTAGGCCTGGGCCCGCGCCGGGTGTGCCTGACCGGGCACCGGCCTGCGCCCGCCGTCTCGTTGCCACTTCCGACTGTCTAGTTGCCGCCGGGGACCACCTTGAGCCCGGCCGCCGAGGCTGCTCCGGCGCCTACGCCAGTGCCAGGGGCTGAACCTGAACCGGGGCCTGAACCGGGACCTGAACCGGGACCCGGACCTGGCGTATCCGCATCGAGGCGCGCGCCGATGCCCAGCTTCTCCTTGATCTTCTTCTCGATCTCGTTGGCGGTGTCCGGGTTGTCGCGCAGGTAGTTCCGCGCATTTTCCTTGCCCTGGCCGAGCTGGTCGCCCTCGTAGGTGTACCAGGCCCCGGACTTGCGCACGATCGCCTGCTCCACCCCGAGGTCGATCAAGCTTCCCTCACGGCTGATTCCCACCCCGTACAGGATATCGAATTCCGCGGTCTTGAAAGGCGGGCTTACTTTGTTCTTGACCACCTTCACCCGGGTACGGTTACCTACGGAATCTGTACCATCTTTGAGTGTTTCAATGCGTCGAATGTCTAGTCGTATTGACGCATAGAACTTCAGCGCCTTACCGCCCGAAGTCGTCTCCGGGCTGCCGAACATCACACCGATCTTTTCCCGCAACTGGTTGATGAAAATTGCGGTGGTCTTGTTCTGGTTCAGCGCGCCCGCGATCTTGCGGAGAGCCTGGGACATGAGACGGGCCTGGAGGCCGACGTGGCTGTCCCCCATCTCGCCCTCGATCTCGGCTCGGGGCACGAGGGCGGCGACCGAGTCGATGACGATGACGTCGATGGCGCTGGAACGGATGAGCATGTCGGCGATCTCCAGAGCCTGCTCACCGGTGTCCGGCTGGGAGACGAGCAGTGCGTCGGTGTCCACGCCGAGCTTTCCCGCGTATTCGGGGTCGAGCGCGTGCTCGGCGTCGATGAACGCCGCGATTCCGCCTGCCTTCTGCGCATTCGCCACCGCATGCAATGCAAGGGACGTTTTTCCGCTGCTCTCCGGTCCGTATATCTCCACGATCCGGCCGCGCGGGAGGCCGCCGATTCCGAGGGCCACGTCGAGCGCAATGGAGCCGGTCGGGATCACCTCCACCGGGGCGCGGGTGTCGTCGCCGAGCCGCATGATCGCGCCCCTGCCGAACTGCCGTTCGATCTGGGCGAGCGCGGTCTCCAGGGCCTTATCCCTGTCGCCGCCCTTATTGCCCGCCCTGTCGTTCGGTGCCATGTGAACTCCTGTGGAATCAGGGGCTTCCCGCCCGGCCGTGGTGCCGTGATGCCGTGGTGCAATCGATGCTGTCCGGTACCGCTAAAGGCCATGTCCGGCAGCCCGTCTCGCTATCGGGGCCGACGTTACGCGCTGCCACCGACAATCTCTGGGATGCCAAGCCGCGCCGCCCGGCATTTCGCCCATCGATGTCGCCCGCATGCCGCGCAGGGTCGGCCACCGGGACTACTCTAGACGAACAGCTGTTCGATCATGAGGGGGACACGCCGATACGGTCGAAATTTCGCCGCCACAACGTCAGACGGGTGCAGAGACGGGCGTCCGACGGGTGCAGGGAAGGACGTCAGACGGGTGCAGAGACGGACGTCCGACGGGTGCAGGGACGGACGTCAAACGGGCGCGGAGAGGATGGCCAGGACGCGTTCGGCCAGGGCCGCGACGTCGACAGGGGTGGTGGTGTCCACGGTGATCAGTTCCCCGATCCCCACCGGCCGGTCGAACTCGGCGAGCATCTCAGGGGTCAGGCTCGTCACCACGTGCACCGGATGCGAGGTCGCGGCCCGCCGGGCGTAGCGGCTCGCGGCAAGCTCGGGCGGGCAGACGCAGTTCACCTCGACCGGCCGTGGTGAGAGCGCGGATATCCGGCTCCGCCCGTAGGCATGGCGTGGCCGGAAGTTCGCCTCGAGCACCACGGCCGGGGCGTCGGCGGCCAGCGCCCAGAGCAGTTCCATGGCGGCGGCCCCGAGCCGGTTCGACCAGGCCAGATCCGATACTGGCGCCCCGAGGGCGTCGTGCAGCGTCTCCTTGATCCGGTCCTTGCTCAGCAGGGCGAATCCAAGTTCGGCCGCCAACGGCACCGCCAGGGTGGTCTTGCCGGAGCCCGGGGCCCCGGACACCAGAACCACGCGATGGCCCAGGGAACCCATCAGATCAGCACAGCCACTGGGGGTGCCGAAGGAACGACCAGGGAGCAGCCCACCGAATCAGCGCAGCCGCTGAGGGGCGCCGAAGGAACGGCCTGGGGAACTCACCGGGTCAGCGCAGCCGCTGCGGGACGTCGAAGGAATCGCAGACGGCGCGCCAGACGGTTTTGGCATCCACGCCGTCGGCGAGCGCCTGGTTAACGGTGCGATCGCCGAGGTCGGCGAGCACCTGATCCTTGGCCACGCTTTCCGCGTAGTTCTCCCCGAACTGCGCGCGCATCCGTTCCCAGAAGACAGTGAGACGCACCCCGAAAGGTTACCCATGGGGCACGTGGCCGGCCACGTCGCAGACCAGCGTCAGCCAGGCCGGGGCCGCCCGGGAAGGTTTCATCCACGGCGGCAGGCCCGTAACGACCCGGAAACGCCCTATTGCCGGGCAGGCCGCGAGGATGCACCATTGTGAAAAATGTCATAGCGCATTCGTTTGCACGCGCGGCCTGGTTTCGGGGAGGGGACGGGCCGTCAGCGCGCATCACCTACCCCTGAGAGGAATGCGATGGCCCAGTCCAGTCCCCCCCGCAGGAGCCCGGTGGTGTGGGTGATCGCCACGGTCCTGATCGTGGTTGCGATCGCCCTGCCACTGCTCGTACCGATCTACGCGCGCACGACCCCGAAATGGGGAGCCTTCCCGTTCTTCTACTGGTACCTGCTCGTCCTGGTGCCGGTGATCGCCATCCTCTGCGGGAGCACCTTCCTGCTGCTGCGAACCAAGCCAGCGCCTAGCGCGGGCGTCTCGGGCGGGAACGGGGAGGTGGCGAGGTGAGCCACGTCAACGCGGTTGCGTTCACGATCGTCTTAGTTTGCTTCCTGCTCGTCACCGTGGCCGGGTTCGCCGCGGCGAGGTGGCGCCCGGCCGAGGACCTGTTAAACCTGCACCAGTGGGGCCTCGGCGGACGCGGGTTCGGCGGGTTCATCAGCTGGTTCCTGCTCGGCGGCGACATCTACACCGCCTACACGTTCATCGCCGTGCCGGCGCTCGTGTACGCGACCGGCGCCTACGGGTTCTACGCCCTGTCCTACTCGGTCATGACGTTCCCGATCGTGTTCATCTTCGTGCCGCGGCTCTGGTCGGTCGCCCGCAGGCACAACTACGTCACGCCGGCCGACTTCATCAGGGGCCGGTACGGCTCGCGGGGCCTCGGCCTCGCCGTGGCGTTCACCGGGATCCTGGCCACGATGCCGTACATCGCGCTGCAGCTCGTCGGCATCGAGTCCGTGCTGATCGTGCTCGGCGTCAACCCGAGCTCGGGCAACGCATTCATCAAGGACCTGCCCCTGATCATCGCATTCGTCATCCTCGCCGCCTACACCTTCCTGGCCGGGCTGCGCGCCCCGGCCATGATCGCGTTCGTCAAGGACACGCTGGTGTACGTGACCGTGATCGTCGCGATCCTGTACATACCGGCCAGGATCGGCGGCTGGGGACACATCTTCGACGCCTCGGCGGCCCATCTGAAGACGATCAACCCGGACACCGGAAAACCGCGCGGCAGCCTCGTCGAGACGCCCGCCGGCGAGTGGGCCTTCGCCACACTGGCGCTCGGCTCGGCGCTGGCGCTGTTCATGTACCCGCACATCATCACCGGGGTGCTCGCCACCAAGCGACGCGACGTGGTCAGGCGCAACCTCAGCGCGCTGCCCGCGTACACGCTGATGCTCGGCCTGATCGCGCTGTTCGGCTATATGGCGCTGGCTACGCCGGCGGTGACCGCGGGCGTCAAATCCGCCGGGGACAACACCGACCTGGCCGTGCCGCTGCTGTTCCAGCACCTGTTCCCGAGCTGGTTCGCCGGGATCGGCTACTCGGCGATCATCATCGGCGCGCTCGTGCCCGCTGCCATCATGTCGATCGCCGCGGCGAACCTGTTCAGCCGCAACATCTACAAGGAGTTCTTCAGACCGAATGCCAGCCCACGGGAGGAGACCGCAGCGGCCCGCTGGGCCTCGCTGGTCATGAAGGCCGGCGCGCTGATCTTCGCCCTCGAGCTGAGCAAGACGTTCTCGATCAACTTGCAGCTGCTCGGCGGGCTGTGGATCCTGCAGACCTTCCCCGCCATCCTGGTCGGCCTGTACACGCGCTGGTTCCATCGCTGGGCGCTGATCATCGGCTGGCTGGCCGGGATGGTCTACGGCACGATCGCGGCGTGGCGAACGCCGGGCAGCGGCCAGGCGCACTTCGGCTCGCCCATCGCCCCGATGCTGAGCCACACCATCTATATCGGGTTCGCCGCTCTGATCGTGAACTTCGTGGTCACGGTCGTGCTCACGTTCATCTTCAACGCGGTCAAGCTGCCAGCCGGTACCGACGAGACCCAGCCGAGCCACTACTACTACGACCCAGAGGACGGAGAGGCCGAGCCGGTTCCCGCCGCGGCCGGAACCGGAACCGGTACTCCGGCACCGTAACCCTTCACGCGGGCGCGCCCGCTCCCCGGCCGTCACCGGCGCCGTGCCTCACACAAAGGCACCTGGCGCCGGTGACGGCCCTTCCGGCGACCAGCGTGTTTGCCAGCGCTGAGCTGCCTGCACTGGCCCGCGTCAGCTACGAGGTCCTCCCGCGGCTACGGACCCTGGCCTGCGAACGCCGGCTCCGGCCGTACCTCGCAGAGCTAGGCGAGGAAGCGCTCGACCACCGGCGCGAGCTGCGCCGCCTCGGTCACCAGCGCGAGATGGCCGCCGTGGTAGACGTGCAGCCGGGAACCGGGGATCAGGCGGTGCATCAGGCGCGCGTTGGCCAGCGGGATGATCGGGTCGTCATCGCCGGACATGATGAGCGTCGGCTGCCGCAGCAGCGGCAGGAACGGCAGGCTCGTCCAGCCGAGCCCCGCGGTGAGCTGGTACAGGTAGCCGTGCGGCGGACCGACACGGCTGCGCGCGTGCATCGCCGTGGCCACCCCCGCCGGGTCAGTGCGCGCCGATCCGCCGTACAGGTAACCGGCCACGCTCTTGAGGTACCCCGGGTCCAGGTAGCGCCGCGGGGTGACCATCCGGATCAGCACCCCGGGCCTGGCCGGAACCATGATGGCGCCGGTCGCGGTGCTGACCAGCACGAGCCGACGGCACCGTGACCGCTGGAACGCGGCGAAGTGCTGGGCGACCCCGCCACCCCAGGAGATGCCGAGCACGTCGGCCTGCTCGTGGCCGAGCGCTGACAGCATCCGCGCGATCATCCGGCACAGGCCGGTAAAGCGGTAAGGCAGCGCCGAGACCGGCGAGCCGCCGACACCGGGGACGTCGAAACGGATCACCCCCAGGGATGGGTGCAGCGCATCGACGAACGGCTGCAGCAGGTCCAGGCTGGCGCCGATCCCGTTGATGAGCAGCAACGGGGTCCCGCCTGGGCTCCCCTGCCGCACGGCAACCCGGACCTGCTGGCCGTCGACCGCGATGCTGCGGATCGTCTCATTGCCCGGCTGGGCCGCGGGCTCGCGTGACCGCATCGGCTCACCGGTCGAGAACGTAGCCGCCGGGTGCCAGCTCGCCCGGCCGGAACCCGCCGCCGCCCAGCTTGTCCGGGCGCTTCTTTTCGCCGCCGCTGCGCTGCGCGAGCCAGGACCCGTAATCCGGCCACCAGCTGCCCGCCTCGGTCTGCGCCCGGCCCAGCCACTCACCCGGGTCGGCCGGGTAGTCCCGGCTTTCCGGCGCGGTCTGGAACGTCGCCTTGGGGTTCGACGGCGGGTTGACCATCGAGGCGATGTGACCGCTGGTGGACAGCACGAACCGGGACCTCCCGCCGAGCAGGCGGGTGCTGGCGTAGCACGACTGCCAGGGGCACAGATGATCGGCGATGCCCGCGACGACGTAGCTGTCGACGGAGACCTTGGACAGATCGACGGCGGAACCGAGCATCGTGGCCTCACCCGGCTTGGTCAGCGCGTTGGACAGGGCCAGCTCGATGAACTCGCGGTGCAGCGCCGCGGGCAGCCGCGTGGTGTCCGCGTTCCAGTACAGGATGTCGAACGGCGGCGGGGTCCGGCCCTGCAGGTAGTTGTTCACCCAGTAGGTCCAGATGAGGTCGTCCGGCCTGAGCCAGGCGAACACCTCGGCCAGCGCGCGGCCGTCCAGGTAGCCGCGCTGGGCCGAGGCCAGGATCGCCGCCGCCGCGGTGCGCTCGTCGATCATCGCGGCGGCCGTGCCCGCACGCGCCTGGTCAAGGACGGTCACGCCCAGGCACAGGCTCGCCAGCCGGTCCAGCTGCCCGGCCGCGCTCAGATGCGCGGCGACCATCGACGAGATCACGCCGCCCGAGCAGAGAGCGCAGATGCTGGCCCTGGGCGCCTCGCAGATGGCCAGCACGGCGTCGAGCGCCTGCACCACCGCGCTGCCGTAGGTGTCCAGGCCCCAGTTCCGGTGCCGGGCGTCCGGGTTGCGCCACGAGATCACGAAGACCTGCTGGCCCTGCCCGACCAGGTACTCGATCATGCTGCGGCCGGGGGCCAGGTCGGTGATGTAGAACTTGTTGATCATCGGCGGGACGATCAGCAGCGGGAAGCGGTGCACCACCGGCGTGATCGGCCGGTACTGGATCAGCTCGCAGGCTTCGGACCTGGCCACCACTGCTCCCGGCGTCACCGCGAGGTCCACGCCGACCTCGAACGCGTCCGGGGCCACCATGCTCGGCACGCGCGGCGGCGCGGCCAGGTCGGCGACGAGCGCCCGGGCCCCGCGCAGGGCGCTGCGGCCGCCGCTCTCGCGCAGCGCGCGGAACGCGGCCGGGTTGACCAGCGGGTTGTTGCTCGGTGAAGCGGCGGCGGTAACGTTCAGGGCCAAAAGCTTTATTCGCTCGCTGTCGCGCCAGCTCAGCCCGGCGTCGGACAGGAGCGCATCGGCGGTCTGCCCGGCGGCGAGGTACGCCTGCATGGAGCGCCTGAGCAGCGGATTGCTGGTCCACTCCGGATCGCGGAACCGCCGGTCCCGCTTGCCCGGAGCGACCTGCGAATCCCCGATCGCGATCTTCGCGAGTTCGGCGGTCAGCCCGCTCATTCGCCGGGCAAACGTCTGCGGCCGGCGGGCGAGCCCGACCGCCAGGCGCAGCGTGGCGGCGTCCGGGCGCAGCATCCGGGCCGTGCCCAGCGCCGCGGCGGACAGCAGCAGGTCAAGTGCGCCAGCCGCGTCAGCGGCGGGCGGGAACTGTCCGGACCGGTCCTCGGCGTTGGCGGTCATCACAGGTCCTGCGGCGGCTGCACCTCACGGCGCAGGATCTTGCCGGTCGGCCCCTTGGGCAGGTCATCGACGATCCAGATGTGGCGCGGGTACTTGTAAGCGGCGACCCGTTCCCTGGCGAAGGCGCGCAGGTCGGCGGGCGTGGCCGTGCCGCCGGGCTTGAGCTTCACCGCGGCGCCAACGTCCTCGCCAAGCTCGGGATGCGGGATCCCGATCACCGCCGCCTCGGCGACGTCCGGATGCTCGTAGAGCACCTCCTCGATCTCGCGCGGGTAGACGTTGTACCCGCCGCGGATGATCAGGTCCTTCTTCCGGTCGACGATGTAGTAGTAGCCGTCCTCGTCGACCTTGGCGAGGTCGCCGGTGCGGAACCAGCCGTCTTGGATGGCCTCGGCGGTGGCGTCCGGCCTGCCCCAGTACCCCTTCATTACGTTGTGGCCCCTGATCGCGATCTCGCCGACCTCGCCGGGCGGCACGTCCGCGCCGTCGGCGTCGATCAGGCGCATCTCGACGCCCGCGATCGGCGTGCCGATCGAGCCAGGCTTGCGCACCTTGTCCGGGTGATTGAACGAGGCGACGGGGGAGGTTTCGGACAGGCCGTACCCCTCGAGAATGATGCAGCCGAAGGCCTCCTCAAACCCGCGCAGGACCTCAACCGGCATGGCCGCGCCGCCGGAAACGCACAGCCGCAGCGACGAGACGTCCGGCCGCTCGCCGGTGTGGTGCAGCATCGCCGCGTACATCGTGGGCACGCCCTCGAAGATCGTGACCCGGTCACGCTGGATGATCTCCAGGGCCTTGCCGGGATCGAACCTGGGCAGGAGCGTCAGCGTGCTGCCCGACGCGATCGTCGCGTTCAGCCCGCAGGTGAGGCCGAACACGTGGAACAGCGGCAGGCAGCCCATCACGACGTCACCCGTGCTGCTCTTCAGCAGGGTGGTCGCGGTCAGCTCCGCGTTGCGGGTCAGGTTCGCGTGGGTCAGCTCGGCGCCCTTGGGCCTGCCGGTGGTGCCCGAGGTGTAGAGGATCACCGCATCGTCGTCCTCACCGCGGTCCGCGCTGACCTGTGCGGGATCCTGGTCGGCGAGCGGGAGCAGCGGGTCGGTGACGTCGACGACCCTGGCGCCGGTGTCGGCGGCCCCCTTGGCGGCCTCGCCCGCCGCCGCGTGCCAGGCGAACAGGACCTTGGCGCCGGAATCGCCCAGGTAGTAGGCGACCTCACGGCTCTTGAGCAGCGGGTTCATCGGCACCACCACGGCACCGGCGCCGAGCGTGCCGTAGTAGGCGATCGGGAACGCGGGCACGTTGGGCAGCATGATGCCGACCCGGTCACCCGGCTCCACGCCGAACGATTTCAGCAGGGTGGTCACGCGGGCGGCGGCGTCCCGCAGATCCGCGTAGGTCAGCACCGCCGCGTCCATGCGAAGGGCCGGGCGGTCGGCATGGTCGGCCGCTGCCTGCCGCAACACCGAGGTCAGACTCGCCATCTTGCCTCCCAAGACGGGCAACTGCGCCAATGCAGCCCCTCAGCATCTTCCCCCCGGATCGGCCGAATCAATAGGCCCAGGTTCGCCTGGCCAGAGCTGTCGGTGGGGCAAGGCAGGATGGATGTATGTCTGTCCGCACATCGGTCACCGGCCTGGTGCCCGGCTTCAGCGAGGCGACCAGGGCCTGGTTCGGCGACGCGTTCGCCGGGCCGACCCCGGCGCAGGCTGAGGCGTGGGCGGCGATCGGCCGGGGCGACAACACGCTGGTGATCGCGCCGACCGGCTCGGGAAAGACGCTTGCCGCGTTCCTGTGGGCGATCGACAAGCTGGCCACCGAGCCGGCACCGGCGGATCCGAAGCAGCGCTGCCGGGTGCTGTACATCTCGCCGCTGAAGGCCCTGGCCGTGGACATCGAGCGCAACCTGCGCTCACCGCTGGCCGGGGTGGGCCAGGCCGCCAGGCGCCTCGGCCTGGCCGAGCCCGACATCCGGGTCGGCGTGCGCACCGGCGACACCGCCGCCGACGAGCGCCGCAAGCTGGCCGGCCAGCCGCCGGACATCCTGATCACCACGCCCGAGTCGCTGTTCCTGCTGCTCACCTCCCAGGCCAGGGAGACCCTCCGCAGCGTGGAGACCGTGATCGTCGACGAGGTGCACGCGCTGGCGGGCGGCAAGCGCGGCGCGCACCTGGCCCTGTCGCTCGAGCGGCTGGATGCCCTGCGCGAGGAGACGCGCGAGGAGGCGGCAGGGCGAGGGCCGGCACAGCGAGGGCCGGCACAGCGGATTGGGCTGTCCGCGACCGTCCGGCCGCCGGAGGAGGTGGCCTCGTTCCTCGGCGGCAGCCGGCCGGTCACGATCGCGGCGCCGCCCAGCGACAAGCGGCTCGACCTGCAGATCGTGGTCCCGGTCGAGGACATGGCCGACCTGGAGACCGCGGCCGGGGCACCGGACGACGAGCACCCGGACGACCCCGTACGGCGCCGCTCGATCTGGCCGCACGTCGAGGAGCGCGTGCTCGACGAGATCGAGGCGCACCGGTCCACGATCGTATTCGCGAACTCGCGGCGCCTGGCCGAGCGGCTCTGCGCCAGGCTCAACGAGCTCGCCGCCGAGCGGGCCGAGGAGCGGGCCGGGGAGCGGGCCGGGAGCAACGGCGCCCCGCCCCGCTCGCCTGCCGAGGTCATGGCCCAGTCCGGCGGGACCCAAGGCGCGCCCGCGGAGGTCGCCCGCGCGCACCACGGCTCGGTGTCCCGGCAGGAGCGCGCCCAGATCGAGGAGGCGCTGAAGGCGGGGCGGCTGCCGGCCGTGGTGGCCACGTCCAGCCTGGAGCTCGGCATCGACATGGGCGCGGTTGACCTGGTCATCCAGGTGGAGGCGCCGCCGTCGGTGGCCAGCGGGCTGCAGCGCACCGGGCGCGCGGGCCACAACGTCGGCGACATCTCCCGTGGCCTGATCTTCCCCAAGTACCAGGGCGACCTGGTGCAGGCGACGGTCGTGGCCAGGCGAATGCTGGACGGCGCGATCGAGGAACTGCGCATGCCGCGCAACCCGCTCGACGTGCTCGCCCAGCAGATCGTCGCGATGACCGCGATGGACGACTGGGAGATCGGCCGGCTGGAGCAGACGGTCCGGCGGGCCGCGCCGTTCGCCAGCCTGACCCGCCCGGTGCTCGAGGCGGTCCTCGACATGCTGGCAGGCCGCTACCCCAGCGAGGAGTTCGCCGGGCTGCGC
>Ga0210385_10001370_pt1 | contig 15187 bp, 18 predicted proteins | sample IncBWH26OmetaG_FD_160107 | JGI IMG/M metagenome (GOLD analysis project Ga0210385, IMG submission 160107) | Forest soil microbial communities from Barre Woods Harvard Forest LTER site, Petersham, Massachusetts, United States - Inc-BW-H-26-O ...
TCGTGTTCAGGGGCAGTAATCGACAGAGCCTTTGCGGGTGGGCGAGGCATGGCTCTTACAGTATGAGGCCGATCGGTTTAAAGGTAAAGCTATTTCAGAGACAGGAGACTAGCCGCAAGATTTCGACGAAGTGTGGTGACATCAGGGGCTCGTTTCCGAGGGACAGGCTCAGGTGACGCGCATGAGGCAGCAGCCGGGAAGCAACGAAGGCGAAATCATCCGGGCTGAGGTGCACCGTCCTCTCGCGTCGCGTAGACTCGAAACTGTGAAAGCACATTACGCATCGGATATTGCACCGGTTTACGATATCCATTTCAAGGTGCACGAACCGTCGATCGCGCGAATAAAGGCCCAGCGGAGCGCACAAATCGTAGAAATCATCCAGCGATTGGCACTGCATCAGGCGCTCGGCTAACGACATAATCAAGTGAGCCTACCACATACCGATGGAGGTGGGAGTCGTTTCTGTCACCGTCAGAACCCGTTCTTCCACTAGCGATCTGACCTGAATTTGATCCGCTAAATTACTTGAGATTGGAGTCAATATGTCGTTCTTTCGGCCGCCCCCTGCCGGGGGATGCGCTCCCGGCGGATCGGGCAACTTTCAGAGACTCTGCTGGATTAAGAAGGATAAACGCGTGTATCATGCCATTGTTCGGCTGCAGCTCCGACGGACCCTGGCGGCTTGGGAGGACCAACGCACGCGAGGGGAGTTCACAGTTCATCGATACACCGGCCTCTCGATCAGCCGTCCTCAGTTATCGCGGACAAACTGAGCAAGCTCCTCAAGAAAATCAAAGCTGTCGCTGTCCTCCCGCATACGTGCAGCGCGTAACTGAGCTGGGTCCCCGTTCGTAGTGCCAGTTCCCGTGCGGACGGGATATGTATATTGGCCCGCTTCGTCCCTCACGGCCGCGACGTCACCAGCACGCCTAATCGCCACTACAATGCACAGTGTGGAAGCTCCATCCCGGCCTGGAACGAGAACCTGTCGAAAGTGGAATATCTGCCGAGGGTATATGAGGTGCTTAGATAATACATGCTCTGCGTTCTTAAGCTTGTTTTCCAGTTCTTTGCCTGGATTAGGAACACCGACCACCTGCCTCGTATCAGTGACACCCACGACGAGACAACCGCCGCGAGCGTTTGCGAAGCTCGCCACGTGCCGGGCGAAGTCTAGCTTGGCGCGAGCACGCTCCTCGCCACGGGGGACGTGCCAGAACGAAAGGGTCTCCTTAAAATCCCACAACTCCGTCTCGAGTTTGCCAGCACCGACAGCTTTCAGGATGAGTCTGCGCCAGAACGCGTCACTGAACACTACATTCTCGCGCCTGGTTCGCTTCTCGATCTCATTTTGGATATGCCGAAGCGAGTCGCGGATGAATGCGAAGTAAGTGACGCATTCGTCGACGACTCGCCAGGTAGTCTGCCGAAGCAGTCGTTCAGGCGCGACACTGATCACAGCATCGTAGCTGCCCTGAGCGTTGAGCCGCTCGAACTCGTCGTAGCTGATTTCGGCATACACTCGATCTACCTGGCGGCCGAGTCGGTGAAAAGGCCCAAAACGATGAGCGCAAGCACCGCGAGTGATTGATCGTCTTGTGGGCTAGCGGCGAACTCATTCAGCGAGATCATCCGATCACTCAATCGAGTCGATCCCCAAACCCTGTAGGTAAATAATATGACGGGCGCCAATGGGTCTCGGTCGTATAACCAGCGAGCGTATTGGTATACCACAGCGACCTCAGCCCTGTTCTCTTCGACAAATGTTCGCAGCCGAATAAGCAGATCTTCGTATGTTCGCGGTTCGAAGCCTTTCAGCTTCGCAGCTTCGGATTTGAGCCGCCGTGCCGCCTCTAGCGCTTCCTTCGTTCGCACCTGTAACAGCGCAGGGTCGGTTTCCCTTTTGTTGACCCACCAGTCGATTTCGTCGCTTCCCACCTCCTGCCCGAAATCAGTGCGAACCGGTTGCACGAAGCGCACGCCTTCACCCGGAATCGGCTCCTCTCTCGCGGTGGTAGCGGATTCCATCATTTCGTCCGACCGGAGGAGATACCAGTGCAACTTGGCCAATAAGTCGACGGCTGGGCAAGACAGGATTGCGCAGTCTTCGCCCAATGAATCTATGTCTGCCACCCTAGCTGCCATTGTGACCCAGGCCCAAACGACCTGGCAAAGGTATTAGGATCAGGTCCGACCGCCACATAGCAACAAGAACGCTGCCGCTCAGCGGTCCATCGTCGTGGCAGCCGCGTGATGGGCAACTCGCAGCACCTCGTAACCACACCCACAACCCAGGGCACCGCAAAGTCCCGCGTCCACCCCTGTTCACAACCTTCAAAAATTTTCCTGCGCCGCCCCAGCCCCCACGCACCGAGCCACTTACCCATCCCCGCCCTCACTCACCAACCCGCAGGCCGCCTCCGCCGTCCGCTCACCTTGTATTCGCCATGACCCCTCGTCCGCTCCCCCACCGCCGCTTGTGCCGCCGCGCCGGAATCGCCAACACCGTCAATGCGCAACTTCCCATCAGCCCAACCAGCCCCGAAGGCAAAGCCAAATCCTCGCTCAACGCTCTCAGGACCGCGTTGACCGGCCGCACCGTCCTTCTCCCCACCGAAGACTCCGCCGAAGCCGCCTCGCGCCTGCTCAATGAAGCCAAGCGCGCCGGAATCTTTCAACCCGCCATCGCACCGGTCGCATCCCCGTGCTCGACATCGGCTACGCCGCCTTCAAACGAGACTCCGCCACCCGGAACCGTATGCAAACTGCCGCCTGACTCGAACTACCCTGAAACTCCCGCACGCTACACTAATCATGGGCTGGCAAGCGTCGCAAGCGCGCGCTTGACCGCTGATCCACGTATGAAAATCCACGAGTATCAGGCGAAGGCGATCCTCGCCAAATACGACGTCCCTGTCCCGCGCGGCGAGGTTGCCTACACCGTTGAAGAAGCCGAAGCAGCGGCCAAAAGCCTCGGCGGCAGCGTCGTCGTGAAAGCGCAGATTCACGCCGGCGGACGCGGCAAAGGCGGCGGCGTCAAGGTCGCGAAGAACGCTATCGAAGCTACCGAAATCGCCAAGAAGATGCTCGGCATGACGCTGGTCACGCATCAGACCGGCCCTGAAGGGCGCGTCGTGCAGCGCTTGCTGGTCGAAGAAACGCTGCCTATTGAGCGCGAGCTTTATCTGGGGATCGTGTTGGATCGCGCGCTCGGCGAAAACGTGTTCATGGCCTCCAAAGCCGGCGGTATGGAGATTGAGGAAGTCGCCGCCAACACACCGGAACTGATCTTGAGAGAGCGTCTGATTCCAGGCCAACCGTTGCAGCCGTTTCAAGCGCGTAAGCTCGCCTACGGCATGGGTGTTCCGGCCACGAGTGCGAATTCCGCCGCCGCCGCAATGGTGGCGCTCTCGAAAGCGTACGAAGCAATCGACGGCTCGCTTGCAGAAATCAATCCCTTCATTCTGACCAAAGACGGTAAGGTCTATGCCTTGGACGCGAAAGTCAACCTGGACGACAATGCGCTCTACCGGCACAAGAATCTGCTCGAGCTGCGCGACCTGAACGAAGAGGATCCGCTCGAAGTGGAGGCCTCGCGCTTCGGCTTGAATTACATCAAGCTCGATGGCAATATTGCCTGCATGGTCAACGGCGCGGGTCTTGCGATGGCCACCATGGACATCATCAAATACGCCGGGGGCAAGCCTGCCAACTTTCTCGATGTGGGCGGAGGTGCGAATGCCGAGCAGATCAAGAACGCTTTTCGCATCCTGCTTTCCGACCCGAGTGTGAAAGCCGTGCTGATCAACATTTTCGGCGGGATCTTGCGCTGCGACACCTTAGCGAACGGCGTGATTTCGGCTGCTCGCGAGCTGGATGTAAAGATTCCAGTGGTAGTCCGAATGGAGGGCACTAACGTCGAGCTCGGCCAAAAAATGCTGACGGAATCGGGCCTCGATTTCACGGTGGCGAACGGCATGAAGGATGCAGCCGAGAAAGTGGTGAGGCTAGCTCGATGAGCGTACTGATCAACGAACAAACCAGGGTTTTGTTCCAGGGATTCACCGGCCGCGAAGGATCTTTTCACGCTGAGCAAGCGATCAATTACGGAACACAGGTTGTCGGCGGAACGACGCCCGGCAAAGGCGGTCAAAAACATTTGGACCGTCCCGTGTTCAACACTGTGGAAGAAGCGGTGCGCGCAACCGGCGCCAACGCATCGGTCATTTTCGTTCCCCCGCCCTTTGCCGCGGACGCCATCATGGAAGCGGCCGATGCCGGACTTCCGCTGGTGGTCTGCATCACCGAAGGCATTCCGGTTAACGACATGGTGCGCGTATGGGCGTATCTAAAGAGCCGGCCGGCCACTCGGCTCATCGGCCCGAACTGTCCCGGCGTCATCACGCCTGGCAAATGCAAAATCGGGATCATGCCCGGGCACATTCACCTGCCAGGCAATGTCGGTATCGTTTCGCGCTCGGGAACACTCACCTATGAGGCGGTCGGCCAGTTGACAGCGCTGGGCATCGGCCAATCCACCTGCATTGGGATTGGAGGCGACCCGATTATTGGTACCAGCTTCACTGATGCCATCCAACTCTTCAATGAAGATCCCGATACGCACGCCATGATTATGATTGGCGAAATCGGCGGCACTGCGGAGGAGACAGCGGCGGCCTACGTGAAAGCCCACGTGCGCAAACCAGTCATTGGTTTCATCGCCGGCCAGACTGCGCCTCCCGGCCGGCGCATGGGCCACGCCGGCGCCATCATCTCGGGCGGATCGGGCAAAGCAGAAGACAAGCTCAAGGCGATGACAGAGGCGCGCATACTGGTTTGCCCCTCACCCGCTCTGATGGGTGAAAAGATGCAGGAAGCACTCGCCGCCAGTACGCGCTAGGAACTGAGGATCAAATTTTTCAAATGGCACTGGAACGAACACTCGGCATCATCAAGCCCGATGCAGTGGCGAAAGGCCACACGGGAGACATCCTCTCGATTGTTGAGCACAATGGTTTCCGGCTTGTTGGGCTGAGGATGCAAACCTTAGCTAAAGCGGAAGCCGAGGCCTTCTACGACGTTCACAAACAACGTCCGTTTTTCGCCGGGCTCGTGACGTTTATGACCGAAGGGCCGGTGGTGTTGATGGTGTTGGAGCGTGAAGACGCTATCGCCAAATGGCGCGAGGTCATGGGAGCTACCAATCCCGCCAACGCAGCCGAAGGAACTATTCGAAAGCGCTTCGCAGACAACATCGAGCGCAATTCCGTGCATGGATCAGATGGGCCGGAGACCGCCTCTCAAGAGGTCCCATTCTTCTTCAGCGCATCCGAGCTCCTGTAAAAGCAGGCGTGGCATGCCGGCCATGCCACGCGCTCGTTCGAGTTCTAGGCTACCTTCGGTTCCAGCGTGGCAACGTCCAACGCACTCGCCAGCGCCTTCTTGGTTTTCTCGGCCAGATGGCGGAGGCGCGCGTGCTTCGGACGGCTCAAGCGGCGCTCCACGCTCCTGCGAGCCCTTAGCAGGCGAATCCGCACCGCGGTCTCGGACCATCCATGCTGGCGGGCAATTTCCTGCACTTTGTACCCTTCGATGTAGTGGCCTTCCAGAACCACGCGGTCATTTGGCTTGCATTCGTTGAGAATGCGCTTCACGTCAATGGCGGCCACGTTCATGCGTGGCGGCGCTTGCAATTCCGGTAAAGTCTGCGTTTGAGGCTCGCGCCTGAGAAAAGTTCGATGAATATTCAGGGCGATGCTGTTGGTCCACGTCAAAACCAGGTTGGGGTCCCGCAACTGCTCTCTCCGCTCCCAGCCCTTGGCCCACGCTGCCTGCGCCGTATCCAGTGCAGCATCGTAGGACAAACCGCGCGAAACCAAAAATCTTACGGTCAGGTTGAATCCGCGCTGGTATGCTCTACCGTACTCTTCAGTTGTCATTTAGCTCCACCGCTCCTCAGATTATTTATGACACTCTCAAGCCACGCTATGCGCAGCTTGGCGATGACCTCTTTCGATCATCTTCATCCAGTTGTAGATGGCCTTACCACCCACGGCGTTCCCTTAGGCAGTTTTGGTGCCACGCATCCAAGAACTGATCGGCAGGGGACTCAAAGATGTAATTTTTGAATGATATCAGATATTTCCGAATGCATGTCAGCGGCCAAGATAGTAGGAACCCGCGGATCTACCGGCGCAAATCTTTCCGCTGCGCTGCAAAAATTTCTACTTTCGCTGGTGAAAGAGCGAAACCTTTTGGCAGGAACTTTGATTCTGTCAGCAGAGTCGCAGAGCCGGCTTGTGCCGTTTCTGATCCGTTGCGGAAGCCGGACGGCTATTTCTCGATGGGTTCAGAAGGCTTGGAAGGTGGGGTCACCGGCTTTTCCGGCTCTTCGGTGGCGGCTTTCATGCTGTCGCGGAAGGACCGGATACCTTTGCCGAGGCCCTGCCCCAGCTCGGGCAACTTCTTGGGGCCAAAGATAAACAGCGCCACCACCAGAATAATCAGCAAGTGGCTCGGCTGTAGCAATCCTTCAATCATGACGATTCTCCACGCGAGGCAGCGAGGGCCGTTCCCGCACTTTACAGTATATATGAGTTTGGATGTCAAATACGGCCGGGTTTCAGGCCGTCTGCGGGTTGACATCATCCAGACGTGTCGGCTATAGTGCTGAAGTACTGAACTATCAACGAGTTGAGCAGCAGCTCGGGATACTTTCCACAGTTCCGCTCGCTCGTTTCGCTCGCAAGAGATTTCCGGTTGCGGTCTCCTGTTCAGGGAGCGTTGCCGACTTAGGATTGAAATGACACATGGCCGGTCCATCTGATGAGTACGTCGACCTTGCTGGTACCGCCGATAACGCTGCTTACGAGGCGTTCCTCAATGATTACAGCAGCCATTTTCCGGCCAATGGCGAAGTCATACATGGACACGTGCTGAGCGTCTCCGACAAAGAAGTGATCGTCGACATCGGGCGCAAGACGGAAGGACTTGTACCGGCTACGCAGTTCCCGTTGGTAGAAGGAAAGCCGGCGGTTAAGGCGGGCGACGTGATTGAAGTCATGTTCGACCGCAGCGGCGAGCAGGTAGAAGGCTACATTCTTCTCTCCTACGAACGAGCGCACCGCATACAAATCTGGGAGCATCTTGAAAAAGCTGCGGCGGAAGGTACGCCGGTCAGCGGGCGCGTGATCAGCAAGATCAAAGGCGGTTTGGCGGTCGATATCGGAGTGGGCGCCTTTCTGCCGAGCTCACAAGTGGAGATCCGTCCAGTTCATAGTCTGGACGGGTATGTCGGACGCGAACTCAGCGTGCGCATTTTGAAGCTGAACCGGCGCCGCGGCAATGCCGTCGTTTCCCATCGCGTTCTGCTCGAAGACGATCTCGTCGCGCGTAAGGCGGAAGCCTTAGCCAAGATCCAGGAGGGCGGCGAAGTCACGGGCACGGTAAAGAACCTCACCGAATACGGCGCTTTCGTCGATCTCGGCGGAATCGACGGCCTGTTGCATGTGAGCGACTTGAGTTACGGCAGCATCAGCCATCCCTCGGCTGTGGTGCGGGTGGGCGATCAAATCACGGTCAAAGTATTGAAGTTCGACCGCGAGAAGGAAAGAATTTCGCTGGGTCTCAAGCAAATGCATCCAGACCCCTGGGGCGATATCGACGCCCGTTACAGCCGCGGCAGCCGGGTGCTTGGGCGCGTGGTGAGCGTAACCGATTACGGCGCGTTCATTGAGCTAGAGCCCGGCGTCGAAGGCTTGATTCATATCTCGGAAATGACCTGGAGCCGCCGGATGAAACATCCCGCTAAGGTGGTGAAGGTCGGAGATCCGGTGGAAGCGGTGGTGCTCGAGGTGAAGCCCAGAGAACGGCGCATTTCGCTGGGCATCAAGCAACTCGAAGCCGATCCCTGGACCACGGTTGCGGATCGTTACAGTGTCGGCTCGGTGGTGGAAGGCCGGGTAAGGAAGCTAGCGGATTTTGGCGCCTTTGTGGAGATCGAGGAAGGCATCGACGGGTTGGTGCATGTCTCCGATATGTCGTGGACGGCGCACGTCAAACATCCTTCCGAAGTGGTGAAGAAAGGGCAGCAGGTGCAGGCAGTGATCCTCCACATCGACGCTTCGAACCGGCGCCTTTCGCTCGGGATTAAACAACTTCAGCCCGACGCTTGGGAGACATTCTTCCGGACGCATCAAATTGGGGACGTCGTCAAAGGGCGGGTGTGCCGGGCTGCCGCATTCGGCGTATTCGTCGAATTGTTGCCGGGGGTGGAAGGGCTGTGCCATCGCACTGAGATCGCGCGCGAAAATAAACGCCGTCAGCCGAAACAGCAGCCAACGCCAGAGGAGCCGCCGCTGCCGATCGGGCAGGAACTCGATTTCAAGATCATCAAGATGAACGAAGCCCAGAAGCGCATCGGGCTGAGTTTACGTTCGATTGCAGATGACGGCGAGCGCAATCGCCTGGAAGACTACAAACGGCAGGCGGCTGCTGCGACGTCCACGGTGGGCGATGCCATCAAACACCACAAATCTGACGAGAAGAAATAAGGAATACTGCAAGTATGACGAAGGCTGAGCTGATCGAGGAAGTGTCCAAGGTTGTGGAGATGACGCGAAAGGATTCGGAAACCATCGTGGAGACCATCTTCGACAGCATTGTGAACAGCCTCCACAAGGGAGAGAAGATCGAAATCCGCGGCTTCGGCAGCTTCCGCACCCGGCAACGCCAGCCGCGGGTGGGACGCAACCCGAAGACCGGCTCGCGGGTGGAAGTCCCGTCGAAGCGCATTCCCTACTTCAAGCCGAGCAAAGAGCTGCGCGACCTGGTGAACCATTCCGTCCATGGGGCGGGCGCGGACTCGACGAGCGAACCCGAGCCGGCAGGCGTCGCGAACGATCACGACAATCCTTCTTAGGTTCCGAGCCAGCGCGCACTTACTCGTTTCACCGCGATGAACCAGTTGTGGACGCCCTGGCGTTCGGTGTACATGAAAGAAAAAAAGGACAAGGCGCGTTGCATTTTCTGCGATGCCGCAGCCGATCCGAAGGCCGACGAACAGACCCTGGTGATCTTTCGTGGGAGGTGGGCCTTCGCGCTATTGAACCGGTATCCGTATACCAGCGGGCATCTCATGATCGCGCCGTACGCCCATATTTCCCGGCTCTCCGAGGCGAGTGAAGAGACGAGCGCCGAGATGATGCAGCTCACTCGCCGCGCGGAGCGGATTCTGGAGCAGATCTATGACCCCGACGGCCTGAATCTAGGCATGAACCTGGGCGAAGCGGCGGGCGCGGGTATTGAGCAGCACATCCACATGCACGTACTTCCGCGCTGGAAAGGAGACGCGAATTTTATGACCAGCGTCGGAAGCACACGCATCATCCCGGAGGCGCTCGAAGACACTTACGCTAAGCTTCGAGATGGCTTCGCCCAGTTTTGACGGATAGCTCTGATGCTAGTGAGCGTCCGGATGCCCGTCGCGCCACTTCCAGTAGTCTCTTTGTTCGCGCTTGCTGGCGTGGGCCCAGTCGTGATCTTTCTTTTTATGCTCTTTCAGATACTGATGCCAAGCCGGATTTTCGTTGTCGCTCCAGGTGTGGCGGTCATGATCCTGAGCGATCAGGGCTACGGGTGCAAGCATCGAAATGCCCAATACAAGCGTGCCTAAGTAACGTCGCATTCTTCGTCCGTTCCTCCTCGGGGGGGTCACGCTTCGCGCGTGACACCTCAATTAGAAAGACACCCATACACTGGTAATGTTTCGCGATGGACGCATTAGTACTGTTTAAGAATCCAACGACAGATCAAATCGGCCGCTTCTTGGAGTCTATCGGGCTGACGGTTCAAGCCGGCGAAGTGCCGGAAGGAAGCATTCTGCCGGGCATTCGGATCGAGGACGGAGCGCTGGTGGTGGATGAGGCACGGCTGCTCTATCCGGGGGACCTGCTGCATGAGGCGGGGCACCTGGCGGTACTGACTTCCGAGCAGCGAGCCGGACAAGGGCCGAACGCAGGCGACGACCTGGGCAATGAGATCGGCGCCATGTGCTGGTCTTATGCCGCTGTCCTTCACTTGCAGCTTGACCCCGCGCTGGTGTTTCATCCGTACGGCTACCGGGGCGCTTCGGAATCGTACTTGGAGAACTTCCGCGAGGGCCGCTACCCGGGTGTTCCGCTGTTGCAATGGATGGGCTTGACGGCCGATGAAAAGCGCGCGCCGGCGCTTGGCGTCGAACCCTATCCGCACATGCTTCGGTGGCTGCGCGAGTAGCGCGCGGGTTCACGAGCGCTTCAATCGTCTAACACCGGCTCGAGCCGTTCTTCCGGCTGCGGCCGGAGCTCAGGATGCCGCATCAGCGTGCGTGCGCAAGTGTTCCAGCGGAGGATGGAATCGTCGTTACCGGAGGGGCGGCGGGGTTCGGCTTCTTCGTACCAGTGCATAGCGTCCATCAACTCCCGATAGGCTTTGACATTGGCGCCGCGAAAACCCTGCCGAATGCGAGCTCGTGCAGAACGCTCCGCGATGATGCCTGCGTAGTAAGCCTGTTCGTACTCGCCCTGTATAGAAGCGAGCACTTCGCGCGCGCGGGCCGGGGTTGACTCGACACAAAACTGATCTGTGAGCGCGAGCAGCAATGTCACCGCAGCGGTTTGGTTGCCGGGGTCGACCGCGAGAACATCCAGACAGATGCTTTCGGCTTGCCAGGGCTCGCCCAGCAAGCGGTATCGGTGTGCACGCTCCAGAGCTTCCGGGATGGCAGTCCGGGAGACCGGCTTCAATTGGAATTCCATATTCACTTCGATCTTACTTCCGAAAAATGCGGAATAGTTTCCGGAGCGGATCGAAGTATTCGTCTACCACGCGCTCTTTCAGCGGAATGATGGCGTTGTCGGTAATGGTAATGCTTTCGGGGCATACCTTGGTGCAGCACTTGGTGATGTTGCAATACCCGATACCATGTTCGTTCTTCAGATCCCCGGTGCGATTCTCCACGTCGAGCGGATGCATCTCAAGCGCCGCAGCATAGACCAGGAAGCGCGGACCGATAAAGTGGTTGTGCAAGTTATGTTCTCGCAGAACGTGGCAAACATCCTGGCAGAGATAGCACTCGATGCACTTTCGAAACTCCTGCACCCGGTCGGCCGCTTCTTGCGACATGCGCCAGGTACCATCGGGCGCATCGGGAGGACGCGGCTTGAATGGCCGAATGGTTTTCTTGACGCGATAGTTCCATGAGACGTCGGTCACCAAGTCTTTGACCGGCGGGAAAGCCTTCATGGGCTGAAGCATCACGGGCTGTTCGAGCGGAAGCGAGTTGAGGCGCGTCATGCACATCAGGCGCGGATTGCCATTGATCTCCGCGGAACAGGAGCCACACTTGCCGGCTTTGCAATTCCAGCGGACGGCGAGATCGTTTGCCTGCTCGGCCTGTATGCGATGCACGGCGTCGAGGACGACCATGCCTTCAGAGATCTCGGTCGTGTAGTCGCGGAAGCCGCCGTTGCCGCTATCGCCGCGCCAGATACGAAAGGTTGCTGTGGGCATGGCTATTTCATCTCTTCGATTACTTGCTGGAGCTCAGGCGGCAAATCCTTTAGAGGCTGGCGGATAACTTGCATTTCGCCGGACTCGCCGCGGCGCACGATTATGTTACAGCGGCCGTGTTCCTCATTCTTCGCAGGATAGTCGTCACGGAAGTGCGCTCCGCGGCTTTCTTTTCGCTCGAGAGCGGCGCGAGTAATCATCTCGGACACGCTGAGTAAGTGGTGTAAGTCAAGAGCGGTATGCCACCCGGAGTTATATTCGCGGTTTCCGGGCACAGAGACCGCAGCGGCCCGCTGGTGCAAGAGCTGCAATCCGTCAAGCGCGCGCTGCATCTCGTCTTCACGGCGGACAATGCCGACTAAGTCCTGCATCATGCCTTGCAGATCGTGCTGGACTTGATAAGGGTTTTCGCCGGTGGGCTGGAATGGAAGCAACGCTTCGCGCGCAGCGGCGTCAATCCCGGCAGTATCTATAGCCGTGTCGCCATTTTCGGCTGCGAACCGCGCGGCATATTCACCGGCTCGTTTCCCGAACACGAGAAGATCAGACAGCGAATTGCCGCCCAGGCGATTGGCGCCGTGCAGGCCGGCCGCACATTCGCCTGCAGCGAACAAACCGGGCACATCGGACATCTGGCTCTCCGCATCCACGTGCACGCCGCCCATCATGTAATGAGTGGTCGGGCCAACCTCCATCGGCTCTTCGGTGATGTCGATGTCGGCAAGTTGTTTGAACTGGTGGTACATGCTGGGCAGCTTGCGCTTGATGTGCTCCGCGCCTTTCGGAAGGCGGCTTTTGATCCACGAGATATCGAGATAGACGCCGCCGTGGGGGCTGCCGCGACCCTCGCGCACCTCGCGCATGATACAGCGGGCCACGTGATCGCGCGTCAGCAATTCGGGCGGACGGCGAGAGTTGCGATCGCCTTGGGTATAGCGCCAACCTTCTTCTTCGTTGTCGGCGGTCTGCGGCCGATAGTTTTCGGGGATGTCGTCGAACATGAAGCGGCGGCCCGCTTTGTTCTTCAGGACGCCGCCTTCGCCGCGAACGCCTTCCGTCACGAGAATGCCGGCGACGCTCGGAGGCCAGATCATGCCGGTGGGATGGAACTGGACGAACTCCATGTCCATGAGGGCGGCGCCGGCGTGATAGGCGAGCGAATGCCCGTCGCCGGTATATTCCCAACTATTGCTGGTGATCTTGTAAGCCCGACCGATGCCGCCGGTGGCGAGCACGACGGCCTTGGCTCGAAAGAGGATGAAACGGCCGCGCTCGCGCTCATAGCCGAAAGCGCCGGCGATGCGGCCGCCGCCGGTCAGCAGCTTGAGGACGGTGCACTCCATGTGGACATCCATGCCTAAGTGGACGCCATGATCTTGCAAGGTACGAATCATCTCCAGGCCGGTTCGGTCGCCCACATGGGCCAGCCGTGGATAGCGATGGCCGCCGAAATTGCGCTGGAGAATACGGCCATCGTTGGTGCGATCGAATAGCGCGCCCCATTTTTCCAGCTCGCGAACGCGATCCGGGGCTTCTTTGGCATGTAACTCGGCCATGCGCCAGTTATTGATATATTGACCGCCGCGCATGGTATCGGCGAAATGGACCCGCCAGTTATCACGTTCGTCCACGTTTGCCATAGCAGCGGCAATTCCGCCTTCGGCCATGACGGTGTGCGCTTTGCCGAGCAGACTTTTCGTAACTACACCGACGCGGACATGGTTGGCCGATGCTTCGATCGCCGCCCTCAACCCTGCTCCGCCCGCTCCAATTACCAGCACGTCGTAGTCGTGCGTCTGGTAGTCGGCCATTTACACGATTCTCCAGTCGTGCCAGATGCCCATGGCGCAGAGCCGGACGTATATATCGGCAAACATGACCGAGAACAGGCTCATCCAGGCGAACAGCATATGACGCCGGTTCATGCAGGAGACGCAATCGTAAGTGCCGCGGCGCAAAGGCGATTTAAATCCGCCGTCCTGCCGTCCACCGACTAAGTGGCGCAGCGAATGGCAACTGAATGTGTAACAGGCGAGCAGCGTAACATTGACCGCAAGAACTATGGTTCCTATGCCAATGCCAAATTTCGTGAGCCCGGTTGCCGGATTAGTAAACCATAGGGCCCGCCAGACATCCCACGCGAGAATTACCAGAAATACAAGGGCGAGATACAAAAAATATCTATGCACGTTTTGCAGAATTAATGGAAAGGAGCGCTCGCCGCGGTAAGTCTTGCGCGGCTCGCCCACGGTGCAGGAGGGAGGGTCGGCCCAAAAAGCTTTGTAATAAGCGCCGCGATAGTAATAACAAGTAACGCGGAAGCCGCCGGGCGCCCAGAGAATGAGCAGGGCGGCGGAGAGCGGCGCCCAACCGGGCCACCAATGCGGCCACGCGCCGAACCATGCGTGCGCCGGCTCACCCAGCAGTTCCGGGGAATAAAACGGCGAGAGGTAAGGGCCGAAGCGGAAGTAATTGCCCTGGAATGCGGCCCAAGTGGCGTAGACGACGAAGGCCCCGAGGCCGAGAAACGTGAAGAGCGGCTGGAGCCACCACCAGTCGCGCCGCGAAGTGCTGCCGAACCGGCCGCCCCGCAAAGGGATGTCAATCGAGGACATGTAGAACGATCGAAGCCAGTATATCTATTTGACGCGCGCACAACGGGCACCCAAACGCCCTGTGCGCTTGTTCGACGCGCGCACAACGGGCAGCAGACGCGCTAAAGCGAAGACGCCCTGTGCGCTTGTTCGACACGCGCACAACGGGCGGCAAACGCCCTGTGCGCTTAGGGCATTCGGCAGAAGGCGGCGACCAGGATGTCGTAGCGCGGACCGGCGGTCCGGCCCCACAGGGTTCTGCTTCACGTGCCGTCGCGCGATTCCAAGATTTCGCGGTTGTGCGTGCATATTTCGCAATCGCAGCCGCCGCGCTCTTTCGGGCGGGGTAAGTTGCCGACGCCGGTGGGGCCGATGTGCCCGGAGCCGCTGGCTTTCTCGCGCTCGATAACTTCGAGCCAGGTGTCGACGGTCATGCGTTGGAGGCCGGCGCCGCCGGTTTGGAAGCGCTCGGGGTGACTCGACGAGGACCAATGATATTCGGGCGGAATGCCGCCGATGAATTCCAGCCGGCGATAGACGAGCTCGGGTGGCGGGTCCATGGCTTGGCCTTGCTCGATCAGCTCTTCGTTCGGAGGAAAGAGGCGGGTAACGGTCTGGCCGTCTTCGACGGTCACCTGGACCCATTGGTCGAGGATGGGGATTTTACGCTGCTTCTTGGCGTGGTTCTGGCCTTGGAATGTCTGTTGCGCGGGCGTGCTGGGAGGCTTTTCGGGGCGGTTCTGTTTAGCAGGTTTGGCAATTTCATGATGGCGGCGAGCTTCGATAGCGGCGGCGCGCTGCTCGTGGCGCAGAGCGCGGTCGGCTTCCTGCAAGCGGTTTTTGCGCAGACGCTCGACGTTGTTCAGGGCGCGGGTGAAAGCTCGTTCGGCGGTGGTGCGATAGCGGGTGAAGCGCTCGATTTTCTGGTGGTGGGTGTCGGTCCATTTCATCGGGTCGCATTGTTCGGAGTAGATGGACCACTCGGCTTCGTAGTATCGGCGGCGGGCGCGGAGCAGGAGCCATTGGGCGACGGCGCCGTC
>Ga0210385_10001371_pt1 | contig 15181 bp, 13 predicted proteins | sample IncBWH26OmetaG_FD_160107 | JGI IMG/M metagenome (GOLD analysis project Ga0210385, IMG submission 160107) | Forest soil microbial communities from Barre Woods Harvard Forest LTER site, Petersham, Massachusetts, United States - Inc-BW-H-26-O ...
CGAGACCGTACTCTCGTTCTCACATGGCCGTCCCACGATCGCCACGATGCAGCACTTTTTGCCCGGCCGAAATCATACTAAGGAACTGGATGAGATGGCACGTTATGAGGAGACACAGCTCGAAGGCATTCTGGCCGTGCCCGGCGCAACCGAAGTTGTGCGTGCGCTCCAGGGTCATCCGTGGGCGATTGTAACTTCCGCTTGGAGGACGCTTGCGGAGGCGCGCGTCATAGCTGCCGGTTTGCCACTGCCTAAGGTCATTGTGCCTGTAGATGAGATCCGAAATGGCAAGCCAGATCCGGAAGGTTTCTTGTGTGCCGCCGAGCGATTGGGAGTACGATCTGAGGAGTGCCTGGTTTTCGAAGATACTCGTCCTGGCATTGAGGCTGGACTGAACGCCGGAATGCAGGTTGTGGCCATGTTGACTACTGTGCCCGCCGATGAGTTGAGGCATCAGCCACTCATCCGGGATTTTCGCGATGTGAGAATCCGGCCGGAAGCCGGGCGTTTGAATGTTGAAATAACAAAGAGGGCGTGATTGCTTTGTGAGCGGTGAAACGCAGGCACCTCGCGTTGTGCTGTCCTGGAGCAGCGGGAAGGATTCGGCCTGGGCGCTGCATTTGCTACGCCAGCAGGACGTGCAAGTGATCGCTCTCCTCACGACTTTCAATGCGGCCGCCGACCGTGTGGCAATGCACGCTGTGAGGCGTACGCTTACTCAGGTGCAGGCGCAACGAACCGGCTTGCCGCTTTGGCAGGTTCCATTGCCTTGGCCGTGCTCGAATGCCGATTATGAATGCCTGATGCGCGGCATGTGCGAGCGCGCGGTGAGCGAGGGCGCGACGCACGTTGCGTTTGGCGATTTGTTCCTGGAAGACGTGCGGCAGTATCGTGAAAAACAGTTGCACGGGAGCGGATTGACCCCGCTATTTCCGTTATGGGGACTGCCGACGGGTCGACTTGCGGAACAGATGATTGCGTGCGGAGTGCGCGCGAAGGTGACGTGCGTAGATCCAAAAAAGCTGGACCGGGGGTTTGCTGGCCGGGAATTCGATAGGAACTTTCTTGCCGACTTGCCGGCAAGCGTGGATTGTTGCGGAGAAAACGGCGAGTTTCATACCTTCGTTTACGATGCGCCTATATTCACCAGCGCGATTGCGGTTCAAGGCGGGGAAATTGTCACGCGTGACGGATTCGTGTTCGCAGACGTGCTGCCGCGAGAGGGCGATCCACCCGTGGATCCAGGGTTGTGCGGCACGTGCCAGAACGGGCGCATCGTGAGGTCAGACAGAGGTTCTGTCTTTCATCGGTGTCTGCTGGCGGATAAGGATGATCATTTTGCGAAGTATCCTCGGTTACCGGTGGTGCGATGCGTGGGTTGGGAGCCGCTCTGACCACGGATGTAGGCTTGGGCCTCTATTTTCCGAATCGCCGAAACGTGCAGAATCATCCGAGGCTCACGTGAATCGCTTGAGTTTCACCGGATTCAAGCTGACACCAGATCAAGGATTCGATTGGGGTAATCTATTGTGACTCGGAATTGCCTTCCAGGGTTGGGATGCGTCCATTACGTGCCTCGCCTCACGTGCGGCTTCAAAGACCGTTGCGTGTGCAGTGAGCGCCGCTGTTAATTCAAGGGCCATAACCACCTCATGAAGCTTCAGGAACACAGCCTCGACAAACTCTTCTCGTTTCTCAATGTCTGGATGGCCGCCAACCATGAAGCGGCCAGTTGACGGATTGCACAACTCCATTGTTGTCTCGTAGGCACCGTGCACGTAGGCGTCGTAAGTCATATTGAGGAATCGCCGAAGGCCACGCATTTGTTCGCCGTTCACTTTGGTTCCTTGAGCCATGCGTACTTCACCCTTCATTAACTCCTCGCGGCTAATGTAGCGTCTGCGCTCATCCGCGCCGAATGCCTCCGGCGTTCGCGCTTTTGGAATGAAATATTGCTCGACAAAAGTACGAACTGCTGCTGGAAGCTCCCCACCCGATCTCAAGGGTGCGGCGATTGCCTTGATTTCCACACAGAAATCGGACACCATCCTAAGAAGGGCGGCGCACTCAGTTACATAGCCTAAGTCCGCCAAAACCAGAGCTGCCTTTAGGCCGCTGACCGCGCGTATGGACTTTCCGACCATTACGGCATGTGGAATGTGTTCACGAAACTCTAACCGAATCAGGTCATCGGCTTCCGCCACTATCCGCGGCGGCATCAAAGGCGCCGCGAGCATGTTGACCCATTCATCGAGCTGTAAGATCAAAACTCTTCCAAAGCTAACGTTTTCCATTCGTCACCAACAGTGTTCCCAGCCTAGCGCGCAGCTTCGCATCCTAGTCGACGGGAACGGTATATCCATTCGATCTGACTCGATAGAAACCTTAGGCCTTGCGAAGTAGGCTCACCCTCCTGAATCACCGCCCTGTCCGTTACTTGTAAGTATCGCGCGCTACGTCGAACTGAAAGCGATCCGCTGAGCCCATGCGGACGGGCGTCATTTGTCGACCACTTCTACTTCGGGCCAGCCCGAGTTCCAGGTAAGCGGCATGATGGCGAGGGTTGCTTTCCCTCCCATTCGGGTATCGCCCTCGAAATCGGAGGTGAACCAGCTTTTTCCGTTATTGATAAGAATGCCGGCGTGACCGGGTCCAAACAGCGGTCCTTTGTTGGAAAGCAGGAGACTACCACCGGCCTTTAACATGTCAACGCCATCCTTATCGATGTACGGGCCAGTAACTTTACGGCTTCGTCCCACGCGAATGTTGTAGGTGCTGTTCACACCGCGGCAGCACGAGCCCCAGTTGACGAAGAGATAGTAATAGCCATCATGCTTATAGAGGCACGACGCCTCGATTGACTTGTTGTACGCCAGCGATGTGAACGGCGCGTCGGGCGTTAATCGCTTCCCGGTTTGCGGATCGAGTTGCACGAGTTTGATTCCACTCCAATACGAACCGAATGCAAGCCACAATGTTCCGTCATCATCGGAAAACACGGAGGGATCGATCGTGTTGAAGTCGCTGCCCTCGCGCGATCGCACGACAATGCCGTGATCGGTCCAGTGATAGGCGGGATCGGCTGGATCGAGAGTGGGGGTGGTCGCGAACCCGATCGCCGAGGTTATTTTTCCGAAGCTGGAGACGGCGTAGTAGAGCAGATATTGATCGCCGAGGTGGATCACGTCGGGCGCCCAGTAGTTCATGTTTCGGTTCTCAGGAACGGTTGCGGCAATCCACTCGGGAGCGGTCGTGAAGACCGGCGGCCCGGGTTCCCACTTCACCAGATCTTTGGAATGAAACGAAGGAACGCCACGTCCGGTATAGAAAACCCAGAACTCGTCTTTGCATTTCACGATCGTTGACGGATCGCGAGTAACGATTCCCCGGCTGGCGGTTTGCTCAAGCGGCAGCCCGGCTCGTGATGCCAGGTTTGTGTCGTCGGCGACTGCGATGACCGGCAGCGATCCGGCCAGCAGCAGTGTCGAGATGAGGCAATACGAAGAGAGCTTCATTTTGATCGAGTTTCTAGCATCATTCTCCTATGCTCACGGACTCACTTGCTCAGGCTTGGCCCCCCAGTAGTTGTTTTGTATAGGTGAAGGCCATAGACGGGCCATGCGCCCGCAGAGACGCGGAGAACGAGTCATTTGGAGCGTGGTGGGTTCAGCTTCTGAGTGATCTCGCTCCCAGGACAACGCTCGCCATCAGAAGGGCGCCAGCCACCAGCGCAGTCGCAATCGCCCTTCGCGGCACACCATCGCGTGCCGCACCCACCAAAGCCCACGTCGAGAAAGGCACATAGAGAAGCGCAGCGGTGTAGCTGCCTGGCGACAGCCTGTGCTGGATGATCGTCGGGAGTATGTGAAAGAAGACCGCATTGATGAGGGTGGCGGACGGAATGAGGAGGCTGAGTACCGGTCGTCGCCATCCCAGGCGAGCGAACGCTAGCGCTGCAATCACCAGAACTGTATTAGCGATTAGAAAACCGCTGGTTGGCATGACTATCCCGAGTGTCTGCCGAGCCCATCGCTGCCAGCCGGTCAGATATTCCTCGGTAACATGGAGGGCGCAAGATCCAGCAACCACGTAGAGAGTCCATTCGCTCGTCCTCTGGCGCTGGACGGCCCTTTTGTCATCTTTTTGATTGTCAATCACCATACCTGAGCAGTCCCCGCAGTCTAACGCGGTATGGACGGCGGGGCAATCGCGTTTCTTTCACTTGGGGGGAGCACTTGCAGGAGGCGTCCATTGCACGGAACAAATCGCCGGCAGCCCTCGTCTTATTTGTGAGTCCTATATTAGGGACCCACAAATATGGCCACAACTTCACCGGATAAGGAATGGAAAAAAGGAAGCGACGAGCTTCTAGTCTTGTCGTTGCTGGAGGATCAGCCGCGCCACGGCTATGACATTTCAAAGCTGATTCAGATCCGATCGGGCGGCTTTTTGCGATTTCACGTCACCTCTCTTTATCCGCTGCTGTACCGGCTGGAGGATCGGGGCTGGATCGCCAGCCGCTGGGTGGAGAAGGCGGAGCAGCGAAGAAGGCGTTATTACAGCCTGACCCCGGAAGGTCGAAAAGTGCTTCGCTCTCAACGAAAGAGCTGGAAGGAATTCGTCACGGCCATGAGTCTGGTTACAGGAGTCGAACATGCCTGATTGGAAGCGTATCGTTCAAGATCGGATCGCGCCGTTGCGCCTCGAAGCGACCGCCGAGTCGGATCTGGTCGAGGAATTTTCGCAGCATCTAGAAGATAGCTATCGCGAATTACGAAGCGGCGGAGCAAGCGACGAAGAAGCGTACCGGAATGCCATCTCGGAGTTGGATGACACCTATCCGCTGCGGACAGAGTCGGGAAGGGCGCAGCGCATGCCGAAATACGACCCGGTGCCGATCGGCGAGGCAAGACCGAGCAGCTTAACGCTCGCTAACTTCATGGAGGTCCTGTGGAGAGACCTACGCTATGCCGCCCGCATGATGCGGAAAAGCCCGCTGTTCGTTGTGTTCGTGGTTCTGACGCTGGGTTTCGGGATTGGCGCGAACACCACGGTCTTCACCGTCATCAACACTCTGATTTTGAATCCTCTCCCGGTTCCGGACTCCTCCGGGTTGGCGGCGGTTGGCTTGATGAAAGCGCGGAGTAGGTCAAACTCGAGCGCGCCCCTGCCGCTCTCCTACGCGGATCTGAAGGATTATCAAGCTCGGAACCGAGCCTTCCGCTCGCTGGCCGGTTACACGTCTTCTCGACCCGTCACCTGGCGGGCGGCTGGCGCTTCTGAGGCGATGTTCAGCGAGTTAGTAACAGGCAACTACTTCTCGACCTTGGGCCTCAAGCCCGCCACCGGCCGCTTCTTTTTGCCCGAAGAGGATACCACTCCTGGCGCGCATGCTGTTGCGGTCTTGAACTATGGGACTTGGCAATCGCGCTTCGGCGGCGCGGCTGACATCATTGGCAAAACCCTGCGGCTCAATCACGTTGTCTTTACCGTCATCGGTGTCGCTCCGCCCCATTTCATTGGAGTAAATGGAATTTTCGGTCCTGATTTGTGGGTACCGGCCACCATGGCCGAACAGTTATTGCCGAATGAGATGCAGGGTGCGTTCAGTGATCGCGGCAAGGCGCTTTTTCAAGGCGTGGGGCGGCTGAACCCAGGTGTCAGGCAGGCCCGGGCGCAAGCCAATATGACCGCTGTAGCGGCGGAGTTGGCGAGCGAATACCCGGCCATCGATGAGGGCCACGCGGTCATGGTAGTACCCATTCGTGATGTTCTGTTGGCCAATACCGGCAGCACCTCCACGCAGATTCTCGTCGCCGGCGCCGGATTATTGATCGTGGTGGGGATCGTTTTGTTGATCGCGTGCTCGAACGTCGCGAATCTGCTGCTTGCACGCTCAGCGGCAAGGCAACAGGAGATGGCCGTCCGCCTCGCCATGGGAGCAAGCCGCCGCGGGCTGGTGCGTCAGCTCCTCACGGAGAGCGTGCTCCTCGGATTCCTCAGCGGCGTTGCGGGCATTTTCATCGCTTACGCTGGTCTCCATCTCTTATTCGGGGCTCTGCCCTCATCCGCCAATTTCGTGACGCCCAAGCTCGATACAACCGTCTTCGCTTTTGCGCTCGTCGTCTCCCTCGCCACAGGCTTCCTGTTCGGGACCATCCCCGCTTTCAAGGCTTCACGTGTCAGCGTGGCGGAAACGCTCAAGGAAGAAGCTCGCACAACGGGCAGAAGCCGAAAAAGGGTCACGCTCGCAAACGTTCTGCTGGTGGGCCAGGTAGCATTTTCATTTCTCTTGCTGGTGACTGCCGCGCTGTTCTTGCGAAGCATCGCGCGGGCCTACGACATGAATCCTGGCTTCCAGACTGCGCATCTTACAGTCTTCTTCACAAATCCGGAGCAGGCCGGGTATGGAAAACCGCAGATCAAAGCATTCGGCAAGAACGTCCGCGAGCGCGTGGCCAGAATTCCCGGCGTCGAATCCGTTTCCTGGGCATCGAACTTGCCGCTCTGGGCGCGCAGCGTGAGTGGATTGCAGGTGGAAGGCCATCAAGCACGATCGCAAGCAGACAAAATCTCGACGATTGTCGACACAGTAGACACGAATTATTTCGAGACCGCAGGCGTGGCGCTCGAAAGCGGGCGCGAGTTCACGAACTTGGACCAGGAGAACTCCATGCCGGTAGTAATTGTCAATGAGAAGATGGCGCACGATTATTGGCCGCGCGGAAATGTATTAGGGAAGCGCATTCAGCTTCCGGGTGAGAAACAGATGCGGCAGATCGTAGGCGTAGCGCGAAACGCCAGTTATACCAATTGGGGGGAGCCGCCCCAACTTTGCGTCTATGTGCCTCTGGAACAGAACTATGGTGGCGTGATGGACCTGTATGTGCGTACCCAGGGAGATCCACAACAGATGCTGCTCCCCGTTGAACGCGAAATACATTCCGCCGCGCCGCAAATTGTGGTCAACAGCCCGCGAACCGGGCGCCAAATTATCGACGGCGGCTTGTTTGGGCCCAGAATGGGCGTCGCGTTGCTAAGCGTGTTCGGGCTGCTGGCGCTCGGGCTGGCAAATATCGGCTTATACGGCATCCTGGCGTATTCCGTCAATCAGCGCAAACGGGAGATCGGATTGCGCATGGCATTAGGCGCGGCCCGGGCAAGCGTGCTTCGCCTAATTCTGAAGCAAGGTATGTCGCTGGTCGCGACAGGCGTGCTGATTGGCTTCGCGGCCTCGCTCCTGGTCGGGCGCGTGGTGAGCCGGATGCTGTATGGCGTAAGTGCCGGCGATCCGATCAGCGTAGCGGGAGCGGCAGCGGTGCTGCTGGCAGTCGCCCTGTTGGCCTGTTATCTCCCGGCCCGCTGGGCAAGCCGCGTCGACCCATTAGTAGCCTTGCGCGAGGGCTGACCCCAGCATGCAACAGCATGTATCGCCTCAGACCTCTCGCCATCCTCTACGGCTTCTCGCTGGGTTCTGGTTCTGCGTCGTTAGCTATCGCCGTCGTTCTCCGCCGACTCGTCGAGTTGATCCCTCCCTCGCACGGCAGCCCTCCGCAGATGGCGTCGCTCAACGCAACCTTTTCGTCGCACACCGTAATGACTGCGATGGACATCATCCCGCCTACGCGGCGAGCCTTCGCAAAAGCGGGAGCCGCATGACCCGCGCCGTGGGTGTCCTGCTCCCGTGTCGCAACCACTCGTCCCGTCATGGGAGTATTCTTCACCACGAGTTCCCGCACGCATTTTGCCCCCAGCGGCGCGCGCAACTCCACCAACCGGGGGTATGTTTTAAGAGCTTTTCAGTTTACGAAACGACATCGTCTGAACGTGTACCTTAACGTCATCATTGAGAGGATCGGAGGTACACGTTTTATGGAAAAGCGCGCCGAGAAGTAGGTAAGTAGGCCATCAGCGTCTCCGATATCCCAATATGGACTGTCACTTGTCCGTAGAACGCCCCAGCCGTCATCTTGATTTTCGGTACATCGAAACCGAACGCACCGGGAGCAACGCCGACGATGCGGATAAGTGAAAATCTTTGAAACGCCGCGTCGTTTCTCACGACTGACACCGCTCAAAACTTGTTGACTTCGACAGATAACCGATTCCCAGGGTCGCTGCTGGATGGCTCATCTGAGCGACTGGTTGGGCTCCGGCGATTCCAGTCGAAGGACATCACACGCAAACGCGAAATCGTAGATTTGCAATGAGCCCGGCTTTAGTGATTCCCCGATCCATGCAATCAAGTTTGCATACCGAGTATCGGCGTCCACCAACTCCTTTCCACACTGTTTTAAGGCAAATGCTAGCCGCACGGCTAGGGCCGTCTCAGGAATCGCAGTGAGAGGATCGATGATTCGCCCAGTTGGACTGAGCAGGGACCGGAGAGCATCGTACGCGGACGATACTCCGGTGCGATCGTCAAGAAATGGGCCTATTTCCGCTAATACGGAGGCGGCCCCTTCGTGCCATGCTACTCGACCTTCTAAACTCCACTGCCGGGACTGCCAATGACTGCGTAAATAAGCCTCGCTCACGGCGAGCAGCGGCTCGGTCTGCTTTACAAAAACGTCCCTTTCAAAGGGCATATGTGACGCTTCACTGAGAAGCAATTTCTTAAGAAAACGGTAAACATATATGGTTGGCCAGAGATCGGACTGGCACTCGCAACCACGAAATTCTCTCCATCCCCCGTCCGAAGCTTGAAGCAGCCTTGCTTCTCGGATTAACTGCCAAGCTATCTCTGATACTAACCGATGTCCCGGGCTCAGCAGATCGAGCAATTCCGCTGCGCGGGCGGTATGCCGCACCGTTTCAGCGATGTTTGCTGGCGAACGTGGACCTTTGGCGAAATCGTAATTCCGGACCACTCGAAGCCAACGATCGGGCCCGAAATGCCCTTCAACAGCCTGCACAGTAACAGGTGCCCAGAGGTTTACCCAAGCTGGCTCCAACCGGAGTGCCGCCTCGTAACCCCAATATGTATGGTAATAAGGACGCTTTGGCAACTGCTCGGACGCAACGCTCTCGCCGCCCTTCGATTGCCACCGCTTGGAGTCTTCCGCGACATCGGCTCCTCCGAAATATCCTCGAAACACACCGGGTGCTGTGACAAATCGCTTGCGGAGCTCTTGCCAGAGTTCAGAGGCGAGTGGCCTGACGCGCAGAAGTGGGCGGCAGGAGTTTTCATGATGATCGCCCGATGGGTGTTGTTGCTCGTGTTCACGGAGCAGTCGCAGAACCGCCCTGATTGCCTGATCAAGATCGTACTTGGTGAGATCGAAGCTTATTAGATCGTCCGACCAGAAGTGACGGCAATCTCGTTCGAGACTAATGGGCAGTAAGAACTCCTCGTTGCCCTTTTGTCGGCGTCGATCGATTGCCCGGCGTTCAACCAGCGTACCTTGCCGGTCGCCCCATCCCGGCCGGTAGAGAACCGCGACAACCCGGCTCTCTTTCTCAAAGACCTCGGTGAGTGATGGGCCGAACTCTCTTCCTGCTATTTCATCCTGAAAGTCCGGATAGAAGAAAACGGGCAGCGAAACTTCCGGCTGAAGTCGATCGCGCAACTCGCGGGCAACACGCTCATCGGCCGAGAGAAAAGAAATTGCAACCGAGTACTTGTACGACATTGCAAGTCAGATGGCTCCGCTGTAGTAGACGACACCGTTTCCCGTGTTGCCCATTCCGCACGTTGATCTCGGCGGCACTTATCTGTAATCAATATCGTACATACGCGCTACGGGAGAATGTAGGCTGATACAGCAGAACAGTTCGCCAATTTAGCGCATCGGACTGATCACAATTCTCTCCTCGAATCGGAGTTGACCTAGGTAACGGACTGATTCTCGCACAATGCAACACAGGCAAGAGTTCGGGAAGCTCTCATTGGGGAGATCACTTTCGAACGCGCCCGGCCGGAGTGCCAGAAGCATGCGCGAGTCGACGGCGATCACGGCTTTGCAAGTTCCGAAACGCTCACGGAACACGGAACCGATGATGATTCTCAAGCTTTGATCATCCGCGCGCCGGCGCTCGCGTCGAAATCAAGAGACATCGGTGTTAAGAAGCCTTTGCTTCGCGAACAACCGGCAAAACTAGTTCCTGACGCCAGAGTCTTTTCATCACGTGTTTGGGCGTGAGCCCCGTCACTTGTCCGTCTCACGCGCGTGTCGTCACTTTGGTTCGTGTTGCATACGACTCCACCGGAAGCGACAGAGAACAGGCAAAGTGGCTGTTGTAACCGGCCTTCGGTATACGTGTGAAGAATGGGCTTTGCGGGACTGATTGATTTGACTTCGGTACCCTCTCAAGAGGGGACCGGGCATACTCTGAAGATTCATCTGATCGACGGCACCTACGAGTTATTCCGGCACTACTACGCACTGCCTTCCGCAAAGGACCAGGACGGTTTGGAGCTAGCCGCTGTTCGAGGCGTACTAACTTCTATCTTGGGCATGCTCAAGAGCGGCGCCACGCACATCGGAGTTGCCACCGATCATGTGATTGAATCATTCCGCAATTCGTTATGGCCCGGCTACAAGACCGGAGAAGGCATTGATCCGGCACTGCTGGCGCAGTTCTCTTTGCTCGAAGAGGTCCTCTCAGCGGCTGGCATCGTCGTATGGCCGATGGTGGACTTCGAGGCTGACGATGCACTTGCCGCCGCTGCTGTGAAGGCAGCGCGTGACACACGCGTTGAACAAGTAGTCATTTGTACACCGGATAAAGACCTCTCGCAGTGTGTGCAAGGGAAGCGTATCGTTCAATTGGACCGCCGGCGCCGTGTCGTACTGGACGAGTCTGGTGTAATCAGCAAATTCGGCGTCGCGCCATCGTCGATTCCCGACTATCTCGCCCTGGTGGGCGATTCAGCGGATGGTTATCCCGGCCTGCCTGGATGGGGCGCGAAATCGTCTTCTGCCGTGCTCGCCAAATATGCGCGACTCGAATTCATCCCGAAAGACTGGCGGGAATGGCGCGTTGACGCTGCGAACGCGAGTCTTTTAGCTTCTACCCTGTTTCGGGAATGGGACAACGCGCTGCTGTTCCGGAAACTCGCCACGCTTCGGACCGAAATAGCGATGTTTGATGATGTAGAGCAGCTAAGGTGGAGAGGCCCGAGACCCGCCTTCGCTGCCCTAGGGGCAAGAATGGATGCTGCGGTAACTGAAGAGAAGCGGACCAGAGCCCGAGTGTCAACTGCCAACAAGAAAGCAGTGATTCAGGAATAGTTGGAACTGCACTGGACGTCGAACGCGCTAGCCGCACGTCACTAATCATTGTAAGAGCTCTTTTCTCAATGGTCTGTACAACTTGCGTGTGAACACGTTTCTACCGGCGGGCAGCCCCGCTATCATTTGAGTCGTAGCTGCGCGCCTCTCTCCGTTTCTGCTATAGGAACGAGCGCAGTGGATCGATTGGGTTCGTTTCGTAAGATCCGGCGGGCCGCAAAGTAGTTCGAGGGATTTGGGTTCGTTTCGTAAACTCGGATGAGCGAGGCAGTTCGTTCGGCAAAATGGCCCGATTTTGGGTTCGTCTCGCAGGAAAGCACATGCTAGACTGAAGTGTTCGAGTTTTTCGAGCGGAGAGAACACCTCTGTCCATGCGTACTGAATTTCCGTCCCAGCACGAAATCGTTCGTGCCTGGCACGTGATTGACGCGAGCGACGCCGTCCTTGGCAGGCTGGCGAGTCGCGCCGCTATGCTCCTGATGGGCAAGCACAAACCCGTCTTTACGCCGTCAATGGATACCGGCGATCACGTGGTCATTATTAATGCCGCCAAGGTGAAGCTGACCGGCGGCAAAGAAGGTCAAAAGCTGTACCGCCGGCACAGCGGCTACCCCGGCGGCCTGACCGAGATTGGGGCCCGCCGCATGCGCGAGACGCGTCCGCAGCGGATGATCGAGCTCGCCATCTCCGGTATGCTGCCCAAGACTAAGCTCGGCAAGCAGATGTACCGGAAATTGAAGGTATACGCCGGTGAGCATCATCCGCACCAAGCGCAGAAGCCGGTGCCGCTGGCTGTGTAGCAGAGAACGAGAAGGGGAATACGAATTAGTGCCTGCGAAGTTAGTGCAACAGTTAGCAACGGGCCGGCGCAAGACCGCCACCGCGCGCGTTTTTCTGCGGCCCGGCAAAGGTCAGATAACGGTCAATAACCGGCCGTTCGAGAATTACTTCGTCAATGAATCCGCTCGCGCTTATGTGCGGCAGCCGCTGCTCGCCGCCGAGCTGGCGGATCGGTTCGATATCTTGATCCTCGCCAATGGCGGCGGGGTCACGGGACAGGCGGGGGCAGCACGCCTCGGCATTGCCCGCGCGCTGATTGAATTCAACTCCGAGTTGCGTGGCAAGCTCAAGCAGCTCGGCTTACTGACGCGCGATGCTCGCGCGCATGAGCGAAAGAAGTACGGTCAAAAGGGTGCCCGCAAGCGGTTCCAATTCTCCAAACGGTAATTGTCCTTTCGTCCTCCCCTTTCGTTCTTAATTGTTCACTCGAATGGCGCGGTTCCTGGAACCGCGCTTGGCATTTTTTCCAACCCCGGTTGGCGCACTTCACGCAAATTTCCGCTTTGGGCCGCGTGAAGGTTAGCGTCCCCGGCGAATCCAACTATAGGAGGCAGGTTGCCATCAATTTCAATGAAGGAATTGCTCGAAGCCGGCGTTCACTTCGGGCACCAGACCAAGCGCTGGAATCCAAAGATGAAAGAGTACATCTTTGGCGAACGTAACGGTATCTACATCATCGATCTGCAAAAAACGCTGAAGCTTTTCAAGGACGCCATGCGCTATGTCGGCGAAATGGCCGCGCAGGGCAAGACCGTGCTCTTCGTCGGCACCAAGCGCCAGGCCCAGGAGGCGATCGCCGAAGAAGCCACTCGCTGTGGGCAATACTTCGTCAATCAGCGTTGGCTAGGCGGGCTGCTGACCAACATCGCCACCGTGCAGCGCTCCATCAAACGCCTGAAAGATCTGGACGCGATGTCTACCGACAACGCCTATGAGGGCCGCGCCAAGAAAGAAGTCGGCCGCCTCGAACGCGAGCGCAAGCACCTGCAGCAGAATCTCGCCGGCATCAAGGACATGAACGGCCTGCCGGACATGCTATTTGTGGTCGATTCGAACAAAGAATCGATCGCGGTGAAGGAAGCGCGCAAGCTGGGCATTCCGGTGGTTGCGGTTGTCGACACCAATTGCGATCCGGACGAAGTGGATTACGTGATCCCGGGCAATGACGATGCGTTGCGCGCGATTCGGCTTTTCACCACCAAGATTGCCGACGCGGTCGTCGAAGGCCGGTCGCTTACTACCGAGCAGGAATTCACGGCCGAGAAGATCGTCACCGAAGAGGAAGGCGAAGGCGCCGCGGAGCACACTGCGGAAGAGTACACGCAGTATTTGGATCCGAAGTACGCGGAGCAGTTGATGTCGGAGAGCCTCGCCACCAGCAATGAGCCTGAAACGCCGCCGCGTAAAGGACCGGCCAGCGAGGCGCCCGAGGAAGTAGTCACCAGCACCGTTAGCGAACATTAAATAAGTACGCGCAACGGGCACCGGGCGACCCGGCCGCGAGGCTTAGGTCGCCCAACGTGTGTAGAAGGGGCCCGTGTGGGAGTAAACCAGATCCGCTGGGACGCGAGAATAGGAATAGCAGAATATGGCAGACATTAGTGCAAAGTTAGTAAAGCAGCTCCGGGACAAGACCGGGGCTGGCATGATGGAGTGCAAGAAGGCGCTCCAGGAAGCGGATGGCGATCCCGAAAAGGCGGAAGTCATTCTTCGTAAGCGCGGTCTCGCCGGCGCCACTAAGAAAGAGGGCCGTTCCACCAAGCAGGGCTTGATCGCGTCCCACATCTCGCAGGATGCCAAGTCGGGAGTGCTTGTGGAAGTGAACTGCGAGTCGGATTTCGTGGCGCGCACGGAAGATTTCCAAACTCTGGCCGGCGATATTGCCGCACACATCGCGGAGACCAAGCCTAAGGTGGTTCGTGTCGAGGAAGTCACCGAGGCCGAGCGCGCCAACTTCAAGGCGCACGAGGCGCTCTATGAGCAGCAGTTTACGAAAGATCAAAACACCACTGTCGCCGAACTCGTGAAGACCAAAATCGCCAAGCTCGGCGAGAATATCAACGTCTCGCGCTTCGTCGTTTATAACGTGAACGGCACGGGTGTGGTGGGCAGCTATGTCCACACAGGCTCGCAAATCGGGGTACTGCTCGAGGTGCAGGCGCCGCAGCAGGTCAGCGGCAAGGGCGAATTCAAGACGCTGGTGCACGATATCGCCATGCAGGTGGCTGCTGCGAATCCGCAGTGCGTAGGCCGCGAAAACGTGGCCGCGGATCTGTTGGACAAAGAGCGCGACATCCAGCGCGAGCGGGCACGCGGCGAAGGCAAGCCGGAGAAGATGCTCGACAAAATCGTCGAAGGCCGCATGAGCAAGTTCTACGAAGAGGTCTGCCTGCTGGATCAGCCTTTCATTCGCGAGAACACCATCTCAGTGGGCGAACTGATCAAGACGGCAGCCGGCAAACTGGGCGGAGACATTAGCGTAGCTCGCTTCGTTCGCTACAAAGTAGGTGACACCGGCGACGTTCCCGGCGTGCAGGAGAGCCCGCTGCCGGTAACGGCATAGCGTCAGCCGGACGTGCCGCTCCCATGCCGCCCTATCAACGTATCCTGCTGAAGATCAGCGGCGAGGCGCTCGCCGGGCCGCTCTCCTTCGGCTTGGACCCGGACCGCGTGATGATGCTCGCCGGCGAAGTGGCGGAGGTGGCTGGTACCGGAGTTCAAATCGGTCTGGTGCTGGGCGGCGGCAACATCTTTCGCGGCATTGTCTCGGCCGCCCACCACATGGATCGCGTGACCGGCGACCACATGGGCATGCTGGCGACGGTGATCAACGCGCTGGCTTTTCAGGATGCGCTAGAACGCCAGGGCATTCCTACTCGCGTCATGACCGCCATTCAGATGCACCAGGTCGCCGAACCGTATATTCGCCGCCGCGCCATACGCCATCTGGAGAAGGGCCGCGCCGTCATCTTCGCGGCTGGCACATCGAATCCTTATTTCTCGACCGATACCGCCGCCACGCTGCGCGGCCTCGAGATCCACGCCCAGATCATCGCCAAAGCCACCAGCGTGGACGGCGTCTATGATAAAGATCCGAAGAAACACGC
>Ga0210385_10001374_pt1 | contig 15163 bp, 12 predicted proteins | sample IncBWH26OmetaG_FD_160107 | JGI IMG/M metagenome (GOLD analysis project Ga0210385, IMG submission 160107) | Forest soil microbial communities from Barre Woods Harvard Forest LTER site, Petersham, Massachusetts, United States - Inc-BW-H-26-O ...
CACTTGGTGGATACATTTTTCGAAGGATCGGCGGAGCGCGCCGCGGCAGCTCTCCTGGGCGGCGAAGTAACGCAACTTTCGCCCGAAGAACTCGCTCGCCTGCAGCAGATGATCGCGAAGAACCGAAAGGAAGGTGGGGTATGAATCTCGCCACGAACAACGACGCGGCAGTCGCGTTCATGGTCGCGTGGACTGTGAAGGCCACTGTGCTTCTCGGCCTCGCTTGGATCGCGACTCTTGCGGTGCGGCGAAGGTCAGCGGCGCTTCGTCATCGCATTTGGGCAATTGCGATCGTCGCTTCCCTTCTGCTGCCGATCGTCTCGACGGCGCTTCCTGCGTGGCACGTGATTCCCGCCGCGGCGAAGCCTTCGCATCCGCAAGTGACGGTCATCATCACCAGCAACGCGCCGCCATCCACGGCCGACGCCACTCCCGCTCGGCACGATTGGGATGCGGCCGCAACGCTGCGCGCGGCGCTCTTCATTTGGGCGGCGTTCGCGGCCTTTTTTCTACTGCGCTTAGTCGCAGGCCTGATGCAGCTCAGCCGCATCTCGGCCTATGCGAGGACGATAGCCGACGGCGATACAGCCGCATTGCTGGCCAATTTGACCGAGCGCTTTGGTTTTCGGCGAAAAGTGCGATTGCTTCTGTCCCCAGACGCAGCGGCAATGCCGATGACGTGGGGCATCTTCCGGCTGCGGATCATTCTTCCGGCAAGCGCGCCGGGATGGACCGCCGAACGCCGACGCATCGTCCTGTCTCATGAATTCGCGCACATCGCGCGTTGCGATTGGCTCTTTCAGATTTGCGGCGAAACCCTGCGCGCATTTTTCTGGTATCACCCTGCGGCGTGGCTCGCGGCGAACCGTCTGCGGCAAGAAAGCGAGCGCGCGTGCGACGACGCGGTCTTGAGCTGCGGCATCGCCGCGCAAGACTACGCCAGCGAACTGCTCGCGCTAACCCAATCTTTGAAGGCTGCCGAACGCGAGTTTTCGATCGCGCTGGCATTTGCGCGTAATTCAAATCTGGAAAGGAGATTTGAGGCCATGCTGAACGCATCGATCCATCGCGGACCGGTTTCGCGGAAGAAAAGTTCTTTACTGGCTTTGTGCGCAGCATGCCTTCTGCTGCCGCTCGCCGCGTTGACTCTCTCGGCCGCGCCGCCCAGCAGTGCCTACACGATGGCGCCTGCGGCCGCCGCACCAGGAAGCGATCCCACGCCGCCGCCTCCCGCAGCGGAAAAATCCGCAAAGCAACTCGCGGCGGAGGGCCCTGTTCGCGTTCACGGAGCACTGCCTTCCGAGTCGCTCCCGAGGGACGTGTCTACCGACGCGGCGCGGGCCGTTTTTCAGCGGGAGTGTTCGACCTGTCACTCGTCCGACGACGTCTCCGGGATGAACCTTACTGCCGACCAGTGGACTGGCGAGCTGAACAAAATGGTGCAGCTGGGCGCGTCGATCGACGCGCAGGACTTTGCCACGATCCGCGATTATCTGGCTCTGAACTTCGGGCCGAAGCCCGCGCCGCAGCCGTCACCGGCAACGGGAAGCGCGGAGGCGCAGCCTCAATCAGCCGCCAGCATCAGCGGCGTTATAAAAGATCCAAGCGGCGCGATCATCGTGGGCGCCGCTGTCGAACTCACCAATCAGTCCACTCCGAATGTGCCCTCGGGCGCAGCAGTGACGGGCCCTATGGGACAGTTTTCGTTCCCCAATCTCGTTCCGGGACCTTACCTTCTGAAGGTGACTCAGACCGGCTTCAAGGCCTACTCCCAACTGATTCAACTCGCCCCCAGCGAAATATTGAATTTGCATGACATTGCGCTCTCGGTCGGCGACGTCGCGCAGGTGGTGACGGTTAATCCGAACCAAACCGCCGCCGGCAACGCAACCGCGAATTGCACCGATGCCGTCGCCACTCCCGTTGCCGATCAACAGACGCCCCCCGCCTCGGACGCGGGCCAGTCCGCAGCGCCACAGCGAGTCAGCGTTGGCGGAAACGTGCAAGCGCCCAGGGTCGTCTGCTCGACGCCACCGATCTATCCCCAGGTAGCTCGCGAAGCAAAAGTCCAGGGAACGGTCACGATGCACGCGATCATCGGCAAGAACGGATCGGTGATTTCGCTCCAATTTGTTTCGGGGCCAACTCTATTGATGAAAGCCGCGATGGATGCCGTAAAAAATTGGCGCTACACACCGATGTTGTTGAACGGCCAACCGGTCGAAGTCGATACGGAGATCAGCGTGGGCTTCCACCTCTACTGAGTCCGCCGATTCCGGGGAAGCGCCGGTAGACCACACAATCGAAGCTCGAGAATGCGCCACCCTCCTGGCGCCGAGCGTCGTCTGGTCTACCCCACCGCTCTATCCGGACGTCGCCGCGCCGCCGGCGTCCAAGGCACGGTAGTGATGACGGCCGTCGTCGGCAAATCCGGCGAAATCGAGTCGCTCGATCGGCGATGCCCGCGCCAATTTTAGTTTCCGCATGCAAGCCCTGCTGTGACAGCTCGATCATGCGGGCCGCCGCCTGAGACATATTGTGCAAACGCTGTTAGCGGAAATTTGCGGATTTGGCGTTGGCGGGATAGGCGCCCTCTTCGTCGGAGATCGCGACGGGCGCCATGGCCGCTGAAGATTGCTGCGATTCGCGATACTCCGCGTTGTAGGCGGCGCCGATCAGGACGACAAGCGCGGTGACGAACATCCAGAGCAGCAAGCCGATCGCCGATGCGAGGCCGCGGTACACCGTGGTGTACGGCATCATGCGGACGTACCACCCGAAGATAATATCCACGGACCACCAGAGCGCAGTGGAAACAGCGGCGCCCGGCAGCAGGCTGATGTAGTCCGGATGATCGGGCCGGCCTACGCGGTAGAGCACCGTAAGTACTCCCACGGCCAGCAGGAAGGTGAACACAATGTACAGCGACAACTCCAGTTGCCGCGAAGCGTAGGGCGAAGCGATGTGCAGCCCAATCCACGCGCGCATCGCTTTGCCAAACACGGTCAGCGTGACCACGATCAGCATCGGGATGATCGTGAGAGACAGCAGCCCCAGGGCGCGCACCTGCCGATGGAAATAGCTCGGACGAAAAACGTCTCCTTCGATCAGCCGGAACGCTTCGACGAATCCGACCATCACTTGGGTGCCTGCGAGAAGAGTGCCGCCCGCGCCCAGCGCGATCCAGCGCCAGGGATGAATCGCCGTGCGCACAAAGTAGGCGGAGACCACGTCGGTGCTGCCTGGCGGAAGAATCAGCAAGAGGTGTTCTGGAATTTCACGAAGCGCATCGCGGAAGAGCGACGTCCCCCCCAATAGCCCGAGTGAAAGCAGCAGCAGCGGGAAGAAGGCGACGAACATATTGAACGCAATAGCCTGCCCGAGCGTAATGCAGTTGGGAAAAACACGTCCGAGCGCGCGTCTGAGGTTTCGGAGCATAGCCCCTTATGCTGACCGAACAATTGCCATACGGGGATTATAAGGCAAGCACGAAAAAGTTCCCGTATTCTTTCGGTCCATCATCTCCCCGGGGGGCGCGGCAGCAGGGACGTTTTCTTCCAGGCCGCCGTTACCGCCCTTGCCCGCGCAATCCTCACGAAGGTACACTCGACTTTCACCGCAGCACGCCTTCCCGGAGCGCGTGGAACGATGACCCAGCCGAAACAGCAAACCTCTCGGAGCGAAGAAGTGATTCAGAAGCATCGCGAGTTTCTCTGGCCCGCCGTCGCCAACTTCTATCAGCACCCGCTCGTTACCGACCACGCCTCGATGCAATATGTGTGGGACGCCGACGGCAAGAAATATCTCGACTTTTTCGGCGGCATCCTCACGGTCGGAGTGGGCCATTGCAATCCGAAGGTCACAGCGCGGATTCACGAGCAAGCGGGCCGCTTCATTCATACCTCCACGCTGTATCCGAACGAAGCCATCGTCGCGCTGGCTGAGAAGCTTGCGCAGATCACGCCGGGAACGCTGCAAAAGAGCTATTTCACACCTTCGGGCACCGAGGCCAACGAAGCCGCGATCCTGCTTGCGCGCATGGCAAGCCCCAGCTACGAAATCGTTGCTCTGCGCAATGCCTACTCGGGCGGATCGAATCTGGCGCGCGGAGTGACGGCGATTTCTTCCTGGCGCAAGGCGGGGACCGTCAGCGTGGGCGTGTCGCACGCCGTCAGCCCGTATTGCTATCGCTGCCCGCTTCATTTGAAATATCCCGATTGCGGCATCGCGTGCGCGCAAGACGTGGAAAATGTGATCCAGACCACGACGAGCGGCACGATCGCAGCGTTCATCGCCGAGCCTATTCAGGGCGTGGGCGGGTTCGTCACTCCGCCGCCCGAGTATTTCAAGATCGTCTACCGCATCGTGAAAGACTACGGAGGAGCGTTCATTGCGGACGAGGTGCAGACCGGCTTCGGCCGCACGGGGACGAAATGGTTTGGCATCGAGCACTGGGAAGTGACCCCGGACATCATTACCTGCGCCAAGAGCCTGGGCAACGGCACGCCGATCGGCGCCGCCATCACGACTTCGGAGCTCGCCGCCAAATTTCAGGGTTCGGCCATATCTACCTTCGGCGGCAATCCCCTCTCCACCGTTGCCGCGCGCGCCGTGATCGAAGTGATCGAAGAGGAGAATCTGCGCGAGAATACGCGCGTGGTGGGAGGCTACCTGCGTTCGCGGCTCGAAGAATTACAGGCCAAACATGCGCTGATTGGCGACGTTCGCGGCATGGGCATGATGCAGGCGCTCGAACTCGTTCGCGACCACCAGACCAAGGAGCCCGCGCCGCAGGAGACGCTGCAGCTGCTTGAGCGTACGCGCGAAAACGGCTTGCTGGTCGGGCGCGGCGGCATGTTCGGCAACGTGATCCGCTTCGGCCCACCAATGAACATTGCGAAGACCGATGTGGACGAAGCCATCGCCGTGCTCGACAAATCGTTTACGGAAGTCTCGCGATCCGCCGCGCGCTGACGGGAGATCGTCCGCCGCCGATCGGGAAAACGCCGCCTGATATATGCTGTTGTGGATGGACATTTTTACGGGGTTACGAACGCGAATAGGAATCCGAGGGCCCGCCGCAAGGCGTGCCTCCCGGCTCCTGGCTGTTTTGTTTCTCGCCGCGGGATGCCTCGCACAAGTCGCCCTATCCGCGGACGACGAATCGAGTTTTCGCTGGAAGCCGGTGGACGGAGCGCAGGTCAAACTTGACGATAAAGTTCCGCTCACGTGGAACGCCTTTCAGCCCGAAAAAAAGAAGGAAAATAATCTGGTGCTGGTTCTGCTCGGGCGGCGCTACATCCTGCTCGACACGAAATCCAAGCTAGCTTATCTCGTGCTGGTTACGGACCTTCATGCACAGGGCCAGGATTTCGACAGCGCCGATCTCACCGTCGCCGCGCGCAAGATCCCAAGTACCGCATGGACTGAACGCGACATCGGACCCGCAGAAGACTACCGGCTCACTCTGGAAGACTACGGTCGCACGCTGGACGTGCAGCTTCCGCATCCGGTCGACATTCGTGTGGGAATCTATTGAGCGCTCCCCGGCCCGGAGGCTGCAGAAAACAGCACACTCGGCATTCGCCTTTCGCTTGGAAGCACACACCTGAGACTTATGTTGCCGAGGTGGCTCCTACAGGTTGATGTGGTAGCGGAGAACGCGAGATTGTTGCGCGTCGAGGACTAGCAGGTCGCCCATCGGCGAGACGGCGATTGGTGGCGCCTGGTGCTGGTTTGCACCCAATTGTGAAGAGAGATCCAAGTCGGCTTTCGGCGTGCCATCGAGAGTCCAGACGTGGAGCGTCTTACCGTCGGCATCGGCCAGGAAAATGTAATTGCCGGAGACCGCAAATTGATTCGCAGCATTGCTCGACGCGTCGCTTGAGGGAGGGCTCGACAGGGCGGTCGACGCGGAATCCGACGACTGGCCGGCGCTGCCATTTGGCACTGGAGCCGGATTGAGCGTGATCTGCGACTCAAACTTTCCTTCGTCGTAGCGCAGCAGCGAATTGGCCGAGATGCCGCCGACAAAAACATCGTCCGCGGGGCCCGCAGCGATGGCGCGCGGACGGCCCGGCCCCGGCGGCGCGCCGTCGCCCGGTTTCCAGACGTGCTGCAAACGCAGCGTGGGACCGAAAGCAAAGACTTTCGCGGCGCTGACGTCGAGAACGCTCATGGAGCCGTCATCGGCAACCGTGACGTCCAGTGTGTTCTCCTCGTTCGGCCGCGTAGAGAGATGAAGTTCGCGATAGCGGGAGCCGTCCGGCAGGAAGATGAAGACGCTGCCGCGAACCGGATCGCTGACATAGATCGCACCGCCGGGATCGACGGCGATGGACTGCGGGTGCTTCAGACGACCGTCCTGAAACGAAAGCAGCGGCGTGCCGCCGGGCTGGAACTTGTGAATGAACTGGCTGCCGGCGTCGGCGATGTACACGTTACCGCGCGCGTCCGTGGCGATGCTTGCCGGCTGATCGAGTTGACCGGGGTCGCTTCCCTTCGTGCCCCAGGCTCCGACAAATTGCAGCGCGGGCGCATTCGGATTCTTCACGGCGGCGGGCGTGATGCCAAGCGAGCAGCCGGAAAGAAAAATCGCGGCGAGCGAGGCCAGCGTCCAAGAGCGGCGGGCGGCGGCCGAAATCGGGGATCGAGACGACTGTTTCACCGCTTCTTCCTCTTGGTGGCGTTCGCGGCAAGGCCGTCATCATCCTTCACGCGGCGCACGATGGTCTGGTGCATGCGATAGAGCTGCTGCGAGCCGTCGCCCGGATCGACGAACGCGATCGTGGCTTCCTGCGCGGCCGGCATGCGGTCGATCTTCACGGGAAATTTTCCGCACACGTCGCTATCGACGAACGCTGTTTCGTATTGCGCCTTGGTCTTGGCCCAGGTGTAGACGCGCATCGTGGTGAAGTCGCACGCCTGGCCTTCTTCGCCGCTGGTTCCAACCAGGAGGTATTGCGGCACCAATTGGCCATTGCCATCGAGCGCAGGATTCAGCTCAAACCAGGCAACGATGCGCATTCCAGCCGACGAAGCGTAATCCGGCAGGGGCGCGGGCACATCGAGATTGATGAAGCGGCCGAGAATCCAGCCGGAGACAGCGCTCTTGTCGTCAACCTGGGCGCGAACCAGCCACCAGTCTTCTTTCTTTTGCGCGCTCGCGGCATCGGTGGGCGGCGCAGCGGACTGGTCGGCAGTATCGGACTCGGGCGGAGCGGCGGCCGGCGCGTTGCCTGTTGGGACCAGCACCGGCTGGCGCGCAAAAAGTTCGAGCGGAATATCTTTTTTGAGCTGGCGGACGCGCGGCGAATCGCGGCCGGCTTCCAGATGAAGGTTGCTGATTACAGCCGTATGACCGCGCGATTCGGGAGTGGCGACCGCGGTTTTAGCGTTGAGATCCTTCTCCTGCTGCCACATTTCCGTGGAGATGAGGTCGCCGTCGTTGGTCCATCCGAGGAGGCCGGTGGAGCTGCGGACCTGCACCTGGTCGCCGAAGCGGGCTTCGATCTCGAGCGGTTCGCCGTAATTCACGGTGCCGATAGGTGAGCGCACCTGCGCGGAGGAATCGTAAAGAGTGAGGACGCGATCGCCAGCGTAAGCCGTGCCAAGCGCGGGCTTCGGATGGCGCAGGCGCAGGTACGCGGCCACACAAATCACCAGAAAAATCACGAAACCCAGACTCATTTTGCGGATCAATTCCGAACCCTCTTCCCTCTTTTATGTTACACCCGGCGGCCGGTGAGTGTGGCGCGGCGCGGCGGAAAATGCATCGCGTGTGCCTGATAAGTTGCGTGCCGGAATGGTCTGTTACAATGCGGAACAGCGGGGAAAATCTGGAGGGGATGAATGGAAGCATTGGAGAAATTGAAGCCGCTGGCGCTGTTGCTGCTGCGCGGAGCGCTGGCCGTGGTGTTCATATTTCACGGGTATCCGAAGCTTTTTGGCAATACGCGCGGCACGATGCAGGGGTTTGCTCACATGGGGTTCCCCACGTATTTCGCGGTGATCGCCGGAGTGCTGGAATTTTTCGGCGGATGCTTGCTGGCGGTGGGGCTATTTACTCGGGTCGCCGGACTGCTGCTGGCAGGCGAAATGGTGGTCGCGCTCTGGCGCGTACATGGCATGTTTACAAATCCCATGGCCGTGGGTAATTACGAGTTCCCGATGATGATGGCGGCTAGCGCGTTTGCGATTGCATGCCTGGGGGCCGGGGCGATTTCGATGGATCATGTCATTTTTGGTTCGCGGGGCGGCTGGAAAGCTCCGCGCAAGGCCAAGGGGCGGGATTGATACACGAAGACGGCCCCCATGATTGGCGCGGAGGCCGTCTTTGGAGAGCAGCGGAGCCGGAGAACTGCGGATCCCTCGCTTCGCTCGGGATGACAAGTTTTAGTTTAGAGACGCTAAATTGCTTGCGGCGTTTCTGGTGCGGGCGGCGCCGGGGTGACGATCGGCGTGGTAAGCGGCGCCATCGGCATCACGATCCAGGCCACGAGATAGGCGATCAGCCCGAGCGGAATCGGGACGAAAATCGCCACCAGCCAGATGAGCCGGACCAGAGTGGAATCCACCTCAAAATATTCAGCGCAACCGCCGCAGACTCCACCGATCTTTTTATCGGCCCAGGAACGCATCAGGCGCTTTTTCGCTCGTGGCGGACCGTCCGCAGCGCGGTATTGGCGCGCACCGCAGAAATAGCAGAAATTCGAATAGTCAGCGATGTCACGCCGGCAGTGTGTACAGGTCATTTCAGCCTCCTCGCGGTCGGTTTTGGCCGCGCTAATGATTAGTACGATTGGAGCGGGGGAAAAGTTCCAGGTGCCGCCGCCCGCGCGCCCGAATGGCAACGACAACGGCGAAACCCGCCGATCTGGCCCTTCCACCGTCAGGATAAAAGATCGGCGATCCCGGAAACGGCTAGGTCAAAGGCGCCGCCAAGATGGCGGCGCTACCACAAACGGCAAAGGCAGAGGCAACGGCAACAACCAAGCCAAAGGCAAAAGCAACGGCAACACCTAATACTCAGCTAAGGCGCGGGCGGCGCGGAGGATGTCGTCCTTCTGCGGGAGGATGGCGTCTTCGAGATTCGGGTGGTAGCCGCAGAAGGTGTCCGTGGCGGCGACGCGACGAACGGGCGCGTCGAGATGGTCGAAGAGCTCGTCCGCAATGCGCGCGGCGATTTCCGCGCCGTAGCCCCACGAACGCATGTCCTCGTAAGCGACGATTACGCGATTCGTTTTCCGGACGCTGGAAGAGATCGCATTCCAGTCATACGGCGATAGCGAACGAAGGTCGATGATCTCCACGCTAACGCCTGCGCGCGCAAGCTCGGCGGCGGCCAATTCCGCCAGGTGGACGACGGCGCCGTAAGTGATGACGGTTACGCCGGTGCCTTCGCGGGCGATGCGAGCTTTGCCAAATGGGATTGTGAAATCCGCGCCGGGATAGACGGAGCGATTGTACGGCTGGCGATAGAGATGTTTGTGCTCGAGGAAAAGAACCGGATCGTCGCAACGAATCGCCGTGCGCAGAAGCCCGCAAACATCCTGCGCGGTGGACGGCATCACCACGCGCAGCCCCGGAATGTGCGTGAACGTGACTTCGCCGGACTGGCTGTGATAGATCGAGCCGCCGCTTAGATAGCCGCCGATCGGCACGCGCACCACGGCCGGGCACTTGAAATTTCCGCCGGAGCGCCAGCGTTGGCTGGCCATTTCCGTGCGGAACTGCATCATCGCGGGCCAGATGTAATCGAAGAACTGAATTTCCGCCACGGGCTTCAGTCCGCGCGTAGCCATTCCGATCGCCCGGCCGATGATCGCGGCTTCGGCAATCGGCGTGTTGAAGACGCGATCGGAGCCGTAGCGGCGCTGCAAGCCGGCGGTGGCCTTGAAGACGCCGCCCTTCCCTTTCACGGTGGAGAGATGGTCTTCGCGGCTGCAATCGGCGACGTCTTCGCCGAACACGACGACGCGCTCGTCGCGCGACATTTCGTCCTGCAGTGTGGCTGCCACCATTTCGACCATCGTCTTCGGATGCCCGCCGGCGTGGCCGTTGCCGTGCGAATCAGGATGCGGCTCGCTCTCAAATTGCGCGCTGGTGGGATCGACGTCCGGCGAATAGACGAAATCATAAACGGAGCCGGCCGAGGGCATTTCAGAGGCGAGGGCGCGGTCGGTGGCTTCGAGCAGCTCGCGCTCAACGTCCGCTTCGAGAGCTTCGAGCTCCTGCGATTGCAGGACGCCTTCGCGCACGAGGAAAAGGCCGAACTTCGGCACGGCGTCACGATCGGACTCGGCATTGCGCTCTTCGGCGGTTTTGTAGAGCTTTTCGTCGTCGGAGAGCGAGTGCGAATACGGGCGCGTGACGTGCGCGTGGACGAGCGCCGGACCTTTGCGTGCGCGGCAATAATCGGAGGCGCGCCGTAGCGCCGCGTAGCTTTCGAGCGGATCGGTGCCGTCGCACTCCTCGACGTGGAGCAGCGGCACGTTGGCGACAAGCTTGGAGATGCTGCCGCCGGGGGTCTGCGCCTCGACGGGCACGGAGATGGCCCAGCCGTTGTCCTGCACAAGAAAGACCACTGGCGCGCGCCGGAGGCTGGCGGCGTTGAGCGCTTCGTAAAATTCGCCCTCGCTGGTGGCACCTTCGCCGCCGGAAACGAGCACGATTTCGTCGCGATGCGAATTCCACGTATCGCCCATTGGCGCCTTGCGCGCCTGGTCGAGTGCCTTGGGAAATTTTTCGTAGTAGAGCGACGTCTCCGCCGCGCCCACGGCGCGAAGCCACTGCGTGCCGGTGGCTGATGCGCTGGTGACAATATTGAGCGAACGATTGCCCCAGTGCGACGGCATCTGGCGCCCGCCGGAGGCGCGGTCGTCCTTGGAGCCGACGGCCTGGAGGAGCATGTCGTAGGGTGTGACGCCGAGCGTGAGCGAAAGCGCGCGGTCGCGGTAATAGGGGAAGAGCCAGTCGTAGCCGGGCTTCAGCACCAGGCCGGCGGCCACTTGAACGGCTTCGTGACCTGCGCCGCTTACCTGGAAGTAGATCTTGTTCTGGCGCTTGAGCTGGATTTCGCGGTCGTCCAGGCGGCGCGCCGTGAACATGAGGCGGTAGATGCGCACCAGTGCATCGCTGTTAAGGCCCTGGTATTTGGCGGAATCGAACTGCGCGGTCGTCTTCGTCTTCAACTGAGAGGGCATCCGTTGACCTCGCGCTGAGGCTCCCCGGCTGGATTTCTCTTCGGCTCATTATATCCAGAATCGTGGCGCGGCACTAGACGGGTTGAGAGTACCCGGTACTAGACGGGTTGAGAACACCCCGGCGTTAGACGGGCTGAGAACAATTAATCATCCACGGGATTCCAAACTGGTCGATCACCATGCCAAAGCGCGTGGCCCAAAATGTGGGCTGGATGCGCATCTGGACCTGGCCGCCCTCGCCCAGCGCGGCGAAAATGCGCTCGGCTTCGAGATCGTCCGCCAGCTGGAGCATTACGGAGAAGCCCCTGGGCGCTTCGTAATGGCCCGGAGGAGCGTCCGCGCCGCTGACGATGCGGTCGCCGATGGTCATGCGCGCGTGGAGGATCTTTTTGCGCCATTCGGGCGGCACCACTTTTCCGGTTGGGCCGCCCTCGTGCGGGATCATGGTGTCGATCCGCGCACCGAGAACTTTTTCGTAGAACTTGAACGCTTCCTCGCACTGTCCGTTGAAATTCAGGTACGGGCTTGCTTGCATCCTCTGGGTCTCCTGAGGTTAGTCGAGGGCAGATTACCACGCTTGTTTCCGGATGGGGCGGCTCGCTGGCAGCTTGCTTGCAGTTGGAAGCGGGACGCCTGACGGCAGGATGGGAAATTTCTAATAGGAGGTTCCTTGGCTGCGTCCATCACTGTGCAGCAACAGCTTGAGACGGATCGCTGGCTCATTGAGTCGTTCGTGCGCCGCGGGATTTTCGACACCACAGACTTCGCATCGTTCTGGAGCCAGTTCGTCGGCGTGATGACACGCGAAATGCATCGCCTGCCCAACGATGACGCCCATCTTCGGATGAAGAAGTTCCTGGCGATGCACTGGCTGCGCGCGTTCCTTTGCAATTTCTACGAAGGGCCGCAGCCTGCGTTTTACTGCGAGCCCGGTGCGCTGCGGCAGTCGGTCTACTATGCCGCGATGGATCTGGGGATTCAGATTCTGACGATGCATCCTTACAGCCCCGTCCCCGACCCGCGCGAGTTGCAAGCTTCATTTTGGGAACAGAAGTCGTCGCTGCCCGGGCTGCGTATCGATCTGGAAAAATCGTGCGAGCTGCTGCGCACGCTGGCGGCGAAGTTTCGCGCGGAGTATGAGACGTTCCCTGCCGCGCTGCCTTCGGGCGCGCCTCCGTGGACCTATTACACTCGCAACGATTATTACGACAACGTGGACGGCTACATTCTCTATTCGATGATTCGCCACTTCCGGCCGCGGCGAATTATCGAGATCGGTTCGGGCAACACGACCTATATTTCGGCGCAGGCCGCCGCGCGCAATCGCACGGATGACGCCGCCTACTCCTGCGACATCACGGCCATCGAGCCGTATCCCAATCCCGTGCTGCGCGCAGGATTTCCCGGCCTGACGCGCCTGATCGCGAGCAAAGTGGAGGATGTGCCGCTCTCCACCTTCGAGGCGCTCGATGAGAACGACATTCTGTTCATCGATTCCAGCCACGTGGTCCGCACCGGCAGCGACGTGATTTACGAGTTTCTGGAAATCGTGCCGCGGCTTCGCAAGGGAGTGCTGGTGCACGCGCACGACATTTTTCTGCCGCAAGAGTATCCGAAGAAATGGACGCTCGAGGTAAACCGCTACTGGACCGAGCAATATCTGCTGCAGGCTTTTCTCGCGTTCAATGACGCGTTTGAGGTGCTGCTGCCGACGGCATACGTGCAGACGCACGCCCCGCAGGTGATGGAGGAGTCGTTCCCCGGTTTTCGGCGGGACGGATGGCTCTATAGCAATTTCTGGATGAGGAAGGCGCGCTGACGTTTAATTGACGTCGGGCAAAAGCAAATCCAACGGCAACAAAGAACAGCAGATCCCTCGCTTCGCTCGGGATGACAGGCTTAAAAACGGCCACTGCTTGGCGCGACGGCGCTTTAATCCAGCGATTCGTAAAGCTCGGCGGACTTTGCGAACTCGGGATCGCTGTGGCGAATCGTCTCGCCTTTGGCGGACTTGAACGGCTCCTCGGAGGGAATCCGGTCGAGCCAGCGCTGCTGCGAAAGCTTTTCGTGGTCCGAGAAGCCTAGCCGTACGAACATGCGGACGTGCCCGCCGCCATTTTCTTTTTTCGACGCGTGCTCGGATTTGGATTTGTGCTTCTTCGCGGAAGAGGATTTCTTCTCGCCCTTTTTCGCTTCGGAGTCAGCTTCGCCCTCTTCAGCGCCGGCGGCTTCCGCCGTCTCTTCGCGTTCAAATTTGCAGTTCAGCTTGTCACCGAGCCGGAATCCCTGCTTCCAGCGATCGATCTTCTGCCGTGCCTGTTGCGCCGCTTCTTCGTCCGTGCCGAAATCGAAAACCAAGATCGTGTGTGCCATAGGTTCTTTTCTAGCGAGTGCGAGTGAGCGTGTCAAGCGCAGGAGAGGAACACCTCCTGCGGGTGAGATTGTGAGCCGTATTCAATTAGGAACAGGACGTGCCTGACAGGAGGGAGTACAGCGAAGACCTGATGCTCGCTGACCCGGTTAATTGATACGATTCCGCGATTCTTATTGAGGGTAACCGCATTGGGGAGCGTTGTGGCAGATCAGGAAAACGCGCCGGTCCCTTTAGAAGCCATTCTCTGCACGGACGAGCTGGAAAGCCGCCCGGCGCGACCCATCGATTATAAGAAAGAGAGCAGCGCGTTCCTCGCGTTGACGCGGGCGCTCGCCGATTCGCCCGAGACCATCCTGCAGGCGCTGGCCGACACGATTCGCGAAACGTTGCTGTGCGGATCGGCCGGCGTGAGCCTGCTGACGAAGCACGACGGCGGCAAGAGGTTCTACTGGCCGGCCATATCCGGCATCTGGAAACAGCACATCGGAGGCGGCACGCCTCGCGATTTTGGCCCCTGCGGAAACGTGCTCGACCTCAATAAGCCTTTGTTGATGAGGGACGTTGAACGTCGCTACACCTACTTTGAGCCGGTTACGCCTCGCGTCGAAGAAGCCCTGCTGGTTCCGTTCTACGTCGATGGAAAAGCAGTCGGCACGATCTGGGCGGTCCACCACGATAACGCCAAACAATTTGACTCCGAAGATCGACGGCTGCTCGTTAGCCTGAGCCAGTTCGCCACTGCTGCGTACCAGGCTGTGAACGCGATCGAGGCATCGAAGCAACTGGCAGCGATCGTTGAGTCCTCTGACGACGCGATTATCAGCAAAGGCCTGGACGGGACCATCACAAGCTGGAACAGCGGCGCCGAGCGCGTGTTCGGATATACAGCCGCAGAAGCCATTGGCCGATCGATTTTGTTCATCATTCCTCCGAACCGCCGCAACGAAGAAGCCGAAATTATCGAGCGGATCCGCAAAGGTGAGCGCGTGGACCACTTCGAGACGGTGCGGCTACGCAAAGACGGCGCCAAGCTCGATATTTCGCTTACGATTTCGCCGGTGAAGGACGCCGCCGGGAGGGTGGTCGGCGCGTCCAAAGTGGCGCGCGATGTTACAGAACGCAGAAGAAGCGAGCGAATCCTCGAAGAGCAAGCCCGCTTGCTCGATATGAGCAACGACGCGATCTTCATTCGCGACGACGCCGACCGGATCACGCACTGGAACAGGGCCGCTCGCGACCTTTACGGCTACACAGTCGAGGAAGCGATGGGGCAGGTGCCGCACGAACTGCTGAAGACTCAATTCCCCATGCCCCTTAAGGACATCAATAAGGCGCTTCATGCCGACGACTCCTGGACCGGCGAACTCGTCCACACAACGAAAACCGGACAGAAGATCATCGTGATGACGCGCTGGGTGCTCGACCGGAAATCCTACCTCAATTCGTGGTCGATTCTTGAAACGAACACCGACATCACGCAGCAGAAGCGGATCGAAAAAGCATTGCGTGACAGTGAAGAACGCTATCGCGCCATCGTGGAAACCACTCCGGAGTGCGTTAAGCTCGTGGCTCCTGACGGCACGTT
>Ga0210385_10001375_pt1 | contig 15156 bp, 13 predicted proteins | sample IncBWH26OmetaG_FD_160107 | JGI IMG/M metagenome (GOLD analysis project Ga0210385, IMG submission 160107) | Forest soil microbial communities from Barre Woods Harvard Forest LTER site, Petersham, Massachusetts, United States - Inc-BW-H-26-O ...
GGACCCGCCGGTCTTTACCCCGGATCAGGGTCAGGCGGCCGCAGCCGCCGGCGCGGTGGCCACACCCGCGGCCGGCACCAGCACCCGGGGCGGCGCCATCCAGCGCGAAGCCGCGGCGCCACCTGCGCCGCCGCCGCCAGCCTCCCCGCCACCGTCCGCGCCCACTGCCAATGCCGCTCCTGCGACGCAGGGTCAGAGCTACCGCGTGCAGCGCGGCGATACGCTGTCGCGCATCGCCGCTCACGAAGGTTCGGCGACCTCCACACCGGATGTGCGTCGCTGGATGGTGGCCACCTACGAAGGCAATCCCGACGCTTTTGACCACAACATGAATCTGCTGCGGGCCGGCGCCGTGCTGCGCATGCCCGATTCCGCCGCGCTCGGCGCGGTCAGCGCCGCCGATGCATTGACCGAAGTGCGCCGTCAGTACGCCGCCTGGCATTCGGCCACGCCCGCGACCCCGGGGGCTCCCAGCAGCCCCGCCAGTGATGCCGGCCGGCTACGCCTGGTGACCCCGGGTACCGCCACCGGTGCGGCGGCCGCGGCCGGCAGCAGCGCCAGCGCCAATGAATCCCGCGCCCTGCAGGGCAAGGTTCAGCAGCTGCAGTCGCAGCTTGATGAATCACAGCGCCTGCTGGCCCTGCGCAATGCCGACCTCGCCAAGCTGCAGGCGCAACTGGCCGCGGCGCAAAGCGCCAAGTCAGGCGCTGCGCCGACCCCGGCGCCGAACGCAGCGCCTACGGCTCCCCCGACCCCGGCCGCGCCGCCGGCGGCGCCGCAGACCGCCGCAGCACCGCCGGCCACGCCGCCCGCCGAGCAGAGCTCCGCTGCGACCGAAGCGCAGGCCTCCGCGCCCGAGACCACCGAGAACCCCGTCGTGGCGTCGGCGCCGCCGGTGAAGCACCACCCGCACAGCATTCCGCCCGCGGTTGAGCAAAGCAGCGGCTCGGTGATGGACCTGCTGCGCCAGTACTGGTGGGCACTGGGGCTGCTGGTCCTCGCCATCGCGGCCTTCCTCGGTCTGCGTGCCTGGCGCGATCGTCGGCAATCCAGTTTCGATGACTCGCTGGGGAATCTGGGTTCGCACTCAGACACCATGACCGGTGAGCGCGAGGCGAACTTTGATACCCAGCCGCTGGTGCCGCTGCGCGCCGAGTCGATCCTGGTCGAGGAGTCCGGCGCGCACATCAAGCCGCGCTTTGATGGCACGGCGAGCAATCGCGCCCCGCACATCGCCGCCGACCAGACCATCAGCGCGGAAACCGCGGTCAACCTGGACCAGGGCGACCCGCTGGCCGAGGCCGATTTTCACATGGCCTATGGTCTGTACGACCAGGCCGCGGATCTGGTTCGCATTGCCATCCAGCGTGATCCCTCGCGTCGCGACCTGAAGCTCAAACTGCTCGAAGTCTTCTTCGTCTGGGGCAACAAGGAACAGTTCCTGAACAGCGCCCATGAGCTGGCCAGCACCCGCGCCGAAGCGGCTCCCGGAGAGTGGGAAAAGATCCTCATCATGGGCAAGCAGCTGGCGCCCGAGGATCCGCTGTTCTCCGGTGGCTCCGCCGTCAGCGGCGCGGCCGCCGCCGGCGTCGATCTGGATCTGGAAGGCGGACAGAGCGGCGGCATCGATTTTGACGTGATCGGCTCGCCCTCCTCGGTGCAGCGCGCCGCCGACGACATTGACCTGGACATCGGCACTGCGATCGGCGAGCGCGATCCCACGGCCGAATCGGCCGCGGCGCTGGCCACGGACAAGAATCTGGCCCTGCACACGGATGCCACCAGCATCGCTGACACGGGCACCGGGTCGACTCAGGAAATGACCCAGGGGCGCATGGCGGCCGCGCGCTTCGGCGGTCTGAATGAGGGCATCACCCAGGAATCACCGACCATTGAGCAGCCGCTGGGCGGCGCCAACGGCGCGGCCACGGTGCGCCAGAAGGTGGAGAAGGTACTGCAGCAGGGCGCCCATGTTGATCAGACCTCGGAACTGGCCATTGATGACCTGGGTCTGGATCTGAACTCGCTGGACACCGTCGATCAGCCGGCCCTGGGCGCCGGCGCTGATGCGCCGACCATGGTCGCGGGCCTGGATGAGCATTCACGGCGGCTGCTGGAAACAGCGGAGCACCGCAGCCAGGATTTCAACATGGACCCGGCCGAAACGCCGACCGGCTCCTGGCAGTTCGATGGCACCGCCACCGATGCGCCCATCAGTGTGGAGGGTGCCGAGCACGACATTGGGGCCACCGCCAGTCTGGCGGCCCTGTCGAGCGATCTGGACTTCAATATCGGACTGCCGGAGCACCCGCCGCAGCCCGCGGCCGGCAACGGCCAGCACGGTGTGGACCTGGATGTCGGCACCGCGACGGTTCCGGATGCGGCATTCGCGCAGACTCAGCGGCTGGGCACCGAGGATCTGGCGCTGCCGGACCTGGAGCCGGTGACCATGAGCGAGGTGGGCACCAAACTCGACCTGGCCCGCGCCTACATGGACATGGGCGATCCGGAAGGGGCACGCAACATCCTCGAGGAAGTGGTGACCGAGGGGTCGGTGGCCCAGAAGCAGGAAGCCCAGCGGCTCATTGAGTCGCTGCCCGGCTGAGCCCAGCAGCCCCTTGCCACGGATTGCCGTCGCGCTCGAGTACGACGGCGCGCAATTTGCCGGCTGGCAAACCCAGCAGGCCGGCGTCAGCAGCGTTCAGCAAACGGTTGAAGCAGCCTTCAGCCACATCGCCGCCGCTCCGGTGGGTGTGGTGTGCGCCGGGCGTACCGATGCCGGGGTGCACGCCCTGGGTCAGGTCGTGCACTTCGACACCCACGCGCTGCGCAACGAGCGCGGCTGGGTGCTGGGGGCCAACTCCAAACTGCCCGACAGCATCAGCGTGCGCTGGGCGCGCACCGTACCGAAGCATTTTCACGCCCGCTACAGCGCCGAAAGCCGCACCTATCGCTACTTGGTCCTCAATCGCCTGGGCCGCTCGGCCCTGGCCGCCCAGCGCGCCGCGCTGATCTACCGGCCGCTGGACGTGGAGCGCATGACCGCGGCGGCGCAGCTGCTGCTGGGCGAGCATGACTTCAGCGCCTTTCGTGCCGCCGGCTGCCAGGCGCACTCGCCGATCCGGCGCCTGTACGCGCTCACCGTCCAGCGTTGCGGCGACCAGGTGATCATCGAGGCCACTGCCAACGCCTTCGTGCACCACATGGTGCGCAATCTGGTGGGACTGCTGCTGGAGGTGGGAGTGGGCAAGGCACCCCCGCAGCGCGCCGCCGAGGTGCTGGCGGCAAAGGATCGCACCCGCAGCGCCCCGACGGCGCCCGCCGCCGGGCTGTATTTCTGGAAAGTCCGCTATCCGCGGGCCTTCGGGCTGCCCGAGGAGGCGGCCGGGCCCGTATCGGCTATCATCTCTGACCCGCCTCCCTAGAAAGGCCTGACGGAACGCAGCCATGTCGTGGTTCGAGAAGATCATGCCGTCGCGGATCAAGACCGAGCGGCGCACGCGATCGGTGCCCGAGGGGCTGTGGATCAAATGCCCGGCCTGTGACGCGGTGCTGTACCGCGCCGAGCTCGAGCGCAATCTGTACGTGTGCCCGAAATGCAGCCATCACATGCGCATCGGCGCGCGTCAGCGCCTGCTGTGGTTCCTTGATGAAGGCGATCACGTGGAGATCGGTGCCGGGGTTGAGCCCGAAGACATCCTCAAGTTCAAGGACAGCAAGCGCTACAAGGATCGCCTGGCCCAGGCGCAGAAGGCGACCGGCGAGAAGGACGCGCTAGTGGTACTGGCGGGACGGCTGTTGGGCAGCCCGGTGGTGGCATGCGCCTTTGAGTTCGAGTTCCTGGGCGGCTCGATGGGCTCGGTGGTGGGCGAACGGTTCTGCCGTGGCGTGGAGTTCTGCATTGCCCAGCGCATGCCGTACGTGTGCTTCACCTCCAGCGGCGGCGCGCGCATGCAAGAAGCGCTGTTCTCGCTGCAGCAGATGGCCAAGACCAGCGCCGCCCTGGCGCGCCTGGCCCATGCGCACCTGCCCTACGTGGCCGTGATGACCGACCCGACCATGGGCGGCGTGTCGGCGAGCCTGGCCATGCTCGGGGACCTGAACATGGCCGAGCCGCGCGCGCTCATCGGCTTCACCGGTCCGCGAATCATTCAGCAGACCATGCGCGAGACCTTGCCCGAGGGCTTCCAGCGCAGCGAGTTCCAGCTCGAGCACGGCGCCGTGGACATGATCGTCGACCGCCGCGACATGCGCGATCGCATCGGCAGCATGCTGAACATGCTGATGAAGCTGCCGACGCACGCGGCTTAGAATGAAGGTCGCGACGCGAACGTTGGCCGAATGGCTGGCGTTGCAGGAGCAGGTGCACGCGCGGGCGATCGATCTGGGCCTGGGCCGGGTCGGCGCCGTGGCGCGCACCCTGGGCGTGCAGCGGCCGCGCTACCGGGTCATCACCGTGGCGGGCACCAACGGCAAGGGCTCCACCGTCGCGACCCTGGAGATGCTGCTGCTGACCCTTGGTTTCAGCGTCGGCAGCCTCACCTCCCCGCACCTGCTGCGCTACAACGAGCGCATCCATGTGGCGGGCCGCGAAGCCACCGACGCCGAACTGGTCGGGGTGTTTGAGCGGATCGAGGCAGCCCGCGGCGCCACCACGCTCACCTTCTTCGAATACAACACCCTGGCCGCGCTGCTGCTGTTCGCCGACCATCAGGTCGAGGTGGCGGTCCTTGAAGTCGGCCTGGGAGGGCGGCTTGATGCCGTCAACCTGGTGGATGCGGATGTGGGCGTGCTGTGTTCGGTGGGCATGGATCACCGTGACTGGCTGGGCGATACCCTCGATGCCATCGGTGCCGAGAAGGCCGGGATTTTCCGCAGCGGTCACCCGGCGGTGCTGGGCACACCCCAGATGCCCGACAGTGTATATGCCGCCATCGAGCGCCTGGGCGCGCGGGCCGTGATCGCCGAACGCCAGTTCAGCTGGAACATCGGCCCGCACAGTTGGACCTACCGTGGACTGGGAGGTGAGTTTGCCGGCCTGCCCGCGCCGCGACTGGCCGGAGCCATTCAGTATCGCAATGCCGCCACGGCGCTCGCGGCGCTCGAAGCGCTCGCGGGCTTTGCGGGCGCGCAGCTGCGGCCGGCGCCGCTGTCCCGCGAGCTGATCGCAACGGCGCTGGCGCGGGTGCAGGTGGCCGGGCGCTTCCAGATCATCGCAGGTCCGGTGGAGTGGATACTCGATGTGTCGCACAACGAGCCGGCGGCGCAGATCCTGAAGGCCAATCTTCAGGCGCGTCCGGTCACGGGCCGCACGCTTGCGGTGTGCGGCATTTTGCAGGACAAGGATGCCGGGGAGATCGCCCGGGTGCTGGCCGGCAGCGCGACGCTGTGGATTGCCTGCGCACTGCCCGGGCCACGGGGCGGCACGGCGGCGGCACTGGCGCAGCGCCTGGCGCCGCACGTGCGCGTGAGCGAGCAGGCAGGCTCAGTGGCCGAGGGCTGCGCGCGGGCGCGCGTTCTGGCGCGGCCCGGGGATCGGGTGCTGGTGTTCGGCAGCTTCAGCACCGTCACCGCGGCGCTGGAATGGCTTGAGCTAACATGAGGCGATCCTGAGGCGCATTTGGAACAACAAGCCAAAGAAAGACTCACCGGCGGGGTCATCCTGGTGGTACTGCTGGTGCTGCTGGTACCGGAGCTGCTGACCGGCCCGCGGCCCGCGCCAGCGCCTGCGCCGGTCCAGCCTGACCAGGCGCCGATGCGTTCCTATACGATGGATTTGGGCGAGTCGCCCCATGCACGCGAGCCGGTCGCCGCCTCGACCGCGGCAGCGCCGGCCCGCGAGCCGCCGGGCGCCGCCAACAGTGCGCCGGCGGCGCCCCCTGTCCAGCCCGCCACGCTCTCCGCCCCCTCACAAACCGCCACTGCCAGCGCCAGCGAGCCGGCGGCACAGCCGCCTGCGCCCACCATGGCCGTGGCCCACAGCGCGCAGCGCACGCCGGAACATGTCGCCGAGCACACCGCGGGCGGCTGGACGGTACAGGTCGGAACCTTCAGCAGCCGGGACAATGCCGCCCATCTGATCGCCACCCTTAAGTCGCATGGCTTCAGTCCGCTGCTGTCCGAGGCCACGAAAAACGGGCATAAGCTGTTTCGCGTCCGGGTGGGCAGTGAGCGGGACCGGGCGGCGGCCCAGAAACTGCTCGCACGCCTCAAGGCGGCCGGCCAGAAGGGCGGGGAAGTCATCCCGAAATGAAAAACGTGAGGCGCCCTGCACGTTGGCAGCAGACCTCTAGTACAATCCCCGGCGCCGTTCCAGCCGCCCGCAGGCCTTGATGCACCCGTCATTCCAGCTCAACACCGCTGACTACCTGATTGTCGCGACTGTGGTCATTTCCGGCACGGTCGGCCTCCTGCGAGGCTTGTTACGCGAAGTCATCGCCCTCATTACCTGGATCGTCGCCGCCTTCGTGGCCTGGCATTTCGCCGCAGTACTGGAACCACACCTGGGCGGCCTGCTGCGGCAGGATGCCGTGCGGCCCTGGGCCGCCAGGCTGATCCTGTTCGTGCTGGTGCTGTTGCTCGGCCACGCCGTGGGCGCCATCGTGGGTTACTTCGTGCGCCTGTCTTTATTCACCGGCATCGATCGCTTCCTCGGGCTGGTATTCGGCCTGCTGCGCGGGGTGCTGATCGTCGGGGCGGCCGTGATCGTATGTGAGACCGTGCGCCTGGACACTGAAGCCTGGTGGCACGAGTCGGTGTTGCTGCCCTATGGGCAGGACGCAGCGGCGCTGTTGTGGTCGCTGGGCGGCAGTCGGTTCAGGCATCACGAGGTCAGCGCGGCGAATCTCGTGGTGCGTTGAGACAACCAGGAGGTCGGGCATGTGCGGAATAGTCGGTATCGTCGGAACCAGCCCCGTCAATCAGCGGCTGTACGATGCGCTGACGGTGCTGCAGCACCGCGGCCAGGATGCGGCCGGCATCGCCACCGCAGCCGGCGGTGCGCTGTCCATCCGCAAGGGCAGCGGCCTGGTGCGCGACGCCTTCCAGCAGCACGACATGCTGGAATTGCGCGGTGACATGGGGGTCGGCCATGTGCGTTATCCGACCGCGGGCGCCGATGGGGCCACCGAGGCGCAACCCTTCTACGTGAATGCGCCGTACGGCATCTGCCTGGCGCACAACGGCAACCTCACCAACGCCTCGGAACTGGCCGACGTGCTGATCCGCGAGGATCGCCGCCACCTGAACACGACCTCGGACTCCGAGGTGCTGCTCAATGTCTTTGCCTCGGAGCTGCAGCGCGTGGGCACCCCGCGGGTGACCGCCGGTGATATTTTCGCCGCCCTGAATGCGCTCTATCGCCGCTGCCGCGGCGGCTACGCGGTCATCGCCATGGTCATCGGCCACGGCATCCTGGGGTTTCGCGATCCCAACGGAATCCGGCCGCTGGTGCTGGGCCGGCGCGAGACCGCCAAGGGGCCTGAGTGGATGCTGGCTTCGGAGAGCGTCGCCCTGGACATGCTGTCCTTCCAGATGGTGCGCGACATCGGTCCGGGTGAGGCGGTGTTCATCGACGAGCAGGGACGACTGCATTCCCAGCAGCTGGTGGCGAGCGTGCAGCACCGGCCCTGCATTTTCGAGTACGTGTACTTCGCCCGTCCGGACTCGATCATGGACAACATTTCCGTGTATCGCGCCCGCATGCGCATGGGTGATCGGCTGGCCGAGAAGATCCTGCGCCTGCGACCCAATCACGACATCGATGTGGTCATTCCCATTCCCGACACCAGCCGCACCGCGGCGCTGCAGCTGGCGCAGCGGCTGGGTCTGAAGTATCGCGAGGGTTTCACCAAGAACCGCTACATCGGCCGCACTTTCATCATGCCGGGGCAGGAAATGCGCGAGAAATCCGTGCGCCGCAAGTTGAATGCGGTGGACATGGAGTTTCGCGGCAAGACCGTACTGCTGGTGGATGATTCGATCGTGCGGGGCACGACCTCGGCGCAGATCGTCGAACTGGCGCGCGAGGCCGGTGCCCGCAAGGTCTATTTCGCCTCGGCCGCACCGCCGGTGCGCTTCCCGAATGTCTACGGCATCGACATGCCGGCCGCCAGCGAGCTGGTGGCCAGTGGCCGCACCGATCAGGAGATCGAAGCGGTCATCGGTGCCGACTGGCTGATCTACCAGGACCTGCCGGACCTGGTCGCCGCCTGTCAGCACGACAACGCCAAGATCACCGAATTTGATACCTCCTGCTTCTCCGGCTCCTATATCACCGGGGATGTGACACCGGAGTATCTGCAGCGCCTGCAGCGCGAACGATCCGATGCCGCCAAGGCGCTGCGTCGTGACGAGCGCCGTGGACCGCTGCGCGTCGTGCGGTGAACGTGGCCGGAACCGACCCGCGTCGTCAGCTGCTACTGGAGATGCTGCGGGTCGGCCTTGGCGCGGTCGATGGCCGTCGCCGTACCGCCGAGACCCTGAAGTCCTTGGCTGCCGAAGGCAGCCTCACCGGACCCTGCCAGATCGCAGCCGTGGGCAAGGCGGCGTGTGCCATGGCCCTGGGGGCCCACGATGCACTGGGCGATCGCATCCAGCGCACCCTCATCATCGCCAAGGATGGCCATCTGCACGCCGGCGTGAAGACGCTGCCCGCAGTGGAGGTCATGCACAGCAGCCACCCCATGCCCGATCAGCGCTCGCTGGATGCCGGGCAGCGGCTGTGGGAGTTCGTCGCACAACTGCCGCAGCAGGTATTGCCGGTGTTCCTGGTGTCCGGGGGCGCCTCCAGCCTGGCCGAAGTGCTGGTGCCGGGCGCGAGCCTGCAGGAACTGCGGCAGCTGAATGCCACGGGCCTGGCCAGCGGCGAGGACATCGCCCAGTTGAATGCGCGGCGGCGCCGGCTGTCGCGTCTCAAGGGTGGCGGCCTGACGGCCTGCCTGCAGGGCCGTACGGCACTGGCGCTGTTCGTATCGGATGTTCCAGGCGATGATCCTGCGATCATCGGCAGCGGCCTGCTCGGGCCGTCCCCGCGCGAGCTGACGGCTGACCGGGTGACCCGGCGCATCATTGCGCGCATCGAGGATGCGATGCAGGCGGTGGCGGCGCGCGCCGTGGAGCTGCGCAGCTGGCTCAGCGACGCACGCTTTACAGGCGATGCCGACCGACTGGCGGTGCGCCTGACCCATGAGCTGTATTTGAGCGGCGCGGAGATCTGCGTCTGGGGCGGAGAGTCGGTGGTGCGACTGCCGGAGAACCCGGGGCAGGGTGGCCGCAATCAGCATCTGGCGCTGGCCGCGGCGCGCCTCATTGCCGGGCAGGAGGATCTGCTGTTCCTGGCCGCCGGTACGGACGGCACTGATGGTCCGACCGATGATGCGGGCGCCCTGGTGGACGGGGAGACCTGCGCCCGGGTCACGGTCGCCGGGCTGGACGTGGACCGCAGCCTCGCGGCCGCGGACTCCCAAGCGGCGCTGGCGGCGGCCGGGGATCTGATCCATACCGGTCCCACGGGCACCAATGTCGGGGATCTGGTGGTGGGTCTGAAACTCTCCAGCGCCCGGGCCCGCAGCTGGTGCGAGCGCAACGGCGTCAACGCCCCCATGCGGTAGACTTCCCGCATGCGCCTCTTTGTGATCGGCGATGACCCTGCACTGCACACGCAGCTGCGCAGCAGTGTCGAGATCCGCTGGCTCGAGTCGCAGGTCATTGCCTACAACCCGATCGAACAAGGTCCGCTGGCCGAGGAGCTGCGTGCGCAGGGCTTCGATGTGGTGGTGCTGGATCACGCCTGGTGCGATCGCGGCGGCGAGCGGCGCAGTATCGATGAACTCAAGCGCCTGACGGTTCGGGCTGGATTCGCGCCGGTGATTTTTCTGGCCGAGCACACCGGCGATGCCCTGTGCGAGGCGGCCCTCAATGCCGGCGCCTGTGCCGCGGTGGGCCGCAGCCAGGGGCTCTCGGATGCCTTGCTGGCGGCGATTGCCGGCGCTGCCGCGCTGCAGTCCGGCGCCCGGGCGCAGCGCCATCATTCGGGCCAGATCGCGCAGGAGCAGCGCTTCAGTGGCGCGCGCATTCCGGGCTACCGACGCATCAGGACCCTTGCCACGGGGCACTTTGCCGAGCTGCACGTCGCCGAAAGTGATGCGCGCGGCGAGCTGGTGGCGATCAAAGTTGCGCGTGATGTGACCACCGATTCGGAACTGGATCATGCCTTCCGGCGGCTCCTGCAGGAGCACGACATGGCGCAACGCGTGGATCCGGGCTACGTGGTGAAGGTCCATGACCTGGGAATCAGCGATGAGCATGCCTACATGGTCATGGAATACTTTGATGCCGGCGACCTGCGGCACCGGATGCGCGCGCCGCTGCGTGCCATCGAGGCGCTGCAGACGGCGCAGGCCATCGCCTTGGGGCTGGCCGCGGTGCATGCCACCGGCGTGCTGCACCGGGACCTGAAGCCTGCGAATGTCATGCTGCGCCGGAACGGCGGCGTGGCACTCATCGACTTCGGCCTGGCCAAGGATGCGGCGCTGGAGGCCGACATCACCGATGCCGGCCAGATCATCGGCACCCCGCACTACATGAGTCCGGAACAGGGGCATGGCGAGGCCATCGACGGGCGCAGTGACCTGTACAGCCTGGGGGTCATCCTGTTTGAAATGCTCACCGGCCATAAGCCCTTCGTGGCCGAGAATCCGATGGCCATCATCTACCTGCACCGCAAGGCGCCCGTGCCGCAGTTGCCCGAAGCTCAAGCCGACCTGCAGCCCCTGCTGCAAAAACTGCTGGCGAAGGAACCGGCCGACCGCTTCGAGTCGGCACAGCAGGCTGCCACCGCGATCGCCGAGGTCGTGGCCGGGCTGCGGGCCCGGGAACAGGCGGCATGAGTGCACAGATCCTGCTGGCAGCGACCCCCGAGGGGTGGGTCGCCGCGGCCTGTGAGCACTGGCAGGAACTGCTGGTGGACCATCTGGGATGTGAGAAAAAGGCCGCCTCCACGGCCGTGGCGCTGATCTTCGCCTATCCGGAAGATACCGAGTTGACACTGGCGCTGTCGCGGCTGGCGCGCGAGGAATTGCGGCATTTCGAACAGGTGCAGTCGCTCATGCAGGAGCTCGCAGTGCCCTTTGCACGCGCCAAGCCCGGGCGCTACGCGGGGGGGTTGCGCGCGCTGTCCAAGACCTCGGAGCCGGATCGCAAACTGGATCTGCTGCTCACCGGTGCTTTGATCGAGGCGCGTTCAGCCGAACGCTTCGCCAGACTCGCGCCGCGGCTGCCGCAACCGCTGAGCCGGTTCTATGATCAGTTGCAGCGCTCCGAAGCCCGACACTTCCAGCTCTATCTGCACCTGGCGCAGCAGGCGGCCGCGCCGCACGGGCTTGACTGGCGCGCGCGGCTGGCGGTGCTGGCGCAGCGCGAAGCGCAGCTGGCCACCCAGCCGGATGATCAGTTCCGCTTCCACTCCGGCCCGCCGTAGGGCTCAGGGTGCGGCATGGTCGTATTCCAGGGTGTACTGGAAATCGTAGATGCCCGAGTTGGTGATGGTGGAGGTGACCGACAGGGTCCCGTCGCGATCCAGGGAATAGCGCACATCAGACTGCGGGCCCTTGTCGCCCACCTTGGTGCGGATCACGAAATCACCACCATCCCAGCCCAGCGTGCGGTTCGCCTGGCCGCGTGTGGTCGTCACCACACTCGTGTCACCGGCGGTGTAGCTGTTGGTGAGGTGCTTGCCATCCTGCATCGTGATGTTGACGGTCAGCCCCGTCGCACTCTGGGTAATCGACAGGTGCGGCGGCATCGCGAAGTGATGTTCCGGGGATCCCGCCCGGGCGTTGCCACCTGGGCCTGCGCCCTGCGACATGCCGTTACCCATGCCGCGATTGCGGCCGCCGTGGTGTCCGCCCGGGCTGCCGCCAGGAGTGCCGGTGGTATCCGCAGTGGTGCCGGGCGGCTGGATCGGGACTGCCTCCTGGGGAAAGTCGCTCAATGCCAGGTCGATCTGCCATTCACCGCTCAGGTCAATGTCGTGCGGGGCCCGGGTCGCCAGGGTCGTGGAGCAGCCGCCCAGGGCCGCGCCCACGGTAGAGAGAAAAAGTGCTGACAGGGTGCAACTCACTCGTGACAAGTGTTGTCTCCGTTTGGACGGGTCGTGCGTTGGACAGGAGAGCTTAGACTCACGTTCGCCGGATGCAGTGTTTCGAACAATCTCTTACAAATGGACGTCTCAGGCCATGACCGACCAACCTCATATTCTCATTGTCGACGATGATCGGGAGATCCGGGCGCTGCTCGCCAAATATCTCGAGACCAACGGCTTCCGAACCACTCCGGTGGCCGATGGCAAAGCCATGAATGCCGCGTTGCAGCAAGGCCACTTCGACCTGATCGTACTGGACCTCATGCTGCCCGGCGACGATGGCCTGGCGCTGTGCCGCGAGCTGCGTCGTCACTCGCAGATTCCCATTATCATGCTGACCGCGCGCGGGGAGGACGTGGACCGCATCGTCGGACTGGAAGTCGGCGCGGATGACTACCTGCCCAAGCCCTTCAACCCGCGTGAGCTGCTGGTGCGCATCAAGGCCGTGCTGCGGCGCGCGGCGCATGCGCCGCGCGACCCGGATGCGGCCTCGGTACGCACTTTTCGCTTCGGTGGCTGGCAGCTCAACACCACTACCCGTACCCTCACTGACACCGAGGGTACCTCGGTGGCGCTCAGCGGCGCCGAGTATCGGCTGCTGACGGTGCTGCTGGGATCGCCCAGCCGGGTGCTGTCGCGTTCACAGCTGGCGACGCTGCTGCGCGGCCGCGAGGCCGATCCGCAGGATCGCAGCATCGATGTGCGCGTGAGCCGGTTACGCCAGCTGCTGGGCGATGATGCGCGCGCATCGCAGATCATCAAGACGGTATACGGAGAGGGGTACGTCATTGGGGTTGGGGTCGAGACCGCCTGAATCCAGTTTGCAGGCCGGGGGCTGGCGAGTGTCCTTCTGGCCGCGTTCCCTGTTCGGGCAGCTGTTCGTCGCGGTTTTCATCGGTGTGGTGGCGGCGACCCTGATCTCGGTGTTCCTGGTCACCCGCGACCGCGACCGCACGCTGGTAGAGGCCTCGGTGCGGGAATGGTCGCGGCGCGTGGTCGATATGACCGCCTCCATGCAGCTGCTGCAACCCGCGGAGCGCACCGAAGCCAGCTCCCTGCTGCAGAATTGGCCAAGGCCGCGGCCGCAGTTCCGCAGGCAGCGACCGCCGCCCGGACCGACGCTCGAACCGCTGCTTGAACCACCGGGCCTGCCCACGCCCATTCCTGATTTCAGGCAGTCGCTCGAAGAGCAGCTGCGCTTCGTGTTCGGCCCTGGCTACCAGGTCTCCGTCACGCCCACCACCGATTTGAAAAAGCCGGCCCTGACCTTGAGCCGGCCGGGCGCCGAGGCCTTTGAGCGCGGCGGCCAGCAGTTCGATGTGAGCGTGGTCGTACCCGGCGGCGACAGCATGCTGTTCCGGCTGGCGCAGGGACAGCGCGTCGCGCCGCTGCCGCGCTCGCTGCTGTTCAATCTGCTGCTGCTGGCGGTGCTCATTGCCATCGCCTTGTATGCGGTGACCCGTGGCATCACCCGGCCCTTGTCCGCGCTGGCGCGTGCCGCCGAGGCGGTGGGCCGGGATCTGCGCCAGCCGCCGCTGATCGAGCGCGGCTCGCGTGAGGTACGCAATGCGGCGCGCGCCTTCAACACCATGCAGGAGCGCATGCAGCGGCACGTGGACAGCCGCACGCGCGTGCTGGCCGCCATGTCGCATGATCTGAAGACCCCGCTGACGCGGCTGCGCCTGCGGATGGCGACGCTCGATGACGCTGACCTGCAGGCGCGCGTGGAGCGCGACCTGGATGAAATGGAAAACATGGTGCATGGCGCGCTGACGCTGCTGCGCGGACTCAATGACGATGAACCCGCCGAGGCCGTGGACATCAACCAGCTGCTGGCGACGCTGCAGGGCGAGTTCGCCGAGATGGGCGCGCCGTTTCAGGTTCAGGGACGGGCGCGCCTGCTGTATGCCGGCAAGCCCATGGCCCTGAAGCGCTGCCTCACCAATCTCATCTCCAATGCCACCAAGTTCGGCGGCAGCGTCAGTGTGCAGGTGGAGGATGGCAGCGCAGTGGTCATCCACATCCGTGATCAGGGGCCGGGAATTCCACCTGAACATCTGGCGCGCGTATTCGAGCCCTTCTACCGTGTGGAATCCTCGCGCAACCGCGACACCGGCGGCACCGGCCTGGGATTGTGCATTGCGCGTGATATCGCGCAGGCCCATGGCGGCGCCCTGACGCTCGCCAACCTGCCGCAACGCGGTCTGCAGGCGACCCTGACGCTGCCGCGTTCCAGCTGATCGTTTATCATCGGCGCCGATGAATACCTGGGCTGCGATGTCGAGCCGACCGGCACCCGCCGCGCAGCTGCGCGCGGGAGTCGTCGGCGGACTGGTGGGTGCGGTCACCAGCTGGCTCTACGAGCTGGTGGTATGGGTCCATCTGCTGCATCTGACCACCGTTTCGGGGATCGCCGAAAACACCGCCGTGCTCAGTTTCGGCACCGCCGTGCGCTCACTGGGTGCCGCCGCCCTGGCGCTCGGGGTCGCCATCCATTTCCTCACCGCCGTGATCTGGGGAATCCTGTTTGCCTTCCTCTGGCCTGCGCTCAGGGCGCGTTCGATCGAAGCCACGCTGGCGGCGCTGTTCTATGGCGTGTTCGCCTGGGTCGTCATGCACAATGTAGTGCTGGCGCTGTTTTCTCCGGCTCCCCCCAGCTATACCGTATACAGTGTGATCAACGGCCTGATGGCGCATACCTTCGCTTTCAGCGTGCCCCTGGCGCTGGTGGTCAAGCGTCTGCTGCGCTAGTTCGGCCAAGGACTAAGGACCATGAAGAAGACTTTGGCAATGATCTGCGTGCTCGGCACGCTCGGGCTGGGTGCGGCGGCCGCACAGAGCCAGGCGCCTGCAGGTGCGGCGCCGGACCCTCAGGCCCGCATGGCGCAACTCGCCAAGGAGCTGTCGCTCACTGATGCCCAGAAGCCCCAGTTCCAGCAGATCCTGGATGAGGAGCGCAGCAATCTGCAGGCCTCCATGAAGCAGGAGCGCGAGCAGAACACGGACCTGCAGAG
>Ga0210385_10001378_pt1 | contig 15135 bp, 11 predicted proteins | sample IncBWH26OmetaG_FD_160107 | JGI IMG/M metagenome (GOLD analysis project Ga0210385, IMG submission 160107) | Forest soil microbial communities from Barre Woods Harvard Forest LTER site, Petersham, Massachusetts, United States - Inc-BW-H-26-O ...
TGAGGAGTTCCCCGGAAGCCAAGCGGCCCGTTGTGCCCAGCAGTATGGCGGCAAGCGTCCTCTGCGTCCGTAGGCTGGTTGCTTGTTGTCTGTTGTCCGTGGTCTGGTTGTTCGCCGTCTCCACCACTGCGCCCGCGCAGAATGCGTCTCAGTCGGCTCCTGCTCCAAGCCCCACCCCGGCTCCTGAGACTAAGAATTCGGTAGAGCTTGCTTCTCACGACGAGCCCGCCACATTCAAAGTGAACGTAAAGCTGGTGGTGGTGCGCGCCGTGGTTCGCGACTCCCAAGGGCACGCCATCGGGAATCTTCGCCAGGAAGATTTCCAGATCTTCGACAAGGGCAAGCCGCAGGTGATTACTCAGTTCGAAGTCGAGCAGCCTGGAACTCTGGCGGCGAGGGCGCATCAACAATCGGTTGAGAACTCCGGCGACACTGCTTCGGTTGATACCTCCTCCAGTGCCGGGAACGTGCCTGCTGTGCCCGAGCGTTTTGTGGCTTACCTGTTCGACGATGTACATCTGGAATTCGGCGATCTCGCCCGGGTGCGGGAAGCCGCGGAGCGGCACTTCGCCACGCTGCGGCCTACGGATCGCGCCGCTATCTTCAGCACATCAGGCCAAACAATGCTGGACTTCACCGACGATCATTCGCAACTCCACGCGACATTGCTTCGTCTCCAACCCCGCCCGATCGCCCGCGGGTATGGGCACGATTGCCCCGATATCAGTTACTACCAGGCAGATCTGATCATCAACCGGAATGATCCTCAGGCTATACAGGTCGCCACCGAGGAGGCGATTGCCTGCAACGGAGACCCAACGCTTGCAACTGCCGCGGCGATGGCGGCGGCGACCGTGCAAAGTACCAGCGCAAGCGTATTGAGTGCCGGCGATCATGAGACCCGCATCTCCCTCGGCTTGCTGAGCGATGTGGTCCGCAACGTATCCCGTAAGCCCGGTCAACGAAGTCTTGTCCTGATTTCTCCCGGATTCATCACTCCGCAACTGGAGTACGAATACACTGAGATCATCGATCGTGCCGTGCGCGCGCAAGTTGTGGTCAATACGCTCGATGCTCGCGGACTGTACGTCCCGGCCCCGTTCGGAGATCCAACCCAAACGAGCGCGGTCCCTGGTGCGGTCCCTATCGTGACTGCGGGGGCTTCCGCTCAGGACCTTCAGGCCCTATCGCGTGTGCCCTCTGGCGGTAAGATCTTCATCGAGACTGCGGCGGCTTCCGCTCAGGACGACCTTCTCGCCGTCCTGGCAGACGGTACTGGAGGAGTGTTTTTTCACAACAGCAACGACCTCGACGAAGGCTTCCGCCGCGTGGCCGAGACTCCTGAATATTCCTACGCACTGGCCTTCGTTCCGCAAAACCTGAAGCTTGATGGCAGCTTTCACACGCTGAAGGTGACCCTCAAGAACCCGCAAAGGCTGACGTTGCAGGCCCGCCGCGGCTACTACGCGCCTAAGAGCTTTACCAACCCCGACGAGCAAGCCAAGCAGGAAATTGTCGACGCAATGTATTCCCAGGAGGAGTTGCACAATCTACCGGTCAACCTGCACACGCAGTTTTTCAAAGCGAGCGATCAGGAGGCGAAACTTGTCGTCCTCGCCCATGTGGACGTAAGACGTCTGCGCTTTCGGAAACTCGAAGGCCGGAACAACAATGTCTTGACCTGCGTGTCGGCCGTGTTTAATCGCAATGGCAATTTCGTTCAGGGAACGGAAAAGACTGTGACGATGAATTTGAAAGATGACACGCTGCAGCACAAGCTTGACTCCGGTATTACGCTCAAGACCAGCTTCGACGTAAAGCCGGGGAGCTATCTGGTGCGGCTGGTAGTAAGGGACGCGGAAGGACAGCTCATGTCCGCAGAAAACGGGACGGTTGAGATTCGTTAAACAGGCATCTTGGAGGGAAGTTATGCGCGATCGCCGGCTGGTTCTTCTGATTGGCCTGATCTGCCTGGCCAGTTGCTGGATATTCCTCGAATTAGGTTCGAACAACTCCGTGGCATACGCCCAGCAGTCCGCCGCGGCCGACACGGCCGACGTCGGGGTGATCCGGACCGAGACCCGTTTGGTTCTCGTGGATGCCGTCGTCACCGACAAGAAAGGAGAATATGTACGCGATCTTGCTCAGAAAGACTTCAAGGTCTGGGAAGATGGCAAGGAACAATCCGTCACCAGCTTCTCTTTTGAGGAGAACACAGGTTCCGCCAACCCAAAGCCCCGCTACCTGGTCCTGTTCTTTGACAACTCAACGATGGATATAGGTGACCAGGCCCGAGCCCGGGATGCCGCTGCAAAGTTTATAGATGCGAATGCCGGTCCCGACCATTTGATCGCCGTTGCGGAGTTTGGCGGCACGGTTCACATTTCGCAGAACTTCACTGCCGATGCCCAGCGCTTGAAGCAAGTCGTGGCAGGTTTAAAGGGATCGTCAGTTTCGCCGAACGCTCCGCCGGTCATGGTGGCGTCTCTGGGAACCCCATCCCTCGGGCCATCACTGGGGAATGCCGAGGCTGACTTCGGCGTCCAAACCGTGTTGCTTGCACTGCGCAGCCTTGCGAAGGGGCTTTCCACTGTCCCCGGGCGCAAGTCGCTGGTCATGCTGACTTCTGGCTTTGCCATGAACCCCGAGTACCAGTCGGAACTGACTGCAGTCATCGATACCTGCAACAAATCGAACGTTGCCATCTATCCCATCGATGTCCGTGGTCTGGTGACTCCAGACCTGACACCGCCCCACAGCCAGCTGACGCTGCCTTCGACCCATTCCGGATCTGGATCGTACGTTCCGACCGCCTTTCACTATTTGGGCACGGACTCTAATCAGCCAAAACTCAGGCTGGCGGCCTTTGCTGAGCCCCTGCAACACGGTGGCGTAGGTGGCGGTGGAGGCGCTGGCGGGGGAGGCGGTCACGGTGGTGGCGGGACCGGAGGCGGTGGAACCGGTGGTGGAGGTACCGGCGGTGGAGGTACCGGCGGTGGAGGAACTGGGGGTGGTGGCAAGGGGGGCGGCGGGACGCCTGGCGGCGGGACCACCGGTGGCGGAAGGCCCGGCGGAACACCAGGCGGAACGGCATACAACAGTAACCTGAACAACCCCTACAATCAGCCCCGGCAGATTGTTCCCCAATTCCCTCCTAGTGCTTCTACCAACCAGCAGGTTCTCTATCAACTCGCCGACGGCACCGGCGGATTTGTCATCGTCAACACTAACGATTTGCTGGGCGGTCTGGATAGGATCGCCAAGGATCAAAACCAGTACTATCTTCTCGGTTACAAGCCTGCAGTTTCGCTTGAAGGAAGTTGCCACACGCTGAAGGTCAAAGTGGAGCGTGGCGGAACCAATGTCCGCGCCCGCAGCGGCTATTGCAACGTCAGGCCGGCAGATCTTCTAGCCGGCAATCCCGTTGAGAAGGACTTAGAGACCCGCGCCAGTGGCGAGATACAGGGCAACGTTACCGCGATGATGCAGGCGCCTTTCTTCTACACTTCGCCTAACACCGCCCAGGTCCACCTGGCCGTGGAAATTCCATCGGCAGCACTGAAGTTTGAAAAGGTGAAGGGGAAACAACACGCAGCCATCAACATTCTAGGCATCGCATACAAGCCGGACGCATCGATCGCCGCGCGTTTCAGCGACACGGTGAATGTTGACCTCGATGACAAGAAACAAGTGGAAGAATTCCAGAAGCAGCCGTTCCACTACGAAAACCAGTTTGATGTCGCTTCTGGCAATTACAAACTAAAAGTCGTCTTTAGTTCCGGAAACGAGAGCTTTGGCAAACTCGAAACACCACTGCTGATTGACCCATACCTCGGTCAGGAATTCAGCATAAGCGCTGTGGCGCTAAGCAACAACGTTCGCCGCGCCGCGGACATCTCAGGGGAACTGGACAGCCAACTCCTCGAAGACAGGACTCCTCTGGTGGTGCAGGGCATGCAGATTTCACCCTCTGCTTCCAACCATTTCAAAAAGACTGACACTGCCGCCGTCTACGCGGAAATCTACGAGCCGCTCATGAAAACTCCCAAGCCTCCGGAGATTGCATTCGAGCTCCGGGTTGTGGAACCGAAGAGTGGAGAGGAGAAATTTCGCATTCGAAACCGCGTCCCCAAGGGAAAAGATGGGGTCCCAGTGATTCCGCTGGGAATCAAGTTGCCGGTTGCCCAGTTGGCCTCAGGCTCCTACCGCGTGGAGCTAAAGGCTATTGATTCGGCGGGCGGCGCCAGCAAAACCCGCACGGCCGATTTTGAGGTGGAATGACAAGGGACGCGCTCGACCTGCAAGAGCCCGTTCGCATATGATTCGAGGATGATTCCTGCGCATGCGAGTTGCCCCGGACGCGGGTCCGCTCGATGATCATCACCCGGAGTCCGCTGAGAATCTGCCTTGGCGGCGGCGGCACTGATCTCCCGTCCTATTACCGGCAGCACACCGGCTTTGTGATCTCTGCCGCCATCAGCCGGTATGTCTATATCACCATCAACGAAGCGTTTCGTCCGCGGATCATCGTCAAGTACTCTAAGTTCGAAGATGTGGAGCGCGTCGATGAGATCCAACACCCCATCATCCGCGAGGCCTTGAAGCTGACCGGTGTAACCGGACCCTATCTCGAAATTGTCAGCCTCTCTGACATCCCTGCGGGTACTGGAATGGGTTCTTCCGGTAGCTTCACCACCGCCCTGCTATGCGCTCTCCACACACTGAAGCGCGACTTCGTGCCCCCGCGAGACCTCGCGGAGCAGGCATGCCATATTGAACTCAAGCTGCTCAATGAACCCATCGGCAAGCAGGACCAGTACATCGCCGCTTTCGGCGGCATCACCTCCTTCCAGTTTCTGCCCGATGATCGCGTGCTCGTCGAACCACTGAAACTCCCGCCCGAAACTCTGGCCAACCTTGAAGACAACCTGCTTCTGTTCTTCACCGGAAGCTCGCGCAATGCGTCTGACATTCTTCGCGATCAGGATTCAAGAACCAAACAGAACAACTCTGCGATGCTCGAGAATCTTCACTTCACCAAGCAATTGGGCCTGCAGAGTCGGGACGCTCTACTGGCTGGAGACCTAAAGAAGTTTGCAGACTTGATGAATGTGCATTGGGAGCACAAGAAAAAACGGTCTCCGGGCATGTCTAGCGGTGAAATCGATCAGTTGTATGAACTCGCCAGAGCCAACGGAGCACTCGGCGGCAAACTGATCGGCGCCGGGGGAGGCGGATTTCTCATGTTCTACACCGAAGAGAAGACTCGCCTCAGGTCGGTCATGAGAGGTGCGGGGCTCCGGGAAGTCCGCATGCAGTTCGACTTCGCCGGAACCACGGTGGTGGCCCATTCGTAGGAGAATCCGGTTTTGACTCCAGCGCTAAATTCGTTGCCGACCGTCGCAATTCTAGCCGGCGGTCTTGCTACCCGCCTGCTGCCCTTGACGGAAACCGTGCCGAAGTCGCTGCTCGAAGTGAACGGCGAGCCCTTTGCTGTGCATCAACTTCGCCTGCTGCAGTCGAAAGGCATCCGACGCGTTGTGTTCTGCGTTGCGCACCTTGGCGAGTTGATCCAGCGCGCCATCGGCGACGGCAGTGCCCTGGGCCTTCAGGTAGACTACTCGTTTGACGGGCCTGCCTTGCGGGGCACGGCCGGGGCCATCAGAAATGCCTTGCCTCAATTGGGCGATCCTTTCTTTGTCATGTACGGTGATTCCTATCTTCCTTGCGACTACGCCGCGATTGCCCGGAGCTTCAAATCCGCAGAGGCGCTGGGAATGATGACGGTCTTTCGCAACGAAGGAAAATGGGACACCAGCAATGTAGAGTTCGAAGCAGGGAAGTGCGAATCCGGAACGATTGTCGCGTACAGCAAGACCGACCGCACTCCACGGATGCGGTACATCGACTACGGACTTGGAGTTTTTCGTGCCGAAGCCTTCCAAGGTTTGCCGGCCGACAAGGCCTGCGATCTTGCTGAGTTGTATGCCGACCTTCTGCGACGAAAGCAACTGGCGGCGTTTGAAGTGCGGGAGCGGTTCTACGAGATCGGGTCCCCGGCGGGCCTGCGCGAGACGACCGAATTCCTGGCCGCGCGGGCAGTCACCCGAGGCTAACAAGTAATGATCACGAGAAATAAATTCGCCCAACAATTTCTGGAAGAAGCGAAAGAAGTAATCGACCGCCTGGACGCCGCCAGCATCGAGAGTGCTGCCTCATTGCTGGCGCTGACCCGCGCATCCGGCGGACGTTTGTTTATCCTCGGCGTAGGAGGCAGCGCAGCCAACGCTTCCCATGCCGTAAATGACTTCCGCAAGATCGCAGGGATTGAAGCCTACGCTCCCACCGACAATGTTTCCGAACTTACGGCTCGTGTAAACGATGAAGGGTGGGCAACGGTATTCGAGGCGTGGCTCCGGGTTAGCCGCTTGCGCGCCAACGATCTCGTCCTGGTGTTCTCGGTGGGTGGCGGAGATCTCGAAAAGAATGTCAGCCCCAACCTCGTCGCCGCTCTGCAATACGCAAAGACCGTAGACGCCAAAATCTTAGGCATCGTCGGCCGCGATGGCGGCCATACTGCCAAGGTAGCCGACGTATGCATCCTTATTCCTACAGTCAATCCCGCCCACATCACCCCGCACACAGAGGCGTTCCAGGCCATCGTGTGGCATCTGCTGGTTTCGCACCCGGCGGTGAAGCAGCAGCAGACCAAGTGGGAATCGACCGCGACCGGCAGTGAGCAACTCCGTCCCGCAGTATTCCTCGACCGCGATGGCGTCATCAACCGCGCCGTGGTGCGCGATGGCAAGCCGTTTCCGCCATCGGGGGTAGAAGAACTCGAGGTGCTGCCCGGGGTCGCCTCATCGCTGCTCGACTTAAAGGCGCACGGGTTTGCTCTGTTTGTCATCACCAACCAGCCGGATGTGGCGCGTGGCACGCAGACGCGAGCGGGCGTGGAGGCCATCCATCAGGCCCTCGCGTCCTCGCTGTCGATCGACGATATCTTCGTCTGCTATCATGACGATGCGGATCGTTGCGCTTGCCGCAAGCCTAATCCCGGGATGTTGCTCGAGGCCCAGCGTAAGCACAAAATCGATCTCTCACGCAGTTTTGTGGTGGGCGATCGCTGGCGCGACATCGATGCCGGCCACGCGGCAGGCTGCAAGGCCATTTTGATTGATTACGGCTACGTCGAGAGAAAGCCGGGGCAACCTCCGGAAGCCACCGTGCGATCGTTGCGCGAGGCCGCCGATTGGATCATCTGCTCCAGCTTGAAGGAGTCAAACAATAAAGATGAAGTCCGTGTCTGAATTGAGCGTTCAGGTGTTCGCCGACGGCGCCGACAGGGCCAGCATGCTCGAACTCTATCGGCAGCCCTACATCAAGGGTTTCACCACCAATCCAACCCTGATGCGGAAGGCGGGCGTCACCGACTACGAGCGCTTCGCGCGGGAAATCCTCCAGCAGATTCCGGACCGTCCTATCTCCTTCGAAGTGTTCGCTGATGATGCAACCGAAATGGAGCGCCAGGCCCGCAAGATCGCTCGCTGGGCTGCCAACGTGTATGTAAAGATTCCGGTCACCAATACGCGCCGGGAACCGATGTACAAATTGATCCAGCGCTTGAGCGCAGACGGCATTCGGGTGAACGCCACCGCCGTTCTCGCACTCGATCAGGTGCGCCACATCGCGCAAGCGCTCCTCGGGGGCGCACCGTCATACATCTCCGTCTTCGCCGGACGAGTTGCCGACACCGGCCGCGATCCGGTCCCTCTCATGAAGTCCGCGCTAGAGGTAATGGCGCCCGAGCCCAACATGCAGCTGGTCTGGGCCAGCCCTCGGGAACTCCTGAACATCTTCCAGGCCGATGAAATCGGCTGCCACATTATTACTGTCACGTCCGACGTGCTCAAAAAGGTCAACTTGATTGGGAAGGACTTGCACGACTATTCGTTGGAGACCGTGCAGATGTTTCACAACGATGCTGCCCATTCCGGATACACGCTGGAACTCACTCCGGAGGAACGTCTGCTGTGTGAATCAATAAAATCCTAGGCTTCTAGCAGCCATTCGCCCTTATCCCGGATACCTTCCCGTGATGTAACCCTCCAACTCTTGAATCGTCTGAGCCTGATCCGACACGATCCACTTCACCAGGTCGCCCAGCGAAACCACACCCAGCACGGCGTCATTGTCTCCGATCACCGGAAGATGGCGGAAATGGTGCCTGGTCATGATCGACATGCACTCGTCAACCGCTTGTCGCGGAGTCACGAACACGACCGGCGAAGTCATGATGTCGCGTACCAGAGTCTCCTTGGAAGAACGACCCTTGAGCGTCACTTTGCGGGCATAGTCACGCTCCGACAGAATGCCAACCAATTTATTGCCGGAAATAACCAGCAATGCACCCACGCTCTCTACCGCCATCTTCTCAACCGCCTCATAGACAGACTGCTCAGGCATAACGGATAGCACTCTGTTGTTGTCCTTGCTCCTCAGTACCAATGCAATCGTGTCCGTAAGTTTCATGACGCCCCTCCGACCGGGCAAGATTATACGCCTCACCGTTTCTGATCCAATCGCAGATGGACCTCCGGTGCAGCGGATGCTGCCCGTCACATTTTCCGGATTCTGGATCCAGGTTTGCGTTTTTGTGCCCTCTCTTGTCTATAATGACCGGGCACGGCGCGGCTTCGGTCCTCCCGGCAGGGAAGTTGCCTTCGCGCTGGTCAAATAGATGGCTCGCGCTGCCGGTCGAGGTTGCGAAGAAATGTCTGTTGACTGCATGAATGTGAGACCCGGAGTCGAGGTAGCCAGCCTCAGCGATGTGGGCTGCCAGCGCGATAACAACGAGGACTCCTACCTCTATTGGGAACCAGCCAGCGACCAGGAATTCCAGCGCAAGGGACGATTAGCCGTGATCGCCGACGGCATGGGCGGACACGAGGGCGGTCAGGAAGCCAGCCGCCTGGCGGTTGAAACGGTTCGCGCAGTCTATGATCAGGCCGCGGGCGACGATCCGCAAGCCGCCTTGGTTGAGTCCCTGACTGCGGCCCACGCGCGCATTCAGGATTTTGCCGAGCGCCATCCGGTATTCCAGGGCATGGGGACCACCTGCACCGCCGTTGTTCTCCGCGGCCGCCAGCTTTATTTTGCCCACGTCGGAGACAGTCGCCTGTACCTGGTTCGCGGCGCGCGCATCTTGCGCCTCACTCGCGATCATTCTTACGTTGGCCGGTTAGTGGAGAGCGGCATCGTCCGCGCCGAAGATGCGGAAAAGCATCCCCAGCGTCACATTCTCACCGCTGCCTTGGGAGCGGGAAGGGAACTGGCGGTCGACGGCGCCGAACGGGGCTTAGCCTTGCAAGAGGGAGACGACCTCCTGCTCTGCACCGACGGCCTTTGGAGCGTCGTGACTGAGGAAGAGCTCGAGACCGCGGTGAGCGGCAAACCTCCCGCCGAATCTTGTGCCGCGCTGGTTAAGCTGGCGCGGCAACGTGGCGCTCCCGACAACGTCACTCTGCAAGTCCTGCGCGTCGGTCCGGAGTCACAACCCTAGGCCAGGAATCAACTCCGGTAACGCAGAATTCTCTTCCGAAACTGCAATCGCATGCACACCCTTTCCGCCTGCTGCCCAGCAGGGATCTGGGTAAATTGCTGAGTAACCTGGTATTAACGTGCCTTTGAATCTCCCGCAGAAACGGAACCGCAATTGCTATCCCCGTGATGTTCAGAAAGTCTACTAATGCAATGGACTTTATGGCATAATCGCTGACCATGAAAATCTCTCAAAAAGGACTTTACGCGCTGCAGGCCATGATGATGCTTGCCCGCCGTCATCATCAGGGCGCCATCAAGATCCGCGAGATCGCGTACGAAGAAGATCTTCCGGAGAAATTTCTTGAGCTGATTCTCCTCGAGCTCAAGAACGCTCGCATGGTTGAGAGCGTGCGCGGAGCCAAGGGCGGTTACCAGCTGCGCCGCGACCCAGCCGAAATCCATTTGAGCGAGATCATGCGTTTGATCGATGGCCCGCTGGCCCCATTTGCTGACGCCGAGCAACTGCGCGTCCTGATCAACCGCGATCTGCCGCACCGCGCCCTCTATCAGGTGTTTCTCGATGTGCGCGATGCGGCTGCCAAGATTCTGGAAAACACCACGCTGGCCGACCTGATCTCCGGCACTGCGCCTCATTCCACGAAAGGCAAGCGCTCAGCCAAGAAGAATGAAAAAGAAAAGGGCAGCGTGCTGCCGATGGTGGTCGCAGGGCAGAAGAATGATTAAGCGAATTCCTATTGGCCCGCGCTCGACTACTGCACTGGTTGCCTTCATGATTCTGATCATGGCCATCGGCTGCAGCGTAAACGATGCGGGTTTCGACTCCAGAAAGCGCCTGTTGGCGCGTCGGTGCGGGTTGCCTCCTTCCAGCTAGGCAACCGTCTGCAGGAAAACTCCCCTTAGTTTTCTCCGTAATTTAACACTGTCTTAACAAAGAAGGAGTAGCTTTGCTTGTTCAAATCACTACTAAGTTGATTGTAATTATGGTGACGGCTGGGTGAACGAAGTATCGCTCGTAAACACCGGCCGCGAGAGGCGAAGGTCGCAGAGTCGCGACCTTCGATTGCGATGAAGTCCCAGTTATTCCCAGGGGAAGTATCGTCTTACCAAAACTCAAAAAGGAGAGGATTGAATTCCATGAAATCAACTAGAACCCTGTTTATCACCGCTCTCACGCTAGCGGCTCTAACCGCAGGCGCCTGGGCAGAAACTCCCGGGTCGGGTGCGTCGGCTGCCAACGCGGCCGCGCCAGCGCCCGCTCCGCCAACCGTAGTTACGGCTGCCGATGTCCAGGCATTGAAAGATGCGCTCGCGGCGCAGCAGCTACAGATCCAGCGGCTTACCGATCAACTGCAGCGCCAGCAGGCCTGGCAGTCCCAGCAATCTGCGGCCCCCGCTGAGTCCAAGAGCGACACAGCCCCAACTCAACCCGTACCGCGGCAGCTGGCGGAAGTTAATAGTAGCTCCGCAGTCCAGCAAGATGCTGGGCAAGGCTCCGGACCAAACATGCAAGATACGAAAAACGTCAGCCCGGAGTGGGAGACCCCCCTGTCCATCCACCTCAAGGGTGTCACTATTACCCCGGGCGGATTCGCCGCTGCCGAATTTGTCCGCCGTTCGCGCGAACTGGGCGCGGACCTCGTCACCCCATTCAACAACCTCACCATGCCCGGTGCTTCACAGAGTTCTCTGCCGGAGTTCTTTGGCACCGCTCGCCAGTCCCGGCCTACCGTCTTTGTCGGGGGCAGGTTGAAAGACGTGGAGCTTTCCAGCTACATATCGGGTGACTTTCTCTCTTCTGGCACCACCTCCAACAACAACCAGACCAACAGCTACACGTTCCGTCTGCGGCAAGCATGGGGCCAGGCCAAGTTCAACAACGGATGGAAATTCCTCGGCGGCCAGGCGTGGACCCTGCTGACTGAGATGAAGGCGGGAATCGCCCCCAGCGACGACACCGGCAAAGTCAACGATGCCCGTCCCGCGACGATTGACGCCCAATATAACGTCGGGTTCACTTTCGCTCGGCAGTACGGAATCCGCTTGACCAAAGACTTCAACCAACACGTATCAATCGCTTTCGCCGTGGAGAACGCCCAAGGCACGCTCACCTCACACAACAACACAGACAATTTCCTGCTGGGCGAGGCAGGCGCCACCAACGAAGCTAACGCCTTCAATGGCACCTACACCGCCAATCCGGCTCCCGATCTCATTGCCAAGATCGCCTTTGATCAAGGCCCCGGCCACTACGAGATCTTCGGCATGGCCGACCGGTTCGCCGACCGGGTCTTTCCTTGCATCGAACCCGGCACCAACCCCGTATGTACTGGCACCGCTGTAACGGGCGCCTATAACAGCTCGAAGGAAGGCGGAGGCTTCGGCTTCAACGCGCGCTGGACTGTCCTCAACAAGCACGTCGTTGTTGGCTTACATGAATTCGGCGGCACCGGCGTTGGCCGTTATGGCGCAGCCGGTCTCTCCGATCTTGCGATTCATGCCAACGGAACTCTCAACCTGATCCGGGACTACCAGGGTCTGGGCACGCTCGAGTATCACGGCAAGAAACTCGATGTCTACTCCTACGCGGGAGTGGAGTATGCCGGCCGCGCGTACGACTTCGATGCTAACCCGAACGCTGCGGGGACCGCCCCAGTAGGCTACGTCGGCTACGGGGCGCCGGAATTCAGCAACGCCGGCTGCTACACCGAAACCGTTCCCGGCACGGGCAATACATTCTCCACGGGATTCAATCCCGGCGCACTCGCCCATTGCACAGCTGACACCCGGGCGATCATGGAGGGTACGATCGGCTTCTGGTACCGCTTCTACAACGGACCCAAAGGCAGGTTCCAGTTCGGCACCCAATATTCCTACCTCACGCGCCATACCTGGTCTGGCGTTGCTGGGCCCGGAACATCGGGGTCGCCCTCCGGACTCGACAATATGGTCTTCACCTCGTTCCGCTACTACTTGCCCTAAAACCTTAAGTGGTCCCGCGTCAGTGTCTGACGCGGGACCCCCATGGTCTTAGCTGACCAAGGTTTTACCCAACGTATTTTGACGAGCAAGTTTAACGGACACTTCACTTTCTGAGGGGCGCCTTCCCTTCGGAATCGCCGCCGGCTCGGTTTTGGCTTACTCTCCTTTTCCGGGCCGGTGGTGTTAACCTAAATTTACGATAAGACCTCACACCGGGCTATCGAGTCGAGGTCTTGGAAGGAGCCTGCTTCAACTCTGCCGCGCTTCGTTTCGGAAGGACACGCCTTTAGCCGTGCGCCTGGGTCCCCGAAAGACGCGGGCTTGAGCCCTGAAGGTCTATGAATTCCAGACGCGATTTCCTCAAGCACATTTCGGCTGCCGCGCTCACTGCACGTTCGGCTCCGTCCATCTTGACCTGGGCTCTTCCACAAGGACAGTCCGTCCAGGTTCCCGGCGAAGACGGCATGATTCTTCGTTCCTTCCGCTTCGTCGATCTCGAATCTCCGGTCGAGTATTTCAACACCTGGCTCACTCCCGTAACTCACTTCTTCGTACGCAATCACATGCACGAACCAAGCGAGCTCGATCCCCGCGACTGGCGTCTCTTACTCGGTGGAGAAGTCGAGAAGCCGCTCAGCCTAACCCTGGCCGATCTATCCAAGATCGAGACTCACTCAGTGGTCAACACCCTCGAATGCGCCGGCAACGGCCGAAGTCTGCAGCGGCCCCAGGTACCCGGCATTCAGTGGGGCAAGGGCGCGGTCGGCACCGCCCGCTTTTCCGGTCCACGCCTGCGCGATGTCTTGCAGCGCGCCGCGGTGAAGCCCACCGGCAAGCACGTCATGTTCCGCGGTCTCGATGAAGTCCCCGGTAAAGTTCCTCCCTTTATTCGCAGCATTCCAATCGAGAAGGCGCTCGATGCGAACACTCTAATCGCCACTCACATGAACGGCGCTCCACTCTCCAAACACCATGGCTTTCCAGCCCGCGCGCTTGTCCCGGGCTGGATCGGCGCAGCATCCTGCAAATGGCTCACCGAAATCAAAGTGCTAGACGCAGAGTTCGTCGGCAATTTCATGAGCCCCGGCTATCGCCTTCCGAACCAGCCGATACAACCCGGAGATGCCGTCAAGCCCGAAGACACGCACCCGCTCACCGCGCTGAACGTGAAGTCGGTGATCGCCGGCCCCACCGACGGCGCAATCCTGAAACTAGGCCGAGTCTCTGTACACGGCGCAGCCTGGGCCGGTGAAGCGGACATTGCGAAGGTCGAGATCTCCACCGACGCCGGTGCCACTTGGAGTCCGGCAAAACTGGGCAACGAGCAGGCCCACTATGCCTGGCGTCTATGGAGCTACGAATGGAAAGCCGCCAGGAGCGGCGACTACACCATCCTGTCGCGCGCCACCGACAGCCAGGGACGCACTCAACCTTCCACCCCACTCTGGAATCCCAGCGGCTATCTCTACAACGCAGTTGATCAGGTGAAGATCCATGTTTCCTAAAGCGGATTTACCGTGCCTGCGCCCTCCCACGACTTGTCATCCCAGCCGGAGCTACTCACTCCCGAAGGGACCGGGGAGCGGAATGGAGGGACCTGCTGTTCTCGCAGGGCTTAACCGCTTCCGCCGAGCTTCCATCCTGACCAGCATCGCCCTGCTCGCGCTGGCCGCGACCTCACCGTTCTGGGCCCAGGCCCAGAAATCCGGAGCAGCCAGCGTAACCGCCGAACTACCTCCCGGCGCAATGCAGCCCAAGGCCACCACAGCCTGCCTTGAATGCCACGAAGCCCGCATCATCCTTCAGCAGCGTCTCAGCAAAGCTGCATGGACGAAAGAAGTAGACAAGATGGTGAAGTGGGGAGCAGTAGTCGATCCCAACGACCGCGACGCCCTCATCGATTATCTGAGCGCGAACTTCAGCCCCGACAAGCCCGCCTACGAGCCCCCGCGCACCTCGCCCGCCAAGAGCGGGTCCGCAAAGTCGTCGAAGTAGAAACCTCTCCTGGAAAAAGCAAAGCGCTGCCGACCCAATGTCCAGAGTTCTACGGACATTACGGCAGCGCCGCCACTACTGAGCCCAAAAACATAAGAAAGTATAGAAACACGCCTGCCCCATTTCTAGTGCATTGTGGGGAACCGGGAAGCCGGAGCGCAAACTACTGCAATGCGGATTGGGTCAACTTGACCGCACAGTACGCCGCGGTGGTTCCGCAAATCGAGTTTGAGGTCGCCAGAGTGCCGAAGTAGATGCTCGACGCCTGCCCAGCCGTTGAATCGTTGTCCACGATGATGCCACTAGTCCCGCCCGCGACATCGGTGGTGTTCTTCGCCTGAATCGTAGGAGCGTCACCTGAAGCAACCAAAAGCGAGTTAGGCAAAAGGAACGAATACAGTTCCGTTGGATTTTGAACAACTCCCACGAACATATAGTCCGGCCCGCCCGTAGCCGTCGCTCCGGTCACAGTGCATCCGGTGCCGGTAGTCGGGGTGAGCGTGGTATTGGCGTTGAACGTGAAATTCGTTGCGGTCGCCGAAGCCACCGTTTGCATGCTGGCAGTGATGGCAGGGAAGTCTGCCGCTGCGCAATTGG
>Ga0210385_10001379_pt1 | contig 15132 bp, 12 predicted proteins | sample IncBWH26OmetaG_FD_160107 | JGI IMG/M metagenome (GOLD analysis project Ga0210385, IMG submission 160107) | Forest soil microbial communities from Barre Woods Harvard Forest LTER site, Petersham, Massachusetts, United States - Inc-BW-H-26-O ...
TGCGGCGATCGCGGTCATCGCGACCACGTAGCGCAGCCGTGCGCCCGCCAGGAACAACAGGCCGAAGCCGGTGGCGAACAGCACGGTGGCCGCACCGAAGTCGGGTTCCGCGAGCAGCAGCACGTCCACCACCAGCAGTAGCCCCAGACCCTTGGCAAGACCTGCCAGCGACTGGCGCAGCTGCTCCTCGCGCCGCACCGCGTAGCTGGCGATGTAGATGAGCACCAGCACGCGCGCCAGTTCGGAGACCTGGAAGTTGGCACCGGCGATGCGCAGCCAGCGGCGGCTGCCGTTGACAGCGTGTCCGACACCCGGCACGAGCACGATCAGCAGCAGTCCGATCGCGACCGCGAGCAGCGCCGGGGAGGCGCGCTCCAGAAGCTCGGTGCGCAGCGAGAACATGAGCGCGGCGCAGGCGAGGCCGATCAGCGTGAGCAGCAGCTGGCGCTCGAGGTAATAGAACGGCTGGCCACTCTCCTGGCTGGCGATCGATACCGAGGCCGAGGTGACCATCACGAGCCCGAGCAGCACGATCATGAGCGTGAGCCCGAGGGTGACCCAGTCGAGGTACACCGGACCGCCCTTGGCGCTCGAGCGCGCGAAGCCGAGCATCAGGCCGCTGGCGGAGGTCATGCCGCGAGCTCCTGCACAGCCTGGACGAATACCTCGCCGCGCTGGCGGTAATCACGGAACATGTCGAGACTCGCACACGCCGGCGACAGCAGCACGGTGTCACCGGGGCGCGCGGCACGGGCCGCCGCCTGCACGGCCTGGGGCAGGTTCACCGCGCGCTCGAGCGTACACACCCCGGTGAGCGCCTGCGCCAGGCGCTGCGCATCGCGGCCGATGAGCACGCCGTGGCGCACCTTGCCGCGGAAGGCGGCCGCGAGCGGCGCGAAATCCTGGTTCTTGCCGTCACCGCCGAGAATCATCACCAGCGGCCCGGGCATGCCGGCCACCGCCGCCAGCGTGGCGCCGACGTTGGTGCCCTTGGAGTCATCAATGTAGACCACGCCGTGCAGCTCGCGCACCCACTGCGCACGGTGCGGCAGGCCGGCGAAGGCGCGCAGCTCCGCCAGCATCGCCGCCTGCGGCAGCGCCAGTGCTTCTCCCAGGGCGAGCGCGGCGAGTGCGTTGGCGGCGTTGTGCAGGCCCTGGAGGCGCAGCTGCGCGAGCGGCAGCAGCGCGACGCCGGCGCGCGTCAGCCACCAGGCGCCGTCCTGCTGCGCCACCGCGTAATCGGCGCCGATGCTGGCGCGCAGCGAGAAGCTCAGCGTGCGCGGCGCGGCGCGCGGCATCGCCACCACCAGCGGGTCATCGAGGTTGATCACCGCCGTGTCGCAGCGCGCGAAGATGCGCGCCTTGGCCGCCGCGTAGCGCTCGATCGTGGTGTAGCGGTCGAGGTGATCGGGGCTGACGTTGAGCACCGTCGCCGCCTGGCAGGCGAGCGAGCTGGTGGTCTCGAGCTGGTAACTCGACAGCTCGAGCACGTACAGCTGCGCGTCCGCGTCCAGCAGGTCGAGTGCCGGTTCACCCAGGTTGCCGCCGAAGCGCACCTTGAGGCCGGCGCGCCGCGCCATGAGACCGAGCAGGGTCGTCACGGTGCTCTTGCCGTTGGTGCCGGTGATGCCGACGACGGGTGCGGTGGCCGCGCGCGCGAACAGCTCGATGTCACCGACGATCGACAGCCCGCGGCGGCGCGCCTCGGCGAAGAACGGCTCACTGAGCGGCACGCCCGGTGAGGCGACGACGCACACGGCATCCGTCAGCAGTGCCTCATCCAGGCCGCCGAGCCGTACCGGGATACGGGCATCGAGCCCCTGCAGGGCCGCGAGCTGCGGCGGTGCCGCGCGCGTGTCGGTGACCGCGAGGCGCCAGCCGCGCGCGTGCAGGTAGCGCGCGCAGGAGAGCCCGGTGGCGCCCAGGCCCACGATCACGGCGTAGGGTGTGGCGCCGGCGCTCATCGCAGTTTCAAAGTGGCGAGCCCCGCCAGCACCAGCAGCAGCGAGATAATCCAGAAGCGCACGATCACCTTCGGCTCGGCCCAGCCCTTGAGCTCGAAGTGGTGATGGATCGGCGCCATGCGGAAGATGCGCCGGCCGGTGAGCTTGAAAGAGGCGACCTGCAGGATGACGGAGGCGGTCTCGAGCACGAACACGCCGCCCATCACCAGCACCACCAGCTCCTGGCGCACGATCACCGCCAGCACGCCGATGGCCGCGCCGATCGCGAGCGCGCCGACATCCCCCATGAACACCTGCGCCGGATAGGAGTTGAACCACAGGAACCCGAGCCCGGCGCCGGCGAGCGCAGCGCAGAAGATCAACAGTTCGCCCGCACCGCGGATCTCCGGGATCTGCAGGTAGTGGGCAAACACGGCGTTGCCGCTGGCGTAGGCGAAGATGCCGAGCGCGGCGGTCACCAGCGCCGCCGGCATGATGGCGAGTCCGTCGAGCCCGTCGGTGAGGTTCACCGCGTTGCTCATGCCGACGATCATGAGATAGGCGAGCGCGATGAAGCCGAAGGCGCTCAGCGGTTGCTGGAAGGTCTTGAAGAACGGCAGGAACAATGTGGTCTCGGCCGGCTCGGCCGCGGTGTAGTAGAGAGTGGCCGCCGTGGCGAGCCCTGCCACCGACTGCCAGAAATATTTCCAGCGCGGCACCAGCCCCTTGGGGTTCTTGATCACGAGCTTCAGGTAGTCGTCGTAGAAGCCGATGAAGCCGAAGGCGAAGGTCACCCCGAGCACCGTCCACACCAGGCGGTTGGAGAGCTCGGCCCACAGCAGCGTGCTCACCAGCGTGGTGGTGAGGATCAGCGCGCCGCCCATGGTGGGTGTGCCGGCCTTGAGCAGATGGGTGGCCGGGCCGTCATCGCGCACCACCTGGCCGATCTGATACGCCGACAGGCGCGAGATCATCGAGGGTCCGATGATGAGCGACAGGCCGAGCGCGGAGGCGGTGGCGAGAATCGCCCGGAACGTCAGGTAGGAGAACACGTGCAGGCCACTCACGTGGCCGGTGAACTGCTGTGTGATCCAGTACAGCATGCGTCAGTGCCCGCCCGCCGCGGAGCTCTCGCCGGCGAGGGCGTTGACCAGACGCTCGAGACGATTGAAGCGCGAGCCCTTCACCAGCAGGCGCACCTCCGGACCTGCCACCGCAAGCGCCGCCTGCAGCGCCGCCGACAGCTGCGCGACGTCGGCGAACCACTGCGCACCGGCGCCGAAGCTGTGCACCGCGCGCTCCATCAGCGGTCCGGTCGCGTATAGCCGCTCGATGCCGGCGCTGCGCGCGAACTCGCCGATGTCGGCGTGCGCATCGCTGGCGAAGCTGCCGAGCTCGCCCATGTCACCGAGCACCAGCCAGCGCCGCCCGCTCACCGAGGCGAGCACTTCGATCGCGGCGCGGACCGAGCTCGGATTGGCGTTATAGGAATCATCGATCAGCCAGGCGCCGCTGCCGGTCTGCTTGAACTGCAGCCGCCCGGGCACCGCGCGCACGCCGCCCAGACCCGCAGCAATCTGCTGCAGCGTCGCCCCGGCACTCGCCGCCGCGGCGGCCGCCGCCAGCGCATTGGCCACGTTGTGGGCGCCACCGAGCGCAAGCTCGATGTCGGTGCTGCCCTGCGGGGCGCTCAGGCGGAACTGGGTGCGAAAGCCGCCGGCACCGATGGAGTTCACCACGGCAGTGGCGCTGAAGTCCGCCGGCGTGTTGAGGCCGAAGGTCACCACGCGCGCGGGCGTCAGCCCGCGCCACAACGCCGCGAAGGCATCGTCGGCGTTGAGCACTGCGGTCGCGCCGGGCTTGAGCCCCGCGACCATCTCGCCCTCGGCGCGCGCCACGCCTTCCAGCGAGCCAAAGCCCTCCAGATGCTCGGCGCCGGCATTGGTGATCGTGCCGACCGAAGGCTGGGCGATCTCGACCAGCGCGGCGACTTCGCCGGCGTGGTTGGCGCCCATCTCCACCACGGCGAAGCGGTGCTCGCCCGTCAGGCGCAGCAGTGTCAGCGGCACGCCGATGTGGTTGTTGAGATTGCCGCGCGTCGCGAGCGTCGCCCCGGCTTGCGACAGGATGGCCGCGGTCATCTCCTTGGTAGTGGTCTTGCCGTTGCTGCCGGCGACCCCGACCAGAGGGCCGGTGAAGGCGGCGCGCCAGGCGCGCGCGGCGCGCACCAGCGCCGCCTGTGTGTCACTCACCACGATCTGCGGCAGCGGCAGCGGCCGCGCCCGTTGCACCAGCGCACCGGCCGCGCCGGCTGCCTGCGCGGCGGCGACAAACTCATGGCCATCGAAATTCGCGCCGCGCAGCGCCACGAACAGCTGCCCCGGCTGCAGGCTGCGCGAGTCGCTCACCACGTCGGTGTAGGCCGCATCGGCACCGCGCAACACACCGCCGCAGGCGCGCGCGAACTCGGCCAGCGTGCGCTTCACGGCGGCAACCTCCGCAGTTCGTCCGCCACCACGGCCTGGTCACGGAACGGACGCCGCTCGCTGCCGACCAGCTGGTAGTCCTCGTGCCCCTTGCCGGCGATGAGCACCACGTCATCGGCCACCGAGTGCTCGAGCGCCAGGCGGATGGCCTGCGCACGGTCGTGCTCGATCACCAGCGGCGCGCGCCCGGCGATGCCGGCAAGGATGTCGGCCACGATACGCGCCGGGTCCTCGCTGCGCGGGTTGTCGTCGGTGAGCACGATGTCATCAGCGAGCTCGGCGGCAATGCGGCCCATCAGCGGTCGCTTGCCGGCGTCGCGGTCGCCGCCGCAGCCGAACACCACGCGCAGCTGCCCGCGGCAGTGCAGGCGCGCGGCGCGCAGCGCCTTGGCGAGCGCATCGGGGGTGTGCGCATAGTCGACGATGGCGAGCGGACTGCGACCGCGGCCGCCGAACATCTCCATGCGGCCACTCGCCGCGCGCACACGCGCGAGCGCTGCGGCCGCCCGCGCCGGCGCGATGTCCCAGGCCAACAGCACCGCGAGCACCGTCAGGGCGTTGTCGACGTTGAACTCGCCCATCAGTCGCACCGCGAGCTCGAGCGTCCCCCAGCTCGACTCGACGTCGATGGTGAGCCCGGTGGTCTCGGGGCGCACGCGCGCGGCGCGCACCCAGCGCGCTCCCGGCGGCAGTGCCGAGCCCGCCGCGGCGCGCGTGGTCACGGTGAGGCGCGCACCGTCCGGGCGGGCCGCGAGGGCTGCGCCGAACGGGTCATCGACGTTGATGATGCGCTCGGCGAGACCGGGCCAGGCAAACAGACGGGCCTTGGCGGCCCCGTAGGCCTCCATGGTGCCGTGATAATCGAGATGGTCGCGCGTCAGGTTGGTGAAGGCGGCGGTGTGGAAGCGCACCGCATCGACGCGCTGCTGCGCGAGCGCGTGCGAGGACACTTCCATGCTGACGCACACCGCGCCGGCGGCCGCGAGTGTTGCCAGCTGGCGCTGCACGGTGACGGCATCGCCGGTGGTGTGACGTGTCGGGGTCACCGCCGGCGGAATGCCCACGCCCAGCGTGCCGACGTAGGCGGCCGGGCGCTGCAGGCGCGCGAGCGCCTGCGCCAGGAGCCACGCGCAGGTGGTCTTGCCGTTGGTGCCGGTGATGCCCGCCACGGTGAGGCGCGCGGAGGGATCGCCGAAGAAACGCGCGGCGATGGTGCCGGCTTTGGCGTTGAGTCCGGGGAGCGCTGCGACGAAGGTGTCGGCGCCGAGCGGTGGCAGCGCCGGCGCCCCGGCGGGCTCGTAGACCACGCTGCGGGCACCCCGGCGCACCGCTTCCGGGGCGAATTCGAGTCCGTGGTGCGCCGCTCCGCGGCAGGCAAGGAACAGCGCGCCGGGGCTCGCCGCGCGGCTGTCGAGCGTCACGTCGCTGGCCTCGATGCCGGCTGGCGCGGCGATCAGTCCGTGCAACAGCTCGGTCAGCGGGCGCGCGGCGCTCGGCGCGGGGGGTGCTGCGTTCATGGCTGGGCCGCGGCGCGCACGTTGCCGAGTGCCGGACCCGCCGGCAGCTCCTCGGGCACGGTCACGGGCTGATCGGGAGCGACCGCCAGCAGGCGCAGCGCGCCGCCCACGATGCGCGAGAACACCGGGGCTGCCACCTGCCCGCCCATGTGCTCCCCGGCCGAGGGCTCGTCGATCACCACGACCGCGGCGAGCCGCGGCGCGGTCGCCGGTGCGACGCCGCCAAACACCGCCATGTAGCGGTCGGTGGAGTAGCCGCCGTTGGTGGCCTTGAAGGCGGTGCCGGTCTTGCCGGAGACGCGGTAGCCGGGAATCGCGGCGAGCTTGCCGGTGCCCTCGGCCGCCACCACCGACTCCAGCATGCCGAGCAGCTCGCGGCAGACGTGCTCATCGAGGGCGCGCTCGCCGGCGGTCACGCTCTCGCTGCGCAGGAACGTCACCGGGCGCTCGACGCCGTAGGCGCCGATGGTCGCGTAGGCGTGCGCCAGCTGCAGCGGTGTCACCGACAGTCCGTAGCCGTGCGACATCGTCACGATGTTGATGGGACGCCACTGCACATACGCCGGCAGCAGCCCGGCCGACTCGCCCGGATAGCCGCTGGTGGAAACCTGGCCGAACCCGAGATGCGACAACGTGGTCCAGATCAGCTGCGGCGGCAACGCCAGCGCGATGTGCGCCATGCCGACGTTGGAGCTCTTGGCGAGCACGGTGGCGATATCGATCGCGCCGAAGTTGTGCTCGTCCTCGAAGATCTTCACGCCGACCTTGAAGTAGCCGGGCGAGGTGTCGATGACACTGCGGTCGTCGTAGCGGCCGGATGCAAGCCCCGCCGCCACGAAGAACGGCTTGATCGAGGAGCCGGGCTCGAAGATGTCGGTGGCGGCGCGGTTGCGGTAAGTCTGCGGCTCGATCTGCTCGCGGTCGTTGGGGTTGTAGGTCGGCTGATTCACCATCGCGAGCACTTCGCCGTTGGTGACGTCCAGCACCACCGCGGAGCCGGCGCGGGCGCGCTGGTCGCGGATCGCGGCCTTGAGTTCGCGGTAGGCCAGGTACTGGATGCGCAGGTCGATCGAGAGCACCAGATCGCGGCCGGTGCGTGCCGGGCGGATGCTCTCGACGTTCTGCACGATGCGCCCGAAGCGGTCCTGGATGACGCGCTTGGCGCCGTCCTCGCCGGCGAGCCAGTGATCGAACGCCAGCTCCAGCCCCTCCTGCCCGGCATCGTCCACGTTGGTGAAGCCGAGCAGGTGCCCGGTGACCTCGCCTGCCGGGTAGTAGCGCCGATATTCGCGTGAGGTGTAGACGCCCTGGATGCCGAGTGCCTTGACGGCTTCGGCCTCGGCCGGCTGGCGCTGGCGGGCGAGGTACAGAAACGAACGGTCGAGGTTGCTGGTGATGCGCCGCGCCAGCTCCTGGCGGTCGAGCTTCAGGGCAGCAGCCAGGCGCGGGATCTGGTCGGTGGCCCCGGCGAGCTCGCTCGGATTCGCCCAGATCGAGTCCACCGGCGTGCTGACCGCGAGCGGCTCGCCGTAGCGGTCGGTGATAGTGCCACGGTGGGCGACGATCTCGAATACCCGCGAGAAGCGCGCATCGCCCTCGCGCGACAGGAAGTTGTGATCGCGCAGCTGCAGGTTCACCGCGCGCCATACCAGGCCGAGCGCGCACGCACACAGCAGCGCGATGAGGAGGCCCGCGCGCCAGCGGAAGGAAAGCGGCGCGCCGTCACGTGGGCTGCGCGCCTTCATGGCGCGATGATCTCGATTTCTTTGGGGGGCGGCATCGCCATGTGCAGCCGGGTGCTGGCGACGCGCTCCACGAAGGCGTGCGTGGACCAGGCACTCTGTTCGAGCTGCAGCTGGCCCCACTCGATCTCGAGATCATCACGCTGCGAGTTGAGCGTCTCGAGCTGGACGAACAGCTGGCGCGCGCGGTGCTTGCACCAGATCGCCCCGGCTGCCGAGCCGAGCGTCGCCAGCCACAGGAGCGGCAGCGCGATGATGAGCACGGTGCGGCTCACGCCAGGCGCTCCGCCACCCGCAGGAGCGCGCTGCGCGCGCGCGGGTTGCGCCGCAGCTCGGCCGCACTGGCGCGGGCCTTCTTGCCGATGAGCTTCAGCAGCGGCCGCACCTGCGGCGGCACCACCGGCAGATGGCGCAGCGCCGGATCGAGCTGCGAATGGCGCTGCATAAACTGCTTTACCGCGCGGTCCTCGAGTGAGTGGAAGCTGATGACGGCCAGACGCCCGCCGGGCGTGAGCGCGGCGAGCGCACCATTGAGACCCCGCCCGAGCTGGCCCAGTTCGTCATTGATGTGCATGCGCAGCGCCTGAAAAGTGCGCGTCGCGGGATGCTTACCAGGCTCGCGCGTACGCACCGCGCCTGCGACCACGGCCGCAAGCTCAGCAGTGCGCGTCAGGGCGCGTTCGCGCCTGACATTGGCGATCGCCTGCGCCACACGACGCGCGAAGCGCTCCTCCCCGAAAGTGGCAATCACCTGGCGAATCTCGTCGACGCTCGCGCGAGCGAGCCAGGCCGCGACGGGCTCACCTTGCGTCGGATCCATGCGCATATCGAGCGGACCGTCACTGCGGAAGCTGAAGCCGCGACCGGGATCATCGAGCTGTGGTGAGGAGACGCCGAGATCGAAGAGCACGCCCCGGCAAGGACGATCGTGCGCGTTTGCCGGCACGAGCGTGGCGAGATCGGCAAACGACGCGTGCAGGAGCGTAAGCCGCACTTCGTGGGCAAAGCGCTGGCGGCCGGCCGCGATGGCCTGCGGATCCCGGTCGAGTGCAAGCAGGCGGCCTTCTCGACCCAGGGCCTGGAGTATGAGTGCCGTATGACCGCCACGCCCGAACGTCGCATCGACATAGTAACCGTCCGCTTCCAGGGCCAGCCCTTCGAGGGCCTCTGCGGCGAGCACTGGTGTGTGCTCATCCACGTGCGAAGCGGTCGATCCCCGCCCCCATGAGTGCTCTCGCCCCGGGCTTCAGCCCATTCACCCCGTTCGAACCACCCCTACAGCGACAGGGACTCGAGCTCGGAGGGCAGATCGGTCGGGGTTTGCTCGTTGGCGAGCCAGGCGTCACGCCGCTCGTTCCAGCGCGTCTCGTCCCATAGCTCGAAGCGATTTCCCTGACCAATCAGCATTCCGTACCGGCCGAGCTTGGCGAACTCGCGCAGCTCGGGCGGCAAGAGGACCCTGCCGTGCCCGTCGAGAGGCAGATCGGTCGCATGTCCCACCATCAGCCGCTGCAACCGCCGCGCGGTCGCATTGAGACTGGGCAGGCTCATCAGCTTGCGTTCGATCTGCTCCCACTCCGGCAGTGGATAGATGAGGAGGCACTGGTCCTTGTCGACGGTGACGACCAGCTTCCCCTGGGCGAGCTCAGCGATCTGCTCACGGTAACGGGTGGGGATAACCATCCGCCCCTTGTCATCCAGGGTGATTTTTGTTGCACCGCGAAACATGGCCCGGGGAGCGAGTTCTCGCCCATTTCCCCCCACCTTCTCCCACCGGCCGCCACTATAGAAATGGGGGGCGAACTATGTCAATTGAAATAGTGAGAAATTCGTCGCAGTCACAACGACTTATGTGTAAATGAACAGTGGTCGCCTGAGCGGAGCAGGTATTCGTTCTTAGCAATCAGAAGCTTGCCCGGGGAAGTTTATACAGTAGCTCAGGAAATCCGGGGCTGTGCAGCCACTCAGGGCCGCTCACACGGCCCCGTTCCGCCCCGCACCACACGCTCGCCCCGCCGACGGCCCCCCTTCAAGAGCCGCGCCGGGGGGCTCTTGCTCCGAATCCGGGCAGCGGCCGTCGCCCGCCCCCGGCGCGCCCGGCAGGCGCGTGTCCCCGCCTTATGTCAGATGTCAGATGTTATATGTTGTGTGTTAGATGTTTGATTGACGCGCGCCGGCTACTGCGCCGCCGTGGGCAGCAGGCGCACCGCGCCGTCGTGCAGCTGCGCCCAGCCGAGCTCGCGGCGCACACGGTGCTGCGGATCGATGCTGAGTCGCCCAGTGAGACCATCGACGCTGATGGCATCCGTGACCGGCGCGTGCCGCAGCGCCTGCGCGAGGCGGAAGGCATCGAAGCCGAATGCAAACAGCCGCCCGCGATACGGTCCGCCCGTCGGCCAGGCATCGTGCGTGGCCGCGCGCACGGCATCGGCCAGATCACCGCCCAGCATCCACGGCATGTCGGGAAACATCAGGCCCTCGAGATCCTCATTGGCGCGCACATCGGGCTCGAACGCATCCGAGGTCGCATAAGTTGCGATATCGCCGGCGTAGTGGAACCGCAGCTGCGGGCGCAGCAGCCGTTCGATGTTGGCCTGCGCCGGCGCAAAGATGAACTCGATGTCGGCGCGCCGGCGCGGTTCGAACTGCAGCTTGGTGCCGAGAATCGACTCCAGCCGGTGGTAGCGTGCATTGCTGTCGGAGATGCGCAGCACGTCGATGATCGTCGGTGAGTAATCGGTGCGGCCGCTGTCGATCGTGCCCACCGCGATCAGATCGCCGCCGCCGCTCTGCAGTTCCTGCTTGAACGCGCCCAGCACGCGCGTGCCCCACTCTCCTGCCGGCACCAGCGCCACGCCGCGCCGATGGTGGTCCTCGAGCACGCGCCGTGCCGCCAGCCGCGCCTCGTCCTCGGGCGAGAGCGCGTACTGATAGAAATGCGCCGGCGCGGGCTGCTCGGGCGGCAGGAAGTTCAGCGCCAGGAGCGGCGCGCGGCCGCCGGGAAACTGCGCCGCCGCCACGACTTCCTCGCGCGTCAGCGGCCCGACGATAAAATCGGCGCCCTGCTTCATCGCCTGGGTGAGCGCCTCCGCCACACTTTCGCTGCCGGTGTCGTACACCCGCACCGGCGGCCGCTCGCCCGCGGGCGCCTGGTAGTAGGCGGTCAGAAAGCCATCGCGCACGCTGGTCGCCGCGCTCGCTGCACGCCCGCTGATGGGCAGCAGCAGCGCGATGTGCGCGCTCGCGCCGGCGATGAGCGCCGGCGGCTTCTCGTTTTCGTGCGGTTTGACGGGCAGCGCCGCCGCGCGTGCCTTCAATTCCTGGTAACGCGCCGCCTGCGCCGGATCGCGCGGCACCGCCATGGCATTCAACTGCCGCAGCGCCTCCTGCGACTGTCCGTGATCGAGCGCGAGCTCGGCACGCGCGAGTGCCAGCTCGCTCGCCTGTGCCGGACTCAGCGGCGGCTCGGTCAGGGCAAGCACCCGGGCGGCATCGTCGGCGTGATGGGCGCTCAGGTAATCGCGCGCGGCGCGCAGCAGGTAGTCGTTGCGGTCGCTGCCACTGTTCTGTGCCGCCAGCGCCTCGTAGACGCGCGCCGCCCCCACCGCATCACCGGCCTTGTCGAGTTGTTCCGCCCGATCAATGGAAGGCGGCAGTCCCTCGCGCTGAGTGAGACTCGGGCAACCGCTCAGCGCGAGTGCGGCGAGTGCGCCGGGCGCAAGACGGGCGAGCGGGTGCAAACGCATCGGTTGAAGTGCCTCCGGTTGGCGGGCAGGATGCCCCGGGCGTGTGGCCGCATTCCCTTGGCGGCGTGAGGCGGTGATTATAGTGGTGCGGGCGAACGGACGGCTGCAGGTCGTGGCGACACCGATTGGGAATCTCGCCGATCTGTCCGAGCGGGCGCGCGCAGCCCTCGCCGCGGCCGACGTGATTGCCGCCGAAGACACGCGTCACACCGGGGCACTGCTCAAGGCCGCGGGGATCGCCACGCCGCTCCTTTCTCTCCACGAGCACAACGAAGCGCAGCGTGCACCCGAGTTGCTGGCACGCATGGGCAGCGGTCAGACGGTCGCGCTGGTGAGTGATGCTGGCACGCCGCTCTTGTCCGACCCGGGCTTCGAGCTGGTGCGGCAGGCCGCACAGGCGGGCTTCGAGGTGAGCGTGATTCCTGGCCCGTCGGCGATCACCGCCGCGCTCGCGGTCGCCGGGCTACCCACCGATCGCTTCTGCTTCGAGGGCTTTCTGTCTGCGCGCGCGCGCGAGCGGCGCACGCAGCTCGAGGCGCTGGCGCAGGAGACCCGCACCCTGGTGTTCTTCGAGGCTCCGCATCGCATCGTCGCCGCGCTCGCGGACTTCGCCGCCGTCCTCGGTGCGAGGCGCCCGGCGGTGGTGGCGCGCGAACTGACCAAAGTGCACGAGACCGTGTATCGCGGAACGCTGGAAGAGCTCGCGCTGCGCGCACAGAACGAGCCCAACTTCGCGCGCGGCGAGCTGACGGTCGTCGTGCAAGGGGCGCAGCCTGCCGCGCCGGGCATCGATAGCCAACGCCTGCGCCGCACCGTGGAAATTCTGGCGCGGGAACTGCCGCCGGGCCGGGCCGCTGCGGTCGCAGCGCAGCTCACCGGCGTCCCGCGCACTACGGCGTATGCCCTGCTGACCGGCGGCGCTCCAGGTCGAGCGGATGACGCGGGCAGCCCGGACGAGGAAGACGGCGCCTAGGCCCGGGGCGCACGGCTTTGGGGGTGAGCCGCTCGTTCATTTGACTTCGCCGCCCATGCCCGTATCGTGCCGGGCCAGAGTCGGCCGGGCAGTCGCTGCCGGGGTATGTCCCGGTGGAGGAAAGTCCGGGCTCCGGCGGATCGGGTGCCAGGTAACGCCTGGGGGGCGTGAGCCCACGGAAAGTGCAACAGAGAGCAGACCGCCTAAGCCCTTCACCGGGCCGGCAAGGGTGAAACGGTGCGGTAAGAGCGCACCGCGTCGGTGGTAACACGCGACGGCACGGAAAACCCCACCTGGAGCAAGGCCAAATAGGGAAGCCGCACCGGGCCCTTCATCGGGTCCGGCGCAGCGCCGATCCGCGCGCGCTTCCGGGTAGGCCGCTAGAGGTCTCCGGTGACGGAGATCCCAGAGGAATGATTGCCCTCGACAGAACCCGGCTTACAGGCCGACTCTTTCTTCTCGCGACGCGGCACGCCACTGCTGCACTGCGATGCGGAGGCGCTGACCTTCAGCGGTCGCTCAAGCCTTCGATGTCCGCTCAGGTCCGCTCCTGTCCGCTCCCGTTGGTTGTCCCCGGACGCCTGGGCCGCGACTATCACCGGCATCTGACCGCCAAGAGTCAGCAGCCATTGCGGAGAGCTCCATCATGCTGATGCGTACTGTTTTCACTGTGCTCGCGAGTGCGGCGCTGTGGGCCCTGGTGCCGCCCGCCGGGGCTCAGGTCACCTACGTCTACGACAACGTTGCCGTGCCCGGCTCGGGCACGAACTCGTTCATTTCCGGCCTGAACGACAACGGCGACGCGATCGTCAACTCCGTGACCGGCAATGTCTATATCTACAGTCCCACTGCGGGGCTGACCGCGCTGACCACGCCCCCGGTTTCCAGTGGCTACAGCAACGTCGCCGCGGATCTCGCCGCCTACGGCATCAATAACAGCAACACGGTCGTCGGCGGCACCTGCAACTGTGACAGCGCCAACGACCTCGGTCAGGGATTCATTCTGAAGAACGGTGTTTACACCTTTTTCAGTTATCCCGGCGCCACGTTCACGGCGGCGCGATCGATCAGCGACTCAGGACTGGTCACCGGCTACGACAACGTGAGTGGCGGGTTCCTCTACAACCCGGTGACGGGCAAATTCACCGCCATCTATCCGCCCAACAGCGTCTCGCCGGTGCAGTCGTATCTGAACGGACTCACTAATCCGTCGAGCTTCACCCCGGCTCAGGGCATCACGACCGCCGGGCAGATCGTCGGCAGCACGCTGCTGACGGCCAATAATCCCGGCTACAACCCGGCGAATCCTGCCAACTCGTTCTTCTCGGGGTACCTGTATACGCCCGGTAGCAACAGCTACAGCGTCTTCCAAGTCGACGGCGGCTCCACCCAGGCGCGCGGCATCAACGCAGCCGGTGTCATGACCGGGTTTGTCACCACCAGCGGCGGCGCCACGGATGGATTCGTCGGCACGATCGGTGGCGGCTTTCAGCTGCTGAGCGATCCGAGCGCACAAACCGGCACTTTCGGCGAAGCGATCAACAGCTCGGGACAGATCGCCGGGGTCTACGACATCGGCAGCGGCAGCAGCACCGCGCAGCTGGGCTTCATCGCGACGCCGGCGCATACCCCCTCAAGCTCCGGCGGCGGCGCGTACACCTTCAATGTCTCAGGCGTCAGCGGCTCGGTCACCTATCTGGGGCCCCTGGTGGCAGCCGGCTATCAGTACCAGACCGGCAGCGATAACCCGAATTTCTCGAGCGTGGTCATGCCGCTAGGCCTGGATGCGAGCAACTCGTACACGCTGTCACTCTGCAATGGCACGAGCCTCGGCAAGATCGCAGGTGGGCAGACTTACACCTTCGCTGCAGGCGGGGTTTCCTGCTTCGACGTCTACGGGATCAGCGGCGTCACGTCAGGGGATGCCGATGCACTGGTGACCGGAGTCAGTTTCGCCGGCTCCGGCAGCTTCACCGGTTCGGTGGATCCCTTCAGCGGTCCGCGTGGGGCACCGGAACCGGCCACGCTGGGGCTACTCGGCTTGGGCCTCGCCGGACTCGGACTCAAGCGCCGCCGGCGCAACTGAGAGGCGAGGTCTACTTCACGACCTTGAGCTGAGGGCGGCGCGCGCCGCCCTCTTCTGCGGGCGTCGGCCGCGTGGGTGGCTCGGGCCCCAGGTCCTGCTCGGAAAAGACCATGCCCTCGCCGGTCTCGCGCGCGTACACGCCGAGCACCGCGCTCACCGGAAAGCACACGTGATGGATGACGCCGGCGAAGCGTGCGTCGAACTCCACCACGTCATTCCCCAGGCGCAGCCGCTGGGTCGCCCCCTCGCTCAGATTGAGGACGATCTTGCCGTCCTTGATGTAGGCCCGCGGTACTTCGATCCCGTCGCGCGCGGCATCGACGATGACGTGCGGAGTATGGCCACATTCGCTGATCCACTGATGCATGGCGCGCAACAGGAACGGGCGCTTGGGAAGCGGCTGGCCCATAGCTACAACAGCCGCATCTCCTGCTCACGCTCGGAGAGCGCTTCGCGGAACGCGGGACGGGCGAACACCAGCTGGGCGTACTTGTCGATCGCTTGTGCCTGTGGCGGCAGATCGATTTCGTAGAACGGCAACCGCCACAGGATGGGCGCGATGGTCGCGTCCACCAGCGAGAACTCGTCCGAGAGGAAATAAGGCTTCACTTTAAAGAGGTCCGTGCTATGCAGAATCGT
>Ga0210385_10001380_pt1 | contig 15131 bp, 9 predicted proteins | sample IncBWH26OmetaG_FD_160107 | JGI IMG/M metagenome (GOLD analysis project Ga0210385, IMG submission 160107) | Forest soil microbial communities from Barre Woods Harvard Forest LTER site, Petersham, Massachusetts, United States - Inc-BW-H-26-O ...
CACGCAGATTTCGGAATATCTGGAGGAAGTGCGGCACCACATTCTGGATAATCTGGAGCCATTCAAAGAACGAGAAGGCGAAGAGGAGCAGCCTCCATCGGAGGGCGGCGGAGGTCCGCGCCCGGAACGCACGGATCGCGACCCATTTCGCGTGTATGGCGTGAATGTGATTCTGGCACACGGCGAGGGCGAGAAATGTCCGGTGGTCTTTGAGACCATTCCGACCTACGCGAATCTGTTCGGGACAATTCATCGCAGCTATGATACTCGCGGTGGATGGAGTTCGGATTTTATGGACCTTCGCGGTGGTTCGTTGCTGCGCGCTGACGGCGGCTACCTGGTGATGTACGCGCTGGATGCGCTGACCGAAACGGGAGTTTGGCGAACGCTGAAACGAACGCTCAATCACGGAAAACTGGAAATTCAACCGGTGGACGTATTTTTTCCGTTCAGCACCGCGGCGCTGAAGCCGGAGCCGATCGATACCCACGTGAAGATTATTTTGATCGGCGACCGCGACATGTACGAGCTGCTTTACGATTTCGAAGAGGATTTCCGCAAGATCTTCAAAGTGCGGGTGGAATTCGACGAAGAAATGAATTGGAGCGATGAAATTATCCGCGAGTACGCGGGGCGGCTGCGCACGATTTGCAACGAAGAAGGACTTTGTCCGTTCGACCGCACAGCATTCGCGTCACTTTTGGAGCACGGAGTGCGGCTGGCGGGGCGCAGAGGAAAAATTACCGCGCGGTTTTTCGATATTGCAGACCTGGCGCGCGAAGCCTGCTATGTGACTCGAAACGAAAAACAGACAGTGGTGACCGCGGAGCACGTTCGCAAGGCGCTGGACGCAAAAGTGGAACGGCACAATCTGACCGAAACGAAAATCCGCGAAATGATCGATCAGAATTTACTGTTCATCGACACCACCGGAACGCGTGTGGGCCAGGTAAACGGATTGAGCGTGATTGAAATCGGCGGCTATCCGTTCGGCAAGCCTGTGCGCATCACGGCGACGGCGTCACTTGGTAAAGCGGGGATCGTCAATATCGAACGCGAGTCGAATTTGAGCGGGCGCTTTCATGACAAGGGCGTGCAAATCATTTCCGGGTATTTGCGGCGCACTTTCGCCCAGGATAAACCGCTCTCGCTGTCGGCGAGCCTGTGCTTCGAACAATCCTACTCTGGTGTGGACGGGGACAGCGCCAGTTCGGCTGAAGTGTATGCTTTGCTCTCCGCGCTTTCCGGGCTTCCGATCAGGCAGGAGCTAGCGGTGACCGGCTCGGTGAATCAGCACGGCGACATTCAACCGATTGGCGGCGTGAATCAGAAAATCGAAGGGTTTTACGACGTGTGCAAATTGAAAGGACTGACTGGAAGGCAGGGTGCGCTGATCCCGGCGGAGAATGTGGACGATCTAATGTTGCGCGACGAAGTAATCGAGGCGGTAAGAAAAGGGCAATTTCATATTTATCCGGTGGGAACAGTTGAGCAAGGGATCGAAATCCTTACGGGTGTGGATGCCGGCAAAAGGAATTCGAGCGGAAAGTATGGAGTCGGGAGCGTTTTTGCGAAAGTGAATGCGCGGCTGCACGAGATGGCCCAAGCCATGCGGAAATTCCACTAACGATACATCTCTCGGCGCAATAGACGATTGGGAATCAGACTTCGGAATTCTACGCAGTTAAATCAAGCGCTTCATTTCAAGCACTACTTCCTGAGTTTTTCCGTTTCGTTCGATCAAGAGTTTGTATTTGTGGCCAACTTGTCGAAAAAGATTGCGCAAAGCAGGGAGCGTCATATCGGCGGCGGGCTCGGTATCGACTCCAGCAATGATGTCACCCTCGTGAATGCCGTTCGAAGCAGCGGTCGTTCCCGGCTGTACCCGCACGATTTCGAAGGTCTTGAGGTTTGAACCCTTGGCTACGATGGAGAGGCCGCTCATGTCTTCTTCGGCGAACTTGTTGAATTCCAAGTTTGGTTCGATGATTACGCGTTGATGGGGAAGATCAAAAATCACGTTGAAGCGGCGAAGAAAATCGGCGCCGATTGCACCCGCCACGGTTGCGTCACCGCCCTTGAGGGGATTCGACTGCGAAAAAGCGGCCACGGGGTCTTGCACTGTGTAGGGCCCAAGCTGAAAGGTTTTCAAGCGGCCGAGGAAAATCTTGGCGCCTGCATCAAGTTGCGGGTAGGACAGGGCGATAGTTTTGAAATGCCAAGAGGAGAAGCGGTGAGCTTCGGTGTAAGCTTTCGAAAACACGATGGCGGCATCGAGTGCGGTATTCACTTCAAAACTAGCTTCCGTTGTTCGATGGCCGGGAACTTCAAACTTCGCGCGAATCAGGGGAGCCGCCCCAACGAAGGTCGCAGGGAAACTTTTTCCCGTACCGGAATATGTGAAGGTGGCGGGGTCGTAAAGCTGCACGGTTTGCCTAAGATAATTGACCACGATAACCAAACGATTGAAAAAGTCCGCTCCGAGAGTTCCCTGGTAAAGCAGGCCTGTCTGCAAGCCGAAGTCATCTTTTCCAGTAATGGCGAGTGCGGTCATGGGCAACTGCACGCCTGGAAGAGTAAGGACGCAATTTCGTATGGCTGAATCTGCGGCGCCAGCGGAATTTGGACCGGTCGGCGCGTAACCCGGATCCACTGATGTTGCGGCGGCGCTGGAATTCAGTTCGAACAGCAAGGGCTTGCCCTGGTTGATTCTCACGGGGATAAAAATAAGGTTGCCAATGAAAGCGGCGGGATTTTGTGCGGCGTTTCCGCCGTAAGCGAACTGCGCGGGTGCTGAATTTTCCTGAACTGTTGGCGCAGGCGATTGCCCGGGAAGCGAGGATTCAAATACGAAGCCGAGAGTCGCGATCAAGATCAGAAGAACAAAAGGGACATTTCGCCGGCGCATTCACTCTCCTCTTCGTGGATAAAGAATCTGCGGCCGGAAATAACGGCTACTGGATGTAGTAATCAAAGTAGATTCCGCCGGAATCTTTCCACCATCCGTTGGCGCTTGCTTTTAGATGGCGATTGATCAAGCCGGGTTTTATGAGGCGCAACATTTCCGCGGTCGGAGGATTGCTCTGGTTGGATTGTTTCGCCGATTCCATTTGCTCGACGAAGCGCGCAATGATTTTATCCCACGGAATCTTTCCCATATCCGCACCGCCAAGTCCGGAAAGTTTCTCGGGTAAGAGTTGGCGCAAGCGCACGAATTCTGGATTGGAAAGAACCGAATCTTGAGAAGCCACCGAAGGGGATTTACCGTTAATCCGTGCGACGGCATCGCGAACCATTGCTTTCCGCGGACCGGTGATGATGAATTGTGGAGTCACGGCGAGATAATAGAAGGACCGGCGTTGCTGGCCGCTTTCCGGATCGCGATAGGGAAACGCCAAGTCCAGGTAAGTGGTGTCTCCCGAAGTGTTTTCCGCGGCAACGTATTTTGCGAGAGCTGCCCGCAGAAGCCTTAGCACATCCGGCTGCTTTTGAATGGCGACGGCATACATTTGTTGCGATTCCCCGTCTTCGGCGAATGAGATGCGATTCCCAAATTCTCCAGTGAAAAGCTGCAGGGCGTCAGATACAGACATTCCCAGGAAACCTTGGGCCATGGCCTCCGCGCCGAGCAGGCCCGCGGACTGCTGCGGAGTCATCGCTCCCACCGCGGCTTCGCGGACAATCTGATACAGCGCCGAAAAGTTGAACTTAGAAATGCTGAAATACGGGCCGGCGTCGACAATCGCCTGGGTCTGGAAGGTGGCAGCGCTAGAGCCGGCAACGTCGAAGAGGCTTCCCGCGGAAGTATCGCCAAGAATTGCACCATGAGCGCGAGTTGCTTCGCCGGAAAAGCTTATGGCGCCGCCGACCGCGTGGATTTTCTCCCAATGGACACTGCGGATAAACCGCGCGACGGGCTGATCTTTCTGATCAGCGGGTATCCATTTATCCGGATCGGGAAAATGGATGAAATATTCCAAGGCGGCATCCTGTCCAATGTATGGACGGACAGCCGAGTATTCCGGACTATCGATTACGGATGATGCGGGTTTTGTGGGCGAGCTAAAGCGCGTTACGAGATCCTGTATGCAATCTTTCTGGGTAGCAACCAGAAAGAAGTTTCCCGCCAGCGTGCTGTAGGTGGTGCTTGTAGTCGCGGCGGCATCGTTTGCCGTTTCGGTCCTGACTTCGATGGTGCTACCGCCAAAAGTATAAGTGGAAACTTGCGGCTTGGTTTTGCTGCCAGCTTGCGCAAGGGTTTTCAATTTTTGAACCAGACCGGCTTTACCGGTGACGTCGTACACGAAAAACGCGCTAGCCAGATGGGATGCATCCGGCGTCTTAGCGGAAGATTGTGGATTTGCGATAAAGCCGAAGGCGGCGGGATTGTCGAGCAACGAGATCAGATCGGAGAACTGCAAAGCCGGGACGCCGGGACTAGTTTTTTGCTGCCATTCCAGGAAGCGCTTCGCAAGAGTTTGGCGAACAGGATCGAAATCGGGATCTTCGAGGAGCTGCAACATATGGTTTTTCTTGTCGGCATTGCCCAGAAATGATCTCCCGCGCCATTGCATGTAAAAGAGCGTGTTTTGCGGTAATCGCTCGGAAATGGAAGGGGCTTGCGCAAACAAAGGACCCGCGGCAAAAAGGGAAAGTAGAATCGTGGTCGCGGCTAGGCGGCAAATCGTGTGAGGGCCAAGTGTTGAATTGGTGCGCCAGCCAGTACGCCAGGGTCTCTTCGTTTTCACGCGCTTGTCCCCCATTTTTTTCGATTGTCCAAACAAAGCCCGGACGATTCGAGCTCGTAATCTCTCGAACTTAGTTTCCCGGCGGCGCGCTTGATGACGAACCCGCCGGCGTGGATGGTGGAGCAGAACGCGCCGACTTTGGAGTGCTCAAGTAGCCCTTGGCTTGATCCTTGGTGAGATCGAACACAACGATTTCGTAAGGCGCGCGAGCTCCGCGGACATAAAACTGTATGGGCTCGCCGACAGTCTTGTCTTTCTTCTCGATGCTCTTGTCATCGGCCACGACGTTGAGGGTGTATTTGTAATGTTTGGTGTCAATCTTCCGAAGGGAAACCTGAATTGGACCAACGTGCTCCGGTCCCTTGGAGTTTTTATTGAGATTGAATTCGAAGATGTCGCGCTCGCCGAGGCGTTTCAGCTCCTCTACTTCATCATGATTACGCGCGATCAGGCCGCTCTGGACGCCCAGGTCGCCGATGGTGCTTTGCAGCTTGCCCTTGGTGCTTTCCAGGTCTGCTTTGGTGGCATCGGCTTCGGATTTGGTTCCGCTGAGTTCGGTGGCCACTTGGCCAAATTTCGTGGAGGTGTCGGCTTGTACCGCGCCGATTTGCTGATGAAGCTCCGCGTCGCTCTTCTGCTGATCCTTCTTGATGGATTGAGCGAGGCTGCGGGCGCGCGCGAGTTCATCCTGAGTCAACCCGAGTTTTTGCGAAGTGACATCGAGCTGGCCTTTCAAGTCGGCAACGCGTGAATTCGTCTTGTCGATCTGCGCAGCCAGCGCTTGTGTTTTGCGATCCGCATCGTCCAGACCCTTATGAAAATTCTGGCGCGCGGCGTAACCGGCGTAAAGCAAGTAGCCAACCAGCGCAAAAGCAACGACGAAAAGCAGCGTTACCCAGCGCGGCAGACCTGCTTCGGTCACGTGGGTCACTTCAACAGGCGTGTTCGGATTCGAACTCATCGAGCCTCCTTGGATCAGAGCGGTCCCCGCCGCCCCCTATATAAGACGGAATTATGGCTGACGCTCAAGCGGAAGTCTATGCCCGGCGCGAGACTTTGTTTCTTTCTCGCGAAGGCCAATCCGCCTGCACAGTGGTAGTTAAACCGCCTCGAGGGGTGAATTCTCCAGTGACGCGGAACCAAGCGGGGCGCACTGCCGCCACAAAGTCGCGCAACATGCGGTTCACCGCATTCTCGTAGAAAATTCCGAGATCGCGGTAAGCGAGCAGATACATCTTGAGGGATTTCAGCTCCAGGCAGAGCTTTTTCGGCTGGTATTGAATGGTAATCGTGCCGTAGTCGGGCAAGCCGGTCTTGGGGCAGACGGAGGTGTACTCCGGAAAACGAATGGTGATTTCGTAGCCGGGGAAATGATTGGGCCAGGTTTCTAATTCCGGAAGCTTGGCATCAATCCCGGCCCGCGCGTGTGCGGCTGTGTAGTCGGGCATCGTCTGTTCCTTTCGAGAAACATTCTACACGCCCGGATGCGAGGAGCCCGAATTTCTGCAACTTGCTCCAGGTGGCAGTTTTATGTATTCTGCGGACGAAAACAGGAGAGATTTCGCCCGATGATATGTCCGCAGTGCCGCAGCGCCAATGTCTTCCGATCTCACCGCGACGGCCTTATGGATTACATCCTTACTGTATCCAGCTTGCGACCCTGGCGTTGCCACACTTGCGATAACCGCTTTTATGCCTGGCGGGTGGCGGTGGCTTTCGAGCGATTTGCCCATTGCCCAAAGTGCGGGAATTTCGACTTGCAGCACATCTCCGGCGAGCGAGTGGATGGGGGAACTTTATTCAACTTGAAGCGGAGACTGCGATTTCCGGCTTACCGCTGCGATCCTTGCCGCGAGAGATTTTTCAGCGTACGGCTCTTCAGGCGTATACGTCCTTCGATGATTACAGATGGAGTTGAACGGCCCGTCGCGGGATAGACGCTTGCCGTGTTGTGACGGCGTAGAAACTCCAGAACCTCAACTTTCAAAAAACGAACTAAAGTTTCGTCAGTGTATGTCGCCGATTTGGAACCTGAGGACTGACATGGCGGCGGCGTAATCGTATTTGGCGCTGGTTTGCGTAATTTCGGCCTGAGTCATATTTAATTGTGCCTGACTGAGCTCGATGATGGAGCTGAGACCGAGCTTGTAGCGCTGCTGGGCGAGATCCAGCGCTTGTGTGGCCTGATTCAAGAGTTGCTGCGTTACGTCCAAACGTTGAAATGCCGAATTAGCATCGAGCCACGCCTTGCGAACATCGCGCGTAACGCGATTTTGCAAGTCGCGAAGATATTGCTCTTGCGCGTGGGCCTGCGCGGTAGCTTCGGCATGCAAGGCGTTAAATTGGCGTCCATTGAAGATGGGGATGTTGACGTTAAATCCTGCCGCTGCGTAACGGTCTCCGCCGAGAGCAGTTTCGTGCACGGGAGTGAGTCCTGCCACTGCGATCGTCGAAATGGTGGGAAACCAAAGGTCGCGCTCGCCGGTTGCGTAACTTTGCGCTGAACTAACGTTCAGACGTCCGCCGATTAGTTCCGGGCGATTTTGCAAAGCTTGCGAAATTAGCTGCGTAACGTCGGCAGGGGGCGAAGTAGGCGCAGATTCGTCCAAGAGGGTGAACGATTTTTGATCGGAATATCCCAGGGCGGTGGATAAATCCGCGTAAGAAGCTTGCAAATTATTTTGGGCCTGAATCAGAAGTAGCTGAGCTTGAGCTAAATTCACATTTGCGAAACTTACATCGAGTCCCGATTTCAGTTTATTTTTTTCCAACTCGGTAATTTGGTCGGAAACCAGCTGGCGATCTTTAACGGTCTCCTCCGCTACTTTCAAAACAGCCTGGGACTTCAGAACGGCATAATAGGCCTGATCGACAGCTACCAGCACGTCGGCCCGCGAAGTGACGACGTTTTCTTGCTGCGCTTGCGCATGCTGGCTAGCGCTCTTCACAAACTCGTGGGTGCGCCCGAAGTCGGTGACAAGCTGGCTCACGGTGATGCCATTCGCGTAGCGGTCGAAAATAATCGAGTTGCTCAAGGAACCGGCGGCAACTCTGCTGTCGGTTTCGGATTCGACTCCAGTAAGGCTTCCAAACACCTGTGGGTAATATGCCGAGCGAGCTTGCGTGACCTGGGCCTTGGCGGCATTCGCCTGATATTGAGCGCCCTGGATTTGTGGGTGATTTTCGATCGCAATTTTCTCCGCGTCTGCGAGCGTGAGATTAGCAGGGGTTTGCGCGCGGCAGGGAACGGCGCAGAGCGCGAAGAATAAAAAAAAAGAAAATCGCAAGCGCGAGGGCATCAGTGAGCCTCCTCCGGCATAGTGGCGATGCTTGGGGCGGTGCGCCGCTGGTAAATCAGCAGGTACGCCGCTGGGACTACGAAAATGGTGAGAAGAATGGATGAAATCAATCCGCCGATGATCACTCGCGCGAGAGGAGCGTAGGCTTCACTGCCGGTTTCGAGTTTGAACGCCATGGGGAGCAGGCCAACGACGGTGGCTAGCGAAGTCATCAGAATCGGGCGAAGGCGAATGCGGCAAGAATGCGCCACAGCTTCGACCAGTGTGTGCCCCTGCGAACGAAGAACATTCGCAAAATCCACAATCAGAATGCTGTTTGAAACGACCATACCTTGCAGCATCACGATGCCCATGAGCGATTGAATGTTGAGAGTGGTGCCGGTGAAGGCGAGAGTGAAAATTACGCCGACAAGCCCGGTGGGGACCGCTAAAACGATGAGAAATGGGTCAATAAAGGAAGCAAACTGGGCGACGAGGATGAGGTATACGAGAAGGACGGCCAGAAGAAGCCCTATGCCAAAGCTCTTGAAGGAAGACTCCATGGTGACCACGAGGCCTCTGACGTTAACGCGTATGTTGGCAGGCAGTTTAGTGTTGGCAATGATCTTCGAAATTGCTTTCGCCGGGGCGCCAATGTCCTCGCCGGTCGGCGCGACGTACACATCGAAAGTTCTCTGCAATTGGTAGTGGTCCACTTCAGTTGGCGTTTGGATCTGTGTGACGTCGGCAACCTGATTTAGATAGGTCGGCATTTTCAGCTTGGGAGAGCGCAGCGGCATGGCCTTGAGGTCTTCAATCGATTTCACCTGATTCTCAGGGTACTGAACGCTGACGAAATAATTGTTGCCCGTTTTCGGATCAACCCAATAGCTGGGCGCAATCATCACGTCAGAGGTAAGAGCGGTGATGACATTATCGACCACTTCTTTGGGACTGAGGCCGAGTTGGCTGGCGCGTTCGCGGTTCACGTTCAACTGAAGTGCGGGATAATCCATGTCCTGCGGGATATAAACATCCGAGACGCTGGGGATGGCTTTGATCTCGCGGGCCAGGTTCTGAGCGATATTGTCGGCGGCTCCCAAATCCATTCCGCTTACCTGCACGTCAATGGGTGCGGGCATCCCTTGATTAAGAACCGCGTCAACCAAGCCACCGGATTGGAAGTAGGTGCGTAATTGGGGAAGCTGTTTCGCGATGCGTGCGCGCACGTCGTTCATATATATGAGGCTGCTTACGGAATGGTCTTCCTTGAGGCCAACCTGCACGGTGGCGGTGTGCATGCCGGAATTGGGCGTAAATAGAGCGGAAAGATCAGGAAAGACGCCGATATTCGAAACGATCGTGCTCAAGTCTTCTGGTTTCACCGCTTGGCGAACAATCTCTTCGACTTGTTTGATATAGCCCTCGGTGACCTCGATGCGAGTACCCGTGGGCGCCTTTACGTTGATGACGAACTGCCCGGCGTCCGAGCGCGGGAAAAATGCGACTCCGATTAGAGGAGTCAGGAGAAAGCACAGCAAGAAAAATCCGACGAAGCCCCAGACTACAAGCAGAGGACGATCCAGAGCGCGGCGGACCCATCGCTCGTAAAAGTTGAGCATTTGCTCGAACTTGGAGTTGAATTTTTGGTGGAAGCGATAGCTCCAGGATTTCTTCGCGTGTTCGGCCCCGTCGGCATGTCCGTGAACAGCCTTTAGAAAATAGGCGCAGAAAAGAGGGACGACAGTTACCGCGTCAAAATAAGAAGCAAACAAAGCTAAAACGACGGCCAGGGCCAAAGCGGAGAACAGGTATTTACTAACGCCGAATAGCAAGGTGACCGGGAAAAAAACAACTACAGCAACGAGCATGATAGCGAGAACGGGAAGCGCCACTTCATTTGCGCCTTTCACCGCGGCGATCTTGGGGTCTTCGCCCAATTCAATGTGGCGATAAACGTTTTCAAGGACCACCACGGAGTCGTCAATCAAGCGCGAGAAAGCCAGGGCCAGACCGCTCAGGACCATGCTGTTAACGGTCATGCCGGCCGAATGGAGAACGAAAAAGGTGATCATCACAGAGAGAGGAATAGAGAGGAAGACGGCGGCCGTCGCGCGAAAACTCCCTAGAAACATCCAAATCATAATGGCGGTGAGAAAAATACCGATACCACCTTCACGCAGCACTGTGGAGATTGCGCCTTTAACGAAAAGAGATTGGTCGAAGACGACGTGACTCTTGAGCTGAGCTGGAATGTCGCGAAGAGTTTTAATGGCTTTTTTGATTCCTTCCACCACGGCGATTGTGTTGGTGTCACCGCCTTGCTTCAAGATGGGGACGTACACGGATTTCTGGCCGTCCACGCGGACGATGTTGTATTGCAAAAACGAGCTGTCGACGGCTTTCCCGATGTCTGAAACGAATACAGAATTCTGACCTTCCGTTTTCAACGGAATGCCGTTGATGGCGGCTGCGTTGGGAACTTGCGCGTTGGTATAGATGTTGTAATCCAAGGGGCCGATACGCACGTCGCCCGCGGGCAGAATCAGATTCGATTCATCTATGGCGCGGACGACGTCCATGGGACTGAGTTCGTGGGCTTGCAGTTTCAGCGGGTCTACGTTGACCATAATTTGCCGATAACGGCCGCCGTAAGGAGGGGGCACGGTGGCGCCCGGAACGTTTGCGATCTGGTTGCGAATAGTGAACTGCAAATAATCGTGAAGCTGTGTTTCGCTCAGGCCCTGACCTTCTACCGTCAACAAGCAGACTGGAAGGCTCGACGCATCAACTTTCATCACCACGGGCGGAAGAGTGCCCTGGGGCAGGCGGCGTAGATCGGCCATCGCCAGATTTGAAATCTGTGTGACGTCCGCGTTGGCATCTGTGCCGGGCTGGAAATAAATCTTGATCAGGCTCACTCCCGCCATGGAGCGCGATTCCATGTGGTCGATGCCGCTGCCGAGAGTGAAGAAGCGCTCGAACGTGTCCGTTATATCGGCTTCGATTTGCTCGGGAGGCATGCCATTGTAAAACGTGGCTACCAGCACCACTGGAATATTGATGGGTGGGAACATATCCACCGGCATTTGCACCAAGGCGGTGAGGCCTAGCACGCAGACAAAAAGACAAAGAACAATGATGAAATATGGGTGACGCAGAGAAAATGTTGGCATGGATGTCTCTTAGTCCGTCCCGGCGGGGGCGGTGACGACTTGGGGTGACACGAGTTCGCCCACCTTGAATTGGTTTTGTTCGCCAAAAATCACCATTTCGTTTTCGCTGAGACCGGATAACACTTCCGCCTGGCTGGCGGTTTCGATGCCGAGCTTGACCTCGCGTTTTTCAACGCGGTTTGAAGAATTCACCAGCAGCACGGTGCCTTGGCCGTTGCCTGACGATTGCACGTGCACGGCCTGAACCGGGACGCTTAGAGCTTGTGAAGCAGAGCGGAGAGGAATTTTCACCGATGCATACATTCCGGGAACGAGGAGGTAGTTTGGATTGGGGACTTGAACTTCAGTGTGCATCGTGCGGGTTTGCGTTTCGATCTGGCCGGACAACCGCACGATTTTTCCGGTGAATGCGTCTTTCGCGCCGGAAACCTTGATGTCCACTGTGTCGCCGACATGAACATCCGTGACGGCCCTTTCTGGAAGTGGAATCACCAAGCGCAAAACGTTGTTTTGCGAAAGCTGGCACAGCGCAAGATCGCCTTTATTCGACGAGGTGCCTGCGGGAAGCAACGAGCCGGTATAGGCGTAAATCTGAGTGACTACGCCATCGAACGGCGCGGTGATGCGTGCGTACGCAAACATGGCCTGGTCTTTTCCGAGAGCGGCTTTGGCTGCTAGCAATCCCTGCTCGGCGGCGGACACGGCGTCTTTGGCGGAAGAAACCCCTGCGTTTGCTTCCAAGTCTTTGCCCTGCGCTGCGTCAATTTCTTCCTGGGCGACTAGTTCAGGCCGGGACTTTTGCACATCGGCGAGCCGGGAATAGGTTAGGTGCGCAACGTTGTAAGCAGACTGCGCTCGATTGAGTTCCTCGCGAGCACGCCCCAGGTCCTGCTCACTTCGGCGAGCGCTTGCTTCATCCTGCTGCAATTGCTGCTGCAGTTCGGGGATTTCCAATTCCGCAAGGATTTGGCCCTGCTTAACGTGCGTGCCCCAGTCGACGTATAGCTTTTTGATATAGCCGGAGACTTTTGCATACACTTCAATTTCCTGGAGTGGCTCGAATTCTGAGGCGATTTCGAGCTCATTATTCAGATCGCGACGCACGACTTTTACAACGGGCGCAGACGGAGCATGCGCGGCATCCTCGGCTTCCGCTTTACGGTCGCCGCCGCAGCCGGATACCAGAAGGCCGAACACTCCTGCGGCAAGCAGCAGCGCCGCGCGAAAACGTCTTCCGCTTTTTGTCACTTCTTCGCTCTTAGATATTTGAGATTTCATTTTTTTGGGAACTTCATTGAATTGGATTCCATGCTCCGGAGTGTTTCGTCCAGCTTTGCGACTGTGAAATCCTTGGATCGGCATAGTTCAATAAGGGATTTCCTCTTTAGTAAGATGTCGTGCGCGGCTGAGGCGACGCGTGCGGCAATCTCACGTGGAATAGTTTGAACCCCGTGAAGGTCTCCTTGAATCAACTCACCCGGATTAATCCGCAGTCCACCCAGCTCGACACTACGTCCGAAGTCAAAAACGTGCGCGTATCCATGTGACACGGACACATTGCCAGCGAACATTTGGAATCCAGTGGCGTGCACAGCAGGAAGATCGCGTACGGCGCCGTTCGTTACGAGGCCAGCACATCCCAGAGCAAGCAGAATGTTCGCGTGAACCTCACCCACGAAGGCTCCCAAGCCCGGGTGGGAATCCGTGTCTTCGATAACGACGACCCGAGGCTCGGGAATCGTGCGGATGTATTGCCACCAGTCAGGCCGGGCGTAATAACTGTGTCCTTCCATCGGCGGATCAGCCGTCAGAATTCTTGCCGTAGCGGCGTAGCCAACCAAGGGCGGAAAGTCTGGAAACATGGAATGGACGCTGGAATTCGCAAACCCCGTGTTTCGTAAACGGACGTCGAACGTCTCGATCGCGCTTGCAACCACGCACGCGCTCAGTTTGCGGAACTCGCCCAGCAGTTCGGGAGAAAGAGGTTCCGGATTCATGGCGACTCCTCTCGCAGAAATAGCCCGCGATGAACTTGGCCTAAAGGCACCCGACATAACCTAAACAATTTAGTTTGGTCTTAGAAGCGAACGTACTTCTTCTAACAGAGTGGGGACGGAGGGGAGCGATGCTGGACAGAAACCGTGACCCCCACGGAGGGAAGGGGTAGGTTCGCTTCTTCTTTTGCGGCGTATCTGTTGAGAACCTCAGATTTTGGCGGCAGTACTTTTGCGACCGGAGATAAGCGCTCGCGCTGAACGACAACACGAGACGGCGCCGGTTTCATCTTAGCGGCGATGTTCACATAGTGCGTAGGATTTGATTTAGGAAAATACTGGCTATTTTTGGCAAGGGTCGATAGCCCGGTTACCGCAAACAGCAAAAGGACGATCGAAATGTTTAAGAGGCTGAGTTTGACTAACCTGCTTCTCATCGGCTGAGCATCCCTGCCTGCCAAGACATACTGCTTAAGACGCTTACACGTCAATTATGTCCGGGCGTGGAATTGAAAGCAACAGCCACAAAAAAATACGGGACGCCCGATACAATGGGCGTCCCGCCTCTTCGATTCGCGTTTCCCGTGTGCCCTAGGGAAGGACGTAGCGAAGATCTATGTATTGAAGAAATGCATGTGCGTTTCGGGGAGCTGAACCGGACACGGACCAGGGCGTCCGCTCCGCCCAGGAAGACTGCGTAATGAATTGCAGCTTTCCGTGGTTCGGGCTTCCCCAGATCGTCTTGGTAATGCCAAAGGTCGCTTCCTGGAACGATTTGTTGTTGGTGTTAGCCGATCCCGGGAATCCAAAACCGGTACAGAAGAAACCGGACACGCCAAGGCAAGAAGGAGCCGGCGTAGCCGAGGTGGCGACAGCGCCGCCGAAATTACGCTGGAAGTAGGCGCCGCTGTAGTACGCGTCAAATTCAAAGCGAGGCGTGACCTGATATTCGAATCCGGCGACTCCCGAACCGGAATGAATTGGTGAAAGTTCGCCGTCGGATTTGACGATGGCATCAGGCCCTAGACCTCCGATATAGCGGCCGTTGCCGGCGCCGTAGAGGGTGTTGGCAATTAGACGAAAGTTGTGGAACGCCTCGAAACTCGCATTGAGTGATCCGGAGCCTTCCGTTATGGAATTCGTATCCGAAGGTGATTCAATATTGTTAAACACCTTAAAACTACGAATCAGCCCGGCGGCTTCCAGATGCAACGCGTGATCGCCGAGTTTCCAGTCGAAAGCGCTCTTCACAATCACGTCGGGGTGCAGGTTGGGAATTGCGGGGTTGGAAGCTGCACCTGTTCCATTGGACGCGCCACTGCCGTTGTCGAATTGCCCTGAAAAAAAAGTGCTCGGAAAAACTACGGAGCTGGGCGCGTACTGTTGAGGATTCTCAAGAGCAAGACCGATGGACCACCAGTCGGTTGGATGATAGACCAAGCGGAAGGCGGCCTGACGTGCGTACACGAGGCCGGCGACGTAGTTCGTGTCTAAGCGGTAGCCGGTGAAAACGTCGGACGGCATGGCCGAGAGTCCAACGCGGTTTGGCGTCATCAGCGACCACGTCTGCCCACCAATGACTTCCCACTTGCCATGCTTAATATCGGCAAAGGCCAAGCGAAGACGGAAGGTGCCGCTGTTCGTGCTGGTATAGGCGTTGGGCGGTTGGAAGCCGTTGAAATCGGATTCTACGTAGCCCAAGACGCTTGTGGAATCGTTCACATTCGTCTCAACTTTTAGGTTAAGGCGAGAGGTTTGGGCGGTGGCGCGGAATTCAGTCAACGCCGCTTGCGGAGTTTGGTTATTAAATGGAATGGAGCCGAAGGTGGTTCCGGTTCCGCTGCCGATATCGCTGCTGCGGAAAACTCCCATTATGTCGGCCCATCCTCCGGGGGTGAACTCTGCGGCGCCTATTCTCCAGGACAACGGAGAGGG